>Ga0210403_10003515_pt1 | contig 13766 bp, 8 predicted proteins | sample IncBWC19MmetaG_FD_150863 | JGI IMG/M metagenome (GOLD analysis project Ga0210403, IMG submission 150863) | Forest soil microbial communities from Barre Woods Harvard Forest LTER site, Petersham, Massachusetts, United States - Inc-BW-C-19-M | ecosystem: Environmental > Terrestrial > Soil >... | reverse complement strand
TGCCCTGGCCGAATGCTTGTTGAATGCGATTGTTCTGATCGCGCTCTTCCTGGGCCAGACGGCCGGCTTCATCGGCGAGTGAATCGACTTTGGTGGCTGATTCCTGCTGGCGCATGCTGCCGAGGAGATCGGTGGCTTCCTTCAAGCGATCGGCTGCGCGGCGCGCGGCAGCTTCGCTCTGCTCAGGAGAAGTTGCTTTTCGCATGTCGTCGGTGGCCTGGCGTAGGCGATCGAGCGACTGCTGCAAGCGCGGATCGCCCGCGCTGCCACCCGCACCCGACTGGCCCGAGCCTGACTGGCCTGAAGAACCCGACCCGGAATTGCCCTGTGCATTTCCCTGTTGCGAACCTGATTGAGCGCCCGAGTTGCTTTGGCCGTTGTTGCGCGCCATCTGCTCCATCTGGTGTTGCAATTCCTCGGCCTGGCGGCGCAGCATTTCCTGCTGCCAGCGCTGCTCGGAGCTTTGCTGCGCATTGTGCTGCTGCTGGGCCAGCTCTTCCTGGCGGCGCGCCAGTTGATCGAGCTTCTGCAGCGCCTCGTCGATTTCCTTTTGCTGCTGGCTTGCGGAGCCCGCGGTCTGCGCGGTTTCGTACTGATTTTTTTCGGTGTCGAGCTCGAGGTCGAACAGGCTCGCGAGGTCGCGCCCGGCGCCCCCACCCGCGCCGCCTCCGCCGCCCGCGCTGCCGAAGGCAACTTCGATCTTGCGGAAGGTGGCTTCGGCGCGCAGCAGGTTCTGCAGGGCCTTCTGCTCGCTGGGCATGGCCTCCTGCCACTTTTGCTGCTGCAAACTCTGGGACGCCGGACCCATCGCCGCGGCGGCCGCGTTCATATCCTTCACGAAGCTGCCGAATTCGTCGTTCTCCTTGGAGAGTTCGCGGCTCTGCATCCGGCTCGCCAGCGAACGCGCCTGATCGCCCAGCTTGGCCTGCACGCCGGACAGGAACTTCGCCGCGTCGGCGGCTTCTTGCTGCGTGGCTTTTTTGTCACCCTGATGTTTCCAGGTCTCGGCGATGATTTCCTTTTCGCGCTGGGAGATATCGTTCTGATCGTTCATCCCCATGCCGCCGCCTCCGCCACCCCCGCCCGCGGCCTGGGATTGCGAAAACTCACGCTCGAATGGATCGGCTTGAATGAAGGAGATATCCGTGCGCGATTCGGAGTGCGCGTCCTTGGCAACCGCGTAAATGCTGACGACGTCGCCCGGCACGGCCTTGAAATCTTCGAGCGAAAGAACAGTGGAACCGTCGGCCTGCTTCGCGCCTTTCTGTTTGAGCAGGTCGAGCGTCTGTTCCGGTCCACCGTTCACTGAATAATGTAGGGTCACGCCTGCGAGGCCGAATTCATCGTCGGCCTTCACTGCGACAGTGACTTCCTCGATGGGGCTCGCGCGGTAGTCGTGCCCGGGGCGCGCGATGATCACGTTGGGCGGCTCGGCCTTGCGCGCTTCGATGAAGAAATCGTTGGACAGGCGCACGGGCTGGCCCTGATCGAGTGCGGCGACGTGGTACACGCCGTCCTTCGCCATGTGGACCGTGCCCTTGAAGACGTTGCCCTCGCCGGCGGTCAGGCGAATCTGCTGTTCGTCATCGAGCACCAGGACGCCGTCGCGCATGGGCTTGTCGGTTTCAATTTCAAGGTCCGCATCCGTGCCTTCGACGGCCCGGAGGTCGCCGCCGCGTTCCTCGGTCACATTTTGCAGGTGGGTCCAGGAAGGATAGCGGTACGTCACGCGAACGTTCTTCACGTTCGGCAGATCGAGCACGCGAATGTTGAAGTGTTTGGAATCGAGCGGCCCGGCCTCGACGTAATATTCGACGCTTTCCGGCAGGCCCGCGAAGACGAACTGAAACCCCGAGCCGGCAGCCTGCGGATGCATGGGAACCTGATCCCATTTGGAGGCGCTCTGGTAGCGCGCGAACAAGCGGACATTCTGCGTATCGAGACCGACGAGCACCGCCGTCACCATCAAATCCGAGTTGCGCGGACGGTGATGTCGCCAGGGACGACTTGAATGTCGTAGAACGGCGCCGAGCCGCTGTGCGGCGTTGCCGCCCAGAGCAACGCTGCTCCTTCACCAAAGTATCCCGGCCCGGCGAGGATCAGCCAAAGGAGAACACACAGCGAGACCGCGCCGACGCCCAGAAATGTCGCCAGCTTTTTGTCGGGAACGAGAGACTTGGGTTCGGCAGCGCGCGCCACGGTCAGCGTATCGAGCGCCAGCAAGTCCAGAAACGGCTCGCGCTTTTCTCCGTCGCGCTCGGCAAAGGTCACCAGGCGCTCTTTGAATTCCGGAAACGCGATCTCCGCCTCGCGAGCAGCGCGGCGGCGGTTAAGAGCGGTGAGGGGCAGAGCGATGCCAAAAGTGACCGCCAAGACGAGCGCAAAGAGCAGCGCCACCCGCGCGCTCGTAATGCTCCAGTGGGAAAACGCCAGGGCGTTTGTGATCAGAACGAGGATGACGGTAGCAGCCAGCGCGACCGAGGTAAGGATCGCCGCGCCGCGCACGATCGCGCCGAGGCGCAGCCGCTTTTCGACCTGCCGAATATAGGAGTTGAGCTGATCACGAAGGCCCATCATTCCTCCTGCTGTGGCGCGCGCAGATAACGGTTCGCCAGCAGGGATTCGGCGATAACCGCGGCGAGAACTAGAATCATAATATACCACCAGAAACGGTACGGCTGGGTCTGTTCCTTGGCCGCGCCGCCAGCGCCGGCCTCCGCCGCTTGCTCGCCCGAATTTCCGCGCCACAGCGCAAGTACATCATCCGGAATGACTTCCAGGTTGGATTCGCGCCGGTCGGGGTTGACACCGATCACGTCATGGCGGCCATTCGCAAGCTGCAACTCGTAAAACCCGGCGCTCGTGAGTTGGTATGTTTGCGCCGAGGTCGATTCCTTCAGCGAAAGCGGCCGCTGGCCCTGGGGATCGATCACCTCAACGCCGACCGACTGTTCCTTCGAACTGCGCAGTTCGAGGAAGGAATCCACCACACGCGAGCCGCTGCGGCGCTCGGTGCCCGACAAATAGAGCGCGGTTTGCTCGACGAAGGGAACAAAAATCGGGTGGAGCGGGAAATCGTTGGTGAGATTGTCGAGGCCCGACGCGAAGAGCAGGACGCTGCCCTCGCCGATTTTTTTCTCGAGCAACAGCGGCGTGCCGTCGGTGAGGCGCGCGACCACACGGGCATCGCCGGGGTCGACTTTCACGGCGAAATAAAATTTCACGCCGGCCCAGCGATCGGCTTTTTCCACCGAGGGGTGCGACGGATCGGCGTCCGCGACGTTCAGGTAGCGATCGCCGGTGCGGGAATAGTCGCGCGAATCCAAAATGTTGCCGCCAAACACCGGAACGCGCGCGCTGTGCGCCGCCGAAGTTCCCTCCGCGATCCACACGCTGCCGCCGGCTTGCACGTATTTGAGCAAGGCGCTCTCGAAGGACGCCGGGACCGAGATCAGGTCGGACAACACGACCAAGGCGTATTTCGAGAGCGGCTGATTCGGCGCTTCGCCAGCGCTCACGGCGTCGAGGACGAAGGCCGATTCCGCGGACGAACCCAGAGCTGAGCGGAAATACAGCGGCGAACGAGAGTCGCCCGCATCGGAAACAAAAAGCGCGCGCCGCGGGTCGGAGCGCTCGACCGCGAAGACGCTTGCGTCATCCGCCGGAAAGCTGTCCGCCGAATCGATGCGTACTTCACAGCGGGAAAAGCCGTAGGGCACGTCGAGTGATTGAAACTCGACGGTGGCGCGGCCATTCGCTGGTACCGTGACTGGTTTCGTTGTGACCGTTTTTCCATTCACGACAAGAGAAACCGTGCGAGTCGCCGCAGGAGTTCCAAATCCCGCGATGACGACTTGAACGCGCGCCTTTTTCGGATCCCAGACTTGCCCCGGTGCGTTGACGCTTTCCACGGTCCAGTTCGGTACGGCGTCTTTGACCACCGGGTGCAGGACCAGCGAAACATTCGCAGGCAACGCCAGCTCCGAAAAGCTCGCGGGCATCGCGGATTTCTGCATGTCGCTGAAGAAATGCAGCTCGATCGGCGTCTGCACGGAATCCGCGAGCGAGCGCACGGCGCGCGAGAGTTCGCCGTAGCTCGCGCGCGAATCGCCGGGTTGAACGTTTTCCACGGCGGCGCGCAGCGAAGGCGGATCGAGCGAAGGCTGTGTCAGCACCTGGATTTGCGAGCCGAGCGCCATCACCTGAGCCTTGTCGGAAGGCCTCCGCGAGGAGAGCACGGAAAGCGCCTCGCGCTTCGCGTCGGCCAGACGAGTTCCGGCGCGCATGCTGAACGAATTATCGATCACCAGCAGCTCCATTTTTTCGCTGTTCATGCGCGCGGCCGAGCGATTGATAAACGGATTCGCGAACGCGAAAACGAGAAGGAGCAGCAGCAGCGCGCGCAGCGACAGCAAAAGCAAGTAGCGCAGGCGGCGGTGCTTGATCGAGCTTTGCGTGCGCCGCTCGAAAAACATCAGCGAACTGAAGGGCCGCGGCGTGGTGGTGTACCGCCGCAACAGATGCACGTAAAACGGCACGGCCAGCGCGGCGAAGCCCGCTAGAAACCAGGGGGAGAGAAAGCCCACTTAGTCCCTCCCCTGGCGGATGGAGAGATATTCGCGGAGGGCATCGTCGAGCGGCCGGTCGGTCACGAGGAGATGGTAATCCATGCCCGCGCCGCGCGTTTTGTCGCGCAGCGCCTCGACGTGCGCGTCGAATTTCTTGCGGTATTCGTCGCGCACGTACTCCGGCGTGACCTCGATGCGGTCTTGCGATTCGAGATCGACGAGCGTCGAAGGCTCGCCGATTTCCGGCCGAATCTCCTTGGGATCGAGAACGTGGAAGAGGACGACTTCGTTTCCGTGGAAGCGAAGCGGCTCAACGGTACGCACGATGTGTTCCGGCGAATCGTAGAAATCGGAGATGAACACGACGATCCCGCGGCGGCGCAGGAACTGCTGAAAATGGTCGAGCGGCTTCGCGAAATCGGTGCGCGCATGCGGCTCGGCCTGTTCGAGGCCGCTAAGCAGGCGATGCAGCTGCCCCTGGCGCGTGGACGGGCGAATGTATGTGCGAATCTCGTCGTCGAAAACGATTAGGCCCGCGGCGTCGCGCTGATTCTGAATCGCCAGATAAAAAAGCGACGCGGCCGTGAAGCGGGCGTAGTCCATCTTGTTCACGGAATGCGATGAAAACTTCATCGAGTTGCTGGCGTCGAGCAGCACGGTGAGGATGCTGTTGGTTTCGCCGCGATAGCGCTTGAGGTAGGCCCGCTCGGTGCGCGCGAAGACGTTCCAGTCCACGTGGCGCAGGTCGTCTCCCGGCGAGTAGGCACGATATTCGGCGAATTCCTGGCTGAAGCCGAAGTCCGGCGAGCGGTGCAGGCCATTGACGAAGCCGTCCACGACGGTCTTCGCCACCAGATCCAAACCGGAAATTCCGGCGAGCACCGCGGGATCGAGGAAGCGCTGCAACATCGTGGAACTATCTCCCTAACTTAATTGATTGTAGGTTCGCCGTCGTTGGCTTCCTTCAATATCTCAGCTCTTTTTTCCGCCAACTGTCGGACCAATCCTTCCGCCAGCTCCCTCAAGAGTTCCGGCGTCCACGGACTTTCGTTGTGTCCGTGGTCAAAGATTCCCGGTATAGGCTCAAAGCCAGCAGGAAAGGGTTTGCGGCTCTTACGTCTTCGAACTCCCCAAGCGATCACGTCGGCGGCCTGAAGCGCACCCAGGGTCGAATCATCTTCGAACTGCAAACTTCCAACATTCAAAAAGTGTTCTTCCCTTTGAAACCTCACGGCCGCGGCGTGCGCCTGCCTAACATGCTCAGCGTACGGATTTCCGGAGTCCAAGATAAAGGGAATCGGATCTCCATAGTCACCTTCCGCCAGTTTGTGATTCATCACGACAATGAGATTGAAGCACATGGCGTAAACACTGAATTGATTCCTGATCTCCAGCGGGATGGCCGCTTCGTAGTCCTGATTTGCCAAAACTGCTGCTAGAGTAGCGATCCCGTGATGGTGGATCAGCTCAACAACTCGGGCGAATAGCCGCCGCCTGTCCGCGGAAGAAATGTGCGCAAGCCTACCGTGCGGCGTGAATTCCCTCATGTGTAGCGGAGGTTGGACTCCAAACTCCTCTAGTAGGATGCGCCAGGACTCCTCGAAATGTGGGCGGTAAGAATCGTTTATTAGCATTCCGCCGATGACGGCCTCTGGCGTACTCGGATCACTTGTCCCGCTCTCATCCAAATATAAACGTACCCCCGCGCCTCCGTTTTCTCGGCTATTTGGCCTGTTCATCGCGGATCAACCCTAGGTGCTACCTATGCTTTCGACGGCGGCGGCATGTGTTGCAGCAATTGCCGCAAAATTTCATCCGAATCGACGCGGTCCGACTCCGCGTGGAAATTCAGCAGGATGCGATGCCGCAGCACCGGAATCGCCAGCGTCACGATGTCCTCGTACGCAACGTGATACCTCCGGTGCGCCAGCGCCCGCGCCTTCGCCGACAGCACGATGAATTGCGCCGCGCGCACGCTGGCCCCGTAATTCACGTATTTCTTCACGAAGTCCGGCGCCGACCCGCTGTTCTGCCGCGTCGCGCGCACCAGATTCACCACGTACTGCGCGAGCGACTCGCCGATCGGCACCATGCGCACGAGCTGCTGGAAATCCAGAATCTCCTCGGCGGACGTGACCGCCTCCACCTGCGTCACGCGCGTCGTGGTCGTCAGGTCCACCACTTTCACTTCGTCCGCGGCGCTCAAATAATCGAGCACCGTATTGAAGAGAAAGCGATCGAGCTGCGCTTCGGGCAGCGGATACGTCCCCTCGAGCTCAATCGGGTTTTGCGTCGCCAGCACGAAAAACGGAGCGGGCAGCGTGTAGTGGTTGCCGCGCACGGTGACAGAGAGTTCCTGCATGGCTTCGAGCATCGCCGATTGCGTTTTCGGCGGCGTGCGGTTGATTTCGTCAGCCAGCACGATGTTGGCGAAAATCGGCCCCGGCACGAAGGTCCACCGCCGGTGGCCTGTCGTGGGATCCTCCTCGATGATGTCCGTGCCGGTAATGTCCGAGGGCATCAGGTCTGGCGTGAACTGAATGCGTTTGAAGGCCAGCCCCAGCGTCTGCGCGATCGTGCGGACCATGAGCGTCTTCGCGGTGCCCGGCAAGCCCGTGATCAGGCAATGGCCGCCGACGAAAAGCGAAATGAGAATCTGGTCGAGTACGTCCTCCTGCCCGACGATCACCTGGCGGACCTGGGCGAGGATGTTGTCGCGGACGGTCTGAAAGCGCTCGATGCGCTTTTTCAGTTCCGCGGAATCCGGATCGAGCTGTGCGATGGAGGACATGTTTTATTTCCCTTCGTTGGAATCCTTCAGTTGCAACAGCAATTTCTGCGCCGGGCGATAATCGGGCGCGACTTCGAGCGAGGCGAGGACGTGGTCCTCGGCCTTGTCCTTTTCACCCGCCGCGAAATAAGCGCGCGCCGCGTTGAATTGCGCGGAGGCCTTGTCGATCGGGCCGAGAGCGATCACGGCATTGTATTCGCGAATGGCTCCCGAGAAATTATTTTGCGCGAACCACAAATCGCCTAGGTGCCGGTGCGTCTCTTCGTCCATCGGATAAATATAGTTGATGCGGTCGAGCGTCGCGGCGGCATCGGCGGGCTTTCCCAACTCTTCCTCGAGCGATGCCAGCTGCTTCAGCGCCGGAGGATTGTGGCCGCCGATTTTTTCGTATGTGGTCAAGATCGCGGCAGCGGCGGGTTTGTCACCCTTGGCGATGTCGGCCGCGGCCATGAATTCGTAGGGGTTTGCCGGGTAGACGTAGTCCGGATACAGGCGGCGGACTTCCTCGCCTTCTTTCAGCACTTCGTCGTAATTCTTGTTCTTGGCCTGCGCCGCGAGATCCTTCAACTTCGCGCGCCACTCGTCGAAATTCGCGGCCGTCGCGCCGACGTCCTTGTCCAGCCACTCCAGAAATTGCTTGTCGAAATCCTCGGGCGCCATTCCCAGGTCTTCGCGAATCACGTCCGGCGTGGTCTGGTGCTGCGCGAACGAGTGCACCATGTCCAGCAGCTTGTCCGCGCCCCAGCGGCCCTTGATGTAGTCGCAGATACGCCCCGCCTGGTAGTAGGAGACGATCACCTGAGCCGGATATTCGGGACGAATGAAGCCGCGATCGAGTTCGGCGACGGGGAGAAGTTTTTTGTCGCGGATGGCGACAAGGACTTCAGGCGTGATGCGGTCGCCCCACTCGGGAGAAGCTTCGGTTTCTTCGTGGACCGCGAGCCCTTCGGTGAACCAGCGCGGCACGCGAAAATTCGTCGCGGTCAGAATGTACACGTGACTCATTTCGTGCCACAGCACGCTTGCCCAGTGAAATTCGCCCGCCGGCCGGCCGGAGGGGCTGTCCATGGCGATCACGAGGCCGAACGTAACGCCCAGAGCGCCGAGCCCCGGCATGCCCATCGTGCGCACCGCAAAATCCTCGTGGTCGGGATAAACCTCAACCTGCACGGGGCCAGGGAGCGTCATTTTGTATTTCTTGTCGTACGCGGCGATGATCCGCTTCATTTCGTCGTCAAAATACGGGCGCAGCAGGTCCGCTTCTTTTTTGTTCAGCTTCAGAATTGTGCCGCCGTCCTTGATGGTGACGAAATTCTTGTAGCTGTCCAGCAAGCGCAGGCTGTTGACGGTCTCTTCGTTGCGGTATCCGTTGTCGTAGCACATTTCGAGCTGCTTGCGCGGCTCTTCTTCCTGGCCGAGGCGCATTAAATTGATGCCGAGGTGCGAGCGGGCCGACCAGAGCCTCGGATCGACTTCGATCGCTTTGCGGTAGTAGCTGATGCCGTCTTCATAGCGCCGATTGAGCACCAGCTGATTGGCGATGAGCGCGTAGCCCTCGGCGTAGACGGGATTGACCTGGTGAATTTTTTCGAGCCACGCGTCGGGCGAGCGGTCGGCGAGGACTTCGATGGCCGCGTGAATGGCCATGGCGTCGAGCGCCTCGGGAGAAATCTTCAGCGCGGCATCCGCCTCCGCGAAAGCCTTCTCCTGATCGTTGTCTTCGAGCAGCAGGCCGGCGAGCAGTTCGTGGGCCTCGTAAAGTTTCGGATCGAGTTCCAGAGCCTTGCTCGTGTATTCGATGGCCTTGCTGTCGAAACCGTCGGCGCTGACGAGCGCGAGGCCATAGAACACCTGCCCATTTTTCGGGTCGCGTTCGAGCGCCTCGTTGAAAAGGTTGTCGGCTTCCCTGTTGTTGAACCGCTCGTGCATCAGGCGGCCCCAGCGGACGCGAACCATCGCGTTTCGGGGATGGACGTTTGCCGCCGCGCGAAACTGGTTGTTCGCTTCCTCATATTGTTCGAGGCCCCAGTAGCCTTCCGCCCGGACGGACGGATCGCTCGCGACGGCGAGTGATTCGTAGCATTTCTGCGCATCGGCGCGTCGGCCGTGTTTGCGCAGGGCGTGGCAATCGTCCGGCGTCGCGCCGAGCGCAACGCCCGCGCAAGCCAGGCATGCGGCGCACACTACGGCGCAGACGATTCCACGCGCCGCGCTCCGTGCGCCCTGATACCTCATTTGTCCAGATCCTCTTGCGTTTTGGCCAGCTCGAGCAGCGCGTCCGAGAGTTGCTTCTTGTAGTCGTCCGCCGACATCGCCGCTTTCTGATACTTCAGAAGATCGATCTTCCGTTCGAGCTCTTCCTTTTTCTCGAGCAGCGCGCGTTTCGCTGGATCGTTCGCCGCCTTTTGCGCCGCGCCCAGGCGAAGCACCACGAAGCTCGCGGCGAGCTGCCCTTCGCCGCTTTCCGTCGAAGCCGCGCGCACCGCTTCTTTCTTACCCGTGTCTTCAAAAACGGCGTGCTCAGTCGCCAGGCGCTTTTGCAATTCGTAGAAAGCGGCGGTCTTCCGATCGGCGTAGACAAACGCTTCGAGCGCGCTGATCGATTCGTTCTTGTCCGTGTCCGCCGAGCCGTCGCGCAGCGCATCTACCCAGTAGCGCGCGAAAACGGTGGCATTTTTCTCGGTGCCGGTCTTTGTCGCGGCGATCACGATGCGCCCCGAACGTTGCAGCGCGCCGATCGAGCCGCCGCTCGCGCTCGTCGTGTTCACGATCAGCTGGCGCTTGGCCGGGATGCGGTCGCACAAAATGGCCAGGTCTTCTCCGGAAATATCCGGCCCTGGCAGGTTGAATTTGTACTCTTCGCCATCGTAGGATCCGTGGCCGATCAGGACCAAGGTGAATTCATCCTCGGCCTTGGCTTCACGCGCGATCTGCGCGAGCATGTCGGTCAGATGCGCCTTGGTCGAGTCGGTGCCGGTCAGCGTGTAGACGTGCGCGTCACTCGCCGCCGCTTTGAATAGTTTGTCGAGGTCCTTGGCAAGCGCCGTGAAGCGCTGCTCGTAGTCGGGCTCGCCGCCAAGGCCGGCCACGGTGACGTAGTAGGGCGCAGCTTGGGCCGCGCGCGATGAGAACACGGCGCAGGCAGCGCAAAGTAGCGCAACCAAGCCGGCCGTTCTCGTTGTTCCCACAAGAGGTTTCATATTTTGTCGCCAGTCGCTGCGTGCAAGACAAGTAGGACAGGCTTCTAGCCTGTCGCCTTTCGTCCTTGCAACGCCCAAACCCGACACGCTATAAGCCTGTCCTACTTACACCACGCCCCACTTGCGTCGTAGCAGCCACTCCGCCGACGGCAGCGCGATCAGCAGAAAGAAAACGATGGGCATGTTCCACAGCTCTTTCGTATCGCGCACCGTGATGCCCGCCTCGCTATACGAAATTTCGCCGGGCAGGCGCGACACATCCTGCGGCGTCCAATACCGCCCGCCGGTTTCGGCCGACAGCTTTTCCAGTAAATCGCGATTCTGCTCCGTATGAAAATTTTCCGCCACGCCATCCATGCGCGCGAAGGACAGAACGTCGCGCCCGAGCTCGTCTTTGTCGCGCGTGGCAGTCACTTCGGTGAGGTACGTTCCCGGCTGGTCCGCGGTCCACTCCGCGTGAAACATCCCCGCGGTGTTCGGGTCGGGCGTCATTTCAATCTGCGCCGCCGAGCCGCCCGGCCCGAGGATGTGCGCCTCGACGTGCGCGTCGGAAGCCGGCAGAAAATTTTTGTCGCGCACATCGGCGGAAAATTGCACGCGGCCGTCATCAAACATCATTTGCGAAGGGACGGACGCCACCACACGCCCCGGCGTGTCCGTCACGAGCCAGCGCAGAAGTTGCTGCCAGAATTCCTCGTGCGTCTGATCCTCGAGCGGCTGGCTCATCTGCCAGCGCCACGTGCCGCCCGTGGCGTTGATGGCGGTGCGCCCACGGCCGTAGTTTTCCGTGATCAGCATGGGCATTTTTCGTCCGGCCGCCGTCATTTCCGCGAGCACCACCGCGCCCGGCTTTGGCGTGCCCACTTCCTGATAGTCCATCAAGTAGGGCAGCTTTTTCCACCGCTCCACGTTCGCCGCGGGCTCCTCGACGAGGCGCGTGATGATGCTGTCCGCGCCCGCCGCCGTCAGCGAGACCGTCGCCGCATCGCGATGAAACGTGCCTTTCTTATTCGGCAGCGTCACCGGCAGAAGGTCTGCGAGGCTCGAACTGGCCCAGCCTCCGTCGCCGAGCGCCGCGCGCCCGCCGAGAAAGAGCAGCCCGCCGCCCCGACGATCCACAAATTGCTGAATCAGTTCCTTCTGCGCGGCGGTGAAGTAGCTCGCCTCCACCGATCCGATGACGATCGCCTGGTAAGGGAACAAATCCTCGGCGCGCGAGGGAAAACCGTCGGCGAGTTCTTTCGGATCCTCGATCCCCTGGCGATAAATTTTGTTTTCACTGGTGCGCAGCATTGAGACGATCGCGAGAAGCCGGTCGTCCTGCTCGGCGCGGCGAATGAACTTGTACTCCCAGCGCGGCTCGCCCTCGACATACAGGATGCGCCGCTTCGCGGACTCGACGTTCACGAGCCGCGCGACGGAATTGTTGCCGCGATTTTCCTCGCCCGGCAGCGGATCGACGGAGAACTCGAGCGTCTTCGCGCCCGCATCGCCCGCGTTGAACTGGAGATTTTCGTTCTGCGTGGCACCATCAGCGGCCAGCGTGATTTGCCGCCCGGCCAGGACTTTGCCGCCGCCGCGCACTGTGAGCATAGCTTTTTGCCCGGCGTAGCCGCGCTGGTGCAGCGTCACCTTGGCGGAAAGCCGCGAATCGGCCAGCGCGCGCGGAGCGACCGCGGCGTCGTTGATCTCCACGTCATGCGCCACTTGTTCCGCGCCGAAGCCGACCGTGTGCACCGGGATTCTGCGGCTGCGGAAAGTGGAAATCGTGTCGAGGTCGATCCCGCCGGAGTTGTCCGCACCGTCGCTCAGCAGCACCACTGCCCCAATAGGCAAGTCGGCCGCTTCGCCCGCAAGCTGCTTCAGGCCATCGCCGATGCGCGTCGCGGAAGCGGGCGGCGCCGTTTTCAAATCGTCGAGCTTCGGCACGCGCGAAATCTGGCGATCCAGGCGATACACGCGCACCTGAAATTTCTTTTGCAGGCCGTCGAGCACGCCGCCTTGAAGCGCCTGAATGGCTTGCGCTTCGCGCGTCGCGCCGCCCGCGTCAGCGATTGCCATGCTCCGCGAATCATCCACCAGCACCGCGATGATGTTCTGCTGCGGCCGCAGCTCAGCCACGAGAATCGCCGGCTGCCACAGGAGCAGCAGCACCAGAGCCGCCAGCGCGAATTGCAGCAGCCAAATCACGCCCGCGCGCCAATTTTTCACGTGCTCGGACGCCTGCGGCAGCTTCGAGCGAATCAGCCAGCCCAGCCCCGCCCCCGCCGCCAGCAGCGCCAACACGAATACCCACCACGGCCACGCCCCAAGCAGCACGAGCGTACCCTTCGAAAACACCGCGCGCGGATATTTGAATAAAAGTTCGAACATTTTGTCCGGTCTTCCGAATGCCCGCGATTCCCGACGACTGCTGTAGCCCGCCTCTTTAGAGGCGGGGTTCATCTTTTTTGACGACCTCGAGTTCGCCCGTCGAGCCCGCAGGTCCAGCGAACATTCCCCGGGTCTAAAGACCCGGGCTACAACAACTTCCGAATACCGCGGGGCGATCCTAGCCGCGCGGGAACTCGCACCCCGGAGCGGACCTCTCCGTATAACACATGCCGCCCAATTTCACTTTGTTACGATGCAAGGATCGCGGCCCGAAGTTCGCCGTCAGTGCGTCATTCCGTACATCACGTAATTGATCCCCAGACGAAACGCCAGCGACGCGAACTTCTCCGGATAACGAGGATCGTCGGCCCATTCCCACGCGTCCCCCAGGTGCATGTTGTGGCAGATCGCGACCATCACGCGGCCCCGGTCGTCGCGAATGCCGCGCCATTCCGCGACGTAGCCGTCCTTCTCATACGTCCGGCCCGTCCACACGTACTGTTCGCCCGGCACCTGGAAGCGGTCGGTCAAATCGTAGAGGACGTGAAAAATCTCGTCTTTGTCGGTCAGGTCTTCGATGGGGCGGTCCGGGAAGACCATGAGCATGCCGTTCATGAAGTGTTCCCAGTCGGTGGCGCCGTGAAAATCGTCCACCATCAGGAAGCCGCCCTTCAGCAGATATTCCCGCAGGCGCTTGGCCTCGGCGTCGCTGAACGTCCACGTCTGCACCTGCACCGCATACACCCACGGAAAATTCTCGATCGCGGATGGTCCGTCGCTGTCGAGGTCTACCACCTGCTCGACGGGCCGCGCGTTGATGCGTGTCAGCCGCTT
>Ga0210403_10003514_pt1 | contig 13769 bp, 12 predicted proteins | sample IncBWC19MmetaG_FD_150863 | JGI IMG/M metagenome (GOLD analysis project Ga0210403, IMG submission 150863) | Forest soil microbial communities from Barre Woods Harvard Forest LTER site, Petersham, Massachusetts, United States - Inc-BW-C-19-M | ecosystem: Environmental > Terrestrial > Soil >... | reverse complement strand
CTCCATCGCGGCCCTCGGATAAGTTTCCATGCTCCGCATGGTCTCTCATCCTCACCGCCCGCAAAGCGGACATATCACGTGCTATCTCAACCGGACATATCATGTGCTACCGACACATCAGAAAGTCGATCTTGTGTCAGGGCGTGTGGTCGAGTACGATCCCAACGCCTACGTCGACGTCCACACGCAAACGGCAGCGGTGCCTGAGTACGTCAACACGGTTGCTGCCCAGCCAAGATTTGACGGCGAGTTTCCTTGTGTGTTCGCCTCGGTGAGCACGGCCGTCGTGGTTCCGCAGTTCGGGAAATGCGCCATGCCGACGGAGCACGCCGGAGCCATCGATCGCTTCGAGGTTGATCTGCGTAACGGGAACTTTGTAATGCGTCAGTCGGACTTGTACCTCAATGATGTGTTTGAGGTTCCTCTCACACGCTCGTACCGTTCCCACGATTGGGTGTCCGCCAATCCCGTGCATGCTTTTGGTCGCAACGCGAATCATCCCTTCGACATCGCACCCATCGGTACCAGAAATCCGTACACGTATCAGATGATTGTTCTTGAGGACGGCGACTTTCTGTACTTCGATCGGATATCGAAGGGCACGGGCTACGCCGATTCCGTGTTTCAGCACACAGAAACCTCCACTAGGTTTTACAAAGCCACGCAACGCTGGAATGGCAGCGGGTGGACCACGAGATTTGCCGATGGGTCAGAGATTCGTTTCCCCGAGTCTTACAACGCTAAGAATCTGGCGCAAGGCGCGCCCACGGAGATGCGAGACGCCCAGGGCAACCGCCTGGAACTGCACCGTGATCCGCAGCGGAATCTGCAGAAAATCAGGACGCCGCACGACCATTGGATCAGTTTCAGCTACGATGATCTTTCGCGTATCAAGCAAGCTGGGGACGACGCGGGCCATTGGGCACGGTACGAGTACAACCAGGACGGAATGCTAAAATCCGCGATCCTCTCGTCTGGCCGCGAACGGCACTACGACTACAATGGAACCCGGATGACCAGGATTGCGGACGAGACCGGGCGCGTTCTGCTGCGCAACTGGTATGACTCGGAGGTTGTGATCCAGCAACAATTTGCAAACGGAGCGGTCTATCAATATGCCTACGGTTGGGCTCCCGATCGCTACTACCCGGATAAAGTTGTGGTCACCCTCCCAGATTCTGCGAAACGAGAAGTGCGCGTGGCCGATTCCGTTCCAGAATTTGTCAAGAACTATCATCGGTAGCGTGCCAAGCTCACCCTGCCGAACCCCCCAAAACCGCCCAACCGCTCCCAGCCCCATTTACCCCCGGTTTTATCCAAAGACCAACCCGGGTGCCCCACATCTCGCGGTTTTCGAGATGTGGGTCCGGATGACGAACTGTTCACACAAGTCACAGTTTGCGCCGGAGCCTTACCCGAAGGTGAGGCCATCCGGCTGACGCAGGAGGTGCCAGGCTTCGCGGTAGTGGGCGTAGGGGTCGAGGCGGGGGTATCCCTTGGGACGAATCAGCAGGGCTGTACGTTCCACGACCTCGCGCACGGGCACGATACACCAGGTTTTTTCCGGCAGAATAGGCGCAAGCCGGAAGGCTTGCGCCAAATTTGATCTCTACTTCTAGACTAGCAAATCCGAGGGGGTAAACCCGCCAAATTTTGAGATTTATTTCTGCCATTGAATCAGCGGTTTGGCAGGAATTGGGTCGTTCAGGGGGCTTGACAACTTTTCGGCACTACCGCCTTTTAGCGGTTCTCCGTGCCTCTGTGTCTTTGTAGCGAAGAATCGCTGGGGCTCATTTTACTTTTGAGGGTGGCCCGTCCAAGCTCCGCTTGGGCGGGGATTTTCCTCGACTGAACGAATCGCTGTGGGTGAGGGACGACAACGGGTGCAAAACGGTCCCACCCCAACGTCGAAAAGCACGACGTTAGGGTGGGCCACCCGGGAAATTAGCACTGCTGAGCAACGCCAACAATGGCAAATCGATTTCAGTTCACCGTGAGGCTGACCTTCTTTGACGGGATCCCGTTGGCTACGACTTCCAGCGTACTTGCACCAGTGTCCATGTCGGCGGGAACGTCAAAGTTGGTCGAAACGATGGCATTGCCTGTGGCCACGCCCATCGTGCTGTGGTCATGGGTCTTCGCATAGAAGACGTGACCGGATGCAGTGTTGGTGATCCGCACCAGGGGATAGTTCGTCGCAGTCTCGAACTCGTCGCCAAATGCAGCCGCTTGCGACAAGCCATTGAACTGCTTGCCGGAAATCTTGTAGGTGGTCCCGCGGTTAACGCTGTGTGGATACTTCGTGACCGTCGGCGCCCACGCCGCCTGGTATTTCCCCTTAGGGTTGTAGACCTCAACGTTAAAGGTTTCGACGAGCGCCTGCCCGGTCGGCAGCATCAGAATTGGGGAGCCGCCACCGGCCGCATCGGGGGTCAAATGCGTTCCGTCGAAATCGTACATAGTTCCTGAGTCGCCCTCGACCAGTACATCGCCATTCGGGAGCAGCACGGCAAGGGAATCGCCCGCGTTGTCCCCGTTGGGAAAGTCCGGACCCACAGTCCACTTGTTAGTGGACGGATCATAGATAGCGGTGTGCCCCGCTCCCCCGTTCTTCGAATACGAACCGGTAGCGAACACGGTCCCATCCGGCCGCAGAATCCCAGGCCCCACCTCCCCCGGCGGGAAATAACAGCCGTGCTGGCCGTAGGGGATGCAGCCGTGGATGTCGGTGGGGGAGTGCAGATCTACGATTGTGCTTCCGGCGCTGACCCATTTTTGTTCGGACTCGATGTAGCGTTCGGAGTGCGGGGCTTTGGTCACATCGTAGGTCAACACTGAGCCGTCAGGCATCAGGGTCCAGCCCTCTTCGGCATTGCGGTCGTTCTTGCCGGCGTCGCTGAGGTTGGTCCAGGTTAGCGTGGTGGGATCGAGTTCGGCGATGCGTTTGTCGAATTTGCTGCCTAGCAGGAATTTGCCGTTCGGCAAGACGGCTGATGGGGAATCTCCGATAAAGCCCCAGCCGTTGGGAGGTTTCTGTTTTGTCCAGGTATCTTTTACTGGATCGTAGACGGCGCCCAGGTTGGTGAATGCGAATACGTTGTTGTTGTACTCGCCGCCTTCGATGATCACGCGGCCGTCCGCAAGCACGGCGGAGGCGAAGGCATCGGGCACATAGCCGGCGGGGAGGCTGGCAATTTGCTTCCAGGTTCCGTGGACGTAGCTACCGAACTTATCCGGAGTGAGCTTGACCCAGTCGGATTCACCGTTGCCCTGAAAGATCACCGTGCCGTCGGTCAACAGAAAACCGATGCCGGCGCCATCCGGGGGCTGGTTCACGAGGTTCTGCAAGGTTTGTGCGAGCGATACAGTGGGCACGGCGAGCAGAAGTATGACTACCGCAAGAAGAAGATTCTTTGGCAAGATAGTTCACCTTTCCTGAAAGTTACAAACAGTGAATACAGCGCTGGTAGCGGAAGCGCAGGGTGTCCATGGTACCAAATTTTGTGGGAGAGTGCGGAGATCTTTCGTTGGGAGTCCTTGCCGAAGCCAAGGACTCCGCTGCCTCAGGATGACAAGACTCCACGGCGGGCTCGCTGGGAGAATGCCTTGATGCGTAATTAGGGACGAGGGGTGTTGTAGGGGTCCTTCGACTTCGTAGCTGATTCGCTTTGCGAATCAGCTACTGCGCTCAGGATGACGCAGTATTTGGCGGCTACTGCGATCAGGATGACAGAGTGAAGGGGTCATCGGGGTTGAACTTCTACTTGGTCTGTCAGGCGCATGGTGGTTTGGGTGTGGTCAGTTACGGTTATGGTTTGTCCGTGCTGGGCGTAGTGTTCGATTACGCCGGGGCGGGACCAATCGAGATCCCAGCCGTTTTCGATGGCGACGATGGTGTAAGAGCCGGGAATCACGCTGCGCAGGAGGAAACTTCCGTCCTGATCGCTCTGATCCCGGCGAAACAGTTCGCGATTCGATTCGGGATTTTTGGGCACGAGCACGACCATTGCTCCGGAGGTAGCTTTTCCGGCGCGCCTGGCAAAACCTTCGACGTTTACCGTGCCTCCGACCAGAGAGAGTGTGATGGCCATCGCGGCACCGGCGGTGACATTCAAGGTGTGTCCCGGGATAACTCCGCTCTCGGATGACATTCGCGCGACGGAATAAGCCTTCGGCCGACTCCCAGCCAGCACGTCATATTTGCCGGGAGCGAGATCCTGGAATGCGACTTCTCCTTTTGCGTCCATCTCTTGCCAGGCCACGATTCTCATTTTGCTGTTGCGAAGTGCGACCTCAATCTGCGGGGGCAAAGTCGCTTCCCCCAACACTTGTATCGTGGCTTTCACCGTGCTGGCGCGCTGGGCGGTAGACATATCCAGTTCCTGCCCGTTGGTAGTGATATCGACTTCGTTGGCTTCGGCACCTCGTCCGGCCTCGGGCGTACGAACGGAGTACCGGCCGGGTGCGACGCCCGTCATCTCGAATACGCCGGGGGAAAGCTGTTGCATGCCGTCGCTTTGAATCATTTCCATGCCATCGAACGACGGCTTTTGAAGCATCGGCATGGTGAATCCGTTGGCTCCGTTTTCGGGAACATGAAAGAGCAAATGAAGAGCTGGAACTGGATTCAGATGAATGTCGGCTTGCAGACGATCGCCGCCGCGGACGGGGATGGGGGTCGCGTCGTCGGGCTCCGTGGCATCGCCGTAATACGTGATGGCATACGCGACATCAAGAGACTGGTCGACAGCGGCAAGGAGATTTCCGGCGGCCGGTTCGCCGGAGGATACGGTATGCAGCGCATACCACGGCTTCGCGGTCGCGGAGACGAAATAGGAGCCCGCGTCGAGATTCGAGAATTCGTAGCCGCCTTGATCGTCCGTCACAGAGACACGAAATTTGATGATGCGGCCCACGCCGACTTGACGATCTTCACGGTAAAGAGAAACCGTGGCTTGGCGAACCGGCTCTCCCAACTCGTCGAGAATCTTGCCGGAAAGCATGGCAGACGGGTCGAGACGAAGCACCAGATGTTCGGTGTCGAGGCCAGCGCCGGTCACGATCGCAGTTGAGAAGCCCTCGTGCTCGTCATAGAAAGCTGGAATAAAACCGCGCTTCGCGCCCTGCAGCGAATATTTTCCGGGGCTGACCTGCTTGAAATCGAAACGGCCATCGTCCGAAGTAATCATCCAGTATGACTTCTGACGATTCTTAGCGTCCACGATGGTGACACGAGCGCGGGCGAGCGGGTTTCCGCCGATTGCGTTCACGATGGTTCCCGCGATGCGAAATGTTGCATCCGACGATTGGCTCAGCGGCGCGGTTGCACTCTGGGCCGCAAACGCCGCCAGGGAGTGCGACAATACCATCCCGAATGCGAGAATCACTCTTCGAAATGACAAGCTTCGAAATGACGGGCTTCGAAATGAAGATCTTCGAAATGAAGATCCTGGAAATGACATGGTTTACTCGCTATTCACGATTAACGGCAGCTGCAAGTGTTCTTTCTGGCCAGCGACTAAACGGACCAGCAATCCTTTCGCATCATAGGCGCGCATGGCTTCGGGATCGCGGTACTCCAGTTCTTCGCGATGATCGAAAGCAAGCACACGATAGGTACCTGGCGATAGGTCCCGCGGACCAAACTTCCCGTCCGGGGCTACGCCTATGTCTTTGAACTCTCCACTACTGTCGGGGAGCGGAACACAATACACATGCCCGAACGACCCATCGGGTGCCGCGAAGCGCGCAGAGCCGAACCTGACAACCGCCGTACCTGGTGATGCGGCGGGAGATGCGCTGGGGGATGCGTTGGCCCCAGGAATGCCTTCAACCGTTCCGTCGAGTTCGGCTGTGACATCTCGCAGGGTTATTTCGATGGGAGCACTCGACCCGCCGGGGCCGACGACGAGTAGATGATGCTGCAGGTCCGTCGTGCCAGAGGTGACGGATGCGACGAAGCCGCGAGAAGCATCGACTCTCACCCAGTAGCGCCCGGGCTGGACACCTTCGATTACCAGCGAGTCGTCCGCGGGTCCGGACGCATTCCGCATCCCCGCGCCTCTTTCCTGGCCGAAATCGTCGGCCGGTTCCAGACGCACATAGGCGTTTCGCCTCGTCCCTCTTCTTTCAAAGGCTACGCGCTCCGAGCTTGTATTTTCGGATGTAAATTCTTCCTGAATATTCACACTGATTGTCCCGTTCGGTACCAGAGTCATGCGGGGCCCTTCAACCGCAGCGCCCTTGACGCTGATGTTCAGCTGTCCCGATGCGGCATTGGGTCCAAAGCTGGCTGCCTCCAGGGTAAAGTTTCCGTCGGGGAGCAGGCCTTCAATCATCTGGTCACGGCTGTTGTAGCCGAGAGCGAACCCGGGACCCCGGTGGCCCTGGGCGGATACGACGATTCCGAGGCCGCGAACATTCTCGGCCGCATTGGTGACAGCCACTTTGATTGGGTAATACGCATGTTTCACCAGGGAAATATCCGCCTGAAAAATCTGGCCAGCCGTCAATTGAATGGTTTGCGCTGCGTCAAAATCTTTTGCATTCGGAAAGTAGACGGGAGGATATCCGTACTGTTGTCCGCGCGGCTCGAAGGTTAGAGGGTCGCGATCCAGTTCTTCGCGCGTGAGCAATTTATAACTGCCCGCGGAGAGGTCAGCGAAGCGAAACTCACCATTCGACCTGGTCGAAACGGAACCTGCAGAGATCCAATGGGCGCGGCCATCCTGCACCTGGCGCCGATAGATCTCGAGTTGGATTTCGTCGGACGGTTCGGAGCTGGGAAGAACGACCCGGCCCACGACAAGCGCTTCGGGCGTGAGCGGGATCGTAATATCCTTGCCGGGCGGTTCCTGGGACAGATTCTGGATTCCATTCGGATCGTTGAGAAATCCCGGTTTTCGCGCCATCAGCTGGGTTGGGCGAGACGGTCCTGTGTTCGATGAGTATGTCGTGCAAGAACCACCAACACATTGCGTCATGGTCGTAGAGTTGGTGGGGACGGATTTATTTTCGTTGCTGTCTTCGGATTGAGCGAGTGTGAATTCGAAGCGGCCCTCGCTGTTGGTCATCGTAGCGAAGCGATTGTCGGGGGAGTAGACGAGCGCTCGTCCGATGGGTTCACGAGTCACGCTGTTGATTACGATACCGCGAATGCTGTCGGCGGGCTTTTCTTCCGCTTGCGTGCTTTGTGCATGGGCGGGCGCTGCGGTTGCAAAAAGCAGCAGGGTCAGGAAGATTTTGAGGCGTGGATGAAGGTGCGTGCTCATACAAGTTTGAAGAACGAGCCGACCCCCGGCAGCTGTTCTTCGGAATACTCCAGGCCCCGTTGCGGGGCTTGCATTTCGCATAACATTATAAGGCCATCGGGCGCGTTTGCCTTGGGCAACTCTCGACTCGCACTGGCAGAAAGCCGGTCCCTCGACTGCGCTTGAGCGTGCTTCGCACGATCAAGCTCCGCTCGGGATGACAATGTATTGAGGGTTCTGACGACAGCGCATGGGGGCTAATTAGAGTCGGTCGTTGGTTTCGGAATGGCGAGGGCTTCCTGTATCTGGTTCATCTCGATTACGCCTACCCACTGGCCATTGCGCGTGTCGTTGTAGACCAGTTGTCCTCCTAGAATTTGGGCTGCTGCGGCTGGGGGGACGTCGCGATGGTAGCCGAAGAATTGCGCTTTCCATTGCTGCCATTGGTGCCAGCGCTCGAACCAGGGATGCGACGGTTCGTACTTGGTGGAGAAAACCAGCGCTACATCGAAATTTGAGCGCATTTCGGAGGCTGACATCAGTTGCTCGACGGTGAAGTCTTCAATGCGAAAAACGCGCATCGGACGGGTCACATAGCCGAGATAGGGATGAGTGAGTTCGTCACTCGCTGGCCATGCCGTCAACACGCGGGCCATGGGGTAGCGCGCCTCCGCGTAGTCCTCGGCTTGCTGGTGTAGCAGGATGTAATCACGATAAGCAAGATTGTCTTCGATTGAAAATCCGTATGGGGGATTGACGAACAAAGCGGCCACGAATGCCAAAGCCACAATCGCAATTACGACACGCCATAGCCGCACTCTTCGCCGCAGCGTGGAAACCCAGAGAATGATCACGAGCGGAACCGCCGGAAGCATGTAGCGTGCAAGCACGGCTCCGCCGACCACGGCCATCGCGACTACGTAAGCGGCAATGACTGCGAGGAAGGAGAACTGTACGTCCAACGAGATCCTCTTGCGTTCTTCGCGGTGGTCGCGGAGGGCCGGAAGCCACATGGCCAGCAAGCCGGCCAAGGTGAGGAAGGAAAAATTGAGATATCCGACGACTTGCCACAGGCGTAGTCCGAGTGCGAGCAGGACACGAAGCGGCTGCAGCGTTGTTTGTACGTTGTAGCGGAAGAATTCCGGGTTGCCGAAAACGAATCCGGTGTGCGCGTAATGGAAGGCGTACCAGAGGGTGAGCGGGATTAGGGGGAGGAGGAGGAGAACCGACGGGCATCGTTGTCGGAGGCGATCCCCAGCGGCTAAAGCCGGACCCATTTTCGGGTGGTTGCGGTATGCCTGAAGGCATACCCTGATACGAATCGAGAATTTTTCCGCGCCCTTTGAATCCGTGCTCTTCGGAGTTGACGCAGCGGCCAGCAACTCCCAGGCGAACAAAGCCAGGGGCGCCAGAATGGCGGTCTCTTTTGCAAGCACCGCGAGGGAGAACCACAGGGCTGCAGTCCATCGCCGGTCTTCGACATACGCAAGCAAGGCCCAGAAGGTCAATCCAGCCGCCGCCAGATCCAGGTGAGCGAGGGAGCTTTGGGCAAAGAAGACCGGATAAAAAGCGACGCAGAGGGCGGAGGCCGCAGCGACTTCGGTATTCGCAACCCGTTGGGCGAGTCGAAAGATGCCGAGCAGAGAGAATGCGGCAATCCCCAACATCGCGGTGCGCGTGACCACGGGGGAATATCCCAGAAGCTTCCAAGCCAGGGCAAGGTAGGCCATGACCAGCGGTGGGTGCGCGTTCGAGGGAGTAGAACGCGGGATCAATTCAGCGTGCAGCAGCAGATCGCGGGCTGCTGGCACGTAGTATCCGGCCTCGTCCCAGAAATAGGGGAGGCGCAGTAGAGGAGTGTGCAGTGCGAACAGGACGACGAAGAACAGCGCAAATAGCAGTGCTGTCGGATACCTGCGCCGCCGATCGATCTCTCCGGTCATCTCTCCGGCCACCGGGGCAGTCTAGTGTACCGGGCCCGCGGTTGCCATTCGGGGATCGAGCTTGATTTCGCCAAACGTGCTCTCGTATCCGGAGACGTTCTGCTGCAAAATTGACATCAGCGCTTTGGCCTGCTGCGGGCTGAGATAGATGCCCTGAAAGTTCTTAACCTCGACTTGAGTTTCGCTCTGCTGTTGCAAGGTTCCGAAAACCAAAAAGAAATCCCAAACGTTTACCCGCACTTGCACGCTGTTGGCGTAGGTTTCGCGATAGTCGGTAGCGTTCACCAGCCGGATATTAGGTTGTTGTGGATTATTCATGGTATTCAGTTTAGCGTCAGCGGTGGATACAGAAAAGGGAATTTGGCGGGGTGGCGGAAATCGTGACCGCCTGGTTGCTCGAAAATGAGTATACTTGCGGAGTCGTGGCGGAGTTGCCGGTCTGGAGGACTAGAAGTTCTTATAGTTCCTGTCCTGGTAAGCTTCGCATATCTTGGCAAAATCGCTGCAGTGTGGCCGCGCATTGAGAGGATCGGCCGCGCGGGCAACGTCATAACGAGAAAGGAAAGGATCCCATGTTACGAACTGCTTCTGAAAAAACAGGTGAGCGGATCGCCAGGAGAGCTTTACCTTGCTTCCTCACTTCCATAATGATGGTCCTGCTGATTCTCCCTGCGCTCGCTGCTGACAAGGAGAAGGACGAAGACACGCTGAAGCAAGCCAACATCGTGTTGAACGATATGCTCAACGACAAGAACATCTCGACGGACGCGCTGGCAAAGGCGGAATGCGTGATGATATTACCCGGTGTGAAAAAGTTCGGCGTCGGTATTGGCGGAAGCGGTGGCCGCGGCCCGATGCTTTGCCGCACCGGCCAGAAGTTTGATGGCCCGTGGTCCGCGCCCGCGATGTTTACGGTTGGTGGTGCCAGCGTCGGTATTCAGCTGGGCGGCTCGTCCAGTGATTTCGTTCTCCTGCTTATGGATCCGAAAGTGGTGAACCAGCTCCTGAATGGCAAGACCAAGATGGGGGCTGATGCGACTGCGGCGGCCGGACCTGGCGCTACCGCGGCCGGTGCCACTGATGCCGACATCCTGACCTATGGGCGATCCAAGGGGCTGTTCGCGGGCGCATCCCTGGGAAGCGCAACCATAGAACCAGACAACGACGCGAACTTTCGCGTTTACGGAAAGAGGCTGACCGCAGGGGATATCGTGCGCAGCACCACGGTCAAGGCCACCCCGGCGGGCGATCCTCTGGTTTCGCTGCTCAACGGCAAAATCGCAAAGCACGCATCGGGCGAGTAAAACACAACGCCTTGGAGGCTTGTAAACCAGCAAGCTCCAAGGCGTTTTTTTGCGACCCTCCATCGGTCCACTGAGCTAATATTCCGCAGGCGCGTTCGTTGACGGCGCGCGCAGTCGAAATCAAGAAAAACCCAACCGAAGCAGTCTCCCCGTCGAACCGCCGCGCAAATTCCCGAAGTCGCTGATAAGAAGGCTAATGTAGTTGTAGCGAACAAAAAGCGAATACGCTACACTCATGGTCGTGGATGAAGGTAGAAAACGCGTGATTCTAATTGCTGCCTGTATTCTCGCAGCCCGAAAGTTGACGCAGTGGGACGGCAGAAATTCTCCGGCATCCGAGTCTGCGATTTCTGACGCAATTGCTCTGGCGGAAAGAATCATGGCGAAAATCGATTCCCGCTGGCCGGTCAGGTTATAGCGAAGGTGTAACCATGCGAATACGATGGCATCAATTTATCGACGGGTACGACTGCAAGGCTCGCCTGATTCCAACGGCAATCTTGCTCTTTCCGATGTTCTGCACGATCTATTACTTCTTCCCAGGCGTACTCAGTAACCCGTTGCAGTTGGCAGGTGGTAGTATTCTCGCCTTCGCGTTCGTCTACCTGGCCTCGATGTTCTTCCGAGATCGGGGAGTACGCTATGCCAAGCAATTCTGGGAAAAACGAGGCGGCCTTCCATCGACGCGCCTCGCTCGGATGAGAGATTCTTATCTAAGCGCACATCAAAAGAACAGAATCCAGTTGGCGGTTCTGCAAGGGTTCGGAATACGGCTCATGTCGTTAGAAGAGGAATATGAATATCCCGCACTGGCCGACCGCAAGATTATGGATGCATTCCGAGAGGTCAAGGAATTCCTACGCCGATGCGACGGATGCGGCTTAGTCGATAAGCACGGTGCAGAGTACGGCTTCGTGCGAAATCTCTGTGCTTCCAGAATGGTTTTCATCATTGAGGCCGTCAGCGGAATCATCGTCTGCGGATTCAAAGGCAATTGGCCGCGTTGGAATTTCACGACGGGCTGTTGGGCGAACGTTGTTCTGCTCATCCTGTGGTTACCTTTCGCCGGGTTCGTACTTCCGCGAATGTTGATGCTGAACGCGGATGCCTATGCGGGCCGTGCTTGGGTGACCTTCTTGAGCTTGACGGAAGGAAGCTCAAAAAAACCCAGCACTGCGGTGAACTCAAGGAACGATCGTCGACGCGCATCGAGCGAATGAGGCTTAGAAGCTGAGATGAATAGGTGGCAACGTTAACCCCACGCACACAGGATACGCAGGTTTGTTACGTCGCGAGTTGAGTTCGCGGAATGCGATCTATGCCTCCTTGCTTCGATTGCCTCATGTTACGAGCTACGGAGATATGCCCGTGGTGGTGTACCGGCCATTGGAACGGAGGCACGGCAATTTCTTCGACGCCAGTTACAGGTCCATTCTCAATCGACCCGAATGGAAACATCGACTAGGTAAAGTGCACGCGCAGGCCCGTCGGGCGCTGCCTCGAAGCGATAAGGGTTGGAAAGAACTCGACTCCTCAATGAGTTCGGATGCCTTACTCATGAATGTATTTTGCTGTCCCGGCGTGACCCAGAGCCGGGCTCTGGCGCTGAAGTTAGGATTCGAAGTCGACGAGGTTCCGGAGTTTGGATTTCGAGCAGGCATCCCGCGTGATGGCGGCCGGCTGGATCGGACCGAGATCGACATGAAACTCGGAACACTTCTGGCGGAGTCCAAACTTACCGAAACGGATTTCCAGAATCAGCGTCCGGAGATCGTCGAATCCTATCGTGAGCTACGTGAGGTATTTGATGGGGAAGTGCTTCCGCGACTCAAGGGGAAATACGTTTCCTAACCAACTCATTCGGAATGTCCTAGCTGCCCACCATCTTGGTATGAGCTTCTGCGTCCTGGTGGATGCGCGGCGTCCGGATCTGATCGAGGCATGGTTTGCGGTAATGAAATGCGTAAGACTCGCGGATCTGAGAACCAGGTGCAAGGTTCTAACCTGGCAAGAACTCGCGGAGCTGTTACCGGACGAACTCCAAGTTTTCTTGGATCGGAAGTACGGGATCGTGTCTTCTGGCCGTCCTCCTAGCCCGTGCGGATCCGGCATCGAATAGCCGGTTGCTCCCATCCGCGAGACGGTGCATCGTCCTCAGCTGCCAGTAACGCGACTAGACTATCGACGTTCAGTTAAAGCAGTCGGTCCACGATATCCTTCTGACTAGGGAGCAAACGCGGCCGAATGTCGGCCAAGGGCAACCAAATCGGAGAGCCTTCCCAGGAATCCTTCAACTCGCCCTCGGCTTCTACCGCGAACACAGCGATTATCACCGGAACATCGGCTGAGCTCCGATATTCGAAGAGCTGTGCGGAGTGTTTGACTGCCAAACCTGTCTCTTCCGAAACTTCTCTCTTCATCGCCTCTTCAGACGTTTCCCATGGCATGGCGAGACCACCCGGAAACGACAAGCCTTGCCCGTCGCTTCGATCAATCACCAGGACCAGTTGACCTTTTCGGATCACTCCGACAGAACCGTGTAGCCAGCCGAAGAGCGGAAGCCGGGAATAGGCGGCTAGTGCACAGCGGGACGATACCCAAAAACAACGACGTTTGATTCGCTGGAACGCGGTAGTCAGTTGAACTCCTTTCTTGTTTTGTTTACAACGAAGCGGTGAGCGCGAGAATCCATCAGCCGGCATCTTGCCATTAAAGATTTCCACATGCATACAGAAAAATTCACCAGCGCGTAACTTAAGCGCAACATTCCGCCGCTACAGTTTTGTGCTCAGGAGGATTTTCAATGAAAACCAAGAGGCCTTCAGGGTCTTTTCTCGTGATTCTATTTCTGGCAGCGGCTTTGGTACCGGCCGTGTTTGCGCAAAACTCGCAGAACAAAATTAGCCACGTCCTGCTGGTGAGCATTGATGGCATGCATGCCGTGGATTATTTGAACTGTTCGCAGGGAGTCAAGGGAATAAACGGCGGACAACCCTACTGCTCGAACCTGGCGAAACTGGGGGCAACTGCCGTGAACTATCTGGACACCAGCACCTCACGGCCCTCCGATTCATTCCCCGGCTTGATGGCAATTGTAACCGGGGGCACACCGCGCCTCATGGGTGTGTTTTACGATGTCGCTTACGACCGGGTCCTCGCCCCTCCGATCAAAACTACAGGCAACGGCCTCAAGGGCGGGCCTTGTACGGCGGGCCGGGCTAACGGCACTTCGACCGAGTATGAAGAGGGCATCGACATCAACCAGAAATTCT
>Ga0210403_10003513_pt1 | contig 13774 bp, 10 predicted proteins | sample IncBWC19MmetaG_FD_150863 | JGI IMG/M metagenome (GOLD analysis project Ga0210403, IMG submission 150863) | Forest soil microbial communities from Barre Woods Harvard Forest LTER site, Petersham, Massachusetts, United States - Inc-BW-C-19-M | ecosystem: Environmental > Terrestrial > Soil >... | reverse complement strand
CGCGTGGGCGGGCATCCGCGAGCTCGACGCGCACATGCCCCCTTTTACGGTTCCCTCGGAAACCGTCATTGAAATGAACGTGTGGGTTCTGCTCTTTGGCATCGGCCTTGCTTTCGCCACAGTAGTTATCTTTGGTCTCTTCCCGGCATTGCAAGCTTCTCGCGTCGATGTTCAAGATGCTCTGCGGGGCGCGGGCAAGGGTCTCGGTGGAACGCTCGCGAAATCTCGATTGCGCAATGCCGTCATTGTTGTGGAAGTCGCGTTGTCGCTCATTCTTTTGTTCATGGCCGGGCTCTTCATGCGCAGTTTCGTTGCGATTCAGAATGTTTCTCTTGGGTGGCAGCCGGACCACCTCCTCACTGGACGGATCCCGCTTCCTTCTCAAGGTTACAAGACCGGTGCGCAGCTTGTTTCGTTCTTTGATCCTCTGATCCGCAACTTGAGATCAACGCCCGGGATTGAGGACGCCTCGCCGGTAAGTGCGACGCCTCCCTATGGAGGATTCGGGGGCAACATCGAAATCCCTGGCAAGACCCACACGGGCACTTGGGAATCGCTTATCCAACTTGTCGGGGAGAACTACTTCGAGGTCGTGCGCCAGCCCCTGCTTTCGGGCCGCTCGTTTACACAAGAGGAAGTGAGCGCCGCGCGAAAGGTCGTAGTCATCAATCAAACGTTTCAGCGGCGCTTTCTCGGCGAGGGAGATCCGCTGGGGCGCACTGTGGTTCTCGACGTTTTGAAGAAAGTTCCTGATGCCGTTACGGATCGCTCCTTTCAAGTGATTGGAGTCGCTCGGGACGCGATGAATGTCGGACTGGAGAGGCCTACGGAACCGGAAGTGTGGATTCCTTACAGCGTTACCGGCTCCGGTATGCGCCGCCTCATCGTTCGCACCGTTGCCGATCCTGGCTCGATGAACGCCGCAGTCCGAAGGGCGGTCTGGGCTGTCGATCCGACCGTAGCGTTTGCAGAAGGTCAGCCGCTGGCCGAGGCCCTTAACACTTTTTCTTACGCTCAACCGCGCTTGGGCTTTTTTCTTGTGACAACATTCGCCGCGATTGGCTTGCTTCTCGTCACTCTCGGCGTCTACAGCGTCATCGCCTACACCACGGCGCGCCGCACCCACGAAATTGGCATTCGCATGGCCCTCGGCGCCGCACCCGCCGATGTCCTCAAAATGGTTCTGAAGCACGGACTTGCTGTTGTTATCCCCGGCATTGGGATCGGCATCGTTGTCAGCTTCGCACTCTCGCGCGCGGTCGCCGGCCAACTCTGGGGCGTTTCGCCGTACGATCCTCTTTCCGCCGTCGCCGTCGTCGTTCTGCTTCTGGCCATCGGCCTGGTGGCCTGCTGGATTCCCGCCCGGCGCGCCACTCGCATCAACCCAGTCACCGCCCTGCACTACGAATAATCAAGAAATTAACTTTTACTTCATTTTTTCACGGAACTTTTTGACGTGTAGCTCGTCTAGGTATATAGGTAGGTAGGCTACAGGTAGACAAGCTGTCTATCGTAGCTTGGGCCTGCATCGCGAACTCCAGCACCTCGAAAGGGAAACTTATGCGCCTATTAAGTCTAGTTGAATTAATGAGTTACATCGTAAAGAGACTCTTTGCCGTGGTGGCTGCGTCAGTCCTCGCGGCCTCGATCGCAGGGACCCCAGCGGGTGCGCAAAGCGACGCCGTTGCCGGAGACGCTTGCCTCTCGACGGCCATGGTCGGTCTGCTTGCGCGGGAAGGGAATGCCGTTCGCGTAAGCCCCTCGCCGGGGCTCGTCTCAGAAAAGGCAGGCTCCCGCGAGAACGAAAAGGGCATCGAGCTCGCCCGGGCACAGGACACCCTTCGCACTCTCGAGGAAGCGCATCATTGGTTCCTGAAGGGTGCGAAGAAAGGGTACGCGCCTGCCCAGGTAAACCTCGCTGTGCTTTCTCTTGCGGGCTGGGGCGCGCCCCCCAACGCGGGCACGGCACTGTATTGGCTACGGGAAGCCGCACGCCAAGGCTACGCACTCGCATACTTCGATCTAGGCATCCTGTACATGAACGGCTGTGGCGTGCATCGGGATTACCACGAAGCATTCAGCCAATTTGAGCAGGGCGCGAACGCTGGCGACTCGGCTGCGCAAATGAATCTTGGCTATCTCTACGATCAAGGTCTCGGCGTCGCCGAAGACCGTGCGCAAGCCGGCTTCTGGTAGCGCCAAGCCGCAGAAAACGGCAACGCGCAAGCCCAATACAATCTTGCCGACTTGTATCTGCGCGGCGAAGGCCTGCCTCGCGAAGAAAGCACGGCCTTCGCCTGGTTCCAAAAAGCCGCCCAGCAGGGTCACACTGGCGCGCGCATCATGCTGGGTTCCATGTACGCCGAAGGCCGCGGCACAGAGAAAAACCTGCAATCCGCTTGTGAGTGGCTCTCTGCCGCAACTCTCCAGGGCGACTCCCGCGGCGCTGCCACTCTCCAGGCTCTAGAACACCAACTCACTCCCAAACAACTCGCCCAATCAAAAATGCGCGCCCAGCTGCTGGTGCCGGGGCCCAAGCCGTACCGCGATGAGAGCGCTCTCTTGCACTAAGGAGTCTCTTGCTGTCTCGCGATGGATCGAAACCTCAATAGCGGCACAGCACGTTGTGTCCCCCGAGCAAGCTGTAATCAGTCTTGCCACCTGCCAGTCGAATTTAACTCGCAGATGTTGCGCTGGGTTTGCTGATCTCGCTCAAAAAACTTTTCCCGTGGAGAATCTTGCCTCCGAAAGTTTCCGCAACACTCTGGCCCATGTCCGCCAAAGTGTGCCGCACCCCCAGATTTACGGCTGCGCCGCTACCCGGCGAATACGCCAGAATCGGCACGTACTCGCGCGAATGGTCTGTCGTAGGCCATCGCGAATCCGGATCGCATCCGTGATCAGCGGTAATGATTAACAGATCGGAAGCTCCGAGCAGCGCCAAGAATGGCTCGAGCAAGCGGTCAAATTCCTCAAGCGATTGTGCGAAGCCTTCGACATCCTTGCGATGACCGTAAAGCATATCGAAATCCACGAGATTGCAAAAAATCAATCCCCTCTTTCGCTCCTGTAACCCCGCCGTAAGTTTCGCCATTCCGTCCGCGTTGCCCGCGGTGGTCACGTACTTCTCCACCCCACGTCCATTGTAGATGTCATGAATCTTCCCGATCCCAAAAACCGGCACGCCGCGCTCCGCGAGCACGTCCAGCAACATCGGCTTAGGCGGATCGACGGCGTAGTCGTGCCGTCGTGTGGTCCGAGCAAAATGCCCCGGCCCTCCCGCAAACGGACGCGCAATAACTCGCCCAACGCGGTGCGGCCCATCCAGCAGTTTCCGCGCCATTTCGCACATACCATAGAGTTCCGCGATCGGGATCACCTCCTCGTGCGCAGCAATCTGAAAAACGCTGTCTCCCGACGTGTAGACAATCGGCTTGCCGGTCTGAACATGCTGTTCGCCAAGTTCCTTGATAATCTCCGTGCCCGATGCTGGTTTATTTCCAAGCGTTCCGCGTCCGATCTGTTTTTCAAACTCCGCGATCACTGCACTCGGGAAACCGTGCGGATAGGTAGGAAAGGCCTGATCCAGCCAAACTCCCGCCATCTCCCAGTGTCCGGTCGTGGTATCTTTTCCCGGCGAGTGCGTTACCCCCTTCCCATATGCGCCCATCGGCGATGCGGCAGGAGCCAAATGCGCAAGGGGCGCAATATTGGCAAGTCCCAGCCGAAGCAAATTTGGTAACGCCAGCGGCCGCGATTCGGCAATGTGCCCTAGAGTCGTTCGCCCCACATCGCCATAATCCGCTGCGTCGGGCAATTCGCCGATGCCCACGCTATCCAGCACAATCCAGACCACCCGTGTAAAATTCGCCATCGCCGTTCCTCGTTCTTAACTCTTGGCCGATTGTTCTTGCGCTGCGCTCCTGGGGTGCGCCCTTGGCGGCACTGTAACATAAACACCGATTCCTCTCGCGTGCTCCAGGGCTGGCGCCGCGAGCCGTTGACCACCTCCGGAAGGCTCGGTATCCTTTTGAAAGAACGCTTTTCTTGCGTATCCCTGAACTTTTTTCGTGGTCCGTGCGTACTACAGGGTGAAGAGGTGTGTGATGGTTCAAGACGGCACTCCCCGGCGCGCGTCCCTCGTTTTTCCGATCCTGCTCATCGCGGTCGGCGCGATCGTTCTCTACAGCAACTGGCGGCCGTCGTTCGATCCCTGGCCCATTCTCTGGACCTATTGGCCGCTCATCCTGGTCTTCATTGGCGCCGGGAAAATTTATGATAGCTGGCAGCGCCGCAAAAACCCTGATGCCCCAACGAGCGGCTCCTCCCTGGGCGCGACCGTGGGCGCCGTCGCTTTCGTCATTGTGCTGATCGCTCTCCTTGGAAGCGGACGAAAATTCAATCGTTGGCGTGGTGGCACCGTCTACGCCATGCAGCATCAATCGCATACCGTTGACCGCCAAAATGCCAAGACCGTTCGCGCGACTCTGGAGTTGGGCGCGGGTGACATCAACTTGAGCGGCGGCTCCAGCCATCTTCTCGAATCTGATTTTGACTACCGCTCTTCGTCCGGCACGCCCAGAGTCGATTACTCCGTCTCCGGCACCACGGGCGATCTCCGCATCTCTCAGGACGACAGTGACAGCCACATTCGCACCAGTTCCGACAATCACTGGACTTTGCACTTCGCCAATGACATTCCCCTCGAAATCAAAATCGACATGGGCGCCGGCCACGGCAACCTCCGTCTGCGCGACATCGACGTCACCCGCCTCAATCTGGAAATGGGCGCGGGGCAGGTCGATGTTGATCTCACGGGCGACCGCAAATCCGACCTCACTGCGGACATCGAAGGCGGCGTCGGCGAGGCCAACATCCGTCTTCCGAAAAATGTCGGCGTCATGGTCCACGCCTCCGGCGGCATCGGCACTATCGATGCCCACGGACTCAAGCACGACGGCGACGAGTACACCAACGATCTCTACGGCAAGTCTCCGGTAACGATTCACCTAAAGGTCGAAGGCGGCGTCGGCCGTATCGTCCTTGCGCAAGAGCCGTAGTTCCCCCGAAGCGGCTCGCGAACGGCAGCCCAGACGTACCCAACGAACCGCGTTTGCTCCCATTTTCCCATGGTCGTATAATTAAAAGTTTAGGCAGCACGCGTCGAGCGCGCTGTCTGAGCTTCCCCTTGGCCAGCAAAGAACTCACACCCGTGCTCAGCGAACAAGAGGCTATCCGCGTCCGCGGCGCCCGGGTTCACAATCTTCGCAACATCACTGTCGAAATCCCCCACAACGCCATCACCGTAGTCACCGGCGTGAGCGGCTCCGGCAAGTCTTCCCTCGCTTTCGACACCGTCTACGCCGAAGGCCAGCGACGCTACGTCGAATCGCTGTCTTCCTACGCGCGGCAGTTCCTCGAGCGCATGGAAAAGCCCGATGTCGATGAAATCTCCGGCATCGCTCCGGCGGTCGCCATTCGCCAGAAAAATTCCACGCGCAATCCGCGCTCCACAGTTGCCACCTCGACGGAAATCTACGACTACCTCCGCTTGCTTTTCGCGCGTTGCGGACAGACTTTTTGCATTAAATGCGGCGCGGAAGTCCGCCGCGATAGCCCAGACGAAATCGCCACGCGTATTCTTTCGCTCGCGCCCGGCCGGCGCTTTTACATCATGTATCCGCTTCGAATCGCCCAACCGCAAGGAGCTAGCGGCCCGGCCCGCCGCGTCCTGAAGAAAAAACCTCCGCAACCTCCGCAAGAATCACTCAAACAAGCCCTCGGCGACATGCAACGGCGCGGCTTCAACCGCCTCTATCAAGACGGCCGCGTCCACGAATTTTCCTCTCCCGAAACTCTGCTGGACGTGGACTTCACGAAGGCCGTCTACGTTTTAGTCGATCGCCTCACCGTGAATCCCGAATCGCGCTCGCGACTTACCGACTCCATCGAAATCTGCTACCGCGAAGGCGGCGGCGAAGCTATCCTCGAATTCATCGCCGACACTTCGGCCAATGCTGCCGAGCGCCTTTCTTTCAACGAACGCTTCGAATGCAAAAATGATGGCACGCTTTATCAGGAACCGGAGCCGCGTCTTTTTTCTTTCAACAATCCCTACGGCGCGTGCCCGCGCTGCCAGGGCTTTGGCAACACCATCGATTTCGATCTCAATCTCGTCGTTCCTGATTCCGGCAAGTCGCTTGATGATGGCGCCATCGAACCCTGGAGCAAGCCGCGTTACCGCGCTCTCCTCCAGGACGTAAAAAAATGGGCCCGCGGCCGCGGCATTCCGCTCACGGTTCCGTGGCGCCAACTGACCGCCGAACAGCGGCGTCTGGTTCTTGAAGGCGATCCGGAAAACGATTTCGAAGGCGTAAAAGGCTTCTTTAACTGGCTCGAACGCAAGAAGTACAAACTGCACGTCCGCGTTTTTCTCAGCCGCTACCGCGGCTATGCGACATGCCCGGATTGTAGCGGCACGCGCCTCCGCCCCGAAGCCCGGGCCGTCCGTGTAGCGGGCCGTTCCATCACCGAACTCACCAAGCTGACCGTAAAGGAGGCACGGACTTTCTTCTCCACGCTGGTTCTTTCCGAATTGCAAGCCAAAGTCGCGGAGAAAATTCTCGAAGAAATTCGCACGCGCCTGCAATTTCTCGATGAGGTCGGCCTCGATTACCTCACGCTCGATCGCCTTACTTCGACTCTCTCCGGTGGTGAATCGCAGCGCATCCAACTCGCCACATCGCTCGGCTCGCATCTGGTTGGTGCCCTCTACGTCCTCGATGAACCTTCCATCGGCCTCCACCCGCGCGACACGCAACGCCTCATCGACATCCTCAGGTCTCTCCGCGATCTTGGCAATACCGTCCTAGTCGTCGAACACGATCCCGACACCATTCGCGCCGCCGATCACGTCATCGATCTCGGTCCCGGCGCCGGAGAACTCGGCGGCAAACTCCTCTTCGCCGGTAACTACGAAGGCATGCTTGCCGACCAGAAGTCCCTCACCGGCCGCTACCTCAGCGGGGAACTCGCTATTCCCATTCCCAACAATCGCCACAAGCCCACCGGTAAGGTTCTCCGCCTCTACGGCGCAACGCTCCACAACTTGCAAAATGTCGATCTGATGATCCCGCTCGGCACTCTGACCGTGGTAACCGGTGTCAGCGGTTCCGGCAAGTCCACGCTGGTCCACGATGTTCTCTACCGTGCTCTCGCCGCAAAACGCACCGGTGGCAGTGTCAAAGAATTCTGCGACCGGCTAGAAGGCGACGCCAATATCCGCGAAGTGGTGATCTTTGACCAATCTCCCATCGGCCGCACTCCGCGTTCGAATCCTGCCACTTATCTCAAAGCCTTCGACTCCATCCGCGAAGTCTTTGCCGCCACGCCCGACGCCAAGCGGCGGGGCTTCACCGCGGGCCATTTTTCCTTTAACGTCCCCGGCGGCCGCTGCGAAACCTGCCAGGGCGATGGCACCGTCACGGTAGAAATGCAATTCCTAGCGGATGTCGAACTCGTCTGCGAAGAATGCCGTGGCACGCGCTTCAAAACCAGCGTCCTCGAGGTCCGCTATCGCGGTAAAAATGTACACGAAGTTCTGCAACTCACGGCCCGCGAAGCTCTGGCCTTTTTCACCGGCGTTCCCAAAGTCGTCTCCAAGCTCCGCATCCTGAATGAAATCGGCCTCGGCTATCTCCGCCTGGGCCAATCCGCCACCACTCTCTCCGGCGGTGAAGCTCAGCGCTTGAAACTCGCCGCGCATCTAGCCCGCACCGAAAACCAAGGCATCCTCTATATCCTCGACGAGCCCACCACTGGCCTGCATTTCGACGACATCGCGAAACTCCTCTCGGCCTTCCGCAAACTCCTGGAATCCGGCGCCTCGCTTCTGGTCATCGAACACAATCTCGACGTCATCAAATCCGCCGACTGGCTCATCGACCTCGGCCCCGAAGGCGGCGACCAAGGCGGCAAAATCATCGCCACCGGCACGCCCGAACAAGTAGCCCGCAATCAAACCTCGCACACCGGCCGATTCCTGGCCCGCGTTCTTAACAGCAACGGCCAGGCAAAGCGCCCGACCAACGGCGCATCCAAGTCCGCAGCACCTTCAGGTACAATCGCGAACGGCGCAGGAAATCGTCCGCCCGAACAATGATTCTCCCAAGTTTCCTCAGATGTACAGCGGTGGCGATCTTCCTCGTAGGGGCACGGCACACTGTGCCCGTCTTGGCCGCCGCCCCGACTTATTCCGCCCAATCCAAACCCCAACAAAAATCCCCGCAAACCCAACCGCAATCCCGCACGCAGAAACTAGCCAACCCCCTCAACGATCTCCTGGAGGAAGCCCAGCACGACATCGACGCCAACCAATTCGAAGCCGCCCTCACGCCCCTCCAAAAATTCCTAGCCGAAAAACCGGAGATCGCCTGGGCCCACTTTCAACTCGCCTACGCCTACACCGCACTCAAGCGCACCGACCAAGCTCTCGCCGAATACGAACGTGCCACCACGCTGGATCCGAAAATGTCCGAGGCCTTCCTCAATCTGGGCATTCTTCTGTCCGAAAAGGATCCCGCCGCCGCGGTCGTTCCGCTGCGTCGGGCGGTTGATCTCCTCCCCGCGCAAAGCCGTCCGCGCTTCCTCCTCGGCCACGCGCTCGAGCGCTCCGGCGACATTCCCGGCGCAGTCGACGGCTACGAAGCCGCCCTGCGTCTCGATCCTCGCGACGTCGAAACGATCATCCACCTCGGCAATCTCTACGTCGGCCTAAAGCGCTATCCCGACGCCGAGACAAAATTCCGCGCCGGCCTGGAACTCGAACCGAAATCCCCGCAAGCGCTGCTGGGACTGGCCGAAACCCTGGACTTGCAAAAAAAGCCCGAAGCCGCGGCAGCCTTCCGCGACTACCTCGCGGTTCAGCCGGATGCTCCCGGCGCGCAATCTCGCGTGATCCATCTGCTCCTAGAACAAAAACAGTACGAAGCCGCGTTAACCGAATTGGATCGCGCCGACGCAGGCAAATCTCCCACTCTCGATTCCCTCCGTTCGCGCGCCGATATCCAAATCGCCCAGAAAAAATGGGACGATGCCATCCTCACCCTGCGTAAAGCCATCACGCTGGCCCCCCATGACGCGGAGCTGCGGGGTGGCCTGGGCCGTGTTTTCATGCAGAAACGCGATTTCGCTTCTGCCGAAAAGGAAATCAAGGCAGCGCTCGAGATGGATCGAAACAATCTTGTGTATTGGAAGGACCTCAGATCCACTTACTATCTTGGCGGCAACTATTCGGCCACTCTCGCCACCCAGGACTTGATCGCTAAGGTAGAAACTCCTGGAGCAGGCGAGTGGTTTATCCGTGCACTCTGCTACGATAAGCTGAACCAGCCCAAGCCTGCGCTCGAGGCATACGAAAAGTTTCTCGAGCTAGACCAGGACCAGAATCCGAACCAGGTCTGGCAGGCGCAGCAGCGCAGCAAGGTCTTGCGTCGCATGCTGGATCAGAAAAGGTAGATGCATGGGGGGCCGCCGCGTGGCGCGACGCGTCGCATTGCCAATCTTGCTGGCCGCGTTATGCGGTGTGGGCGCCGTTGCGGACAAGCTGAGCGATCTTCAAGCGCGCTTCGATACCGAAACGAATGGCGTGCACAAGGCAAAAATGCTGCAGAAACTTGGCGATGCCGAATTCGAGGAGGCCACCCGCGCCGAGAAATCCGGTGACTACAGCACGGTGGATTTGATCCTGGAGAAATACCGAGACAATGTTCGCGCTGCCTCCGAGGCCCTCGAGAAGGAAACTCCCGATGGCGAGCGCCATCCCAACGGCTACAAGCAGCTCGAAATGCATGTCCAAAAAGGCCTGCGGCAGGTGGACGAAATCCTGCTCATCGCCCCTGCGGAGTTCAAGCCTCCCCTGCAACTCGTTCGCCAGGACCTGTTGACCCTCGACGACAAATTGCTGCGCGCGCTCTTTCCGAGAAGACACGAAAAGAAGCCGCCGGACCCCGCAGTTCCGCCAACGAGGCCAGCAGATCCGGGAGTGCAATTATGAAACTGCGTCGGTGCGTTTTGTGTTTATCCGTGATGTTTCTTCAAGGCGTCTTGGCTGTTCGCGCCGGGTGTCAGACCCAGAAAGACTATCTTTCAGGCGTCGAAGCCGACAAAATCCGCGAAGCAGAAACGCCCAACGAGCGCATCGCCCTGTTCCTGACATTCGCCGATGACCGCCTCAAGAAACTCCAGTACGAATTCGACCATCCATCGCAGGCCAACCATGCGGAGATGATCAATTCTCTATTAAACGCCTACGTCGGCTGCGTCGATGATGCCGCGGACCTCATCCAGCTGGGCATCGAGAAACAACAGAACATTCGCAAAGGCATCGACCTGATGGCTTCCCGGACGAAGGATTTCCTCGTGATCTTGCAAAAAATTCCGACCGATGTGACGGACGCCGAATTCTATAAGGAGAATCTCGACGACGCCGTGGAAGGTACCCGCGACGCCTCCAAGGAAGCCGAAGCTGCCAAGAAAAACGTCGCCCCGCCGCCGGTCCGGCGAAAGAAATAAATGCGGCGAAGCAAATAGCCTCCGGTAAGGAACTGACCCCGGTGAAGGAATCTACCCCAACGAAGAAGCGGACGAGTTCTCCAGTGCCCGGAGGCGCACCACTCTTTCAGCGCGTTTTTACACGCCTTGGCTGCGACGGGCGCCCCCCGCGTTTCCGCGTCGAATATTACCCGTACGCAAGTTTGGTGCTCACCATTCGCCGCCGCGAAGACGCAGTTTTCGTCCGATTCTCCGATCTGTTGCAGCACGCTCCACTCTCCGTTCTGGAAGGCGCCGCCGCCCTGCTCCTCTCCCGCGTCTATCGCCGCAAAGCTCCTCGTGTTTTAGTGGAGCCTTATCTGAACTACGCGCGCTCCGACCGCACCCGCAAGCGCATCAGCCGCATGCGCGGCAGGCGCGTGCGGCTTACCTCCAGCGGTCCACAAGGCCGACACTTCGACCTCGAGAAAATGTTTAAGGAGTTGAACGAAACCTACTTCGCAGGCACTCTCAAGCGCCCCCACATCGGCTGGAGCACGCGAAGCTGGCGTCGCCAATTCGGGTGTTACGACCCCGGCCCCAATCAAATCCTCTTAAATCGCAGGATGGATCATCCCGCCGTCCCCCAAGTTGCCGTCGAGTACGTGCTGTACCACGAAATGCTTCACGTCAAGCACCCCACGCGCCGCTCCGGCTGCAGCCTGGTCTCCCATTCCACCGAATTCCGCGCCGAAGAAAAACGCTTCGCCGAATTCGACCGTGCCCGCCGTGTGCTCGATCGTCTAGCCCGCTGAACACCAGCTCCGCCTTGCGACTTGGCATGCGGCAGCGGTGCGGTCTCCCATCAGCGCGTCTATCGTCCAGCGGGGTTACTTTGGGGCGCGCCGCAACTCGGGGGCAGCGTGGAGGATTTGCGCTTGGACTCGACGAAGGCCCAGTGCTTTTCAGTTATGTGCTGCCGAACGGCGCGCATTACTTCACGCAGGTCTTACTCGAATGAACGATTTCGGGACACCGCCAGGCGGTTTCTGGTGCACATTCCTTGGCGAGCCCGGCTGCGCAGTTGCGGAGCGCCTTCTGAAGCGGATCGCTCACCGCGCCGCTGCAAGTCTCGTCCTAGATCGCTGACTTCTTTTCTTTCTCCACTTCTTTATAAAGCTTATCGATCTTTTTCTGGACCTTATCCCGGTCCTCCGCTTTGGGATACAAATCCAGATAACGGGTGTAGGACTTGATGGCCGGCCTCTTCAATCCTTTTTTTTCCTGTGCCTCACCCAGCAAGCGGAAGGGCAGTGCGTAGCCCGGTTTCGCCGTTGTGGCGTCTTCGAAACGGTCGATGGCTGCATCCAGGTCGCCTTTATGCATGTAGTATTGGCCCACCTGCATGTCTTTTTCCGCGCGCAACGGGTCCCACTTCGGCTGATCCGGCGCATTCTGCGTGGCGTTGTCGCTGTTCGGCTTCGGCGGCTTCGGCTTATCCGTCGGAGAGGAAGGTTTGTCCGCCGGATTTGGCGGCGGTTCCTGCGCTCCGCCACGCACCGCTCGGCCAGGCACTAGGAAAGCAACGAGGGTTACGGAAAGCGCATTTCGCGTGAGTTTTTTCATGTAGTCCGCAGGGATAAGAGCCGCTCGCCGGGCATGTTGCCAGGCCTCTCGGGCGAGTCACCATTCACAATTCTAGTATGATGGAGATGGCGCAATAAATGAACCTTCCGCGTGAATTTCCATGGAACCCCGAGAAATAGCCGCGTTGCTTCCAGAAAGTCCCGGCGTCTACCTCTTCAAAGACGCCGCCGGCACCGTGCTCTATGTCGGCAAGGCGCGGTCCTTGCGCAGCCGCGTGCGTTCCTATTTTCTCGAGTCGAGCTGGGTCAACGCCAAAACCGGTTCTCTGGCCCGCGAACTCGCCGACCTCGAAACCATTCTCGTCGGCAACGAGCGCGAAGCTCTTGCACTCGAACACAATCTCATCAAGCAATATCGCCCCAAGTTCAATGTCCTTCTTCGCGACGACAAAACCTACCCGTACATCAAATTCACCGCTTCCGAAAAATACCCACGGGTCTATTTCACGCGCCGCATCAAGAAAGATGGCTCGCTCTATTTTGGCCCCTATTTTCCCGCTGGCCTGGCGCGCCGCATTCTGCATTTCGTTCACAAGCGATTCCTGGTCCCATCGTGCACCGTAGACCTAACGCGCAGCCATCCCCGTCCTTGTTTGCAGTACTACATCAAGCGCTGCCTCGGTCCTTGCTCTGCCGGCTTGACCATCGACGACCGTTACGCGGAAGCCGCCCGCGACGTGCGCCTCTTTCTTGAAGGCCGCCGCCACGACCTCATGAAAAGTCTGGAATCGCGCATGATGGCCGCCGCCGAAAAAGAGCAATTCGAACAAGCCGCCGCGTATCGCGACCTCCTCCGCACCCTCGAAGACATTGAAGAGCGCCAGCGCATAGCTTCAGCCCAGGGCGATGACACCGATGTGCTCGCTTACTACGCCGAACCTCCTCTCGTGGCTGCCAATTTATTTCACTTGCGCGGCGGCCGCGTCGTCGACCGCCGCGAATTTTATTGGGAAGACTTGGAAGACTTCGATCCGCAGGAATTGGTCCCGTCGCTTCTCAAGCAGCTTTACTTGGAAGCCGACTATCTTCCAAGAGCCATCCATGTGCCCATCGATTTCGAGGATCGCGAGCTGCTGGAAGAAACGCTGACGGAGCGCGCCGGGCACAAAGTCGAAATCTTCACGCCGCAGCGTGGCAACAAACGTTCATTCCTGGACCTCGTCGAAAGCAACGCCAAGCACTCGTTCGAACAACGCTTCCGCGTATTGAAACCAAGTTCGAAAGCCATCGGCGAAGCGCTGCAAAACGCTCTGAATCTCCCCGAAGAGCCGCAGCGCATCGAAAGTTTCGACATTTCCCACATCCAGGGAACAGACACCGTCGCCTCGATGGTCGTTTGGGAAAACGGACGCATGAAAAAATCCGATTATAGAAAATTCATCATCCGTGGCGAAGATTCGAAGAATCCACTTTCGATCACCCCGTCGCCTAGCGCAGCATCATCCATCTCGAAGAACGACGACTTCCTAAGCATGCGCGAAGCAGTCGCGCGCCGCTATCGCCGCCTGCTCGAAGAAGAAAGACAGCTCCCCGGTCTGATTCTCATTGACGGCGGCATCGGCCAACTGCATGCCGCCGCGCAAGCTCTCGACTCGCTG
>Ga0210403_10003512_pt1 | contig 13778 bp, 2 predicted proteins | sample IncBWC19MmetaG_FD_150863 | JGI IMG/M metagenome (GOLD analysis project Ga0210403, IMG submission 150863) | Forest soil microbial communities from Barre Woods Harvard Forest LTER site, Petersham, Massachusetts, United States - Inc-BW-C-19-M | ecosystem: Environmental > Terrestrial > Soil >... | reverse complement strand
TGACTGAAGTCGGACTGATCGACGTCAGGTTCGGCTTGACGACATTGAACGGCTGAGTATTCGTCGTCCCTCCGTTCGCATTCGGAGTATTCACTCCGATGTTTCTGGTGCCCGCTGACGCGTTCCCGATCACTAACGTTGCCGTGATTTGCGAATCGTTCACTACGGTGAAGTTGTTAACCGTGAAGTTGGCTCCCAGCCCACTGAGGCCTGTGGCCCCCGTGAGGTCGGTCCCGTTGATGGTGATCGGAACGCTCGTCCCCGCCAGACCAGAGGTCGGGTTGATCGAGGTCGTGGTCGCCCCAGTCACGGTGAAGACCAGAGTATTCGTCGAGCCTCCGTTCGCATTCGGCGTCGCCACACCGATCTGCCTCGTACCCAGTGCAGCAGTCGAAGAGATGGTTAGGGTAGCCGTGACCGTCGTATCGTTCACCACGGTGAAGACACTCACCGGGATTTGAGCTCCGAGTCCGGTGAGCCCGGTGGCACCTGTCAGGTCCACACCGGTAATCGTGATCGGGACTGCGTGACCTCTCTCACCCGTGTTCGGACTCAACACGCTTATCGATGGAGCGAGCACCGTAAAGGTCACTGCGTTGCTGGGGGACGACGGATACGCTGTCGTCACGGTCACGAACCTCGTGCTCAGGGTCGCATTCGCCGCAATCGTGAACGTCGCCGTCACCGTCGAATCGTTCACTATCGTCAAGTTGCTCACCGTGACTCCGGTGCCAGACACGTTAATTGTGTTCGTCGTGGTCAGATTGGTACCGGTCAATGTAATGTTCACTGCATTGCCGCGATACCCTTGCGTGGGCGCAATCGAGGTAAGGGTTGGCGCCGCCACCCCACCCGCACCCTGGAATTCCACCGCGCCGACATCAATATGATTCGGGTTGCCGGGATCGGGCCGGGGATTGCCGAAGAAGTCCAGCGCCGGCGCCCTGATCGCCGTCACCCCACTTATTGCCGGCGTCAAGGTCTCGACGCATTGCCCTTGGCCATTAAGGGAACTGCAGGTGAGGTGATCGACATCCGGCGAACCAGACAGGAGCGAGTAGCTGCCGAGAACAACGTTCGTTGCCCCCGTGCTGGTTACAGGGTTCAGCATCGACAGTGGGCCCCAGCTCATGTTGACCCAGTTATTGCCCTCGTCCACGGTTGCCGTCGGCGTGAGGCTGAACTTCGGGTTGGGTACAACCGAGTCAGCGATGCCCGCAGGCACGTTGTAGCCCAGGCCTCCGTTCTCTGGCGGCACGCGCGAACCGTTGCAGTACTGGCTGATGAACGCCGGGTTGCTGCTCAGGTTCGTGTTGTTGTAGCCAGAAGTGCTGGTTAACACCCCATTCAGGGGATTTAGGGTGTAGCCCGAGCTGTGGTTCGTCGGTCCGGTGTCATCTCGCACACCAAGGTCCCAGTAGCTCGACGCACTCGGGCAGGCCCCCGTCGAGGCCTGGGGTGCGGGCGTTGAGCCGAGACCCCCTCCGAAGGCAGCGTTGTACAGCGAGACAACGTTCTGCTGGTTCTGGGCTCCCGAACCGAGCGGTCCCACACCGATTTGGAACGACCGGTTCTGCCAGAAAATGTTGTTGTACAGAGCCGGGTACGAGATGTGGATGCAGGTCCCGTTGGTTGCGCTGGTGAGCGGAGCGTAATTGCCAGGCGGACAGTGGATCGCCCCAGTGGTAAAGGACGAAGTCAGCTGCGGGCTATTCTGCATACTCACCAAGCCAGCGGGCTGCGGGCACGACACCGTGCCACCAGCGTTCGAGAGGCAAGTGGGTGTCGGCGACTGTGAACTGGCGAGCGGCGCTCCCAAGGTATTGAAGAGCGCACCCGAGGAGGCGGTAGTATCGTTGGAAGAAATGGTGTTGTTGGTGAGGGTCACCGCCAACGCATCCTCCAAGGAAACGCCGGCGCCGTCCCAACCGGCCACATTGTTGTCGATGATATTGTTTGTCACCTGGACCTGATACCAGCGCTCTGGATTCGCGGGGAAGCGAGCCACGTCCGCGCCGTTGACGCCCTGGAGGCGCAAACCGCCGCCGCTGCCGGCTTCCGCGCCATTGCCCTCGAACAAGTTGGCGTTGATGACCAAGCCGGGGCCGACGCCATCGCTCAACCCAGGCACGCAATCCACGTCCGTCACGGTGCCGCATTCAGTCGCCACCCCGTTGACCAGGGTGGTGCCGTCCGGGGCCGCGCCCATGATTATCAGGCCGCCGCCGTTGGACTGGATGGTCGGATTGATGCTCTGATTGAACAGTAAGCTGTTGTGCTCGATGTCACCGTTGTAGCTGAATCCGAGGTGGCCGACGCCGCCGCCGTCACCCGAGCTCATGTTGCCGCAGATCCAGTTATAGTTGAACTTGTAGTAGTCGGAGCCGGTGCAAATGCTGACCCCGCCTGCCCCCGCCGGAGTGCCCGTGAACAATTCGTCACCCGTCGAGGAGTTATCGACGATCATATTGTTGTGCATGTTCACGTTCAACTGCTGGCAATACGGCAGTTGCGTGTTCGTGATGGTGCTGTCCTGGCATGAGCCCGGAGCAACGTTACCTGCACTGGAATTCGGCGCCAGGTAGGCCTCGGGGAATTCCCCTTGGCCGATGGTCATGCCGCCCGATAGCGTACCCGCATTGTTGTAGATTCGGTTGTTAGCGATTTGCAGGTTGTGCGTCCAGGCGTGGAGGAAGAGTCCGCCGCCGCCCTGGGAGCTATCCGTAATGCCCAAGCCGTCGATACTCGACGGGTTGCACATGAAGTTGCTCGGGTACGGATTGGTCGCATTCCCGTTGCGTCCCGTACTTGTGTGGCAGAGGGGATTATTGTCGCCCAGCAATGAGCCACCGTTGGCCCCCACGACTCCCGTCAACAGCGTGCTGCCGGCCGGGAACCCGGCTTCCGCTCCCGACCCGTATACATCCGAAGCTCCGGCCGGGATATTTACGCCCTTGGCCACGACGGTGATCGCCGAGCCTTCGTAGGCACCCATGATAGAGGGCTCTTGCAATTGCTCCGCCAAGTTGCCATTCACCGTGGCGTCCCAGCCCAAGATGCCCTCGAGCGGGATGCGGTCTACCGCCAACTGCGGGTAGTTTGGACCGCCGTAGAAGTAGTTCCAGGTGTTGCCATTGGGGCCCATCCCGCTGGCAGTGGGGCTGGACGGGTTGGGGCACGTGAACGGCTGACCGTTATTGTCCAAGGGATTGTCGAAGGGATTGCTGCCAGCACTGCCGGTGCTGGGCTGCCCATTCATCGCCAATCCAAAGAGACAATTGACCGACCGGCGCCACGGATCCAACTTCAGCTCACCCGCAGGATGGGTGCTGGCGTCGAGAATGCTCGAGGCCGCGCCGACACCTTGCAGCCGGACGGGCTTCCACATGATCAACAGTTCCCTGTGAGTGTAGGGCGTCTTCGAGGTAACTCCGGCGGAGGTACAACTAGTTGGACCCGCCGCTGCGTTGCAAGTGGGGTCCACAATGATCAGGTCGCCTGGCGCGGCAGCGTCAATGGCGGCCTGGATCGAGCCCGAGGCGGGGACATGGGTCGGCGTTTTGCCGCCCACAGTGACGGTAACGCTGTCGATCGACTGTTGGCCGTTGCCAGCGGTAATCAGCAGCTCGCCGCACCTTGTTGTCTGTCCAGGGGCACCCGTGGTGTTGGGGTTGCCGTATTGGACTTGCTGCTGGACGGCACATTGCGGCACGTTGCCGGGCACGGTCGCGACAATCTGCGTGTCACTCCAGCTCACAATGGTCGCATTGGCCCCACCAATGGTCACGGTGGAAAGCTTGTTGCAGGTGCCGGCCGTTGGCGATGTGCACTGACTGCCAAAGCCGTAGTGGCGCGTCACGGTTTTCTGATTGAAAGGAGCTGCTGTCGCCTGCGGCCCAGAGTATCCGTAGTTGTTCACGATCTGGTCGCCCAGGGCGGTGATGGTTATGTTGTGACCGGGCTGGCTCACCCACGGTCCAACGCCGTCGCCATCCACTTCCGCGACCGCAGGCGTCATCGTCGGGTAGGCGCAGTCAGGATTGTTGTACCCCGCACCCACGAAGCCGGCCGTAGGCACCACCGGCGTGTCCAGATAAGCGGTGACACCCGGCAAGTACGGGTTCTCATAGCAGAACTGGCTGTAGAGCGGGTTGAACAGCGGATCTTGAGCGACCTGCTGGCCGTAGCTCGGATTCGGAACCGTCACGCCCGCCGAGTTAACGATGGTGGGACGGAAATCAATGGCCGGTCCGGCGTCGTTCATACATTGGACAAACATCGCGGGCGCATATCCTGTCGGGTTGGGCGGGTTCACGTCCCACGTTGAGTAGGTCAAACCGTTGAATGCTCCCCATTGGTCGGAATAGACGCGGGAGATTTCGAGTCCGTTCCAATCCCTGGTCGAGATTGGCTGATTAGGCGGGGAGAATTTCTCGCCAAAGGTGGGCGCAAACGGATCGAATTCCGAGGTGAAGTCGTCGGTGATGATCCCCGTGTACTTCGCGGCGATGTGGGTCGAGGTGAAGATGTAAAATTTCGCCGTCGCGGCCATCTCGTTGGGGAGGATCACTTCCTTGCGGTCGCACAGATTGCGCGTCGCACCGGCAAAAGCGGCCACTTCCTGCGCCCCGGGGAAGATGCTCATGAAGTCGGGCACGATGCGCGCCTGGCCTACACACTTCGGCGTGGGCTCGAGGAACCCAGGGACGAAATTGTTGGCCGCCGACTGCCCGAAGCTCTGAGTGGGGTTTTGCTGATTGTTGGCGTTGGAACCGGAGCCGCTCGGATCGTACATCGAAGCTACCGACGCCTGGTCGGGGAGAATGAAAATATTCCCGAGACCGCCGAACTGCTGATCGACCGGCGCGATGAAGCTGTCGCCGATCAGGATGTTCTTGTCTTCTTCCTTCACCAATTCATAGCCGGGAGGCGGAACCACTTCCACCACATACTTGCCGGGTGGCAGCATGGGGGTGCCAACTCTCCACGGGTCGGTCGTGTCGGGGTTCGTGATGCAGATAGTGCAGTTCGTCCCCCCCATTGGTGCGGGGACAAGCGTTCCATTGGCGCCGCCCGGAACACCGCCGTGCAAGGCCGTGTTCAGTTTCCCAGCGTTAGTACCGTTCGGGATGATCCCGAGAACGCTGGGGAACTGGTAGGCACCGTCATGAGGCGCCGGCTGGAGCTGATTCCAGTTGTGCATGCCGTCGTAGCACTTGTACTGCGAGTTGTTCGGCAGCGGGGTCAAGGTCGCGCCGTTGTAGTAATAGTCGTACAGGTTGAGGTAGTTGGGCTGGTTGTACAGCGTGTAGAAGAACAGATCGGCGTTGGTGCCGGTAGCGGCGCCTTGGCCCGGGCAATTAACGTTGGGGACGCCATCGGAGCGGAAGCCCTGCGCCCAATCGTCCCAACTGCTGGTCTGGGTCGTGTCCACCAGGGTGAGGGTTGGGGTCACTCCATCCGCCGCAAAGCCCTCCTGGTAGAGGTTCATCGTGACATGGGGAACCAGCGGCATCCATGGCTGTTGCACGCTCGCCGCCGGGTCATCGAAGGCACGGGTGGAAGTATAAATCACATGGCCCTTGATCCCGCCATTTTCGGTGGGAGCGTAGGGCGTCATGCCGAATTCGATCCAATTGAACTGGCCAATGTGGCCCTGCCAGCCCTCAGCAGAGGCCCAAGGAGGATCAATGCGGCCGCTGGAGTTGCCCTGACTATTCGGGGACGAGGTTGAGATCGACGAACCGCTACAGTCGGCGGTGGCACAATATACCGCGCCCGGCACCGACAGGCTGGCAGGTAGAGGAAGGTTCTCGTAGGTGTTCGAGTAGAAAGCGTACGGTGTTCCCGAAGGCCCGCACTTCGGGTTTCCGGTCCCCCCCGCGCCGCAACTGGCGGAGCCGTCGGTCGGCCCGCCCACGTCGTACACAGTGTGGATTCCGGTCAGCTTATATCGGGTGGTATCCGGTTCTACCACGTACCAGTTGAACAGCGGGAAGGTCTCGTTGAAAGGGGCCGTACCGGTGAAGTCCGTTAGGCTGAGATTGGACCTGCTGCCGTCCCGGTAGTAGACGGCAGTATTCAGGAAGGGAATTCCCACCTCGCCGGAGTCATAGACGCCGTTCTTGTTGTCGTCAATGAACGTCCGGGTCATGAGATTCGACTGCCACTGCTGGGTCGGAATATCGCCCATGTTGATGGATTGATTCGCCGCGGTTCCCACCCCCAGGGGCGTGGAAAGACCGTCAATGATCTGGTCGTTCCACTGGTCACCGATGGTCAGGCGCCAATCGCCAGTGGGAACACCTTTGAGAGTAAAGTTCCCGTTGGCATCGCACTTGGTGAACATGAAGTCTTCGCCATCGGGGTCGCCCAGGCTCACCCAGCACTGGGTCCAATAGTAGGCATCGCGCGAGCCGCTCGAGTAGAGCCGCTCATCCGGCGGACGGCTCAGTCGTTCGGTCGTGATCTTGCCCGTCACCGAATTGGTGCAATTGGTGGCGGTGAGGTTCAGGTCAGTACCGCTGCAGACACCTGCATACCGGGTATTGATAATCGCCGGGTTGGCAAAGCCGATGGAAACATGGAATCCTGCCGGCCCATACTCCTGGAAGTAGGCTGGTTCGCCAATCTTCACAAAGGCATCATGCGGGTGCTGGCCGTCCAATGTATTGGTCTGGAGCCACTCTTCGCCGCGCGCAATCCGGTCGGCTCCCGGGTACGCCTGCACCGTGAGTTGCATCGGCATGAGGTTAGCGACGACGGCTTCGCCCGCCAGCGGAGACATGGTCGTGCCGTCCGATTCATACTTTGGGCAGGTGACGATCCTGCCCGTGAGCCCCTGCAACGACCCTTGGGGGTTATTCACCGGGTCAATATTCTTGCCACCGTTTACCGAATTTTGCGTTATTTCGGATGAAATCGGGCATGCATCCAGTCCCGTGGCCGGATCAATGGTTCCCGCCAGGCTGTTTGACAGCGGCTGGTTGAAGAAATCGTGGGTCATCTGGCCGGTAGCATCACCGAACTGAGCACGGACGTCCCAGAGGATGATTTCGAACCCACCCAAGCCGGGCTCGTTGGTCGCGATGACGTCAATTCCACCGCCGGAATCTTGCTCGCCGTTGAGCGGGAAGTCGTCTTCGAAGACCTGCACACTGAGCTTTCCAGGTGGGTAGGGGTTGGGCTCTGAGAGCGCAATTACGGGGTTCCAGGAATTGGTCGACGTGTTCCAGCTGATCGGTGCGCCGCCCATGCCGTGGCCGCAGGTGGAAGTCCCACCGGAAACAGGGGTACAGCCAGTCGGGGAGCCCCCGTAGCCAGCGGCAAACGTATTGGCCGCGTCACCAGGAAAGACCGAGATGTAGTAGCGCTTCGGGTAGGGCGCGGCTAGGCCTGTGCCGCACGTTCGTCCGGGGAAGGTGCCAAAACCGCAGCCAGGGTCGAGTGCGACCTGGCCGGGAAGCACCGCTGGCTGTGCTGTTCCTGGTATGCAAACGCCATTGCCAACCTCGCACACTGACGGAACGCCGAGGACGGTCTGGCCCTGCTCGCACGATTGGTCAGTCGCTCCGCTCCCCGTGCAGCCCTGCGCGATGTAGTCCATGTGACTGGTGTGGAACTGCGCCCCGAAGGTGGGAGGAACAGTGGTGGCGGTAGGCTGTGGGCATCCAGCAATCGCCGTGCTGCTAGTGGTGGTACAGACCGGATTCACATAGAAGGTCTTATCTTCCTCGATGAGCCAGCGGTAGTCGTTAATTGGAGTTAACGCACTGATACACGTACTGTCACCTTGACATGCTTTGTATTGCACAGCATCCAGCACCTTAACCTGAAGATTGCTGGGCGCCGGGAAGTTGATGGTCACCGTGGCTGTACCGGTCACTCCCTGGGTGTTCTTTGCGGTGTACGTAAATTGGCAACTGCCGGCCAGCGCGGGAGCAGTGGCGATGAACCCGCCATTTGGTTGTATCGTGAGCGAGGTGCAACTATCCGGCGTTGGAGCGGGATTCGTAACGACGCTCAGCGGGTAGCCCGCATTGTCCTTGTCAACTGCGAGAGGACCCGGCGGAGCGATGTTGATGTATCCCGCAGCTTTCGCGTTATACGTGATGCCGCTCATGGTGATCCCTGCGGTATCTGCTGCCGCGGCGTTCAGATGCACCGTGGCGCACGCTGTGGTCGCGCCATCAGCGCAATACATGAACGTATCTGACGTGGTACCGGCATTGGGGGTGTACGTGAAGGTGCCATTCGAGCAAAGGCCTGGGGCCGCCCTTCCCGGGGTCGCGCCGCAAGTAAGCGTGCCGAGGGTCGGCCCGGTAGCGAGCTGAACACCGTAGACGAAACTGTCATTGGCGATCACACCCTTCGAGACATCCGAGACCACGACGGGCGTGCAGGGGGCGGTCGCGCAGGCAACCACGGAGGCGTAGGTATCGTCCCTGGCTACTGGAATCCCCGCAACGCCAGCGCCGAATGTCGGCAGTCCCGCGCCATTGATGCTGATGTAGGCCAGCATGCCGGCATCGCGCTCGCTCGAATTAGCCGAGAGGCTTAACTCGCGGTCGTATACCGGAAGAGATGTGGCCGTTGCCGGACATGTCGTCGCCCCCACAGCGGTACAGGCGGCATTGATCATTACGTCGAAAGTCTTGCCTGCCGCCATAAACACATCGGTCTGGACGCGGGGAGCAGGCCCCGTCGTTAGCGGACCCGGAACGGGACGGCCATCTTCCGCGATCAACGTGAAACCGTTCACCGTCGTAGCTGTGCCCCCTCCGTTCCATCCTGTCGTTTGCGCACCTACGATAGAAGGCACGTGCATGCGCAAGCCGGCATTCACCAGGCGCGCCAAAACAGTGCCGGTGACCGTGCCCGTGGCTGTGCCTTGGGAAACCGGGAACTGGGAGGCGGCGGTGTTCGTTTTGTTGAACGCGAGACCGTTAATGAGGTAATAGAACGGCGTGTAATTCACCGCCGGCGGATAGCATTGGTGGTAGGTCGGCGAACTGGGATTGCCACACCCGGGCGTTTGGGCCACCCCGGGTGAGACGAGTGACGACTGTCCGGACCAGACCATGGTCTCGCTGAAGCCTTGGGTGTTGACGGCGATGTTGACGTTACTGTTCTGGACCGGATCGATTTCACTAAACTCCAGCGGAATTTCGGCATTGTACTGAACGGCGGGAACCGACCCGGCCACCGGATAAGCGGTTCCGGCGGTGCCCGCTGCTGGCGCGGTGGTGACTACCAGCATTCCGATCAGGCCCATGGGGACCTGGATAGAGGGATGAGTGCCAGACTCGAGCAGGTAGGTGCCGGGCCGCAGCAGTGGCCACGCCAGCGACTGCGGCGTTCCCACTTGGACTTCTGTTCCGAACGACTGCACGCGGGGTCCCTGCACTGGTGGCGTCCCTGTCCCTGCACCACCCGCGATGGGCCATGTAATAGTGCTTTGGGCGCTCGAGTGGTCGGGGCTCGGCGTGGTGGTCCGCTGTGCTAAGACTCCAAGACCGCCCCCCACCTGCCCCACGATCATGATCGACGTGGGAACATTATTCGCGGTCGTGGCACCCGGCGGCGTAAACGTGAGGTTATTGGTGAGGTTGATCTGCAAGCCACTGGTCGCTCCCGTGGGAACGGTGATCACCACGGGGGACCAAGCTGGCCCTGCCGTCGCTGCCGCACCGGTACCTGGGCCGCTGATCGTGATTGCGGGCGCGGAGGTATAACCAGACCCTGCGCTTGTCAGCGTAATGCTAACCACCTGGCCGTTTGCCACTGCGGCAACCGCACTCGCTCCTGTGCCACCACCACCAGTAAAGCCAACGGTGGGCGCAGTCGTGTAACCCGATCCTCCATTGATGACAGCAACGGCCCCGAGTGCACCGAGGGCCGCTGGGGATGTTGGCCCACTCAACGGGGCGCAGGTCGCGGTCGAGCCAGTCACCACCGCGCCGCAAGTGTAGCCCCACATCGGCACCCCGTTGCCGTCGGGCAGGGTGATGCCGGCCGGCCCGGCAGTCAGATTGACCTGCTGCTGGCCGAAGCCCATAACAACCGCGAAGAGTAAGAAACCACTCACAAGAATTACGGCCTTCGCTTCAGCCTTGAGTTTGAAATCGTTGATCCGAATCATTGTCATGCCTCTCAGTCGGTCCGTCATGGACAAAGAACCCCTCACCTATCTGTATAGGAGTGAACCTTGCACTGCTTTTGGGGGAGTTAGAAATCTGCTCAAATCAGCTGCTCACAAACCCTCGTCAATCGGAAATTCCCGGGAATCCACCAGCATCATCATCAGCATGCCGCCCGGGAAGACGTTATTGGTCGTAATTTCGCGCTCATTGTGCGAATGCCACATAAATGCCCAGCCGCGCTCGTTGGCCGGGTTAGCCTGCATGTTCGAGGGCAGCAAAGTCGTGCAGCCTGCGTTCGTGGTGGTAGAACAAGCAGGCATTGTGGCACGCAAGCTCGCATCTGGACCCAGGTAGGGCGTGCCGCCGTACCAGGCGCCGTTAGTCAAGATGTTCGGATCAGGCAGAGTGGCCGGCCCACCCGATGCAACATCTCCGAAGGGATTCACCTGCACTGGCTTGTCGTGGTCCTGACACCACTCGTAATAGTTCAGCGCGGTAGGAACGCTCGTGTAGTAGCCGTTCGCGTCCGCAACACAGGGAAGCGAGGCGAGCGAGTCTGTCGGGAAGGGATTCGCGTTGGTGGCGCTGGGATTACTACCAGCAGCAGCGGGATGGTGACCGTAAGGATCCCAGTTCAAACCGCGGCCGCTGAAGTAGAAGATGCCATCGAAAGCCTGTCCCGGCGTGGTGTCGGTGTTGAACATCAAAATCCCGGCGAGATTCGTAGCCGGATCGGTAGGGCTGAGAATCAAATTCCCGTCGCGCGCCAGGATGCGCACGTGGTTGGCGTGCTCGTGGAAGGGGTGTTGCCAGCGCCCCTGGCCGACGGTGCGGACCAGCGTCAGCTCTCCCGGATGCATGTGAGGGTTGCCGTTATAGGGCTGGTGCGGATACTCGGCTGCGTAGTTGGGATCCATCAAGTCGGGCATGGACCGTCCGTTGATCACGAAGTACGCGGGATGGTAAGGCTCGGTTTGCACGTTGAGACTACAGGCGGGATCAATAGCCGAGCAGCCAACCTTTGCCGTAACCTGCGCCAATGCCTGCTGGTGAATCCTGGTGTCCATCGTGGCCCACTGGAACAGGTATTCCCGGTCGTAGCAGCTCTTAGGGTGGTCGTAGGCGGCGTGCGCAAGCCGGAAATCCTGCTCTGGAAAGCCGAGGATTTTGTTTGTAGTCCCGTAATCGGACTTTCCGTACAGGTTGGTATTCGTGCTGTTGCAACTGGCCGGGCCGCCGCCTGTCGGCAACACGATGAGGGCTCCGTACAGACCCATCTCCACCTGGAGGTCGCCTTGCGTGCCGCTGTAGAAGGGGTGCGTGCCCGGCGCGGAGGCAGTAAAGGTGTAAGTCACGCTGCTGCCCGGCGCCGCCTCCTGCGTCAGCAGCCCGGTGACACCGCCTGTTGAGTTCACCTGGAAGCCGGGAAACAGGATCGAGGTATTGCCGGCCGCGGTGGGCAGATTATTGGTCAACTGGACCGTGACCGTCGTCCCTTCCGTTACGATCAGCGTGGGGCCAGGGACCTGCATCGTCGTGCAAGTCGCGCCACTAATTGCCGTGGGGAGAAAGGTCGGGGTAAAGCCTGTCGCGCAGCCGTAGCCCCACGAGTAAACTGCCTGTCCGTCCGGCTGGTTGAGATAGGCGTCTGTGGCTACCAACTGGAAGGTCCCAGTTGTGGTGATGCCAGGGGCCGCAGCGTAACCCGCGGCCGCGAGCAACATCACCAAAGCTATCGGCGCCAAAAGCCGTCCGCTTTTGAAGATCGCTTTTTTCATTGTCATCTCCCTCATTGCCGCGCTCCTAATTGCAGGTGTTACCAAACGTGCTGCCAGTCACGCTGGCGCAAATATGCACCTCAGTCATTTCCCCACCGAAATTTTCGGCGTCGTTCGACAGGTGGTCGAGCTGGGGAGTGAAGAGATAGAAGACGCTACCCGCCGGATAAAGCTGTGCCGCACAGCTCGCGGAACCGCACCCGGCATCGCTGGCATCCAGAATCACGTCGAGCGATTCGCCTCCGCCCAGCGTGATCGAGTTGGTATAGAATTCCGTGTTGTTCCCCGCCTGGTCCCGTAAAAGCTTGGCGTTGAATCCAACTTCCTTCATCGGAATCCCCAGGGAAGCCAGGGTGTGATATTCCGAGACGGACAAGTTCACCAGGCGCAGAAGGGCCTTCCCTCCCACCGGAATATTGATGAGGGCCGGCAGCGGCTGCGAGTAGTGCATTTGCGTATCGCTCGAAACCGTAGCCTGGGGACCGGGCGCGCAGCCGGTAATTACGCCGCCGCACGCACCTACCGTGTCGGGGTAGCTCCGCCCGTTCAGCAGGAAGTACTTATCCTTCATGTCCACAAACATTTCCGGGTTGAACGTCATGCCGACAAAATGGAAGTTGGGGTCGAAGCCGTGCATCTGAATGGGGTACGCGACATCGTAGGCGGTGGAACCGTCGCCATCGTTGTAGGTATACCTCTGGGAATTGTTCAACTTATCCGTGCCTTGGACAACGCCGTTGCTCGCCGGCGGCGTCACGGCGCTGCACAGGATATCGGCAGCCGGGTTGCACGCCGTGCGCAAATCGACTCCTGAATTCTGTTGCTGCAGCGCTGTATAGAGGAGGGTACCTGCCAGTACCCGGTCCTGCCGCGGGCGCACAAAGAGTTGCCCGACCATGCCCATCTGCAAGTGCTCGGGAGGCGTGATGTGGCAATGCCAGAAGTACGTTCCGGCATCGGGCGCCAGATAGTAGTAGGTGAAGCTGCCGCCGATGTTAATCGCGACCGATGCGTCCGGCACGCCGTCATAGAAGGAGGAAGCATTGGGATAGCCGTGGAAGTGGACGGTGTGCTGCTCGAATAGGTCGGGCCGCATGATCATGCCGACGTTGGTGAGGGTGAGGAACAATTCGTCATCCTCATCGAACGCGATCAACGGCGCCGGGATGTTACCGTTCATCACCCCGACATCGATGATCTGGCGGGGATCCACGTGGCCATCGAGGCAAGGTGCGGTGCAGGTGCCGGCAGCTATCGCATCGAGGTCTGGATTGAGCCCTATGGCCCCGTTGTACGTAAACGTCCCAAGAGTGCCCGGCGAAGCACCGCTCGTGGCCCCGTCGGTTGTTGCGGGGTCACCGCGCTGTAACATGGTGCCCGGGTAAACCGTGTTGAAGACATTCGGGAATTGCGTACCTGGCAGGCCAGCCGCGATGTCCGCTAGCCCAGACAAGGGCCCGAACGAGAACATATACGTTTGCGTACCGTCCGCCATCGTCGCGTAACCGTCACCGCCTGAGATCTGCTGGCACTTGACAGCGCCGTTCACAGTCGTCGACGACGGCACAACCCATCCCTTGGTGCCGATCGTGAATTGCGTCGGACCAGTGTACGCAGGCTCCGAATTGTTATCTGCATTTGGGTGCGTGATTGTGCTCGTGGGGCATTGCACGCGAAACGATTGGGCACGAGCCTCTTGCGTCTCAACCATGGCGACTAAAAACAGTGCACAAACACACATTGCGAGCTTCATAACCACGACACCTCCAGGTCCTTATCTGAATCGCAAACTCTCTAATTCCCCGCAACCTCGTCACCCTTCGACAGCTGCCGCTTTTTGCTTCCCGTTGTCATCGGG
>Ga0210403_10003506_pt1 | contig 13788 bp, 10 predicted proteins | sample IncBWC19MmetaG_FD_150863 | JGI IMG/M metagenome (GOLD analysis project Ga0210403, IMG submission 150863) | Forest soil microbial communities from Barre Woods Harvard Forest LTER site, Petersham, Massachusetts, United States - Inc-BW-C-19-M | ecosystem: Environmental > Terrestrial > Soil >... | reverse complement strand
CCATCTGCACCGGTGAACGTGTGGACACTGATATCCGCATGTATCGGCACTGCGAAATGCCGGCATTGGTCGGTGAGGACTTCGCGGGCGAGGTTTGCACAGCGGTAGGTTCGCCCTTAACCACCGCCGATCCGCAAAAGAATCTTTCGGCATCGCGTCATCACAAGAAGGCGGAACCCACCCGGCTTGTCAGCAACGAAGTTCAGATCCAACTGGATCTATTCACCACCGGCTCTCGTTCCACATTTTCCGTAGCCTCTGGCCAGTAATTACGCGGAACCCAGGAGACCTCCAGTGCTCAGGACCATGATCACGGACACGCCGTTCGAACAGAAATGGGTCTTGCAGGGACGCCTTTGCGGCGTGTGGGCGCTGGACCTGCAGGAAAAATGGCTTTCCACCAGGAGCGCGCGCGAAGGCCGCAAGTGCGCCGTCGATCTTAAAGACGTGATTTTCGTCGACCGCAAAGGCGAGTGCGTGCTCCTGCAGATGGCCTCGGAAGGAGCGGTTCTCCGCGCCAGCCGGGCTTATATGAAACACGTTTTGGACTCGTTAAAGGAACAGCAGCGGCAAATCGCGAAGGAGACGCAAGAATGCCAGTCCAAGCCAAAATCGGAACATCGCCCGCAGCTCTAGAAAACGTACTGAATCTCGGCCCGTCGAACGTGAACGACGAAACCCTCGTCGCCGAAGTCGTCCGCGGTAACAGCGCGGCGTTCGAAACTCTTTTCCGGCGCTACCAGCAAAAAATGTTGCACGTCGCGCTCAGCCGCCTGCAAAACGCGGAAGACGCCGAAGACGCCGTCCAGCAAACCTTCCAGCAGGCCTTCGTCCACCTGAAAAGTTTCCAGGGCCAGTCGCGCTTCTCCACCTGGCTCACCCGTATCGCCATCAATGAAGCTCTGATGCTGCTTCGCAAGCGCCGCCCCGGCCACCTTTCGATCGAAGGCCATCAGTCGCTCGACGAGGAAAATTTCGCGCTCGAAATCCGCGACAAGGCAATTACCCCGGAAGAGCAATACGGTCAAAAAGAATTGAACAACGTTTTGTCCGGCGCCATCAACGAACTCCGGCCCATCCTGAAAACCGTCGTAAAACTCTCCGAAATCGGCGAACTCTCCACCACAAAAACCGCTGAAACCCTCGGCGTGCGAGTCGGCACCGTCAAAGCCAGAACCTTTCGCGCCCGCCGCTTGCTGCGCGACAAGCTCGCCAAGCGTCTCGGTGCAAGGCATGGCAAGGTCTCCGGCGCACTCTTTTCCAATTCGCAGGCCGCCCGCAACAGCGCCTATCAGGCCGTTTTTTCCGCCAGCGCCGCCGGTTAGCTCGCCGTTCGGCTAGACCGGCACGGCCGTCGCGGCATTTGCAGCCAGCCCAGCCGCAGCTTACGAGGAGATTTTGTCATGTGGATCGTTCGCGTCGCTCTCGATCGACCTTACACCTTCATCGTTCTAGCTCTGCTCATCCTCCTGTTGAGCCCCGTCGTGCTCATGCGCACGCCCACGGACATCTTCCCCAACATCGATATTCCCGTCATCGCCGTGGCCTGGCAGTACACCGGCCTCAACCCCGAGGAACTCGAAGGCCGCATCACCACCGTCTACGAGCGCGTTCTCACCACTACCGTCGATAACATCGAGCACATCGAATCCACCACCGTAAACGGCCAGGCCATAGTCAAAATCTTTCTTCAGCCCAATTCCAGTCTGGAAAACGCCAACGCCCAGGTCACCGCCGTCTCACAAACCATTCTTCGCCAATTACCGCCGGGCGCGCTTCCTCCGCTCATCATCAATTACAGCGCCTCCAGCGTCCCTATCTTGCAGCTCGGCCTCTCCGGCAAAGGCCTCTCCGAGCAGCAGCTCAACGACCTCGGCCAGAATTTCCTCCGCCCGCAACTCGTCACTGTTCCCGGCGCCGTTATTCCGTTTCCGTACGGCGGAAAACAGCGCCAGATTATGATCGATCTTAATCCCAACCTCCTCCAGGCCAAAGGTCTCTCTCCGCAAGACGTTCTCCTCGCCGTCCAACAACAAAACGTCATTCTCCCCTCCGGCACCGCAAAAATCGGCGAATTCGAATACGACGTCCGCGTCAACTCCAGCTTGCGCACAGTTCCCGAATTCGACGACATTCCCATCCGCGTCGTCGGCAATTCCACCATCTACTTGCGCGACGTCGCCAACGTTCGCGACGGCTTCGCTCCTCAAACCAACATCGCCCGCCAGGACGGCAATCGCGGCGTTCTCCTCAGCATCCTCAAAGCCGGCAACGCCTCGACTCTCGATGTAGTCAAAGGCGTCCGGGGTCTCCTTCCACGCGTCGCCCAAACTCTTCCGCCCGAATTAAAAATCCGCCCACTAGCGGATCAGTCGGTCTTCGTGCGCGCCGCCGTCAGTGGCGTCATCCGCGAAGCCATCATCGCCGCCTGCCTCACCGGCATCATGATCCTCATTTTCCTGGGGAGTTGGCGCAGCACGCTGATCATCGCCGTCTCTATCCCTCTCTCGATCCTCAGCTCCGTCATCGTCCTCAGCATGCTCCACGAAACCATCAACATCATGACCCTCGGCGGCCTCGCTCTCGCCGTCGGCATCCTCGTCGACGACGCCACCGTCACCATCGAAAACATCGAGCGCTATTTCGAGGAAGGCCACTCCAAGCGCGAAGCCATTCTCGACGGCGCCGCCGAGATCGCCGTCCCTGCGCTCGTCTCCACGCTCTGCATCTGCATCGTCTTCATGCCCATGTTCCTTCTGAGCGGTGTAGCTCGCTACCTCTTTGTTCCCCTGGCCGAAGCCGTAGTTTTCGCCATGCTTGCCTCCTACATTCTTTCTCGCACGTTGGTTCCCACTCTCGCGATGTATCTCCTGAAAGAACACGAAGACGCCGCAAAGTCTTCCAACAATCTCTTCGTCAAGTTCCAGCGCGCTTTCGAACGCGCCTTCACCAAAACCCGCGATTCCTATCAGTCTTTGCTCGAGCGCCTCGTCGCCCACCGCCGCCTCTTCATCCCGGCCTTCCTCCTCGCATGCCTCTGCGTCTTCCTTCTCGTCCCGTGGCTAGGCCAGGATTTTTTCCCCAGCACTGACAGCGGCCAGTTCATTCTCCATCTCCGCGCAAAATCCGGCACCCGCATCGAAGAAACCGCCAAGCTCAGCGACGAAGTCGAAACCGCTATCCGCCGCGACATTCCCGAGCGCGAACTCGACTCCATCGCCGACAACATCGGCCTCCCCTACAGCAGCATCAACTACATGCACAGCACTTCCGGCCTGATCGGTGCCGGCGACGCCGACATCCTCGTCTCCCTAAACGAAAAGCATCACCCCACCGCCAACTACATGCGCGAACTCCGCGAACAACTCCCCGCTCAATTTCCCGGCGCTACTTTTTATTTCCTTCCCGCCGACATCACCACCCAGATCCTGAACTTCGGCCTCCCCGCGCCCGTCGACATCCAGGTCGAAGGCGCGGACACGGAAGGGAATCGCCGTGTCGCTAACCAGATTCTCGCCGAGCTCCGCCAGGTCCCCGGCATCGCCGACCCACGCATCCAGCAACCGTTCGACTACCCGCAATACGACATCGCCATCGACCGCACCAAAGCCACGCAAGCCGGCTTCTCCGAACGTGACGTCGCCAGCAGCATGCTCAACTCGCTCAGCGGCAGCTTCCAGATCACGCCCATGTTTTTCCTGAACTATCAGAACGGCACCAGCTACAACCTCGTCGCGCAAACTCCCCAATACTCCGTCCAGTCCTTGCAGGACTTGCAAAATATTCCCATCACCGCACCCGGCGCCACTCGCCCCGCCATCCTCGTCGACGTCGCCTCCATTCGTCGCACCAGCGAAATGGAAGCCATCAATCACTACAACATTCGCCGCATCCTCGATATCTACGCCAACGTTCAGGACCGCGACCTCGGCGCCGTCGGCCGCGACATCAATCGTATCGTCGCCGCCAACACCTCCTCGCTACCTCGCGGAAGTTTCATTCGTGTCCGCGGCCAGCTCGAAACCATGCGCACCTCCTACACCGGTCTGCTCACCGGCCTAGTTTTCTCCGTCATCCTCGTCTACCTGCTCATCGTCGTGAATTTCCAGTCTTGGCTCGATCCCTTCATCATCATCACCGCGCTCCCCGCCGCTCTCGCCGGCATCGTGCTCTTTCTGTTTCTCACCCACACCACGCTCAGCGTCCCTGCTCTCATGGGCGCCATCATGTGCATGGGCGTAGCCACCGCCAACAGTATTCTCGTCGTCGCCTTCGCGAAAGAACACCTCCTTCATCACGGCGATCCCGTCGCTGCCGCCACTGAAGCCGGCTTCACCCGCTTCCGCCCCGTCCTCATGACTGCTCTCGCCATGATCATCGGCATGATTCCCATGGCCCTCGGTCTCGGCGATGGAGGCGAACAAAACGCCCCCTTGGGCCGCGCCGTAATTGGAGGCCTCCTCTTCGCCACGCTGGCTACGTTGATTTTCGTTCCCGCGGTTTTCAGTCTCTTGCATTCCAGGCGCGACCCGGGCGCGGCACTTCCGGAGGAAACTGCGCAAGAAGAAGTACACGCATAAAGGCTCATGGGGAGGTTTGAATACAAATGAACGCTGAATCAAACAATCGCGAGACCACAACAGCCGTTGAAACATCTGAAATAGAATCCCCCAACCCTGGAGCGGTGGCCGCGGCCCAGCCCGCCATCGCTCCGCCGCTTCCTTCTCCGCGCATCTCCTGGTGGATGCCAGTCACCGCCATCGCCGTCATCGCGCTGGTAATTTTCTTCGGCATCCGCTCCCGTGTGAACGCTGAAGCCAACGTAGCTCGCGCCACCCGCGAAGCCGCCGTTCCCATCGTCAACGTTGTCCATCCCGTCGCCGATGCTCCGTCCCAGGAAATCGCCCTCCCGGGCAACACCGTCGCCTTCATCGACGCACCCATCTACGCCCGTACCAACGGTTACCTCAAGCGCTGGTATTTCGACATCGGCTCGCCCTTAAAAAAAGGCCAGCTCCTGGCCGAAATTGAAACGCCCGAAGTCGACCAGCAACTCCAGCAAGCCCGCGCCGACCTCGAAACCGCCCAGGCTAACTACAACATCGCGAAGATCACCGCCTCGCGCTGGGAATTCCTCGTCAGCACTGGCTCCGTCTCTCAACAGGAAACCGATCAGGCCAAGAGCGACCTCACCGCCAAAAAAGCCGCCGCCGATTCCAGCGCCTCCAACGTTCGCCGACTCGAAGAACTCCAATCCTTCGAAAAAATCTACGCTCCCTTCGACGGTATCCTCACCGCTCGCAACACCGACGTCGGCCAGCTCATCGACGCCGGCGCCAGCTCCCCCCGCGAACTCTTCCATCTCGCGTCCATCAACAAACTCCGCGTCTATGTCGCCATTCCCGAAGTCTATTCCCGCGCCGCCAGCAACGGCGCCACTGCCACGCTTACCCTCGACGAATTTCCCGGCGAAATCTTCAAAGGCACCCTCGTCCGCAACGCCAACGCCTTCGACGCCGCCAATCGCACCCTCCTCACCGAAGTCGACGTGGAGAATCCGAAAGGCCGCCTCCGCCCCGGCGCCTACGTTTTCGTCCACTTCAAACTTCCCGAGTCCGTTCGGTCCGTCACTGTCCCCGCCAACACGCTGCTCTTCCGCAAAGAAGGCCTCCAGGTCGGCGTAGTCCGCGCCGGCAAAATTGAACTCGTCCCTGTCAAAATTGGCCGCGACTACGGCAACTCCGTGGAAATTCTTTCCGGCCTCTCCGGCGCCGATTCCGTCGTCCTCAGCCCGCCCGATTCTCTGATCAGCGGCACGCCCGTAAAAATCGCCGACCAGCACGCAGGAGACTAACCCATGAAATCCCTGTGCCCATTTCTCGCCATTCCGCTAGCTGTGATTCTCACCGGCTGCGAAGTCGGCCCCAAATACGTGCGCGCCACAACGCCGACCTCGACGAATTTTAAGGAACAACCACCCGACAACTTCAAAGAAGCCGGCCAATGGAAAACCTCCCAGCCCGCCGATCAAACTCTCCGCGGCAAGTGGTGGGAAATCTTCGGCGATCCGCAACTCAACGCTCTCGAAGACCAGCTAACTGTCTCGAACCAGAATCTCAAAGTAGCCGAAGCCCGCCTACGCGAAGCCCGCGCCGCTGTCCGTTTCAATCGCGCCGCGCAATTCCCGACCATCTCCACCGGTCCCAGCATCGACTCTCTCCACGCCTCCGGAAATCGCCCCTACATCCACACCACCAGCAACACTGGCGATTTCGTCCTCCCCATCGATTTTTCCTACGAAGTCGATCTCTGGGGCCGCGTCCGCCGTAGCGTCGCCGCCGCACGCGAAGAAGCCCAAGCCACCACCGCCGACTACGCCACCGCCAGCCTTAGCCTCCACGCCGAACTAGCCATCGACTATTTCGAACTCCGCAGCGCCGATGCCCAGAAAAAACTCCTCGACGACACTGTCAAGGCCTACACCGACGCCCTCCAACTCACACTCAATCGATTCCAAGGCGGCATATCTCCCAAATCCGACCTAGCCCAAGCCCAAACCCAGCTGGACACCACGCGCGTTCAAGATACCGACGTCACCGTCGCCCGCGCCCAATACGAGCACGCCATCGCCATTCTGATCGGCGAACCTCCCGCCGAACTAACCATACCTCCCGCCCCGCTCGATCTTCAGCCGCCGGTAATTCCCGGTGCACTCCCCTCCGAACTCCTCGAGCGCCGCCCAGACATCGCCGCCGCCGAACGCCGCATGGCCGAAGCCAATCAACAAATCGGCATAGCCCGCGCCGCCTATTTCCCAACGCTCTCGCTGAACGGCTCCGCAGGTTTCGAAGGAACCTCTCTTCTCAACTGGTTCAACTGGCCCAGCCGTTTCTGGGCCGTAGGTCCGCAAATGCTACAAACTCTCTATGACGGCGGCCGCCGCCGCGCCAATTCCGACACCGCCCTGGCAAATTACGATGGTACCGTAGCAACCTATCGCCAAACTTCGCTAACCGCATTTCAAGAAGTAGAAGACAACCTGGCCGCCCTCCGCATCCTGAGCGACGAAGACCAACAACAAACCCAAGCCACCACCTCCGCCCAGGAATCCCTCCAGCTCTTCACCAACCGCTACAAAGGCGGGGTAGACACCTACCTCCAGGTAATCAACGCCCAAACCGTGGCCCTCCAAAACGAACGCAACAACGTAGACATCCAACGCCGCCGCATGGACGCCAGCGTCCTCCTAATCAAAGCCCTGGGCGGCGGCTGGTCCACAGCGCAGCTACCGAAGGAAGCCAGCATCCGCAACTAGCATTGGCCGCGATCCTTTGTCGGGGAGGGGCTCACCCCTCCCTCTTTCATTTGCCTTTTCCGACTCTGTCATCCCGACCGGAGCGGCCGGTTTTTTCTCCCGCGCCGCATTTCGGCGCGCCTGCCGCGAAGTGGAGGGACCGCGGCAAAGCTCTAACCTCCACCTGGGCCGTTGTGACTCTCGCCCTTTTGCTTTACGGCCAACCCGTCATAAACTGTCCTCATCACCCACACTCGAGCGCAACCACCATGCCCACAAATCCCACACCCACCACCGCTCCCGAAACCTACCCAAAATTCTCTCCCACCGATCTGCAAACCTACAAATCCCAAGGCTACTTAATCCAACCTCACCTCTTCTCCCCCGACGAAATCGAAATCCTAAAACGCGAAGCGGAACGCAACCTGACCGGCGCCAACATCCTCAATAAAGCCGATCGCTCCGGCAACCCCGTAAACCTCGCCATGTGGGACCGCCCGCAAGACGACATCTACGGCATGTTCTCCCGCAACGAACGAGTTGTAAGAAATGTCGAAATGCTTCTCGGCGCCGAAGTCTATCTCTACAGCGCAAAAATGATCATGAAGAACGCCCGCGAAGGCGGCGCCTGGGAATGGCACCAGGATTACGGCTACTGGTACGACTACGGCTGTCTGGTCCCCACAATGCTCAGCTGCTTAATCGCGGTAGATCGCGCCACAAAAGAAAACGGCTGCCTGCAAGTCCTTTCCGGCTCTCACGTCATGGGCCGCGTCAATCACGACCGCATCAACGAACAAACCATGGCCAACCCCGAACACGTTGAAGCCGCCCGTGCCCGTTTCCCGCTCGTCTATCTCGAACTTGACCCCGGCGACTCCGTGTTCTTCGAATGCAATCTACTCCACCGCTCCGACGCTAACCGCTCCGACCATCGCCGCTGGAACTACATCGCTTCCTACAACGCGGTAGCCAACCAACCCTACAAACGAGTTCGCGACTACGGCAACTACGAGCCCCTAATCCAAGTCCCCCCAAACGCGATCCGCACCTTCGCCTGCCGCCACAACCTCATTTAGTCCGCCGCCCTGTGGCGGAGCCATTCTTGGCTGTGCTCTTTCCTTCTGTCCTCTGTGCGCTTACTCTGCGTCCGATGTGTTAAGTCTTTCTCTTCTCCCCACCTACAATTCCCGCAACATTCATGTTCTAATGCACGGCGTGCGCATAACCCCCCGCCGCGTAACCATAATCGGCAGCTACATCGTCGCCCTCGTCATGGACATGGACCGCCTCCCCGTCGAAGGCGAAACCGTGGTCGGCCGTGACTTCCACACCACCTTCGGTGGCAAAGGCTCCAACGCCGCCGTCGCTGCGGCCCGCCTCGGCGCAAAAACTTACTTCCTCGGCAAAGTGGGCAAAGACTCTTACGCCGCCGACTTCCTCACCATGCTCGACCGCGAAAACGTCCGCGAAAAAGTTCTCTACTCCCCAAATCTCCCCACCGGCGTCGGCATAATCCTCTTCAACTCCATCGGCACCAACCTCATCGCCATCGACCCCGGCGCAAACAACCAGCTCTCTCCCGCAGATCTCGAAGCCCACATCGAAACCATCCGCGAATCCTCCGTAATCGTCTCCCCGCTCGAAATTCCTCTCGACACCGCCCTTGCTGGTGCTCGCCTAGCCAAACAACACGGCGTAAAAGCCATCCTCAACCCCGCCCCAGCCTGCGATCTCCGCAAATCCGATCTCTCCTGCGTCTTCGCCCTAACTCCCAACGAAACCGAAGCCCGCACCTGCCTGGGCCTCCCCGCCGCCGATCCCGCCCCGGATGAGGAACTAGCCCCCGCCCTCCTCGCCCTCGGCCCCGAACACGTAATGCTAACCCGCGGCGCCCAAGGCGTCCTCTGGGCCTCCAAAACCGGCCTGAAAAAATTCCCCGCCCTAAAAGTAAATCCCATCGACACCGTTGGCGCAGGCGACGCCTTCAACGCCGGCCTCGCCGTAGGCCTCAGCGAAAACGAATCCGTCCCTCACTCCATCGCTCTCGGCATCACCGCCGCCTCGCTCTCTACCGAGAAACGTGAGACCTTGGCCTCCTATCCCTATCGACCGGAAGTAAACGAACGCCTCCCAGAGCTCCTGGCTGCGAAGCTTTGAAACTTCTTCAAATGGAGATTGTCCTCATGAGAAAAGAATCATGACCCTCGCACTCGGCCTAGCCGTCGTCCTCTTCGCCGGCATTCTCCAAGGCACCTTCATCCTCCCTATGAATCACACCCGCGACTGGAAATGGGAGCACAACTGGTTCCTCTTCTCCCTCCTCGGCATGTTCGTCCTCAACGCAATCATCGGCTTCGCCACAATCCCAGTCCTCTTCTCGATCTACGCCGCCACGCCGCAATCTACGCTCTTAATCCTCAGTGCCCTCGGCCTCGGCTGGGGCATCGGCGCCATTCTCTTCGGCCTCGGCATGGAGCGCCTCGGCATGTCTCTCGGCTACCCAATTATCATGGGCCTCATCGCCGTACTCGGAGGCCTAATCCCATTCGCACTCTTCCATCCCCACGATCTGCTCACGCGTCGCGGCTGCATCTACCTGCTCGGCACCATCCTCGCCATCATTGGCATCATCGTCTGCTCCAGCGCCGCCGCCCGCCGCGACCGCGAAAGTTCCACCTCCGTACCAATCGCGCCAACCAACCTCCTGTCCGGAGTACTAATCGCCATCTCCGCCGGCATCCTCTCCAGCCTCCCTAACCTCGGAATCTCCCTAAGCGCAACGCTCACAAAAGCCGGCGCAACACTCGGCGTCTCTGCCGCAAGAGCAGGCAACGCAGTCTGGGTCCTCTTCTTCAGCATGGGATTTTTGGCCAACGGCGCCTACTGCCTCTGGCGGATGCGACGCAAAGCCCAACTCGCCGCTCTCCTCCGCCACGCCACTCCGCGCAACATCGCCCTAATCCTCTCCATGGCCGCCATGTGGATCGGCAGCTTCTACATATACGGCATCGGCACCTCGCTCCTCGGCTCCACCGGCGCCATCCTCGCTTGGCCTCTCTTCATCTGCACCTCCATCCTAATCGGCAATTTCTGGGGCCTCCGCGCCGGCGAATGGACCTCCAGCACCCCAGCCGCCCGCCGCACATTACGCGCAGGCTTGGCCATCCTCCTTTTCTCCGTAATCGTAGTCGCGCTTGTAAACCTAGGGTAGGGAACTGCTGCGGCGAAATTACAGGTGGGCCAAAATCAAAGTGGTCCCGGAAGACCCAGTCGCACCACCTCTGCACACGCTTTCAGCCTGCCAATGACAGCCTGATGTGTTCGCATTGGTGACGTACGTCACATTCGGGCGTGATCGTGGTCACCGCCGCACCACTGTAACGCTCGTTCGACAATGACTCCGCTTTAACACTCTCTCGTTGGGCGATTGTCACATTTCTGGGCCCTTCATGGGAAAAGGTGGGGACCAGTAGCGTGCAGCCCGAGGCGGTCAGATCGCCCCCGCGAGACACGCGGAATGGTGCAGGGGGAGGGAAGTGGACCGAAGTTCTGCCAATCCATTTTGGATGGTTGGCTGCTGCGTAACTGCCAACTCGGAGAAGCGAGGAAGGATCTTCGTCCGGGGCCTTCGCTATGCTCTTCGAATGAAAATATCAGCAGGAAGTTTGAATCGTGAACTTAATTTGCGAACCTGCTCGAGTGTGAGCTTCCGTTGTCCAGCGAGAAACATCGAGACGGCGCTTTCTGATCCGAATTCCGGCGTTAAATCCCGTTGCGTAATGCCTTGCTGTTCGATGAGAAACCGCACGACGGAAACTGCATCCGCTTCTGGAATTGCGTAGTGCGAGCATGGGGTAATGGCCCAGGTGTTTCATCACCACAACATCGAAATCGGACTTGATTTACGCTCACCAGCACCATCGATAGAGATCACCGTTGATCGCGCGGAGTGGCACGTTCAAGCCTCGAGCCGATTCGCTCGGATCGTGGCCAGCCAGTGAATAAGAACGAGCTGTAAGCTGCTTCCCGTGACCTGCCCGCCATACGTCGTTCGGCGTCGGCGATGAACCTACGGTCAGGGTCACTGTGGAAGAGTTGCTTCCAGAGCCCGTAGAAAACTAAACGGCGGGCGCCTAACTGTTGCCTTTCAAGCACCCGTCGTCAACCGTGAACTCTCGACAGCCGTTGATCCCCGAACAGCACGCCGGCCGCATTAATCAAATACTGTTCATCGCTAAGCATCTCCACCAATTCGTCGGGGAATGGCGCGACTTCGCTCTGCAGATACGTGGCCAGTTCGCGATAGATTTCACGCCGAGCGTAAGGCGCTAGTTCGTTGCGACGGCGCAGGGCATCTTGAATCAGACTTGCCAGTTCCGGCGTTGCCGCTCGGCGGAGATGCATCGCGATTGTGGGATAATCCATGAAGGAGTTGTACTTCTGCCGCATCCAGAATTCCTCCCCCGGCGCAGTCAGCGGCGTTTGGCGTATGACAAGTGTCCCCGCCACGCGGTCGCCGAAGCGTTGCATCAGGGAACTGCTCAGTGCGGATATTCCTCCCACCAGATAGGCGAACGGCAGCGCATCAAACACACGCATCAGATTCCGCACCCACGCCTGTTCGAGCCGTAGCGGAAGCCCGGCCTGATCAATGACGCGCAAATGGAACAGGCGTTTTCCGATCGTCTGCCCGTTCCAAAAGCCTTCCAGCAATGCGCCATAGGCAAAGCCGATCGCGAATTCTCCGAGCGTGATCACCATGACTCCAAATCCCGGCGCTTTCGCGAAAATCCAATAAACCAGCAGCCCAACTCCGTTCACTGTCCCCAGCACGATAGCGATATCGAGAAGCATGGCATAAAGCCGGGAAGCTGGACCCGCCAGGGGCAATCGAAAGAGCACGCCTTCCGGCGTGGCAATGGTCAGTTCGGCCGTTGTCGCCCAGCGGATTGGCTTAGAGTCTGTCATTTGTTCTCCGAAGGAACTCTGGTATGCGCTTCGGCATCAGCCTTTCTTCGCCCGATCAGCAGCAGATAGACCGTCAGAAGCGCAAGTTCCGCTCCGCCAACACCAACTTTGAACCCGTACGGCAGAACCGGTGCGTGATGCTGCGAAAAAAACGCTTCCATCATTCCAGCCCACACCAGCATCATCGCCATCCCGGCGATCAGCACGAGCCATTCGCGCATGGATTGACGCACATCGCGATCCTCGCGGCGGCGCAGCAGTACGCGCGCCAAGTAGAACCCCGCTTGCCCGGCGATTAGGATCGACGGAATCTCGAAGACACCATGCGGCAACAACCACGCCGTCATAAATAGCCCAAAGCCCTGCTGCGTGTAGCGAACCGCCACGGCCCCGAGCAGCACGCCATTCTCGAATAGCAGGAGTGCCGTCCCGATACCAAACGTTACGCCGAGCGCCGCCGCGAGCATCGCCACCTCGATATTGTGCCTGATCAGTTGCGCCGAGAATGCGGCTTCGACCTGCGCCGAGTGCAGATCCTGATTCTTCCCTTGCTCCTCTTCATGCACGCGTTGCCCCGGATCGCGCAGGTAATCGGCCGGAAGCAGCACGTCTACAGAGGTGGGATCGTAGCGCACCGCTAGCCCGCCCAGCGCGCAGCCCAACAGCGTAATCAGCACAGCCAGTGCGAAATAGCGCGACTGCCGGCGAAACGTTTCTGGGAACAAAGTGAAAATTCTCAGCCAGCGGCGCGGCTGCCAGATTTCGGAGCGCGTTGGCGGAACGTAGTGCAGCTCCGCATACGCTCGCGCCACCAACCGCTCGAGATATTGTCTTAGCTCGGGCGCCAACGCTCCGTGCGTGACGCGATTCAGATCCGCGGCCGCCTGCGCGTAAAGCTCCTGCAGTTGTTCGGTTTCTACCAAATTCAACCGGCGGTCCGGCCGGCCTTCTAGCGCGGCAAGGAGCGATTCGAGGCTGCTCCATCGTGGCCTCGCCTGCGCCTGAAATCGTTCGAGATCCAAAATCACAGCCGCTGCTCCCGCTTGCTTTCCAGATATCCTTCGACGGTCTTTCGCAGGAACATCTTCGCGGGAATATACCGGAGCCGCACGTTCAATTGGCGCAGCCGTCGCGCCAACGCGCCGAGGCGCTGGTTTTCTTTTTCACCCGCCAGCGCCGCATACACGTCCTGCTCCGTGCGCAGTTCCTCCCCCGGCGAAAATGCCGGCCGGGCGTGAGCCGGCAACACACTTGTCATCAAGAGGGCATGCGACGAGCCGACCAGGCCGACTCCGCGCCGCAGTGAGTCCGAAATCGAGCGCTCCGTCAAATCCGCCATCAACACCAGGTACGCGCGCCGCCGCAGTCGCACCCGAATTTCCCCGAACAGCGCTTCGTAATCCGCGGTCGTCGCCAGAGGCTCGATATTCAATAGACGATCACGAATTTGATGAAACTGCGCTTGACCGCTTCCCGCGCGTAACCAGGTCTTCGGCTCGTCCGCGTAGGTCACCAGTCCGAAT
>Ga0210403_10003505_pt1 | contig 13790 bp, 12 predicted proteins | sample IncBWC19MmetaG_FD_150863 | JGI IMG/M metagenome (GOLD analysis project Ga0210403, IMG submission 150863) | Forest soil microbial communities from Barre Woods Harvard Forest LTER site, Petersham, Massachusetts, United States - Inc-BW-C-19-M | ecosystem: Environmental > Terrestrial > Soil >... | reverse complement strand
AACTGTGCGGCGATGTATCCAACGTAGGGGGGCGCAAGAAAAAAACTGGCGATTAATTCCGTTCGTTTGCCATACCGTTGCTCAAAAAAATCACCCAAGGTTAGCAGGTTCATGGAGTACAATTTTCTCGCAAAGAACAATCCGAATAAGACCAAACACAATGCCCCGCCAAAGGGGTCTTCAATGACGGAGTACAATCCTCCTTTCAAAAATTCGGATGACGCCCCGAAAACAGTCTCTGATCCGAACCAAATGGCAAACAAAGCAGCCGAGCTTAAGGCCAGCGGCAGGCTGCGCCCGGCCAGCATGAAATCACCGGTACTTTTAACTCTTCGGGAAGCCCAATAGCCAATGGCTATCGTCAGGGCCAGGTAAGCAATGATGAAAAAAAGTAACAATGAATTAGAAAAGTGAAATTGGAAATCAGCCAGTTCACTTCCGTTTGGTCAGTTGAAAGGTGCGCGTGATGTTGAACCCAAATCGCACGTCACCATTGCTCCATTTCCCGTCGGTCTGTGTGACGATTGTCGTTGGGTTAAGTCCCACACTGTTAGTGAAGATTAATTGAAACACGTGCCCACCCGTCTCAATATCAAGACCGATGCCAGCTGAATTATAGTATGGGGAGTTGGCATGGGCGTTCATCCGTGAATAGTATTCACCAATTAAAGACAGGCTGCGGGTAAATTTAAACCTGGCACCGAATGCAATGGCAATGTCATCATTATTTTCAAACGATTTGTCCACTGCATTTCGGTGCACAAAAGTGGGCGCTATCTGCGCTGAGAATTTGGAGGAGAATTTGCGCGCAATTAATAATTCTGCTACATATGCCAATCGGTCGGTTGTTGAGGGATTGGGGATATTGTTGCTGGCTGCATCTCCAGCATTCGGATAGGGTTGATAAGTAAGTGTTCCGATTCCAGTGATGGTAACGGGGAAGCTCTTTGCGCCGGTGCTCTGTCTCGCTATTTTATACCGAAGGTATAAGTCATCCATTTTATTGTTGTAATAAAAATTACGGCCAATCCCTACCCCAAGTCGATCTGAAATTCCGTATTCCAATCCGAGGCGAACGGCAGGATACCCATCCAGCCCCCATACATGGTATGCGCCTGTGTTCAAATAATCAAACCGATGTGAAAAAATGAACTCCAACTCTCCTTTGCCCTTCGTTTCCACCGATTGCCCGTTGATGATGCGGGTGCCTTTGAAAGTCTGAGTGACATAGTTGGTCTCTGCCTTTTGTCCTTGCTCCAGCTCTTTCATCAGATCATCTTGAGCGCACAAAGACATGGTGTAAAACAAGAAAACTGTCGAAAAAATATTCTTCATAAGGATTTGTAATTAAATTCTACTGTTACCGCTACTTCTTCGGCAATGTTCTTCCATAGAAGTTGTGGTATTTTAATTTTGTAATCGGCAAGTTTCACCATGAACTTGGCCTTCATGGTAATCGTTCCATTCGCATTGATAATGGTACCAGGAAGCTGAACATCCTGAGTTACCCCGTGAATGGTCAACTTGCCAATGGCCGTTGCGTTCTGTTCGCCAGCCACAGCCGATTGGTATCCTGAAATTTTTCCTGAAAAAGTGGATTTCGGAAATTGTTCCGTTTCCATATACTTTTCATTGAAGTGCTCCTTCATCAACGATTTATCAAACTCAAACTCTTTAATCGGAATTGAAAAGACCACATCGCCTGTGGCTTCATTAAAAATGCTGCTTGACTTGGTGTTCTCGGCTGCTATATCTTCAATGGCGGCATTTGAAAAAAACTTTACATAGCTCTTTTCCGAGGTGAATTTTTGAGCATTCGCTGAAAAAGCGATCATCATCCCGGCCGTGATCAAAAGTATTCCTTTCATGCGATAATAATTTTTTGTTAAAGGTCACATGGTCCCGAAAGTCTTCGGGAGGCCGTCCCGATAGTTATCGGGATTCGTTGGTGCAGAGAATCCAATGGCCATTTCATGTGTAATAATTTTTTATTAAAGGACACATGCCCGCCTGACCGGACGGGCAGGGAATTCGCGTCTCGTCCCGATAGCTATCGGGATCATGCCATTGGGTATGGTTCTCTTTATGCTCATTTCATGTGGTTTTTTGATTTTTTTTTGTCTTATGCCCGCTCGCAGTCAGATAGGCAATGCTCATGCCAATCCCAATGGTTATCCGGATTCTTTCGCGTGTGGTTTGCTGCGGGGAGCATTTCATGTCATTCAAGAATTTGAAAACAAGGTAGGCTAAAAAAGAAAATCCCCCAAAGTCCTTGACCCCGGGGGATAATCTTGTCTATAGTTGGCTTTAATCTGATGCTAAAGTACAGTTGGGATCGAATCCGGAAAATACGTGTACGTCCAAATGGTTTTTCACCTGTTTAACTGCTGATTTTATCGATGAATTGACTTTAATGAGTCTTTTTTTGCAGAATCACCTTTCAAAAATTGCTTTTTTATTCGCTCCTTCAACTGAGGTTTGGAACCCGGAAAGGTGGTGCGCCTGCTGAAATCGTAGCTCACATAAAAAAGCAATAACAAAAATACCACCGACAGGGTTATGAATATTTTTTTGGACCGACTCATGTTACGCAAATGTAAAGTCTATTGGCTAGCGAAAAAAGAGCTGGCAATCAAATCGCTTCTTTACCATGTCGTAACTGCCATGTGGATACCCATGTCATTACTACGCAGTTGCCTGTGTTGTTGATGGCATTTCATTATCATTGCACCTGAAAACCATGCAATACCTCTTCCCCAGCGATTTTATGTTTGGCACCAGCACGGCCGCCACACAGATTGAGACGGCCTTTGAGCACGATTGGCAAGGGTATACATCAAAAGACGGGTTTGAATTCAATCGCACCACCGACCACGAACTGAAATTTAAAGAGGATGCAGTATTAATTGCCTCCCTTGCTCCCTGCTACCGAATGGGGCCCATGTGGAGTAAGCTGCAACGTGCTCCTTTAGCTGAATTTGATCCGGATACCATAAAAGAATACCGTTCATTTTTGATCGATCTCCGTCAACGCGGAGTGAGAATTATGATGGTGTTGCACCACTTCACGAATCCAAAATGGTTTGCCGCCATGGACAGTTGGGAGAAAGAAGAAAATATCCACCTGTGGATCGACTTCGCGAAAAAAGCCGTGGACACCTTTGGGGAGTTTGTGAGCCACTGGAACACCTTCAACGAGCCCAACGTGTATGCAAGCAACGGATGGATTACAGGTTTCTTTCCACCCTTTAAGAACAATCCTGTGAAGGCCGGCATTGCCGTCAAAAATATGGGCAGGGCCCACGATATTATTTACGATTACATTAAATCTAAATTTCCGGATAAGCCCGTGGGCATTTCGCACAATGCAATTGTCTTTTCGGCCGAAAATGCATTGGGCTGGTTTCCGGCAAAGTTGAGCGACATGTGGTTTATGGAATGGGTGCCGAAGCATTTTGAAAAAGTTGATTTCTTTGGGATGAGTTATTATGCGCGCGTACCTCACGACCCGATGCCCATCACTTACATCGACACACCAAACAAAATGAAGCTATTAGGCCGTCCACATGACGATATGTGGGAGTATCATCCTGAAGGCCTTCGTACGTGCATTGACCGGTATTGGAAAAAATACAGGAAGCCAATCATCATTACTGAAAACGGCGTGTGTGATGAAAGTGATGTTCTTCGTCAACAGGCAATTGTTGACTATGCCAAGATTCTCCACCAGGCCTTACAAGATGGCATTGATGTGCGTGGCTATTTTTGGTGGAGTACCTGGGATAATTTTGAATGGCACCTGGGGCCAACCCGCAAGTTTGGGTTGTACGAATGTGACCTGGAGTCAAAAGAACGAAGACCAAGGCCTAGTGCGGAAATCTTTAGAAGGCTTGCGCACTATAAAATGATAACGGAGATAAAATACACTTCGGATGGCTGATCAATTGATCTCAATCTTTTAACACCCGCATTTCTACCCTTCGGTTGAGGGCGCGAGCCTCTTCTGTCTTTTCGGTTGACAAGGGTTGTGTACCTCCAAAGGCTTTTGTCTTGATCCGGTCCTTGGCGATTCCCTTGGATGTTAAATATTTTTTTACTGCATCCACCCTGTCCTGGGAAAGTTTAAGGTTAGCCTCGGCGCTGCCCTGATTATCAGTGTGCCCTTCGAGCTGGATTTCCACTTTCATATTGGCTTTCATCATAGCCACGAGTTCATCCAGTTCGGTAAATGAAACCGGCTTGATGGCTGCGCGACCCATATCAAAAATTAAATGGTTCAGCCGGACCGTTTGGTTGGTAGGTGTCAGTTCGATATCGTGAGAGATGCTGTTATTTTTGGATTCTTTGGGATCCACAATGACAGTGCGCGGAATATACCCAATGGCGCTGGCCGTGACCTGATATTTGGAGGAACCAAAAATCGCAAAGGAAAACGTGCTGTCGTTAAACGAACCAGTAAGGCTCCCGGTCGGGTAACTTTTGTACACGATTTTTGAAGGAATCCCCTTACCGGAAATGGCTCGCTTTACCTTACCCTGAACTACAATTTCAGCGTTTTGCGAATTCGATTTTTCAAGCGTCAGTAAAACAAGAAAAACGCAAGCTAAATTTCTTAGCATAAATAAGTTGATAAATGAATCGTACTCAAAAGTCCTACTTCTTCCTGTCGGAAACAATAGGCTAAATCTTGTTTTCGTTCAATTGCATAAAATAAAGGTATATGGATTCGCCCATTTCACTAAACGCACTGTGCATCAAGCTTTGGCTTCAATAAAGGCTCTTTTTTGGTACCTATTGTTCTTCAGTCATGTCAGCGGGGCAAACATGTCGAATCATTTCGGCTTTGATTTAATAATTCAGATTCTGTAAAAGTTGAAAAAAACTCAGCCAAAAAAATGGTATATTAGATCAGCCTAAATGAAGGGTTATGAATCGGGTTCAATCCCTTTTGATAATTTATTTTGTGGGCGTCTCTGCCCTTACCTGCACCAAAAAGGCTGCTGACCAAAAGCAAAACGAAGAAGAAAAGGAAAAGTTGGCTGCCGATTCGGTCAACCACCTGGTCAAGCGTGGAAAATACCTGGCTCAAAATGTGGCGGCCTGCTTTTACTGTCACAGTCAACGGGATTACAATTCATTTTCAGGACCGGTGGTCGCCGGCACAGAAGGCATGGGCGGTCAAAAATTTGATCAGGATTTTCGAAACGTACCCGGCGTTATCTTTTCGCGAAACATCTCACCATCCGCAATTGGCAGGTGGTCAACCGACGAGATCATCCATGCCATTACTCAGGGAGTTTCGCAAAATGGTGATACACTCTATCCATTAATGCCTTATTTTCATTTCAGTAAGATGGCCAGAGGAGATTTGCTCTCCATCATCGCATTTCTGCGCACGATCACACCCATTCAAAACGAAGTACCGAAGCGCAGGCTTCAAATCAAAATACGACAAGCTGTTCCTTCACTTCCTTCAAATACGTTAGATCAAAACTCGAGACCTGAGTTTGCCGACCGCGTAAAGTATGGCGAATACCTTGTCAATATTGCCGATTGCATCGACTGCCATACTCCCATGGAAAAGAATAATTTAATTACAGGAAAAGAATTTTCAGGTGGATTGGAATTTAAGGTGAGCGGATTCACCGTTCGTTCGGCAAACATCACGCCTGATAGCATCACCGGCATCGGTACATGGACAGAAGAAGTTTTTTTAAGCAAGTTCACTCAATACCGATCGGCTGATTCCTATCAATACAATCCTGGCAAAAATAATTCAGTGATGCCATGGACTTCATTTGGCGGGATGGACGATTTCGATTTGAAAGCAATCTACGCCTATCTACGCATATTGAAGCCTGTAAAAAATAAGGTGATTAAAAATCCTTAGGGAATACATTCAACTTCAATTGCGGGTTTATCAAAAGTACTTGCTCACATAATTCAGCTTCCTGTAAAAGGAACGTAATTGATCATGATCATTAAAACCTCAAATTAGTCTTCATAACTCCAACTCAATGGTCTGTCCCGGTGAAAAGCCTTTATCTTCCTTTTTTACTTTTGGCTTTTCTTTTTGCTTGTCCCCCGAAGCTTTCGCGGGGGAGGACTCACGTTTTCCTTTTTCCCCGAAGAGGCTTGCTTGCTCTACTTTTGGTTTTGGGCTTTTGCTTTTTGGCGGTTGCCCGTTGACGAGCGGCTGGTTTTGCTTGCCCTCCGGAGGTTGCTCCTGCTTTGTTTCGAAGAGGCTGGCTTGTTCTCCCTCCTCTGGTTCTTCCCATCTGTCCTCCGGAGTTTTTGTGGAGGGGGATTTTTTTTTTGACGGTTGAGAACCTCTTTCGGTTTCAACAGCCATCATTTCGTTTTCTTCATCCCCTTCTTCCAGGCCCGTGTCCTCCGGCTCCACCACAGGCCTCACTTTGGTGACTTTGTACTGCGACAGCCGGTTGCCCAGCGCCTTCCAACCTTTTACGTCAATAAGATCCTCCAGATTAACAACTTCAGTTTCTTTGTCCTTTCCTTTTCCCTTGACTACCTCCATTTCAATTTCCGGGTTATCGGAAGTTGTGGCAAACTCCAATCGCGAGCCAATGCCCTCCGTGATGAAATTGAATTCTTTGTCTGGTGTGGTTGTCTCGATTTGAAAACGTTTTACAAAATGCTGCTTGCTCTCTCCATCCCAATAAACAGCCGAAATAACTTTCTTTGGATGAAATTTCTCAATGAATAGGGTTTTATTTTCCGGTTCAAAGCGATTGGTCAACTCATAATTGGTGATTTTGTAGTTACCTGATTTCGTGATGGAGAGGATTTGATCATCACCATCAAACTTGCCTACATGCCAACCGCGTTTGTCTTTGTTCAGGCGACCACTCGCTTCGTCAAACCATAGTTCCAATCCGCTGAGGGTCGATCCCATACCCTCCTTGAAATCAATTTTGCGAACAGGATACTTGGTAATTGTATTGCCCCTTGCTCCTCGCCCCTTGATTTCCATTTCAGAAAAATCGAAATCAAAAATCTTCTTACGGGCTGTGCTGCTCTGGCTTAGCTTCACTTCTACAATCTCCGCTTCGCCATTAGGGTTGGCACTGAGATAATGAACTTTGCTGTTAGGATTTCCCTGATCAAGGTTGTACTCTTTATCCCTGATAATGGCTGGCATCGAGAAACGTTTAGCAAAAGTTTTTCCGCTCTTGCCATCACTGTAAATCAAATTATACACCATGCGTTCATCACCCTTCTTCCATATTCCCACGTGCATGATGTCTTTGCCCATAAACACTTTTTCACTGATGCGGCTAACCAATGCCTTGCCGTCCCTGCGAATGGCAATCACATCATCCAATTCAGAACAGTCACCAATAAATTCGTCTTTCTTCAACCCCCAGCCGATGAAACCATCGGCACGGTTAACATACAACTTCTGGTTGTTGGCTATTACTTCCGTGGCTGTAACCGACTGAAAACTCTTGATTTCGGTCTTTCGCTCCCGTCCTTTTCCGTATCTGTCCAACAGGGTTTGGTAGTAAGCAATTGCATACTCGGTCAAATGTTTTAGATGATGCAAAATCTCTTTCAATTCCTTTTCGAGATCGCGCATCAACTCATCGGCTTTGAAAGAATCATATTTGGAGATACGCTTAATACGAATCTCCAACAACCGCAGAATATCATCCCTTGTGATCTCGCGATAGAATTGCTTTTTATAGGGTTTAAGCCCTTTGTCGGTGGTGGCGATGACATCTTCAAACGTTTCGCATTCTTCAATCAGGCGATAGATTCGCTTCTCGATGAAAATCTTTTCCAGAGACGAGAATAAAATTTTCTCCATCAATTCCCCTTTCCTGATTTCCAATTCACGTTTGAGTAACACCCGGGTGTTTTCCGTATTGATCTTCAGGATTTCGTTCACCTTCATGAACACCGGCTTATCGCCAACAATCACACACGCATTGGGGGAAATTGAAACTTCGCAATCGGTAAAGGCATACAACGCATCAATGGCAATTTCAGGGGAAATACCAAGCTGAAGATTAACCAAAATCTCGACGTCCTTGGCCGTATTGTCAACCACCTGCTTTACCTTGATCTTCCCCTTCTCACTTGCCTTCACGATGGACTCCATCACTGAAGTCGTGGTGGTTCCAAACGGAATGTCTTTAATGGCAATTGTTTTTTTATCAACAATTTCGACCCGTGCACGGACTTTGATTTTTCCTCCGCGATAACCCTGATCATATTCCGAAAAATCAGCAATACCTCCGGTTGGAAAGTCGGGATAAATCTTTGGATTTTTTCCTTTCAACACATCGATCGAAGCTCTGATCAACTCGCAGAAGTTGTGTGGAAGGATTTTTGTGGACAAGCCCACGGCAATCCCCTCCACTCCTTGTGCCAATAGCAGCGGGAATTTTACCGGAAGGGTTACCGGTTCTTTTTTTCGCCCGTCATAGGAGAGTTGCCATTCGGTGGTTTGCGGGTTGTAGACCACATCCAGGGCAAATTTGGAGGGACGAACTTCAATGTAACGTGGAGCGGCGGCAGGGTCACCCGTGCGAACATCACCCCAGTTTCCCTGGGTATCAAATAAAATTTCTTTTTGGCCGAGATTAACCGTCGCTTCGCCAATGGCGGCATCGCCGTGCGGGTGATACTGCATGGTACTTCCGATCACATTGGCTACTTTATTAAAACGGCCGTCGTCCATTTCTTTTAGCGCATGCATGATCCTGCGCTGTACCGGTTTGAAGCCATCTTCAATGCGGGGCACGGCACGCTCTAAAATTACATACGAAGCATAATCGAGAAACCAGTTTTCATACATACCATCAATCGCTATGGAATGCACAACTCCGTCTTTCAATTGCTCTTTATTTCCTTTTGATATTTTTTTACTCATGGTCGGTTACCTGATTAAATTCCTGAGGGTCACAAAGTATAAAACACCAAACAACACTGAGATTAAATTTCCCAGCAGGAAGAAGTCATTAGAAACCTTGTCTTCAGTGTCTTTGATTCTTGTAGCTATTTTTAAAGCTCCTAATAAAGTAAGTGAGGAGGAAAGGTTGAACCATAGCGTAATAAGTATAAAAGCACGCTCAATGAGTCCCTTCAAAATACTGGCTCTTGTAATTTTGTCACGGTTAGTCTTACCGATTGACCGGCTTATTAAATGAAATACAAGGTGAATTAAGAGTTCACCCGGAAGAATTACTAAAAAAAAATTCAGTACAATTCCTAAATCCATTTCAATTTCGGGTTAACCAATAGCAAAATCAGTTTCCTTATGGAAAAATACTCTTCAATCATCAGCGATCTCTTTCTCCTCCATATCACTGTTGGGTCTTTATGGACAATTTTTGCTACTTCTTTATAATCCGGATTGTGCAAAAGCGCAATGACAACTTTCCGTTGAGCCACTGTCCATCTATCAACTATGCCTTGAAAGACAGAGAAGCCATAATTAAGCTTTTCAGTTAGCAATTCATCTTTCAACAGTATCTTGAATCTATTTTTAGTTGACTTTAATTCTGCCAACGCATTCCGCGCATTGGTAAGTCCTGAGCCTAGCATTTGGTGCGAACTTGATCGATTAATCTTAGTTTCAATCTCGCCTTCATAAACAATATACCTAAGCTTGTAAGGGTTTTTCAATCTCAAAATATGATATTCAAAATCCAGCAGGATTTTCAAGGCGCCATAGGCATTTTTCGCTACTCCCTGAAACTCATCTCCCAATGTTATGGTCAAGGGCGATAAGATATGCTCTTTATTTCCTCCATTTATGTTTTCAACGGAATTCATAAAACTGGTCATTAGTGCTTTGCCTGTCTTATCAGAGCTGCCAATGATGTCTGCCATTACGATGATAGCCATAAATTTACATTGCAGAAAAAATGCAATAATTCAAATATTGCATAAAAAATGCAATATTTCAAGTATTGTTTAAAATATGCAAGAAGATCATTAAGCTTCAACTTCTTTTTCTTCAGGTTCTGCTTTATCCAGTTCAATCCGCAGGTTGTCGATAATAAAATCCTGTCGGTCGGGCGTGTTTTTGCCCATATAAAATTCAAGTGTCTTGATCAGGTGTTTTTCCTTATCAATCAACACAGGCTGCAAACGGATGTTCTCACCGATAAAAGTTCCAAATTCTTCCGGGGAAATTTCTCCCAAACCTTTGAAGCGTGTGATCTCTGGTTTGCTTCCCAGTTTATCTACAGCCGCCTGTCTTTCTTCCTCGCTGTAGCAATAGATCGTTTCTTTTTTGTTCCTAACCCGAAACAACGGTGTATCCAAAATATAAACGTGACCTGCTTTTACCAAGTCCGGAAAGAATTGCAAAAAGAAAGTCATCAGGAGCAAACGAATGTGCATACCGTCAACATCCGCATCCGTGGCAACAATTACTTTGTTATAACGCAAGCCGTCGAGTCCGTCTTCGATATTCAACGCATGTTGCAGCAAGTTGAACTCTTCATTTTCGTAAACCACTTTTTTGGTGAGTCCATAGCAATTAAGAGGCTTACCACGTAAGCTAAACACTGCTTGCGTTTCTACGTCGCGTGATTTGGTAATAGAGCCACTGGCCGAATCTCCTTCCGTGATGAAGATCACCGACTCCGTTCCCTTCTCCCCTTTTGCATCATCGAAATGAAAACGGCAGTCGCGGAGTTTTTTGTTGTGAAGGTTGGCTTTCTTCGCTCGTTCATTCGCCAGTTTTTTTATGCCGGCTATTTCTTTGCGTTCGCGCTCGGATTGCAAAATGCGTTTCAGCATAGCATCAGCAACCGTTGCATTTTTGTGAAGATAGATTTCCAGTTCTTTTGAAACGAAATCCCCAACAAAGTTCTTTACCGATGCGCCTTCGGGTGACATGTTGATCGAACCCAATTTCGTTTTGGTCTGCGATTCGAACACAGGTTCCTGTACCCTCACAGCAATCGCACCGATGATGCTGGCACGAATATCGGCCGCGTCAAAATCTTTTTTATAAAAATCACGAACACCCCGCACAATGCCCTCGCGGAAGGCGGCTAAGTGCGTTCCTCCTTGTGTGGTGTTTTGTCCATTGACGAAGGAATAGTATTCTTCACCGTATTGATTACCGTGGGTCAATGCCACCTCAATGTCATCCCCTTTGAAGTGAATGATCGGATAGCGGATCTCTTCGGGATCGGATTTCTGCTTGAGTAAATCCAGTAATCCGTCTTTCGAATAAAATTTCCGCCCGTTGTAGTTGATTGTAAGCCCCGCATTCAGGAAGGCATAGTTCCACATCAAATCATCCAAATACTCCGGGATGAAATGGTAATGCTTGAACATCGTGTCGTCTGGTTCAAACTCTACGAGGGTTCCATTTTTATCTCCTGACTTTGATTGCTTAGGGTCGTTGGTGAGCACTCCTTTTTTAAATTCTGCGAGCTTTGTCACACCATCGCGAAAAGCCTGCACTTTAAAATAATTAGAAAGTGCATTCACAGCTTTGGTACCAACCCCATTCAAGCCAACCGATTTTTGGAACGCGCCTGAGTCGTACTTGGCCCCCGTATTTATTTTTGAAACTACATCCACCACCTTGCCCAGGGGAATGCCGCGGCCATAATCACGTACCACCACTTTCTGATCAGTGATTTTCACATCAATTGCTTTGCCGTAGCCCATCATGTGCTCGTCAATGCAATTGTCGATCACCTCTTTGACGAGCACATAAATGCCATCGTCCTTAGCCGAACCGTCCCCCAGCTTGCCAATATACATTCCCGGCCGCATGCGGATATGCTCACGCCAGTCGAGCGACCGGATGCTCGCCTCGTTATAGTCCATACTGTCTTTCGCCATGGTTCTGTCGCGGGTTGAGATAAAACGTCAAAAAAATTAAAAATATATTATCCAAAAAATGGAGCGGATAAATTCCTTCTTTAAAGTAAAGAAATTTTCAGGGTATTTTATGAACATTGTACAAATCGAATCTACAAATCTGAACGAGGGATTATTCAATAACTCATTGGTTGTCAGGTTTCAAAAAACCAATGGTCAAACAGGTTGTTTATCGACAAACCGTTGTACAACCCGGTAAACGGGCCATGAAGTAGCCCATACCAACAGTAGCCCCACGCTTCCGTAGATGATCACCCCCAACCGGCCGAAGTCATATTTTTCGTTACTATTATAAAGGCTGACGAAACTCAGTCCGATGACAAAGAAGAGGTTGGCACAGGCAACCAATCCATAAAACCAGGCTTTGAAATCACTTTCTTTTTCGGAATAGATCCGGCTGACGGCAAAAACGAGCGCATTCGCGATGGCAATCACGGCGAGTGCAATATAAAATACGGTCTCTTTGGAGAGGGTAATGGTCTCAGGGTTCTCATTCACAACCACATTCTCCGGCAACGAAGCATAGACATACATGAAAATCGCCATCACGCCCAACAATGAGAAGAACCAAATCACTTTCAGAATTTTTAACGCCATCTTGACTATTTTTGAAAACCAAACGGCTGCAAATTAGTTTGAAATGCCGGCAAAACGAAAATGAAAAAAATATTTATTATCCTACTACTCATGGCCGGAGCTTGCGGCAAATCATTGCCCACGTTGGACGGCATTGACCTTAAGCAATGGAAAGATGACAAAAACGGTTGCAACCACTACCGCGAAGGAGTGGTCGATTTGCTCACATCGCAATCCGATAAATTGAAGGTGCTGGATGAAAGTCAGGTCGCCGAGCTACTTGGCAAACCCGATCAAACCGAACTTTACAGACGCAACCAGAAATTCTATACTTATTTCTTAGAACCCTCAACCAAATGTATTCCTTCAAAAGATAAATTTAAAAAACTAGTGATTCGGTTTAATGGCATGCGCGTAGCGAAGGAAGTGGAGATTGAGTGAATCAGTAGGCAGTTTTCGGTAGGCAGTGGGCAAACAGATCCGGAAGATTTCTTTGACAACACTATCTATTTATCTTTGCCATCTAAATTTGAACTATGAACATTGCAGTGATTGGCTCGGGCACTATGGGCAACGGCATCGCCCATGTATTTGCACAATTTGGGTATCCTGTTGCTCTTATCGACATCTCAGATGAGGTGTTGAAGAACGCATTGGCCACCATCGATAAAAATTTAACACGCCAGGTGGAGAAAGGGGTTATCACGGCTGAAATAAGACAAGGAGCACTTGCGAATATCTCTACTTCGTCATCGATAAAAGAAGGAATAGCCAAAGCCGATTTAATTGTGGAAGCTGCTACGGAAACCATAGATCTGAAACTAAAAATCTTTAAAGACATAGATGAAGCCGCCAAGTCAACGGCCATCTTGGCAACCAACACATCTTCCATCTCGATTACAAAAATCGCTTCGGTCACAAAACGTCCCGACAAAGTAATAGGCATGCATTTTATGAATCCCGTACCGATGATGAAGCTGGTGGAAGTCATACGAGGCTACTCCACCAGCAACGAAACGACTGAAGCAGTGATGTCACTTTCCAAAAAACTGGAGAAATTTCCGGTGGAAGTAAATGACTATCCCGGCTTCGTTGCCAATCGCATCCTGATGCCAATGATCAACGAAGCAATTTATTCTTTGTACGAAGGTGTCGCTGGCGTTCAGCAGATCGACACAGTAATGAAATTGGGCATGGCCCACCCCATGGGCCCGTTGCAGCTGGCCGACTTCATCGGCCTTGATGTTTGTCTTTCTATTCTAAAAGTTTTGCATGATGGATTCGGCAATCCAAAATACGCGCCTTGTCCATTGCTCGTAAACATGGTTCAGCCT
>Ga0210403_10003503_pt1 | contig 13792 bp, 10 predicted proteins | sample IncBWC19MmetaG_FD_150863 | JGI IMG/M metagenome (GOLD analysis project Ga0210403, IMG submission 150863) | Forest soil microbial communities from Barre Woods Harvard Forest LTER site, Petersham, Massachusetts, United States - Inc-BW-C-19-M | ecosystem: Environmental > Terrestrial > Soil >... | reverse complement strand
TTGATCGATGGCAACGCGATGCGCAGAGTCGACATAGTTGCCGTTGTTGCCAAGATCGCGGACCACCGTGAAGCCGGCCGACATCATGGTGATGCCGTTCGATACCGCTTGAATGGCGCGGATCTCGTTGGAATCAAGCACGGTGGTCAGGTAATAATTGTTGTTCTCCGGGTCCCGCTTGTAGGTGAGCGCGAGATGGTTGTGCGCGTCCACCAAGCCGGGCGAGACGTAATATTGCGAAAGGTCGATCACTTCGGCGCCCTGCGGAATGGTTACGTTCGCGCCGATGGAGGCGAACTTTCCAGCGTCGACGAGGATCACCTGATTGGCGGTGGCTGTTCCAGTGTCGGGATCGATCAGGTGGCCGGCGCGAATGGCGATCGGTTGCGCACTCAGTGTATGTACGGCGAATGCTGCGAGGAGGAAGGGCGCGAGTCGGAGTGTCATGCAGTTAGTTTAGCTATTCGGCTGCGTATTGACATGAGCCCGCGCAATAGTTTAGCGTGACCGATTGAAGCTCGAAATCGAAATCAAGCTGCGCCTCTCTGGAAAGCTAGCTAAAATCCGGCGGACTCTGGGCAAGCTTGGCTTCCGCGTTACCAAACCCCGCGCGCTGGAATCCAACATTCTTTTCGATAATTCGAAGCGCAGCCTGCGCAAGCATGGCATGATCGTGCGTGTTCGGCTCGTGAGCGGACACCGTGTGCTGACGTACAAGGGGCCATCGAAGACAGGCCGATACAAGAAGCGGCAGGAGATCGAGTTCGATCTGCCCGACAACGCCCGTCTCGACACGATTTTCGCGCATATGGGCTATCATCCCGTTTTTCGTTACGAAAAATATCGCGCCGAGTATTCGAAGCCGCGCGGGCTGGGCAAAGTGTTGGTGGATGAGACTCCGATCGGAAACTTCCTGGAACTGGAAGGGCCGCCGCGCTGGATCGATCGGACGGCACGTCTGCTGGGATACTCGCGCGGCGACTACATTACGCGCAGCTATGGATATCTGTATCTCTCCTACTGCCGGGAGCGCAGGATCCGGGCCAAAGATATGCTCTTCAAGGACAGGCGCTTGAAGAAGTAAAGGCAGGTCGGGGACCTGCCCCACGAAGAATTGACAGCTAGGACGCGGCCGCGAGGCGGTGTTCGGGGATGTCGTAGGCATCATCGATGCGGTCGCGCCGCCGGATGAAGGTCTCGATTTCGGCGGTTGAAAAAACGAACCCATCCTGAGCGGGATCGTAGGGAGTGTCGCGCTCTTCGTGCATTTGGAGAATCTGGGCAGCGTCGATCATCTGGCGCGCTTCGTGTTCACGGCGTTCGGCCTGAATCTCGCGAAGTTGCTTCAGAGTACGGTCGAACAGGCGCGCGAGGCGCTGCTCGTAAATGCTGATGTTGGCGAGCGTGTGGCTTTGGTGGTGGAAGGCTTGCGCCTGGGCGAGGGCGGCGGCGGCCCGGGGTTCGTTGGTGGGGACGGAATCGAGCAGATCCTCGGCGGCGAGGGTGAGGAAGGTGGCCTCGGTAGCGGGAACGCGGTTGAGGCGCCAGGTGGTGTCGCCGAGGGATTGGACGAGTTGCTCTTCGAGCGCGCCCTTGGGCTGGAATTGATCGATGAAGCGCTGGAGATGGCGCTGGTAGGCTGCCTGGTCCTCGGTGGGCAGGACGACGATGTGGCCGGTGAGGCCGTGGCGGAGCGCGTTGAGGGAGGAGCGCTGCTTACCGGCGGCGGTACGGGGTCCGGTGGATTTTTGGGCGTTGGCTTTGGCCACGGCGGCGTTAGTGGCAGCGCGAGCGTTGTTGTCGGTTAAGACTGGGGTCATAAGTTGTGCTCCTGAGATGTATTTAACATGGGCGTTGGTAGCGGGGAGGCTTGCGGTGAGGGGAAGTTGTTGAAAGGCGGGGAAAGAGAGGTGCGGTGGGGTGGTGATCGGGCGGCCCGGATGTTCACAGATGTGTAACAATAGCGAGGTTGGACTCTTCTGCCAAGATAGCCGGCACCGCGACACGACGGTTTGCTCGCGAGCAAGCCGACCGGCTATTGGGACGCTTGGCATTTCAGATTGGGCGGGCGATTAAATCGCGTAATGCCGAGGCAATCCACGATTTAAGGGTCGCGATTCGAAGGTTCGCTCAGGCATTGCGTGCGTTTAAGCCATGTTTCCAGGGCAAGGAGCTACGGAAGATCCGTCGGGAGTTGAAGCAAATCATGGCCGTGGCCGGAGAGGTCCGGAACCACGATATCGCCTTGAAGCTGGTGGCCAAATCGAAGCGGGTGCAACGGACCGGTCTCCAGCCCAAGATCCAAAGTGGGCGCAGGGAAGCGGAGCGTTCCCTGGTCACTCTGTTAAAGCGGTGGCTGGAACGAAAATCGTCGCTGAAGTGGAGAAATGCGCTGGAAGCTGCCGCCGCCGGGGTACAAGACAATTTTTGCAAGGCTCCCCTTTCGCAGACCGCGCGGCAGATGCTCCCCGGTATCGCACAGGATTTCTTCGAGCAGGGAGACGAAGCGGCCAGCGCCAAAGGCGAGCCTCGCGAGCTACACCGGTTCCGCATCACGTCCAAGAAATTCCGCTATACGCTGGAGCTGTTCGCGCCACTGTATGGCGCGTCGTTGAATCCGAAGCTGGAAGCGATCCGGCGCGGGCAGGCGCTACTGGGCGACATCAACGACTTTGAGACGGTGCGAATTATGCTCGCACAATATGACGGAGCCGAGGCGGCAACGGCGTGGCTTAAGAGACGCCAGCGCAGGAGACTGGTGGAATTCCGGGAGTATTGGGAGGCTACCTTTCCCAAGGAAGAGCGACGGAGCTGGATGGATCTGCTGAAGCATTCGCCACACGAGCAACGAGCGCAACGGAAGCCGGCGGCCCGGACCACGCCTGAGCCCCGTCCCCAACGTCGCACTGCAGTGGCTTAGCGTCGCGAGCGCACTCGGACGACCAGATACCAAACGATCGCGGCATTGATCACCAAAACAATAATCTTGGCCATCGTCACGTGCTTGGCCAGCTCGTAGACTTCGAGTGGAAGCAGCGCGCCGGTGGTGATGATGGTGAAGTATTCGGCCCAATGCTTGCGCAGCAGTAAGCCGATCCCTTCGATTCCCAAGAGTGTGGCGTAGAAGAACGTGCCCGCGCTCAGCTCCTTCAACTGTTTGGGAGTTACGGAGAAGAGCTTGGCGAGAAGAGGGTGAATGAAGCGGTTGTCGGGATCGACGCGCAGCACTTCGATCCAATGTGCCAAGCTTTGGGCGAGGTCTTTGTGGAGAAACCTGAGGGCTCCGATTCCGACAGCGATGAGCGCGACGGCCTTGAGGAGCTTGAAGAGGCCGATGAGGATGAGGCCGGTGGCGCTTTCTTGTTTCTTCGCGCGCTTCTTGGATGGGTTGGTGGCTGTTCGCGGCACACTTATAGAATAAGCAGGTCAGAGACCTGCTCCACTCACTCGTAGCGGAGGGCGATGAGTGGGTCGACGCGCGTGGCTCGGCGCGCCGGCAGCAGCGCTGACAGAGCGGCCACGCACAAGACCAAAGCAGTGACCCCGGCATAAGTCAGCGGGTCAGCCGGCTGGACTTGATAGATCATGGTGGTCATCAGGCGGGCGAGTCCAAGCGCGGCTCCCACGCCGATGACGACGCCGGCGAGCACGACGCGGAAGCTCTGGCCGAAGACCAGCCGCACGATACCGCCCCGGTTCGCACCCAGCGCCATACGAATGCCGATCTCCTGGGTACGCTGCGCGACCTCGTAGGCCAGCACGCCGTATATGCCGACCACGGCCAGAATCATGGCGATGGCCGAAAAGATACCGATCAGTATCAAGTTGAAGCGCGACTGCCATAGCGCGTTGCCAATGGCGTGCGTCATGGTGACGAGATGGGAGACCGGAATGTCGTGGTCGATGCTCCAGACGGTTTGTTGAACAGCCGGCACGAGGGCCTCGGCTTCGGTATCGGTGCGGATCACGATACTCACATAGGCGCGCGCGGGCTGCGGGCTGTTCAGAAATTTCTCATCCTGAAGAAACGGAATATAAACCTCATTGTCGAGAGGTCCGGTCCAGTTCGATTGCTTGACATCTTTGATGACGCCGACGATCGTCAGCCAAACCGGATGAGTGGTGTCGAGCGTGATCCGTTTGCCGATCGGGTCCTGGCCGGGAAAGGCGCTCCTGGCCAGGGTTTCGTTGAGGATCACCACCAGAGGGCTGCCCAGATTGTCGCGCTCGCTAAATTCACGGCCATTCAGGAGCGGAATTCTCATAGTCGCGAAGTAGTTGGCGCCGGCCTCGCGATAGGTGGTGTTCATTTCGTGACCAGGCGGCGGAATCGAGCGGCCTTCGATGGCCATGTTCGTTCCCCAGGTATCGCCGACCAAGGGCAGATGATTGGTCATCGCTACCGAGCGCACACCGGGCAGGCCTTGCAGGCTAGTTACCAGCGAGCGATAGAGATTCTCGCGGTGTGGTCCTACATACTGCTGCCGGCCAGCGACCGAGACGGTCATGGTGAGCAGATTCTTCGGATCGAATCCGGGATTGACGTCGCGCAAGTTGAGGAAGCTGCGCATCAGCAGACCGGAACCGACCAACAGCACAATGGCGATGGCAACTTCGGCGGCCACGAGCGCTTTGCGCAATCCTGATCCGCGCCCACCGGCCAGGGATCGGCCGCCTTCTTTGAGGCGATCGTTCAAATCCTGGCGCGAGGCGAAGATCGCGGGCGCGAGTCCAAAGAGAATTCCGGTCGCGAGGGACAGCAGGAGCGTAAAACCAAGGACGGGAGCGTTGATGGAAATGGTATTCCAGCGCGCCAGGCGGAGATTCGCGCCAGGGTCCGGGCGCAGCATGGCCTGCAGTGCGTTCGTTCCCCAAACCGCCAGCAACAGGCCCGGGATGGCGCCCAGCATGGAGAGGACGATGCTCTCGGTGAGAAACAGCCGTGCAATGCGGCTGCGCTGTGCTCCGAGCGACAGGCGGATAGCAGTCTCACGCTGCCGGGCCGTGGCGCGGGCGAGGACGAGGTTCGCCACGTTGGCACAAGCGATCAACAGCACGAGTCCAACCGCGCCCAGGATGACGAGGAGCGCGGGACGAACGTCGCCGACGACCTTTTCCTGAAGCTGCTCGACGAGAACCTGCATGTTGGTGTTGGTCTCGGGATAGGCGCGTGCCAGATTGCGGCAGATGCCGTCTATTTCCGCCTGAGCGGTCGCAGCGCTGACGCCCGGCCGAAGTCTGGCGAAGACGCGCAGAGAACGGAAGAAGCGCTGCGTAACGCGGTCCGATACATCGAGCGGCGCCCACATTTCCGCCTGCGTAACCCAGAACGGTGCGAATTGAAACGAAGCGGGCATCACGCCGATCAAGGTATAGGGCTCACCATCCAGCACGACCTTCTGGCCGATCGCGTCGGCCGCGCCGCCGAAGCGCCGCTGCCATAAACCATAGCTGATCACCAGGACTTTCCCGCGTCCGGGTCCAAAATCATCTGGGGAGAAAGTCCGGCCGCGAAGGGCCGGGACGCCGAGCAAGCGGAACATGTCCTCACTGAGGTGCAGTCCGACAACCTGCTCGGGAGTGCTGCGCCCGGTGAAGTTACCGCTCCAGCCCTCGGCGGCGGCCACGGCTTCGAACGAGCGGGCCTGTTTGCGGATATCGAGGAAGTCGGGAGGGGACAGCGGGTGGGATCGGGGACCGAGCAACGTGACCAGACGAGAAGGGTCGGCGTAGGGCAAGGGATCGAGTAGGACGGCATGCACGACGCTGAAGATCGCGGTATTCGCACCGATGCCGAGAGCGAGGGCCAGAGCGGCGACGAGGGTCACGGCGGTATTTTGGCGGAGGGCGCGGAAAGCGTAGCGGATGTCGTGCAAGTGCGTGGTCAAGGTGGTTCTCCCCGCCGGTTGGACGATGGCAGATTGAATCGGTTAGCTTATTGGCGACACTCACCCTGAGGCTAGGGGAGAAAGCTCTCGCAGGTCGGAGACAGTCGGAGACCTGCGCCACTAGGGGCGACCAAAACCGCTTCCTGCGGGCGCGGCTCAGTAAGGTCAGGGGCGGATTATGTAGTCGGGCCAGCAGGTATCGAGCTGGTCGCCAAAGATTCTGATGGTACCGGCGCCGGCGCCGGAGGGCGGCGCGAATTTCGGGTCCAGGATCTTGGCGATCTCGTCGCGCGTACCTTCGAGGTGTGCGCGGGTCTCTTTGTCGGTTGCTTTTGCCAGCGCCACCCCGATGGCTGAGTTCAGGCTACGCAGCTCGGCGCGATAGAACGGCTTCTCGTCGCCACTGGTGGCGGAGGCCGCCGAGTTCAGCTTGTTATTCACCAGATCCAGATAAGCCCGCTGCAAATTCCGGCGGTAGGCGTCGATGCGGATCTGCGGGGCGTCCAACTCTCGCCAGATTCCTTTGCGCACATCCGCCAGGAACTCGGTGGGGCCGTAGGCTGAGCTGCCGTCGATGGCTTCCTGCTCGACGACTCGAGCGAAGCGGGCGCCGTTCAACAGGTTGCTGAGGACGCTGTTCTGCGCATTGCGAATGCGGCTGAGAGCTCCGACCGGTTCAATGCGGCGCAGCACCTGCGGATCGATGGCCCACATGGGCGTCGCGAAGGCATTCTCGTTCAGGAACTTTACGGCCGCTTCCTGGCGCGCTTTGGCCACAGGGCTATAAACGACGCCTTCCTGGCCGACATACTTTTCCTGGGTGTTGAATCCGCCGACGATGGCGGCGACGTGGTTCAGCTCCACCGTCCACTGGCCGAGCATCCGGCCGTATAGCTCAGCCAGATCTTCATAAGGCTCGCCAGTCTTGGTGGTGGTGGCGGGCAATAACATTTTCGATACGCGCTGCAGATTCTTGATACCGAGCGCCGTTGATTTCAGCGCATCGGCATCGCCGACGGCCTCGGTCAGATCGCCTGGATCGGACCCGGCAGATCCGGATGTGGAGAAGCGATACCAGGGCGTGTTGTCCTGCTCGCGAGCCCATTGATCGAGCGTGGGCTTCTCTTCGTCAGCGCTCTTGGCGCTCGGAATCGCCGAGTAGCCCCACCTGGTGGCCCAAATGTCGTAGGGGCCAATTCCGGGGACCAGGTCATCGACCGGGATTTTGTCTTCGGGCTGGGCTACATAGTTAAAGCGCGAATAGTCCATGATGGACGGGGTGTGGCCCATCTTCTTGAGCCACGCGGCATCACGAACCTTTTCCTGCGGGTACATCGAACTGGCCTTCATGTTGTGCTGGAAGCCCAGGGTGTGGCCGACTTCATGCGCCAGCACAAATTCGATCAGCCGTCCCATGAGATCGTCGGGCAGGGGCAGCTTCTGGGCGCGTGGGTCGAGCGGTCCCACTTGCAGGAAATACCAGTCACGCTGCAGGTTCATCACGTTGTGATAGAACTGAACGTCCGCGTTCAAGATTTCGCCAGTGCGCGGATCGCTGATGTGCGGGCCCACGGCGTTCTCCACCGTGGAGGGTAACCAGCGCACCACCGAGTGACGAATATCCTCTGGACTGAAATCGGGATCTTCCTCCGGCGTCGGGGCGACTTTGGCGATGATCGCGTTCTTGAATCCGGCGGCTTCGAAGGCGGGCTGCCAATCCTCGATGCCGCGCTTCATCCAGGGGATCCATTTGGTGGGCGTGGCGGAATCGATCCAATAGACGATGGGCTTCACGGGTTCAGAGAGGGCAGCCGCGGGATCTTTCTTTTCCAAGCGCCAGCGGCTGATGTAGCGGCGGCGGGGCGCGCGCTGTTCGTCGCGGCCGTAGTCCATCTGGTTCACGGAAAAGTAACCGACGCGGTCGTCAAAAACGCGGGGCGTCATCGGATTGTCGGGCAACTTCACCATGCTGTGATGCAGGACGATGGTGGCGCTGCCGGGGCGCATACCGGCTCCGACGAACGGATTCACGGGAGTATTCTGCTGACCCAGCGGCGTGGCGCCCCTGGTATAGGTGATGGAGGCTTCGGCTTCGATGTTTTGCGGATAGGGCGAAATGCGTTCGAGGAAGGATCGCGAGGCATCCATGGTGGTGGCATTGAGCCGTTGGCGGGCGCTGAATTCGAACACGTCGGTAGTGAACAGGCGCGTGACCTCGATCACGGCGGAGTTCTTGTCGGGGCCAAAGGCCGCTACGGGAAAGGCCATCAGAATCGCGTCGTTGTTGGCGGCTTTGACGGCTTGCGAGATAGGCGTCGCGGGATCGGCGACAACGTCGTAACTGATGGTGCGCAGATAAACCTTGTTGCCGTTGAGCTGCCAATAAACCACTCGGCTGGACAATTGCTGACCGCCATAGCCGACGCCCAAGGTGGTCTTGGCGATCTGGGTGTTCCAGAGGAACTGCTCTTCAAATTCGCGATACGGAATTTCGTAGTAATGCTTGTCCTTAACCTGATGCACGGTGAAGACGCCCTTGGCCGAGATGGCATCCTTGGTGATGACCTTTTCGTACGGCTGCGGCTCCTGGGACGCATTGGATCCGCCTCGCTGGGGCCCGGCGGCGGCCTGAGGTGCTTGAGGCGGTTCTGAAGGAGGGGGCTCTGGCTGCGCGGATAAGATAGCCGCCGCGGAAAAGGTTAACAAAAGGGCCAGGAATCGTCGGGTCATTTGGCTTTCCGCTCCTTCGAGAGGAATGACAACTATCTTATCAGGCGATTCAGCGGCCGGTTTCTACAAAAAGTACTAGCCCCACCAGGTCTCGCCGGGGCCCAAATGAGCCTTCACCGTGTCGGGATTTAATTCGATGCCGAGGCCGGGTTTATCCGTCACCCGCACGAAGCCGTCGCGAATATAAGGCCCGTCGAGCAGCAGCAACTGATCCATCCAGTCGCCGGTACCGGTGATGGTCTCGCAGGTCATGTAGTCGCGAATGGAAGCGCCCCATTGGCAGGTGGCGTAGGTGTGAACCTGGCTACCCGTGTTGTGGTTGGCCATGGGGAGTCCGAAAACGTCGGCCATGTCGGCGATCCGCTTAGTCTCGAGAAATCCGCCGCTGTTGCGAAGGTCGGGATGCAGGATGTCGCAGCCGTGTTGGATGATGAAGTCTTTGAAACCCTGCCGTCGCGCCAGGTTCTCGCCGGTGCAGACAGGGACATGAACGCTCTGGCACAGGCGCGCCCAAGCGTCGGAGTATTCCACCTGCAGAGGATCTTCGAACCACAGCGGCTTGATGGGCTCGACCGCTTCTGCAATCTGGATGGCGGTGCGGAGGTCATACTCCCAGTGACAATGGACCATGATGTCGTGATCCCAGCCGATGGCTTCGCGGCAGTTTTCGAAACCTTGGCGGATCTGCATCAGCTCCTTGGTGGTGAGGACCCGATTGGAGTTGTCGCGTGCGAGGTCGGAATCAGGCTGGGTGTGGGGAAAGCCGAATTTGTGCGCGGTGAATCCGGCGGGATCGGCCTTCACTTTCTGCGCCCATTCGCGGCAGGAGGCTTTATCGAGCATGTTGCGGGGCGCGGCGTGGTCATAGACTCGAACTTTTTGACGGAATCTGCCGCCCAGCAACGTGGAGCTGGGGACGCCAAGAGCTTTGCCCGCCAGGTCCCAGAGCGCCATTTCGACGCCACTGGCGGCGCGCATGAGGTTGTGGGCCGAACCATCGGTACGGGTGCCGCTGAGGTCTTTCACATGTTCATCGAGGAACGTGTAGATAGCATCGATTTCCAGCGGGTCTTTGCCAACGAGTCCGGGCTTCATAGAGAGGATCTGCTCTTTGACGCCGATGCCCGGAGTGCCGTAGGCTTCGGCGATGCCGTAGATACCGTCGTCGGCCGTGACTTTGACCAGGACGTAGTTGCGGGAGGGCCCCTGAACTGTCATCGTTCGGAGGTCACGAATCTTGAACTGCTTTTTCTCGGCTGCGGCGAGCCGGCGAAAATCGATCAGTAACGGAGCGGCGGCTGCGGCGCCCAAAAAGCCCCGGCGCGATAGTTTCATGGCGAGTATCCTCCCGGATGTTGATTTTACACTGAAGACGGGAAAGGGATACCAACCTAGCAGTTCGAACGATAGACTCTAACCGAAGGACACGTACTCGATATTTTCGTAAGAGTCGGCCCGCAAACGTGCTCCGGGGACGCTGGAATCTGCAGCGATCAAAAAAGAAACTCATCGTTGAGCGATTTCGACGCTTCTTCCCGCAGATACCTTCAGAAGGAAGGAAATTGAATTTATGCGGCAGAACCCCTTGATTGTAATACTGGCCCTTTTCGCCGGACTAACGTTATTTGCAAACAACGGCTCGGCCACTGTAATTTATAGCCTGCGAAACACGGTGGATTTTCCCACGGGACCCAACTTCGACGACAAGAGCGGGACCCTGACGTCTGCCACTGTGGATTCGCATGAGACCATGTTCTCGACGAATCCCGGAAATCCGACGGACAACCATTTTGACGGGCTCAGCACGATCACCGGCGGGCCGTTTCGGATAGGCCTCGATAGCCTGTTGACCATCGGGCAGGCCACCACAGGAGTGACCGGGATTCTCGGTGCGGTGGCGGCCAATGTCAGCGAGGCGGGCGTGACGGTCACCGGTGGCACTGGCACGGGCTACCTGCTGCCCACGTTTCGAATCACGGGCTCGTTCAACGACGGCAATCCCAGCGTAGAGGAGTTGATTACTGCATGCGCGGGGAACAGTTCCTGCATCCTCGACACCCCAGCTTCCACGACTAGTGGAGTCCATAGTGTCGATGTGTTCTACTCACCGGCCGCCGATTCCACCACCAGCTTCCAATTCGGCACGCCGTTCAATATTGACTACTCCGTGGCAGTGTTCAACTCGATTCTAAGCGGCTCCCAAGCCATGCCTGGAGGTCCAGTAACTGCAGACTTTACAAATGGCGTGCAACTAGTCTCCATGAGGGTGGTGAACGGGGACGGCAATGTGATTCCAGGCGCAGTGATCCACTCTGATTTGCTAAATCTCGCGGAAGCGCCGGAGCCCAGTTCCAGCTTGTTGTGCGGTACGGGTCTGCTGCTGGCCGGTATGGTTGCCTGGCGGAAGCGCCGGCTTAGAAGGGTGGAAAGGGAGTAGTTGGTCGGGCCGGCAGGATTTGGCTCGGGACCTCTTGCCCTCCAAGCAAAAAAATATCAATCACTTACAGGTAGCCTTCACTGAACACAAAATACTTGAGGCACAAGGGTTTGGACGCCAGATGACGCCAAAACGTGCAGTGGGGCGCTTTTGGACTCCCTGTGGACTCCTCGTTCGACGGTTGACAGCCTCGTCTTAAGTTAGTTAACATGGCCATGTGAAATAACATGGCCGTGGGAATTACCATGGCCATGTTGCAAGGAAGAATGTATGCCAGTCGCAGATCGTGGCGCTCAGGCCGGCGCCGATTTCGAGAATATCCTCGCAGAAGCCTTCAAGAAGGCTGGGTGGCGAGTTCGCCGACATCCTGCCGCCGGAGATATGCGCGCGGACCTTGTAGTTGACGACGGCGCGAGGAAGTATATCATTGAGGTGAAATCGGCAGCCGAAGGTCGCCGCGATCGGTTGATTCCCCTTCTCTCGCAGGCGATCCTGCAGGCCCAGGCGTTTGCGCGCCAGTTCTCTGAACGCGCTGCTCCTCTGGCAGTAGTGGCGGCAAGACGCGTGCCCGAGTCAGTGGCGGACCATATTAAGCAGTTTGCCGAACGCCATGCGCCGGAGGTTGCCGTGGGCGTTATCGATGCGGAAGGTTTCCGCTCGTTTCTCGGCCCCGGTCTCGGGGGACTTGACGCAAAGCCTTCTTTGCATGCAGCGTCTCGCATCGTGTCCCCACAGCATTTACCCGACCTGTTCTCCGACCTGAACCAGTGGATGCTCAAGATCCTCATCGGGCAGCGCCTCCCGGCGTCACTAATCGAAATACCCAGAGAGCCAATTCGGAACGCGTCTCAGCTCGCCGAGGCTGCGAAGGTCTCCGTCATGAGCGCTTCTCGCCTCGTCAACCAGCTCACGAGTCGAGGATTCCTTGATGAAAGCGACCAACGTTTACAGGTCGTCCGTGTCGAAGAATTGTTGGAGTGGTGGGCTTCCAGCAACCGTGAGGCAGCGAAGGAGATTCCAGCCCACTGGATCCTAAAGGGAGGAAAAGATCAGCTGCTCGCCGCTGTGCGTCAATATACTTCCGGACAAATTCACAACCAGCCCCGATGCTGTCTAGGCCTCTTCGCTGCCGCTGATGCTTTAGGGTTTGGGTTCGTTCATGGCGTTCCACCGCACATTTACTTAGAGCGTCTGACGCTCGATTCGCTGAACCGACTCGGTCTCGTGGTCGACCAGTCGAATCGTCCCGCCGACGTTTATCTTAGGATACCGGTCAATCGAGAAGCCATTTTTCGCGCCTCGGTAGTACATCAGGGAATTCCAGCGTCTGATGTTCTGCAATTGTGGCTTGACGTCACTACGCATCCGGCACGAGGTCGAGAACAAGCCCGCGAGATTGAGCGGCGTGTTCTTAAGCCGCTGTTCGGGAAAAAACGATGAACGGTGTTCAAGATACTGACGCTTTCAAGCGGCTCGTAGCTGCGCTCGAACCTTGGCTCGACCAAGTTGTAGTCGTCGGTGGATGGGCGCACCAGCTCTATCGGCTACATCCGCACGCACAGGAATTAGGCTACCCGCCTTTGATGACGCTGGATACGGACATCGCTGTGCCTGCCAAGATGCAGGTCGGAGAGCAGGATGTTCGCGAACGACTCCTCGCGCATGGCTTTACTGAAGAGTTTCTCGGTGACGATCATCCACCGGCAACTCATTACCGCCTGGGTGGCGAGCCCTCGGGATTCTATGCGGAGTTTCTGACTCCTCTGATCGGTAGTGAATACGACCGCAATCAAAAGCGAAAAGCGACCGTCGAAATCGCAGGGTTGGCATCGCAGCAGTTGCGCCACATCGAGCTTCTTCTGAATCACCCATGGTCAATCGACTTCGAGTCCGATGGGTTCGCAGCTAAGATTCAGATCGCCAACCCCGTCAGCTTCCTGGCCCAAAAGGTTCTCATTCACGGCAAGCGCGAGCGCGAGGATCGAGCGAAGGACATCCTGTATATGCACGACACGCTTGAAGTTTTCGGTGCGCGACTGAAGGAGTTACAGGAGTTGTGGCGGAAAATTGTGGCTCCGCAACTACAGCCTCGCAGCGCACGCAAAGTATCGACTGCACCAGACGTTCTCTTTGGGAAACTAAGCGATGACATTCGCCGGGCGGCGGAGATTTCGGCTGAACGGGCACTCTCTCCCGAAGCCATCAGGGCTTCTTGTCATTACGGTTTCACCCAACTGTTTGGGTAGTGGACTCCAGCGGTAGGGTTAAGAGAACGTTCAAACCGTCAAGTCTTTGAAACGTTTGGTCGGGCCGGCAGGATTTGGCCCGGGACCTCTTGCAGTCCAAGCAAAAAATATCAAAGGGTTGCGAACAGCAATGGTTTCCGGCTGGCACAACTCCCTAACGCGATCGGTCTACGCTCGCATGGCGTCGAAAGTTACCTCGGTTTCGACGAGTTGAGCCTCACCCACGAACGATAGTTCTTGGGTACGTCGAGTTTCTTCAGCTTCTTCCGAGCGCGCAGCGCCTGCTCCCACGTGGCGCCCTTTTCGCCTGCGAGGAAATCGCTCATGAAGTTGATGTACCTCCCCTGTGGGATTTGCGTAAACGGGTCTTTGGTCAGGTTAAGCCGAACGTATTCTTTGACCAGGTCTCCGTAGCTGAGCTTGACGCCCTTGATGAGTTGCTCTTCTCGCCAGCGATTGAGCCGATATCGCGCGCCGGTTTTCCTTTTCAG
>Ga0210403_10003502_pt1 | contig 13795 bp, 6 predicted proteins | sample IncBWC19MmetaG_FD_150863 | JGI IMG/M metagenome (GOLD analysis project Ga0210403, IMG submission 150863) | Forest soil microbial communities from Barre Woods Harvard Forest LTER site, Petersham, Massachusetts, United States - Inc-BW-C-19-M | ecosystem: Environmental > Terrestrial > Soil >... | reverse complement strand
GTTTGGCGCGGGGCTCATAGAAGCCATTCCAGACTCGACTATCCTTGCCAACGTGCAAGCCAACGCCGCCGAGAAGTTGGCACTGGGCATTCACGGACATGCCAACGCTCATCTTAGCGGCAACGTGAACCGCAGCGGAAACGACGGCACCATCACGCGTTTTGGGTGGAAAGCGCAAAACAAATCGCTTCTCCTGTTCGCCGGCGAGGCTTACAACGTCGAGATGGGCGTCACCAACCAGCTTTTCCCGCAGGAGCGCGACGAAACTCCCGGCTGCGTCTTTAATCCTACTCCCGAGGACACCATCAATTTCACCCCCGCTGCCGGCTCCTCCAATACCGCCGTTCTCTCCGACATCGAGGCTTTCGCCGATTTCATGCGCGTGCTGGCGCCGCCCACTCCCGCTCCCGCCACACCCTCCACCGAAAAAGGACGGGCCACATTTGCATCGACTGGCTGCGTCCACTGTCATACGCCATCGCTAAAAACAGGTGTGAAGATTGCCAGCGGTTCCTCGACCAGCCCGAGTGTTGCTCTTTCGAATCAGACGGTGAACCTTTACTCTGACCTTATCGTCCACCATATGGGTAAAGGCCTCGCCGACGGCATCACCCAGGGCGCCGCCGGGCCAGACGAATTTCGCTCCGCTCCCCTTTGGGGCGTCGGCCAGCGCGTCTTCTTCCTCCATGACGGCCGAACGAGCAACCTGGTGGAAGCCATCCGAGATCACAAGAGCATCGGCAGCGAGGCAAATAAAGTCATCGAACGATTCAATAAGCTGACTACTCAGGAGCAGCAGGAAGTCATCGATTTCTTGCGGTCGCTCTAGCAATTACGGCCAGCGCGAGAGGCTCCGTGTCCGTTTGTTATACGCAAGTCAGGTAGGAAATCGCGGGCTTGCAAGTGTTAGCTCGGGCATGATGCTAATTCTGTGGGGTGACGTCGACGATTCTGAAACCCGCCGGCACCACAAACAATTCCCCGGCTGGTTCCGTTCGGTCCATCTGTGTGACCGTCGTGGTGAAATCGCCTTTCCGCGGATCGTTGTGCTTCTCCAATAAATTTAGTCGAATATCTTCCGCGTACCAATATTCATCCATCACCACAATGGATCGGCCCGTTCCCGTGCTCTGTGCGTCGTATGTATTCGTCCGCCGGTACCCGTGCACGTAGAATCCCTCCATCGTTTGCGTTCCCAGATCTTCCAGTTGCACATTCGTGCTAGGACGAAACCGCTGGTCCATTTGTGCCCAGTTCGCGGGAGGAGCTGTGGCCGGTTCGCGCGCGAGCGTACTTTGCCGTGCGATGTGCGTGTTCGGATTCAGGAATGTACTCAGCCGCGTTCGCGGGTCGTAAATGTGAACCGACATGAGCGTCGACTTTCGATCCAGTCCAAGCGGGACAAACGCATGGGCCTCGTTGTGAATTTGGCCTTGCGAGTCGCGGGCAATCAGAGAAGTAGCCACACGTTGCCAGAAGCTTCCGTCTCTGAGCTCGCGCTTAACTTCGATCGTTACTGTTGCAGAAAACGGTTGCCCAGACACCGGGGTCACGAAAATGCCCTCTTGCGGTTCTAGTGTTGGCAGTCCCGTCTGCGCCGCCACCGTCCGCCAACTCACCGCCAACAAGAGCGCGGATCCGGCTATCAAGAAACCCCTTCGCGACATAATGTTACCCCCCGGTGGTTCGTGCGCCGCATGCTCGATTCCGGCTGTGATGCCCCAAACGTCACGCTCTGGACCGCCCCCACCGCTATCCAAGCACGTAGTATAGCGTCGTTTCGTACCTGATTATCGACCACTGTTCCTCTTTTCGAAGGAACTGGGCCAGGACTTAGCCGCAGTCACCTGATCGTGGCGGTTGAGCTCCGCTGTTTGGATCTCTTTCTTGCTTGTATGTTCTTTTTCTTTCTTTCTGCCTTCGCAAGTTTTCCACAGAGAAATATTTGTGAGGGCTCTTAACTTTAGGCCACCGCGCGCATCGCTTTGTGGCTTTTGCGCAGTGGTTCGTACACTTCTCCACTCACCCACAGCCCATGCAATGCTGTAGTGGGGCGGAGGCCTAACTTTTCGCGAAACGAAAAGCGGGGTGGGGCGTCTTACCTATAGTTGTCTATGGGAGAGGGCTTGGTGAAGGCAAAGAGCGATGTTTTGCAGGGGACGCTGGCTCTGCTGGTGTTGAAGACGCTGGAGCGCGGGTCGATGCATGGCTACGGGATTACGCTGCACATCCAGCGGGTTTCGAGCGAAGTTTTGCGGGTGGAGGAAGGCTCGCTGTACCCGGCGCTGCACCGCATGGAACAGGATGGATGGATCAGCGCGGAGTGGGGGGCTTCGGAGAACAACCGGCGCGCGCGCTACTACCAGTTGACGGCGAAGGGCCGGAGGCAGCTTGCCGAAGAGGAAAAGAACTGGGCGCGGCTCTCCGCGGCCGTGGCCAGCGTTTTGCAATTCGCCCAATGAGTTGCGTGAAGGGAAGGAGTCGATAGCGCATGTCTCTGCTTTCCCGGCTTACGAGCCTGCTGAAGATCCGTCGTCTGGAGCGGGACGTGGAGGACGAACTGCGCGCGCACATTGAAATGCGGGCGCAAGACAACCTCGCTGCCGGAATGTCACCCGAGGAAGCTCGTTACGACGCGCGGCGGCGATTTGGAAATTCCACTTTGGTGAAGGAGGACACTCGGGCCATGGATATTGTCCGTTGGATCGAAACGACCGGTCAGAATCTGCGCTACGCGGCGCGCATGCTACGGCGGACGCCCGGTTTCACGCTCGTGGCAATTCTTACGCTGGCTCTCGGCATCGGCGCGAACGTCGCCATTTTCACGGTTGTCCACGCCGTGCTGCTCGAACCGCTTCCTTTTCCGCATCCTGAGGAACTCGTTCGCGTGTATGACGACTTGCGAACGTCCAACACGCAAGACGTAGGGATGTCCGTCCCCGAGCTTTGGGATCTGCGCGACAAATCCGGGGTATTCCAGGACATCAGCGTCATCTTTCCCCTCGATGTCAACATCACCGGCGGCGATCATCCCGAGCGCGTGGAATTTCTCGCCACCAACGCGAACTACTTCACGATGCTCGGCGTGCGCGCCGAACTGGGCCGTACTTACGTTCCCGCCGACGCGCTGCCGGGCTTCTCTGAACTGGTGGTCATCAGCGACGCTTACTGGCGCCGGGCTTTCGGTGCCGATCCTAAAGTCCTCGGTACAAAAATTCGCGGCGACGGCGATCTCTACACCGTCGCGGGCGTGATGCCGCCGGGTTTTCGCCATCCCGGGCGCACGCTCGGTGCGGACGTCGATATTTGGGCCACGGGCGGCCTTGCCGCTCCGCCGTTTCCTACGCCGGTCGTTCGCTCGCTACACTATCTTCCTGGCGCTATGGGCCGCCTCAAACCTGGCCTCACGGTGTCGCAAGCGCAAGCGCAACTCGACAATTTCGTCGCACAACTGACTCGCCAGTTTCCCGATGAATATCCTCCCGCGGCGGGCTGGTCGATACGCCTTGTGCCCACTCAGGAAGATATCGTTGGCAACGTGCGTACCGAGCTTTTCGTGTTGTTCGCGGCGGTCGGCTTCGTTTTGCTGATTGCTTGCATGAACCTGGCCAATTTGTTGCTTGCCCGGTCAGCAAGCCGACAGCGCGAAATGGCCATTCGTCTGGCCATTGGCGCCGGCCGTGGGCGCCTCATCGTCCAACTGCTTTCGGAAAGCGTTTTGCTGGCCACCATTTCCGGTGCCGGGGCGCTAGTTACCGTTTTCAGCCTGAAGAACTCTCTGCTTCGTCTGGCCCCGGCCGATCTGCCGCGCCTGAACGAGATCTCCCTCAGTCCAGGAATCTTACTTTTCGCGTTCTTCATCTCGATTCTCACTGGCTTGCTCTTCGGGCTCGCACCGGCACTACAGACGGCTCGTGCGGATCAAACCACCGCGCTTCGCGAAGGCAGCCGGGGAGCGGGCGCCAGCAAACATCAGTTACGATTTTCTCGTTTCCTTGTCGTTTCGGAAATCGCTTTTTCGCTAGTCCTTTTGATTGGGGCCGGGCTTCTTTTCCGCAGCTTCTGGCAGCTTCTCGAAGTCCGCCCCGGCTTTGACCCGCACCACGTAACGACTGCCAAGATTTGGCTCGCGTTTCCCAACGATCCTAAAAACGATCCCTACTTCACCATCGAAAAGCGCGCCGCATTTCACCAAGAGATATTACGCCGTATTTCTGCGCTGCCCGGCGTGGAGCAAGCCGCTATCGGCTCGCCTTCGAGTGCACCGATGGACGGCAAACTGGCGCAGTCGCCCTTTCTCATCGAAGGCCGCGCTTCCAACCTCGAGCACATTCCCGTTGCGGAAATCCCTTCCGTCACTCCGGCCTATTTCTCGGTGCTTAAGACTCCGCTCATCGCGGGCCGGTTCTTTACGGATGCCGACAACGCAAAAGGCCAGCAGGTGGCTCTTATTGACGAAACCCTGGCGCACCGCTATTGGCCAAACTCCGATTCCGATGCGTTGGGTCAGCGCCTCCAGATAGCGGCAGACCGACGCGGCCAAAAGGCGACTTCTCCTTTGTTCACCATCGTCGGCGTAGTCGGCAATATCAAATCCGATGGTTTCGACGCCGCAAGCCCTCCGCACATTTATCGAGCGGTCTACCAGTCCCCGCCCTACGGCGCCGTAGTCTACCTTCGCACCACTGCCGATCCCGGGCTTTTGGGCGAAGCTGTTCGCGGGGAAGTCCAGCACGTCGATCCCACAATTCCGGTGTTCGACGTTCGCACTATGGACTTCATCGTCTCCGCGTTTCTTGCGGAACGGCGCTTTGCCCTGGAGCTTCTGGGGATTTTCGCTGGCGTCGCTCTTTTGCTCGCTTCAATCGGCATCTACGGCGTAATGACCTACACGTTTAGCCGCCGCACAAATGAAATCGGCATTCGCATCGCCATGGACGCGCAGCGGAGCGACATCCTGCGCCTCGCGGTGGGAGAAGGAACGGTGACCGTGGCGCTTGGCGTGGTTGCGGGACTTGCGGGGGCGGCGGTGATGACGAGATTTCTGCAGTCGATGCTTTTTGACGTGAGAGCGACGGATCCGTTTACGTTCGCGGCGATCGCCGCTTTGCTGACGGTCGTGACGCTGCTCGCTTGCCTGGTGCCCGCGCATCGGGCGACGCGAGTCGATCCGCTGATTGCGCTGCGGCATGAGTAACGAACCCGGGCGGCTCGAAGGAGTCGGGGTGAAGGTAGGTGCGGAGGCCTAGCTTTTCGCGAAACGAAAAGCGGGGCGGGGCGTCTTGCCTATAGCTGACTATGGGAGAGGGCTGAGTGCGAGACGTGGGAGAGGAGTTGCGCGCTCACCTCGAAATGCGCGCAGGACAACTTGGTTACCGGAACGTCAACCGAGGAAGCTCGTTACGACGCACAGCGACGATTTGGAGATTCTACTCTCGTGAGGGAGGAAGGCCATGGGCATGATTCTTCAAGATGTTAAATTTGCGCTTCGCATGTTGGCGAAGAACCCCGGCTTCACCATCGTGGCGGCCCTGACGCTGGCGCTGGGCATCGGCGCCAATTCCGCAATCTTCAGCGTGGTGAACGCCGTGTTGCTGCAGCCGCTCCCTTATCAGGATCCGGGACGGCTGCTTTTTGTATCTGCCGTGCTCCGGCAGACCGGAGCCACCGGCTCGAGCATGTCGTTCACGAAGTTCTCGCAGATCAAAGAGCAAAGCCACACTCTTGAGAGTGCAGCGGCTTTCTACTTTACGACGGTCAGCATGGTGGCGGAGCGGGAGCCGGAGGCCGTCAACGCCGGCCGCGTGACCCGCGAATTTTTCAAGGTTCTCGGTATCTCTTCGATCCGCGGACGGGACTTCTTACCCGAGGAGGATGCGCTCGGCGCGGCGGGAGTAGCGATTATTTCCGACGGTTTCTGGCACAGTCACTTCGCTGCGGATCCAGCCGCTCTTGGCCGCTCCATCACGCTCGACGGCCAGCCAGTGACCATCGTAGGAATTCTGCCGGACAGTTTCCGTTTTCCGTTGCAGTTCCCCGAGCCTGATGTCTGGATCCCGCGCGTGTCGGACCCCACGGCTTTGCGTCCGGTTCAGGTGCAGTCCGGCGCGGGCTATTTGGGCGTCATCGCGCGCTTGCGCTCAGGCCAAAAGCTGGCGGCCGCCAAGGCGGAGTTGGACACGATTGATGCCCGCTATCGCAGCAAGTTCAACGGCTTTGTGGATTCGGAGAAGTTCGGCGTTTCGGCAGCGCCTCTCGAAGAAAGCCTGGTCGGTTCGCTTCGTCCGGGATTCGCGGTGCTGCTCGCGGCGGTTGGCTTCCTCCTGTTGATCGCGTGCGCCAATGTCGCCAATCTGTTGCTGGCGCGCGCCACATCACGCGAGCGCGAGATGGCGCTGCGGAAAGCGCTTGGCACTTCCAGTGGGCGGCTGCTCAGGCAATTGCTATCCGAGAGCCTGCTGCTCTCGCTTTTTGGCGGTGTGCTTGGTGTGGCGCTCGCCACCGGAATTTTACCTACGCTCCGCGCGTTTAGTCCCGGCTCCGTGCCGCGGCTGGCAGAAACACGCTTGGACCCTTCCGTGTTGCTGTTTTCTGTCCTGTTGAGTTTTGTCACCGGAATCCTGTTCGGCTTCGCGCCCGCATTACAGGCGGCGGGCGGGAACCTTCAAGAAACCTTGAAAGAAGGAACGCGCGGATCATCCGACGGCGGGCACCGCGGCAGATTGCGTGCACTTCTCGTCGTGGCGGAGATGGCTGTTGCCCTCGTGCTCATGACCGGCGCCGGTTTGCTGATGCAGAGTTTTTCCCGGCTGATGAAAGTGAATCCCGGCTTTTCGTCCGATCATCGCATGACGTTTCTATTGAACCTCCCGCCCAACCGCTATGCGCAACCTGAAATTCAATCGCAGTTCTACCGCCAATTGCTTGAGCGTGTGAAAGTCCTCCCGGGTGTGGATTCCGCGGGGGTGACCAACTACTTGCCGCTATCCGGGGCGATCCGCGCTGTCTATTTCTGCCCGGAAGGCACGGTCTGCCAAGGCGTCGGCAAAGATTCGCTCACCACTCTTCGCCAGGTCAGCGCCGGCTATTTTGATACCGTGCGCACGCCCGTCCTTCAAGGCCGGGCGTTCACTGAGCGAGACACCGCGTCTTCGCCGCCGGTCGCCATCGTGAATCAGATCTTGGCGGACCGCTACTGGCCCGGCAAAAATCCCATCGGCCGGCACATCGCCAATTCGCGCGATATGATCCAACGCGAAGTGGTGGGCGTGGTTTCGGATGTGAAGTTCAATGCTCTAGACATCGCGGATTCGGAAGAACTGTATTTGCCGCTGGAGCAGGTGCCCTGGCTTTCGACCACTTTGATCGTGCACTCGACGGGGGATCAGCAGGCGCTCGTCTTGGGAGTGCGTACCAAGATTGCGGAAATTGATCCCAGTCTTCCGGTCACCAGCGTTGCGAGCATGGAGTCCATTGTGGCCGCATCAGTGGCGCAGCCGCGCGTTCTTTCGCAGTTCGTCGGAGTTTTTGCGGGCTTCGCGCTGTTGCTTGCGGCCATCGGGATTTATGGCGTCATGGCGTATTCGGTCGCCGCGCGCACACAGGAAATGGGCATACGTATGTCGCTGGGCGCGGAACATCGCGACATCGTAAGGCTCGTCGTCGGGCAGGGAATGCGCTTGGCGCTTCTCGGCGTGGCCATCGGCATCGCGGCCTCGCTGGCGCTGACGCGACTCATCTCCACGCTGCTATTCGGCGTGAACGCCAGAGACCCGCTGGCATTTTCGCTCTCGGCAGTCGTTCTTGTAGCAACAGCACTAGTCGCTTGCTATCTCCCAGCCCGGCGCGCCACGCGCGTCGATCCGATCGTGGTGTTGCGCTCCGAGTAGAGACAGGCCACTCTCGCGAGTTCGTGTGCGCGGGTGACCGATGCCAGTTCACTACGGTTCTAGGAGTGACCGAGACGAGAGGCTTCCTGCACCCGGACCAGCACGCTCTCAACGCGACCCAGAACAGCTTGTGCAGGGTAGTCAATCGACGGCGAGGCCGTTGCGCGTCCATAGCCAGCACTCTGGCCTCGCAGTTCTAGCTTTCATGTAAGGCAATGATTGGATCCACCATCGTCGCGCGACGAGCGGGAATGTAAGTCGCCAGAAAGGCGACAACCAACAAAATCAGCGGGACGGTGACGAAGACGATCACATCAATCGGATGAACGCCATACAGAAGACCTGCAATCAGCGGTGCTGAGATTGCAGAAAGGATCAATCCAATCGCAATTCCAGTACAGGCGATCAATAGCCCCTTTCCGAGAATGAGTTTGAGAATATCAGGCCGCTGGGCTCCCAAGGCGACTCGGATTCCAATCTCACGAGACCTCTGCCCAACTATGTAAGCCAGCAATCCATAGATGCCAATGGAGGACAAAAGCATCGCGACGGCGGCGAACACTCCAACCAATTCCGCCGAGAATCGGCGCGGAGCAATAGAAACATCCATCACATCGGTCATTGACCGGACATTGAATATTGGCAGACTGGGATCGACAGCCTGTATCTCACCCCGAATCTTCGATTCAAGGAGTGATGCGGGCAAAGGCGTCCTTGCCACCACGCTCATGTCCTGACTCCTCGGCCCCGATTCTTGATAGATTGGTGTGAAAATGTGGGGAACACCATCCGTGTCAAGTCCGTCTTGCTTCATATCCTTGACGATTCCGACCACGGTTACCCAAGGAAGTCTGGGATTTCCTCCCAACCGCAAGCGCCTGCCGACAGGATCAATGCCCGACCAATAGCGTCGCGCCGTAGTCTCATCAATGATGGCTACCTCCTGCTTTCCTCCTTCATCGCTTTCAAGGAAAAAACGCCCACGAATCAATGGGGATTGCATCAGCATGAAATAATCGGGACTCACTCGAATTAGTTCCGCTGTTAACCCTTTTGAAGAATCAGCCGCGCGGTCCTCAATAACCAGTGCGGCGGTTGTTGATGGGCGCGCGCCTGGCAAGTCCGAGGTCATGGCGGCCCGATCGATTCCTGGAATCGTGGCCACACGCCGGATGACGTCTCGGATAAAAGATGTCCTTTTTGAGAAGTCTGCATACACATCCATCTTGGGATCGTTCGGTACCGATAGGTAGACGCTTGCAGTGACTACTCTCGAAGGATTAAAACCCGGATTCTCCTGAAGCAATCCCCAGAAAGTCCGCAGGAGCAAGCCGGCTCCAACCATCAACACCACAGCAAGCGCCAATTCAGACACAATCAGCAGACTCCTCAGCCGGAATGTCTTAGCGCTTGAACCGGAGCCTTGAGCACCTTCCCGAATTGCGGCAGTCATATCGGCTTTCATTGCCTGAAAAGCTGGAGCGAGCCCAAATAAGATTCCGGTGAAGATGGAAATCAGAAGAGCAAAAAGCAGCACCGTCCGGTCGACACCCACTTCGGCAAGCCGGGGAACTGAAGCGGGAACAAAGTGAATGATAAAACTCAAGGTCAATTTCGCCGCGAGCACGCCTGCCACACCGGAGATTGAGGAGAGCACCAGCGACTCCGTCAGCATCTGGCGCACCATGCGAAAACGGCCAGCCCCAAGCGCCACCCGAAGTGCCATTTCTCTCTGTCTTCCTGAAGCGCGAGCCAGTAGAAGGTTTGCGATATTCACGGACGCGATCAGTACAACGAGGACTACGGCGGCCATCAATACCAGCAGTTGGGGACGCACAGAGCCTACGAGTGCGTCCTGCAAAGGCTGGATCTCGATGGACCATTTGGCTTCAGGTGGGTAATCATTCGGGAAGTCAGTTCGGAGTTCGCTGGCCATTGCCGTCAGTCTCGCTTGAGCCTGCGTTACGTCGAGGCCAGGTTTTAGCCGTCCGATTGCCCCTGGCAGCACCGGCAGGTTGCGCGCGGGTTTCGGATAAGGATCCCCGCTGAACCCGCACGTGACCCACACTTCCACATCCTTCGCGACCGTCGTCCCGGGTTGGCGAAATCCAGCAGAAACTACTCCCACAATCGTGTAGGGATCGTTGTCCAGCCTCAGACGTTTTCCGAGAATATTCGGGTCGCCTCCGTAAGAGCGGCGCCACAAGCCATCGCTAATCACGGCTGCTTCTGCGAAACCCAGCGCAAAATCCTGGGGGCCAAAAAGTCGCCCGATTTGGGGTGATGCGCCAAGCATGGAAAAATAGTCGGGGCTCACTTCGAGCAATTCAAGATGTTCCGGTTGTTTGCCGCCGGTCAAGTTCGTACTCCCAGAGACGACAACGCTTACTTCCTCGAAGACGCCGGCTCTTGACTTCAGATCCTCCAACTCGGGGACAGAGAAGGGAATGTCGCGCAGACCTATTCCAGGATTGTTGAAAGTGATCTTCACCAGACGACTGGGGTCGTTGTACGGCAGGGAACGCAATAGCACCGCGTTTACGATGCTGAAAATCGATGTGTTTGCCCCAATTCCCAAGGCCAGCGTGAGAATGATTATGAGAGTGAAGCCGGGACTCTTCCGCATGATGCGGAAGGCGTACCGGATATCATTGAATAGCTTTTCCATGATTTCATTCCCCCAATGAATCAAGTTCTCAGATTGGTCACTTCGTCCGGAACACTTGAAAATCCTGTCGCAGGCAGGCGAAGGCTCCTTACTTCATGGTCCACTGATCCACTCAGTCGTTGGCGGTTTTGTACCAAAGTTGAGAATTTGTCAAGATTATTGGCATTTCTACATGACATCGTGTACCGCGCTCAAATCCCCTTTGTTTGGTTTCGCCAGAAACGTGACCAGTTTCTGCCTCCCGAACCGTGACGAAGCTATCGCTGCAGTCGAACGCTTCTTCCTGCAACCTTTGAAGTGGTTTCGCTGCTTCAAACCTCCCGCAACGCCACAATCGGATCCACCTTCGTCGCCCGCCAAGCCGGAATGCAGCTGGCGGCAATCGCAACCACGAGCAGCAGCAGAGGCACCAGCGTAAAGACGCCAGGATCCCGCGGCCGCACACCATAAAGCAGGCTCGCCATGAACGAGGTGCTCAACGCTGCCGCAATCACGCCCGCAACAATCCCTGCTACGGCGAGCGCCACGCCCTTCTGCAAAATCAGCTTCAGCACATCTCCGCGGCCCGCTCCCAACGCCATCCGCAATCCAATTTCGCGCGATCGCTGCCCCACCATGTACGCCAGCAGCCCATATATTCCGATCGAAGCCAGCAGCAGCGCCAGCGCCGCGAATCCCGCCACCAGATTCGCCGAGAACCGGCGCGAGGCCAGCGATGCGTCCAGCACTTCGTCCATCGAAGTGATGTTGAACACCGGCAGGCCTGGATCCACGCTGCGCACGGCCTCGCGGATCTGCGATTCGAGCGTGCTGGCCGGTAGCGAAGTTCGCAGCGCCAGGCTCAGCGCCCGGCCCAGAAATTGATCCTTAGGGACGTACACATGCGGCACGCCATCCACATCGAGCCCATCATGCTTGATGTTACGCACTACGCCGGCCACCGTAATCCATGGCGCCGCCGTATTTAACAACCCGACGCGAAGCCGGATGCGAAGCCGGCGCCCCACTGGATCGCGGTCCGGCCAGTAGCGCCGCGCCGTCGCCTCGTCGATGATCGCCACGGGCAACTTGCCATTTTCATCGTCCTCGGTAAAGAGGCGCCCCTCCACAAGCGGCGTTTGCATCACGCGAAAGTAATCCGGACTAATTCGAATGATTTCCGCCCGCAAATCGCCGGAGGATTCCTCCGGACGGTCCTCGATTACCAGCGAATTGTTGTTCGTTGTGCCGGTCGCCGGCAGGCTCGAAGTAATCGCCGCCAGCTCAACACCGGGAATCGCGTTCACGCGCCGCAGCAGTTCGCGATTAAACGGAATCTGCTGCGCGAACGTGAGATAAGGATCGAGCTGCGGATTATTCGGCGCCGGCAGCCAGATATTTGCCGTCACTACTTGCGAAGGATTGAACCCCGGATTCTGCCGCAGCAAATCGCGCAGGGTTTCGAGAAGAAGCCCTGCGCCGATCATCAGCACCACCGCAAATGCCATCTGTGCCACAATGAACACGTCGCGCAGGCGACCGGCCTTCGCGCTGTAGCCAGAGCCGCGCGATCCTTCGCGCATTGTCGTCGCAAGTCCCACTTTCGAGGAATGAATCGCAGGAGCCAGCCCAAACAGCAGTCCCGTCACCAGCGAAATCAATAACGCGAATCCCAGAACTCGCCAATCGATATTCACGTCGCTCAGCCGAGGCAGGTTCGCCGGGACGAAGCGCAAAACTGATTTGAGCGTAATCGCCGCCGTCGCAAGCCCCGCAATGCCCCCGAACAAGGCCAGCAACAGCGATTCCGTGAGTATCTGCTGGACCATCCTTCCGCGGCTCGCACCCAGCGCCGTGCGCACCGCTATTTCTTGCGTCCGGCCCGAGACGCGCGCCAACAAAAGACCGCCGATGTTCAGCGCCACGATAAAAACGATCAGCGTCACCGCGCCCAGCAGCACCACGAGCATCGGCCGCACATTTCCCACCAGCGATTCCTGCAGTGGCTGGATCGTGATTGTCCATTTGTCCTGTGGAGGATAGTTGTCCGGGAAGTCGCGTCGAATTTCGGCCGCCATCGAAGTCAGCGCGGCTTGCGCTTGTGCGATGGTGATGCCTGGCTTCAATCGGCCGATGGCTCCCGGCAACCATCGCGCCGCGCGGGTCGGCTTTGGAAAAGGATCGGCGATGAATCCACCGACGAGCCAAACATCCACGGCCCTGGAGATCGTCGGCCCCGGATGACGGAAATCCGACGGCAGCACCCCGACAATCGTGTAGACGTCGTTGTCCAGTCGAACACTGCGGCCGACTACGTTTGGATCTCCTCCATAGGAACGGCGCCACAGCGCGTCGCTGATCACAACTTGCACCGCAAATCCTGGCACCCAATCCTGCTGGCCAATGAGCCTTCCGATTTCGGGCTTCGCGCCAAGGGTCGAAAAATAGTTCGTACTCGTGCCCAGATACTCGAGCCGCTCCGGGTTCTCGGTTCCCGTCAGGTTCACGCTCGACGGAAACGCCACGCTCACATCCTCGAAGATTCCCGCGCGCTTTTGCATATCTTCGAATTCGGGCTCGGAAAACGGAATGTTGTGCAGCCCCACTCCGGGCGCATCGAAATAAATCCGCACCAGCCGATCAGGATCATGGAACGGAAGTGGCCGCAGCAACACACCGTTCACAATGCTGAAGATCGCCGTGTTCGCCCCAATTCCCAAGGCCAGCGTGAGAATGATTATGAGAGTGAAGCCGGGACTCTTCCGCATGATGCGGAGGGCGTACCGGATATCATTGAATAGTATTTCCATGATTTCATTCCCGCAATGAATCAAGTTCTCGGATTGGCCACATCGTCGGGATCTCCGTTTCGACGTTTACAGGATCACAAATGGGAGCTTCCGCGTCACATTATTTAGGCATTTAGCTTAATGTCAAATACCAAATTGGCCCGAGGAGAAAATGAAGGCAGATCGCGTGTTTCGGGCACTGGCCGATAAGCGCAGGCTCCGTATATTGTAGGGCTGCTTGGACGTGGGAGGACGTCCCGTCCCACACAACCTAAGCACGCCAGGCTTCCCACTCTTACTTCTTGGCGGTCGGCGGCAACACACCGTTCAGGCGCAGATACATTGCGGCTTCGGCGTAGTGGTCGGTCCAAGTACCCGCCAGGATCAGGCTCAACCAGGCGCGTGTAACTTGTTTTCCGCCGAATCCTTCCGTGGTCTCCGCTAGTTTCGAGTCGTCCATATTCGCCAGC
>Ga0210403_10003500_pt1 | contig 13797 bp, 14 predicted proteins | sample IncBWC19MmetaG_FD_150863 | JGI IMG/M metagenome (GOLD analysis project Ga0210403, IMG submission 150863) | Forest soil microbial communities from Barre Woods Harvard Forest LTER site, Petersham, Massachusetts, United States - Inc-BW-C-19-M | ecosystem: Environmental > Terrestrial > Soil >... | reverse complement strand
GATTTGGTTCATCAGGGAGGCCTCCTACCGGGGAGCGACGAAAGCGCGGCCCAGTCAGCGATGCAACTGAGTCAGTCGACGGAAAAATCCTTCGCGGCGGGGCACCTCGGCGGCCGCTTGGGCGACGCCGCCGAAGCAGCCGCGGAACGTGATGATTCTCCAGATCATCGGGTGCCAATCCCGCCACACCGCTTCCGCCTCCTCGCGCATCACCGCGCCAGCGATCTCGGGGACGCGGCCGAAAACTTCCGGGATGACGCCAGAGATCTCCTTGTCCTGTAAAACCTTCCATCTCGAGTGTCCGCCCATGATGGGCGAGCGAATTGCATAGACGACCTTGCGCATCCGGGTCTCGCGAATGCAGTAGCAGCACATCGCGCAGGGCTCGACATTGGTATAAAGCGCGCAGCGCGACAACCGCTTGGTTCCGAGGACGCGTTGGGCTTCCGACATCGCAACCATTTCGGCGTGACGGGTCACGTCGCCGTCGCGTACCACGCGGTTGGTGGCTTCCGACACGACCTCTTCGTCGTGACAGATCACGCAGCCGAAAGGAAGTTCGCCCGCCGCGATAGAGTCGCGTGAGAGCTCGATGCACCGCGCCATCATGCGCAAATCCAGATCGTTCGGCACTTGAGCCCGCCTCCCTCTATTAGCCTTGCGAAATGATCGACATTCCAGCCGAAACGACCATTTCGCGCTATGCGATTCCGGCAGGCAACCTACTCATGAGATGTGAAGCAAGCTTCCGGCTCCGACTCCGACGGAAAGCTCTGCTTCGGGCCAACAGGCGAAATTCCGAAATAACCAGCGCACGTCTGCTTTAGCCGCCAAAAGCGGACGTCTCTCGTATTATGAGTACACGCCCGAGGTCATCTTACGGAGATGGGAGACCATCGCAACGGATCGGGCAACGGGATCGCGACTGCCCCGATAAGCAGCGGTACCCGACAGGATCGGCCGGGAGATAGGCCGGCACAGAGGTTCTGAGATCGCCCGTTAAATGCGGCGCCGCCGTGAGACAGGAAAGGCCGTCCGGGAAACCGGGCGGCCTTTTTCTGTGCGGCAGAACATGATTTATCCGCGCAAGGCGCCGCGTGAGAGACAACTCGCGCGCAACAGCAGGAATAGCGCGCGATAGCCCTGATACCGGGCGACAGGACGGCTTCGTTCCCGTCCGTACAGCACGACCACGCCGTTTTGGTCGCAGACCTGCCATTTCCAACGCCGGCTGCGCCGGACGATTTGCAGGTCGAACAGAGGGCGAGGCGTGCCTCGCAGCGGGATATCCCGTCGGGCAGGGGCGCTGCCGGCCCGGTTGGCCCCACCGAACTTGTTGCTCATCGGACGAGATACATCGCAAACCTTGCGGCCTAGAATCGATCACGATTCTGCTTCCATCCGAGGCGAGGTCATCACCCATTTGGGTTACGCGGCGCTCAAGCTGCCGGGATATGCAGCGCATAAGCCGCACCATCACGTCGTCGCGCCTGGTTCGACGCCTTGCCGGAACTCGACCGGCGGCAGCAGGGCCGCCTCAGCGCAAAACCATTTTTGCCAGCATAGCGGTGAGTTCGCTCTGCCTGGATACCCCGACCTTGGCGAACACCCGCTTCAAGACCGTACGCGCGGTGTCTTCGGCGATTCCCAACCTTTCCGCCGCGTCTTTCGGCGTTAGGCCCGCCCCGATGATGGCGGCAATCCTGGCCTCGCCAAGGGTCAGGCCGAAGAGATCGCGCACGATAGCCGGATCGGCCGGCTCGTCGAGCTTCTGCTCGATGACAAGCACAAACGCGCTGGTGTGGGTCAGGAACTGCTGCGCAATCGCCGGCTGAAACACCGGCAGCAGGTAGATCGCAAGACGGCGATCGTCGGATTGAACGAGGATCGGCTTGGGATCGCCGGACAGATCCGGCGGCGCGGTCCGGATCGTGCGAGCGATCGCTTCATCGAGGCCGGCGTTTTTCGCAACACCTCTGATCCCCAAGCGTCCCTGCGAAAGGTAGAGCGTGTCCCCCAGCAGGCGTTTCGCCGCCGGGTTTGAAAAGATCACGCAGCCGAGCGAGTCCAGCACAAACACCCCGATGCCGATCCGCGCCAGCGCTTCGCCGAGGCCAAGATTGGCAACCTCGGCGTTGAGCAGCCTGACCGACAGACGCAGCGACTTCTCGATATGGCCCGAGATCCTTCGGAGATCCTCGAGCTCGGCGTCGGAGAATTGCGGTTTCGCCCTCGAGTTGCGCTGCACCGACAGCATGACGCCGACATGAGGGTCCGGCGAGACCGCAACCGCGCCGACGAAGCCGAGGCCATGCTTGTCAAAGAACTGCACGCTGCAGGGATGGTTCTTCATCGCCTCGTCGAAGCCGATGTGCCGGTCGGCGAATGGCTCGCCGTTGAAGAAATAGCCCAGCTCCTGGGCGCGGATCGCCTTGATATCGCGGGCGGCCCAGCCGTTCTGCTCTTAGTCGCGCTGGGCTTCCGCCAGTCCCTCGGAGACGATGGTTCCGAACGATCCGTCCGTTCGGTGCCAGATCAGGATGGCGCCGACGTCGTCAAAATAGTCGGCGATCGCGCCGAGCGCCTGTGGCCAGCGCGACGGTTCGGGCGCGGCGTCGTAGATGGCTTCGACAGCGCGCAGCAAACGATCGTCGGATGAAAAAGGACTGGCCAGCATGCCCACGTGACCTCGCAACGCGAGCGAGGCTAGCGGAGGCTATTGTCCTGCTCAAGACGAGCGTGCCGGATGTGCTGCGCGTGAATGCGGAACCCGGGCTCAAAACCTCGTTATCATTAACCGGTGTGCGCGATCTCCGTCAGTCGCGCGGCAGCAAGCCTTACGGCTTCCTTACGCCGGGCCTGGTTCGGCGCAATCCGCTCCCGGATCAACGCCAGCGTCTCCGCGGGCGCCGTGTCGGGAGAGCCGGAATCGAACGGCGGCGCCGGGTTGTATTCGATGCCGAGCTGGATCGCCTCCGCGGTCTTGCGGTCGACCAGCATCGACACCAGCGTCAACGCGAAATCAATGCCGGCGGTGACGCCGCCGCCAGTGACGCGGTTGCGGTCGGTGCAGACGCGCGTGTTCGTCGGCGTCGCACCGAAGGCCGAAAGATATTCCATCGCGCTCCAATGGGTCGCCGCGCGATAGCCCTCCAGCAGCCCCGCCGCGCCAAGCACCAGCGAGCCCGTGCATACCGAGGTCACGTATTTCGCACCTTCCGCCTGCTTGCGCAGGAAGGCGAGCATCTCCTCGTCATTGACCATGTCGTTGATGCCGGCGCCGCCGGGCACGCAGATGACGTCGAGCTGCGGGCAGTCGGCGAAGGTGATGGTCGGCGTCAGCATCATGACGGAGTCGCTCGGCACCGGCTCGATCCGTTTCCAGATCAGATGCACCTTGGCGCCGGGCACGCCGGCAAACACCTGCAGCGGACCGGTGAAGTCGAGCTGCGTCACCTTTGGAAATACCAGAAGTCCGATTTGAAGCGGGGCCGACATGGAGACCTCCAATTTGCGCTTGACGAACCCAGGATTGCATGGTCGCCTCGGGTCCGAAATGGCTAATTTCCCTCATTTCACGACATGAGGCAAAGACCATGATCGGCGTGCTGATCTTTCCCGATTTCCAGTTGCTCGATGCCGCGGGCCCGATCTCGGTGTTCGAGATCGCGAACCGCCTGGCGAAAAGCGAAGTGCCGATCCGCCTGATGGCGGCCAATCCGGGGCCGGTGCCGAGCACGTCGGGCGCGGAGATGCTGGCGCGAAAGTTCGGTCCGCCGAGTGCGATCACGACCTTGATTATCGTTGGCGGCGAGGGCATCGAAGCGGCCGCGCGCAACGCCTGCACGGCGAATTTCGTCAAGGCGGTCGCCAAACGCGGCACGCGCGTCGCCAGTGTCTGCTCCGGCACGATTATGCTTGCCGAAACGGGTCTGCTCGATGGCAAGCGCGCCACCACGCATTGGCAGCGCACGCGGCAATTCCTGGCGACGTATCCGCAGGTGAAGCTCGAGCCGGACCAGATTTTCGTGCGCGATGGCAATATCTGGAGCTCGGCCGGTATCACCGCCGGCATCGATCTCGCGCTTGCCATGGTGGCGGAAGATCACGGCGACGAAATCGTCGAGAAGACCGCCCGCCAGCTCGTGCTCTATCACCGCCGCAGCGGCGGCCAGTCGCAATTCTCTTCGCTTCTGGAATTGAAGGCGCCGACCGGGCGGTTCGGACCGCTGCTCACCTGGGCGCGCGAGAACCTCGACGCCAGGCTGACGGTGGAGAATCTCGCCGAACGCGCCGGCATGAGCTCGCGTCACTTCACGCGCGCTTTCATCGCCGAGACCGGATCGACGCCGTCAAAGGCGATCGAGCGGTTGCGCATCGAGGTGGCGCGGCAGCGCGTGCAATCGTCGAGCGAGGCGATCGCGCGCGTGGCCGAAGTCACCGGCTTCGGCGATCCCGAGAGAATGCGGCGGGCGTTCATCCGCGCCTTCGGCCAGCCGCCACAATCGCTGCGGCGCGCGGTGAGGGCGGGTTGATCAGACCGGATTGGGCTGCAATAAGTTGACATTCAATCTGGTTAGGCCAGATTTCGGAACCTATTTCTTGCTCAAGTACTCTCCGGGCTCCGAACGGGTCGGCGATGAGCTTTCAGATTCTCTTTCCGGCGCCTTATTCGATTGAGATTTCCAGGCTGCGGCAGCAGCTCGAAGAAGCGCACTTTGCCTGGAAGACGGAATGGAAGCGGCAACAGCTCGATTTCAGGATCGAGAACATTCGCTTTGTCCATGACCCGCTTTGGAATAAACGGGTCTTCAGCCTGCAGTCGGCGCGCGATCGAGGGCACTGGTTTTGGCAGGCGACACATTCGCTCGTCACCTTTGGGACGTTTTCAATCTGAATGACTTAAATCGGACACGGGAATCGGCCCTATTGAGGAACCAATCCCGTCATTGGGCCTTATCGCAAGACGGAAAGCCGGGAGAACGCCATGAAGATCGCGACATTTCTGTTGGCCGGAACCGCTACCCTGACCATCCTCGGTTCGGCGGCTTTTGCCCAGGACGACCTGAAGGGGCAGGTGACTCAGGTCAATCGGCTCAATAACACCGTTGCGATCCGGCCGATCCAGGACGGCACCGTGGGCGCGAATACCGTGGGCTCCGAGCAGCAGTTCAAGGTCAAGGACGGCGTCTCGCTGGAAGACCTCCACGCCGGTAACCGGATCACCTATTCCGTGACCGAAACGGGCGGGACGAAGACCATCACCAAATTCAAGGTGCAGTAAGCCTTATGACCTCTCGCAGGCTATTCGTCGGTTTCCAGTAGACCCAGCCGGCGCCCGAGCCATTCGGTGGTCGGCGCCTGGATCAGGATGGTCATCAGGATCGCGACAAAGGTGACGGAGGCGATGGTTGGCGCGCCTGGCGCGTTGGCGCCGAGCAACAGGCCGGCGAGGGCTGCCGGGATCACGCCGGTCTCGCGCGTCCAGCACATGAACAGCATCTCGGCAAAACTCCAGCGTGCGCGGCGATCGGGCAGAGCGCAGAGGAATACCGTCAGGGGCCGCGCCACCAGCATCAGCACCGTGACGACAGCGACGCCGCCGAGCCAGTGGCGGCCGATCTCGGCGAAATCGACCTGGGTGCCGAGCAGGATGAAGATGAAGAGCCGCATGATGAAGGACGTGGTCAGCACGAACTCGTCGAGCTTCTGCGCTTCGCCTGGCTCCATGTTGAAGCCGAAGGCTTCCTTGTTGCCGAGGACTGTGCCGAACACGAACACCGCCATGAAGCCGGAGGCGTGCAGGCCGCTTGCCGCGAAATAGGCGCCGATCACGGCGACCAGCGTCACGACCGGCGCGTATTCGGCGAGGAACGCCCATTTCTCATGCGCGATCAGAAGCGCCGCGAGATAGCCGAAAGCGAGCCCGGCGGCGATGCCGATCACGGATTGCTCGACCAGCGCAAGCAGGGAATGCGACAGCGAGAACTCGCCGCTGCCGGTTGCAACCGCCAGGACCGAGAAGGTGATGATGGCGGCCATCGCGTCGTTGAAAGCGGACTCGCTCATCACGGTCTGCGCGACGCGATCGCGGATTTTTACCTGGCGGAAGATCGGGATCAGCGTCGCCGGATCGGTCGAGGCGAGCGTGCTGCCGAGCAGCATCGCCACGACCATTGGCAGGCCGAGGATGAAATGCGCGGCAAGGCCGGTGACGGCGCCGGTGATGACGACGCCGATGGTCGCGATCACCACGATGGTGATCCAGACCTGCTTCAGCACGTTCAGCCGCAGCGCTGCGCCGCCGTCGAACAGGATGTAGCTCGCGCCGAACAGCACGATGATCTCGTTCAATGCCGAACCGGCCGGAATATGCACGAGGCCAAGCGCATGCGGGCCGATCAGGATGCCGGCAACCAGGAACACCGCGACATCAGGCACGCGGATCTTCTGTGCGAGGAAGGCCGCGAGCGTCCCGATCGCGAGCACGAGGCCGCAAGATAACAGCGTGTGCTGAGCGATCGCGGTCGAGGATGTTTCCATGCGGTGTCAACCCAATCCCTTCAGCCAGGCCGCGATCTCGCTCACGGCGACATTGGCCTGGTTGAGCAGCTTGCCCATGGTGAAGAAGCCGTGGAACTGGCCCGGGAAGTGCCGATAGGTGACATGGACGCCGGCTTGCTTCAGGCGCGCGGCATATTCATCGCCTTCGTCGCGCAGGGGATCGCCGCCGGCGGTCAGCACATAGGCCGGCGGCAAGCCGGCCAGCGTTTTGGCGCGCGCGGGCGAGGCGCGCCAGTCGTTGATATCGGCGTCGCCGAGATAGTGGTTGGAGAACCAGCCGATCACCGAATGGGTCAGCAGGATCGAGGTCTCGGGCTCGCTGTGCGAGGGATGCTTTCGGGAGAAATCCGTCGCGGGATAGACGAGCAGTTGGCCCGCGATTGCGGGGCCGTCGCCATCGCGCGCATCGAGCGCCACCACCGCGGCGAGATTGCCGCCGGCGCTGTCGCCGCCGACGATCAGCCGCAAGGCATCGATGCCGAGCTTGCTGGCGTTGGCGGCGATCCATTTGGTCGCGATGATTGAATCATCGACGGCAGCCGGGAATTTGTGCTCGGGCGCGAGCCGATAGTCGACGGAGATCACCTTGAGCTCGCCTTCATAGGCGAGCTTGCGGCACACAACGTCGTGGGTTTCCAGATTGCCGATCACCCAGCCGCCGCCGTGGAAGAAGACGAGGCACGGCGCAAGCCCGTCGCTTTCGCGCAGCGTCTTCGGCGTGTACAGGCGTGCCGGGATCGTGCCATGCGCGGCGGGGATCGCAAGCTCCTCGGCCGATTGCAGGTCCGGCGGCTCCGGATTGCTGACCAGGCGCGCCTGCATGTAGTACTCGCGCGCCTCCGGTGCCGTCAGCGTTTCGTAAGCCGGCCGGCCGGCCTCCTGGAAAGCCTTGTAGACGGCGGCGGCATCGGGATCGAGAACGACGGGCATGCTGGCAAAGACCTCTTGGTTTCCGTTTCTTGTTCAGGCGGCGGTGCGGCCGCCGTCGACGGTGTAGGCCGAGCCCGAGACATAGCTCGCTTCATCGGAGGCGAGGAATGCGACGATTGACGCAACTTCGGAGGCCTGTCCAAGCCGGCGCGCCGGAATCCGCTCGACCATCTTTTCCATCGGCGGCGGGGCATTGCCGCCGGAGCGGCCGACCAGGATCGCGCTCAGCATGCGGCTGTCGATCAGGCCGGGGCAGACGCAATTGATGCGCACGCCGGTGCCGGTGCATTCCCACGCCGCGCTCTTGGTCAGGCCGATCACCGCATGCTTGCTCGCGCTGTAGACCGCGATATGCGGCGAGCCGACGAGACCTGCGATCGAGGCGGTGTTGATGATGCTGCCGCGGTTCTGCTTCAGCATCACCGGCAGCACGTATTTCATCCCCAGGAACACGCCGACCACGTTGACATCGAGCACCCGGCGGAACGCTTCCAGCGGATAATCCTGGATCGCCTTGACCTCGCCTTCGACGCCGGCGTTGTTGTAGAAGACATCGATGGTGCCGAACTTGTCGACTGCGGCGCGAACATAGTCCTTGACGCCGTCTTCCTCGGTGACATCAGCGGCAACGGCCAAGGCCTGCGCCGAGGCCGGAAGCTCCTTTATCGCGGCGTCGAGCTCGGCCTGCCTGCGGTCGACGGCGACGATCTTGCCGCCGCGCTCGGCGAGCAGGCGGATGGTGGCGCTGCCGATGACGCCGGCAGCCCCGGTTACGACGGCGACCCTGCCGTCCAGACGAATGCGATCAACCATGAGGTTTCCCCTGAAAACTCCGGTAGTCCCGGATGGTGTGGCGCAACGGGATTGCGCGGCTGTTTCAATCCTATGGAGGAACTATTTCACCTGAATCCGGAGCTGACCAGTGGGGGTGGGGGGAACGGCCCTTTCCCCGCCGGAATCGGCGGGCTAGTCGCAAATACCTTATTTTTGCGGAATTTGGTGATGTCTGGCCCGCTTCGGTATCAGGAACGGTATCAGAAACGCTTTTCGGTTCCCGATACCGGGCCCAGCTTCACCTTGAGCAGGCTGTCGAAGGTGTTCGGCGTCTCGTGCCGATAGGTCTTGCGGATCGTTTCGACCGAGACGCCGCAATACTGGCTGACCAGTTCAATATCAACGCCAGCCTCAAGATACCATGTGATCGCGGTATGCCTCAACGTGTGGCGAACGACCTTCCGGCGCGGGTCGTCGGTAGCGAGACCGGCCTTTTCGATGAGGGTATCCCAACCGTCATGAATGCGCTTCACGGGCTTACCCATGAACTCGATGACGGAATGATTGGAGATGCCGAGCCGCTTCCAGCGGCGCATATGGCTGAGCAAGCGCGGCGGGAGCGGCACGGTCGGCTGGAGCTTGCTGGTTGCCTCCTTGTTGTCGGGCTTGCGCTTGAAGATGCCACGCTCAAGATCAGCATAGCCGCGACCAATGGCTGGCGTCACCGCAGCATTACAGATGTCGCCATTGCGGCTTCCGGTATAGATGGCAACGAGAATGTACCGCGCAATATGGCGCAACGTGTGGCGTCCCTTGCTGCCCGGTAGCTTGGTTTTCTTCCGCTCTCGCCAAGCCGTCCACAACAGCTTAGCAGCCTCATCGCGCTCTAAATAGCGTTCGCGAGACTTCGGTGCGGGCGGTAACGTCGCGCTGAACTTTGGCTGAATGCCGCCCTTAGTTTTTTTGACGCAGCGATTGATCGCCGCCTGTAGTAATTTCAAGTCGCGATGCGCAGACGGTTGAAGCACTCTTTCCTCCGCGTACCGTTCCTGAAGTGCGCCGTCGAGATCACCGATGGTGTAATCGGCGAACCAAATACCGATGCGCTGGATGGCTGAAATAAGTTGGTTTTTATATTGCTGGCCGATGTTGCGCTTCGCGATGTACTGCATTTCTAGCGAACAAACATCGGTGATCCTGATCGTGTTCACGTCGTTCGTGTTCAAGGCTTTCTTCGGATTGTGCTTCTTGGTGATGTACGCGGCGAGGGCTTTTTCAGCTCCGACGCGACCATATTCATGGCATCCAGTGCCAGCGATGCGCTGGCCGTCTCGGATGATCCAGAACACTTTTCCACTGTCTCGCTTTTGCTTGGCGAGACGGGGGCCTTTGCTTGGACGCGGCATGTTTTTCTCATCTCCTTAATGTCGGCCAATGTGACGTAAAGCCTTCCGCCGATACGTTCGGCACCAAGCTTCCCGGCAGCAATCATTCGGCGCAATGCCGCACCGTTCTTGCTTCCATCAGGGAATGCCAGTTGAGCGGCGATCTCTAACGTTAGCGGTGTGGTGTCAGCGATTGCATCGGGCGGCGGGGTCGTAATGGTCGGCGTCATCGGAATCGCTGGCAAGGAAAAATTTGAGGGGCGGGAAATCGAAGCAGGTGAATCCTTCGGATTCAAACTTTCGTGAATCCAAAAATGGGGAGCGGGGAGAACGAGAGCAGGAGGGTGACGTGCAGCGGTGATCGCATCGGTTATGTCCCTGTGTCGCCACCGGCAGCCCGCAAGCTTCTGATATTGCTTGCATGTGACGCCGTGCCGTCATCGTCGCAGTAGGCACGCCACGCGTGCTCGAACTGTTCACGCCGATAGCCCTTTCGGCTTCGGCTTTCTGATGTCCGATGTCGTGGCCAAACCGTGCGCGGCCTGATCTTGAAGTGGCGCAGCATGGCCGCAAGTTCGGAATCCTTCAGCCGCCGCGGGTGCTGGTCGCCGCGAATGCCGCGAAACTGTTCCCAGTCGGCGTCGAGATCGTGCAGCGCCTCAACGAGGTCTTGGGTCCAGATGATGTCCACGCCTCGCGTATCGAACACTCGCCGGATGTCGCTTAGCAGGGTGATCTTGATGTCGGCATCGTGAGCTTCGCGAGCGAACTCGGCCATGGCGCTGCGCGCCTTCTCGCCCCAGCCGAGCGAATCCGCGATGCTCAACAAGACCCGCCAGTTGTCCGCCTGTCGGTTGCGGGAGCGAACAGGGATTTCTGGATCGGGATTCAGTTGGGCCTCGCGTCGCCAGAGCAAGATTTGCGCGTAGGCGGCATCGAGCGCCGGATCGGGACGATTGGCGTCGAATCTGTTGAGTTTGCGCTTGCCGTCGTGGCGCTCCATTTGGATGGTGATGCAGCGTTCGGCTAACGTCCTCGGTAGCCCGTCGAGCGCATCTGGTAGCGCCACCGCGAGCGGCGCGAAGGTCGAGAACCGACGCACGAAGCCCTGCTCCATGATCGCGACCGTACCGCCTTGGCGATGTCCGCTGTTGAATACACTTCGCAGCCGCCCGTTCTCCCTTAACCCGAGGCCGATATTATCGGCTTCATCAATCAGCAAGGTCGGGTGGGCTTCATCGAGCAGGTGAAACATCGCGCTAGTGGTGATCGCATCGAACTTTGCAGGTCGCGACACGAGCCGGGATATCACGTCGAACAAAGTCGTCTTGCCGCAGCCTGGCGTTGGCGAACGCAACGCCAGGCGCGGCGTCACCGTGAACTCATCGAAAATGTGGCTGTGTAAGCACCAGAGCGCGACGGCAAGGGATTCGTGTGGCTTCAACGCCACGAAATCTTCAATCAGGAAAACTAGCAGACCCACGAGATCAGGGGATCGCGGGGGATCATCCGCCGCCGGATTGCAGGCCCAAGGTTCCATCGACCCGCACAGCACGTCGGCGAGGTCGTTCCACGTCTTGCGATGACGGGCGAGCAAATCAGCAATACTGCGGCGCGCCGTGGCGCGTTGTTCGGGATCGCTAGCACCCAGGGCGATGACGTCGCGGACGAGATCGGCGTTCAGGCTGGCCGGATCGCCACCAAGCAGCGCAATCAAGTCACTCCAGTCCTTGATGTATTCGCGCAACAGACTGTCGATGAGTCCGCGCGCCGCCTCAGCTTCGTGCACGTTGTCGGATCCTAGTGCACGGAACAGCTTGGCAAGCCGCTGCCGTTGTTGATCGCCGAACCTTTTGACTACGGTCGTCAAAGCGTCACACCGTCACATATGAATGAAATCAAATGCTTAGACTGAGCTGGGGTTAGCCTGATCTCGATCGCAATGGTTTCATTCTCGCTGTCGTCAATTTCTACGATGGTCGTCATTCAATCCTCCCGATCCTCGTCGGCAGGGGGCTTGCAATCGGCCCGGCCGTGTCGTACATAGGAGGATGTAAGACATCACCGGAAAGGCACAAGGGCATGGCAGACAAAAAATATGACGAAATGCGATGGGAAGAAAAAACGATGAAGACCGAGTTGCGGACTTCACCGTCGCTTATGCGGCTCATCGATGATTGGCGGCGAGAGCAAGAGGACCTGCCCACTCGATCAGAGGCTATCCGCAGGCTGATCGTGCTCGGAGCCAGAGCCGAGAAACGGCGCTGAAGAGTGAAGCTCGAACAAACATCTATAAAAATGAAAACCGCCGCCGAGATTGATGGTCTCGGACGGCGGAGTTTAACCCACAGGAGAATAACCATGAACCAGATGGTCATTCGATGGATACGAACGAATATAACGCCAATGGCGGACAAACTCAACAGTCGCTAACGGCAAACTCCAGTGCTCATTTTCCGACACCAGTTCAGGGCGATTTACGAAACCTGCCTGAAGCATTAACGCCGCTTGTAGCGATGCCGAATTGGGTTGGCTGGCGCTACGAATGGAAGCCCAAGAGGAACGGCAAAGGCGATTGGACCAAGCCTCCGGTGCGGGCCGATAACCCAAGTCAATATGCAAAGAACAATGATCCGGCGACATGGGTTAGCTATCGTCAAGCAGTGCAGGCTCATGAAGCGGGCCAATGCGACGGGATTGGCTTTAACGTCCTCAACTCCAAATTTGCGGTTCTTGACATAGATGACTGCCGCGATCAGAGCACAGGCCATATCGCGCCTGAAGCAATGCAAATTGTTCATCGAGCGGCGACCTATTGCGAGGTCAGCCCATCCGGCGAAGGATTAAGAATAATCGGTCTTGGTGACGGGCCGTATCTTCAGCGCAAGCTTAAGGTGCCGAACAGCAAGGTATCGGTGGAGGTCTATCGCGCTTGTGAGCGCTATTTCACCGTCACCGGCAAGCCGTTAGAGGGAGGATCGTTTCCTGGCGGCCTCGGCAACATCGACCGCTTGGCCGATGATCTTGTCAGGGAGTTATCGCCACCCCAGGCGGAGAAGGTCGTATCCTTGGAGAGGGTGAGGGCCAAGGCTGTTCGGCCGGATGATCTGCCGCGTGATCTGCAAAACCTGATCTCAAACCCAACCTGCCCTGATCGGAGCGCAGACTTTCACCATGCGGTATGTTGGCTTGGCGACCTTGGTTATAGCCCTGAGCGGATCGAAAGCCTGATTGCGGGACAGCCGATTGTCCCCGAACGTTATGCGGAGCGGCTTCGAGCCCAGATCGAAGCCTGCTTCAGCAAGCGCAAGCCGCAAGACAGCAAAATGACGAACGCCGTCGCGCTTGAAACCCGGAGGGCCTCCTCCTTCACTTTGCGCGGCATTCGATGGCTCTGGCCGGATCGATTTGCACTCGGCAAGCTCGGCTTGATTGGCGGCCTACCCGACAAGGGCAAAGGCTTAATCAGTATTGACCTTATCGCTTGCGTCACCGCCAAACGGCCACTGCCCTGTAATGAAGGATACACACCACAAGGTAGCGTTCTGTATTTCACCGCAGAGGACGGCATCGAAGACACGGTTGCTCCAAGGCTGATGGCAGCCGGTGCCGATCTAGACCGCGTTCATATCGTTCAAATGATGCGCGGTGAGGACGGCAAACGGCGCACCTTCAACATCGTCACCGATCTTCCGGCTATGCGAGCAAAGATCGCTGAAATTGGGGATGTGGTTCTGGTCTTCATCGACCCAATGTCCGCCTATCTTGGCGTCGGCAAGGTCAATACTTCCATGACAACCGATGTCCGTGGCTTTCTAAAGCCGCTGACCGATCTTGCCGAGGAAACATCGGTGGCCATCATCGGCATCATGCACTTCAACAAGAAGGCCGATGTCACCAACGCAATGCTGCGGATCGCCGATAGCCTCGCTTATGTCGCTGCTGCCCGACATGTCTATTTCGTTACCGATGATCCCGAGGTCGAAAAACGGCGCTTGTTTGTCAAAGCCAAGAACAACCTTGCACCCGACACCAAGGCGCTCAGCTACATGACCGGGATGCGCAAGGTCGGTGTTGACGAAACAACCAAAAAGGAAATCTGGGCACCTTATGTCGAATGGTGAACCGTCCCGGGTTTGCCGGA
>Ga0210403_10003498_pt1 | contig 13804 bp, 13 predicted proteins | sample IncBWC19MmetaG_FD_150863 | JGI IMG/M metagenome (GOLD analysis project Ga0210403, IMG submission 150863) | Forest soil microbial communities from Barre Woods Harvard Forest LTER site, Petersham, Massachusetts, United States - Inc-BW-C-19-M | ecosystem: Environmental > Terrestrial > Soil >... | reverse complement strand
CTGATCGGCGACGCGGGCTACTTGGCCCCGACTTTCGGCGACTTCGGCCAAAGCGAAGCGCGGTTCTTTTCCGTCGGGCCGGGTATTACCTGGGCGGCGTTCGACCTCGGCCGCGTGCGCGCGCGCATCAGTTCCGCCAAGGATCAAACCGATGCGGCGCTCGGTGCGTACCAGAGTGCCGTTTTGGGCGCGCTCGAGGACACCGAAGGGGCGCTCATCAATTACGGACATTCGCAAACGCGGCGCGAGGCGTTGCGCATCGCGGCCGCGGCGAGCGACAATGCGGCGGATCTCGCGCGCAAGCGCTTCGAAGGGGGACTCATCGATTTCCTCGAAGTGCTCGACGCGGAGCGCACGGCCTTGAGCGCCGAGCTGCTGCTGTCGCAAAGCCGCGCCGATACTGCGACATCGCTGGTCGCGGTCTACAAGGCGCTCGGCGCCGGTTGGGATACTCCATGAAGATCTATTCCTGGAATGTGAATGGCATTCGCGCCGCGCACAAGAAGGGGCTGTTCCTCAAGTTTCTCGAAGCCCACGAACCCGACATTCTCTGTCTGCAAGAGACCAAGGCCGAGCGCGGCCAGATTGAAATCGATTTACCCGATTTCCGGGAGTACTGGAATTCGGCGCTGAAGAAGGGCTACTCGGGTACTGCGATATTTTCCAGGCAAGAACCCCTGAACGTCATCAACGGCTTTCCCAGCGCCTTTGCGCAACGCTTCACATTTGCCGACGAACTGAAGCGCGACAGCGCCGAGGAAGGCCGCGTCATTACCGCGGAGTTTGCCAAGTTTTATGTGGTGACGGTGTACACGCCCAACGCCAAAGATGACTTGAGCCGGCTCGAGCTGCGCTTCAAACACTGGGATCCGGCCTTTCTCGCCTATTGTAAGCAGCTGGAAAAAACCAAGCCGGTTATATTTTGCGGCGATCTCAATGTTGCGCATACTGAACTGGATCTTGCCAACCCAAAATCGAATCGCGGCAAGAAGGGCTTTACCGACGAAGAGCGGGCAGGGTTTCAAGCGTTTATCGATGCCGGCTTCATCGATACTTTCCGGCTGTTCACGCAGGGCAATGGGCATTATTCGTGGTGGAGCCACTTTGCCAACTCGAGGGCGCGCAACATCGGGTGGAGAATCGACTACGTACTGGTATCGCCGCAGCTGCGCGCCGCCGTCAAGAGTGCCGAGATTCACCCGGCCATCATGGGCAGCGATCACTGTCCGGTCAGCATCGTCCTCGACATGACATTCTAAGAAACCGGTGGTTCACAGCGCTTCCATGACGGTCGCGATGCCCTGGCCGCCGCCGATGCACTGGGTGGAAAGGGCATAGCGGCCCTTAATGCGAGCCAGCAGCGAGGCTGCCTTGCCGGTGATGCGGGCGCCGGTCGCGCCCAACGGATGTCCGAGCGCCATACCGCCGCCGTCGATGTTGATTTTGGCGGGGTCGAGATCCAGCTCGCGAATGCAGGCGAGCGCCTGCGAGGCGAACGCTTCGTTGATTTCGATCACGTCGAGCGCGGCGACGCCCAAGCCGGCGCGCGCCAGCGCTTTTCGGGTGGCAGGAATCGGACCGATGCCCATCACCGCCGGATCGCAGCCCACGGTGGCCACCGCGCGAATGCGCGCCAGCGGATGCAGGTTATTTCGTGCGGCAAATTCCTCGCTGGTGACCAGCACCACCGAGGCGCCATCGGTGAGCGGCGAGGACGTACCCGCCGTGACCACACCGTCCTCGGCAAAGGCGGGCTTGAGCGCGGCCAAGGCCTCGAGCGTGGTGCCCGGGCGGATGCAGCCGTCCTCGCTCACGAATTCGCCCGACTCGAGGCGAATCGGCACGATCTCGTCGCGCAGCCGGCCCTGTGCGCGCGCCTGCGCCGCCTTGCGGTGCGAATCCACGGCCATGACTTCCTGATCGTGGCGCGAAATTTTATATCTGCGCGCGACATTTTCGGCCGTCTGCCCCATGCTGGTGTAGATGTCCGCGTGGCGGGCCAGCAGCTCGGGATTCGGCGATCGATTGAAGCCGCCCTGCGGCACCATGCTCATCGATTCCACGCCGACGCAAAGATACGCATCGCCAATACCGGCTTCGATTTGCGCAGCGGCAATCTGAATGCTCGACATGGAAGAGCCGCAGAAGCGGTTCACGGTCATGCCGCCCACCTCCTGCGGCAGGCCGGCCAACACGCCGACGATACGCGCAATATTCGATCCCTGGACTCCTTCCGGGTAGGCGCAGCCCACGATGACATCCTCGATGTGAGCCGGATCAAACCTGGTGCGCTCGAGCAAACCGCTGACTACCTGCGCTGCCATGGTATCGGGGCGCAGTTGGGCGAGAGCGCCCTTGCGCGCAAAGTGTTGCGGCGAGCGCGCATAAGCGGCAATCACAGCTTTCATAACCTACTTCTCCGCATATGCAATGAGTGGGGGTGAAAAATGTAAATTAAAGCGGCGCGCCTCATGGGGGCATTAGGCCTGCTTGCGGCCGGAATTGTACACGCAGGCGCTTGCCGACAGAATCTGAGTACGAATGTAAGCCCCTCAAGGATTCGACATGACGGTACTGCTGTTGTTCTGCTCCAATGTATTCATGACCTTCGCTTGGTACGGACATCTGAAATATGGCCACTCCTGGCCGCTTTGGAAAGTAATTCTGGTGTCCTGGGCCATAGCGCTCCTGGAGTACTGCCTGGCAGTGCCCGCCAATCGTTTGGGGTTCGCCCAGTACACGGGCTTCCAGCTCAAGATCCTGCAAGAAGCGATTACGCTGACGGTCTTTCTGGTGTTTGCGGTTGTTTACTTGAAAGAAAAAATGGCCTGGAACTACGCGCTGTCTTTTGCGCTGCTCATGGCGGCCGTCGTGGTTGCGTTCGCGTTCAAGCCAACGCCGATGACTTGAGGCTCACGCGGCGGCGCGCGAGCCGCTGCGCCGTAGCAGCGTGAGGGCCAGCACGGCCGATGCGATCATGAGAAACAGGCTGACCGCATTCAACACGGGGGTGGCTCCTTCGCGCATGCGCCCATACATCATCACCGTCAGGGGCGCATCCGAGCCCACCACCATCAGCGTGGTGTTGAAGTCGGCAAACGACATCAGAAAGGAGATGCCGGCCGAACCCAACAGCGCCGGCCGCAAGTACGGCAACAAAATGGTGCGGAACACCGCTGCCTTGGACGCGCCGAGATTGAGCGCAGCTTCTTCCAGCGTCGGGTCGAACCGGCGCAGCCGGGCGCTGATGGTCAGCGTGGCAATGGTTGCAATGTAGGAAAACTGTCCCAACACCACCAGTGGCAATCCGGGCCTCAGGAAATCCAGTTCCAGTCCGAAGGCATCGTCGGCAAATTCCGCGATGCGGCTGGCAAAGGCGAGTATGGAGATTCCCAAGATGACTCCGGGAATCACCAGCGGCGCGAGCATCAAAACCGAGAGCGTTTGCTTGCCGCGAAACCGGCCGCGTTCGAGCAGGAATGCGTTGCTCGTGCCAAGCAGCGCCGATAGCACAGTCACCCATGCGGCGACGATGCCGCTGGTCCACAAGCTGCCGAGCAATTCGCGGTCGGCAAACAGTCCGGTTCGCGCCGCTGCCGCATTGCCTAAGAACCAATCCAGCGTAAAGCCGCGCCACGGCGGAGCCGGGTAGGGCGCATCGTTGAAGGCGAACACCCCCACCACGATCAGCGGCAGGAACAGGAACGCGAGAAACGCCAGCAGATACGCCGCTGTGCCGGCCCGCAGCCAGAGGGGGCGTGGCAGGGATGGAATCATGTTCGCCGCATCACATCGCCAAACTGCTGGCCGGTGATCTTGAGCCCCGCCACGACCATGGCGGTCGACAAGCCGAGCAGCAGGAAGCCGAAGGCCGCCCCCTGCTCCCAATTAAAGCGCGTGATGAACTGGGTGTAGATCTGTTCGGTAAACCATTGCGAGTTCTTCCCGCCGAGCAATGTAGGCGTCAGGTAATTGCCCAGCGTCAGCATGAACACCACGATGCAGCCGGCGGTGATGCCGGGCGCGGCATGCGGTATGACAATTTTGCGCAGAATGGTGAAGCCGCCGGCGCCCAGGTCGTAGGCGGCCTCAATCAGTGAATTGTCCAAACTCTCGAGCGCGGTTACCAACGGCACCACCATGAAGAGCAGCGAGGTGTATACCAGGCCCACCAAAATGGTCGCATCTCGATACAGCAATTCCGGCGGGACGGAGGCGAGTCCCAGTTTGACGAGCAGCGCCGGCAAAACACCCGACTCGCGCAGCAGAATCATCCACCCCAGCGTACGCACTGTCTCACTGACCCAAAAGGGTATCAGGCAGACGATGAACAGCAGCGAGCCGGCGCGGCCGCGCGCCAGTTTTGCGATGATCCAGGCGATTGGAAATGCCAGCAGCAGGGTGAGAAATGTCGCGACCACGGACATTGCCGCGGTACGCAGGAACACATGCCAATACAGGGGTTCCTCGAAGAAGGTTTTATACTGCGCGAGACTGATCGAATACTGGCGCGGCCCGACCCGTTCACGAAACGACAAGATTCCCAGGTCGACGTGCGGCAATATCACCAGCGCAGTGAGCCAGAGCAGCGCCGGCGCCAACAGCAACCCGAGTACCAGCGGGGCCCGCCCGGGAGTCTTGACCGGCGCCACAGCCATCCTCAGGGCACCACGCCGCTGCGCGCCGGAAAGCACACCGCTCGGCTCGGCTCAAAACTAAATGCGACTTTCTCGTGCGGCTTCAAGTCGGAGAACTGTCCGGTCTGAGGCAGCGCAATGCGAAACTCGCGGCGGGTCCTTGACTCCTGCAAAAGAACGGCGGAATTGGCCCCATCGAACAGCACGCTTTGCACTTCTCCCCAATGGGCGGGCTGCCCGGGCGGCAGTTCCGCCGCGCTGCGCGCCAGAGTGGCAATCTCCGGACGCACGAACAGCTCGACGGCATCGCCGACGGCGCTCGCGCCCTGCTGGAGCGCGCGCATGGCCCAACCGTCCGCGGTCGTCATTTCCGTCATTGCGCCGTCCCGCAAGGTGACGCGTCCGACGATGCGATTGTTGGCGCCGACGAAGCCGGCAACGAAGGGCGTTTGCGGCCGGTAGTAAAGATCCTGCGGAGTGCCGAGTTGTTCGAAGCGCCCCTGATTCATCACGCCCACATGATCGGACAACACCAGCGCCTCGGATTGATCGTGGGTGATATAGACAAACGTCGTGCCGAAAGCCGCCTGCAATTGCTTCAACTCGATTTTCATGTGCTCGCGAAGCTTGAGGTCGAGCGCGCCCAAGGGTTCGTCCAAGAGCAGCAGGGTCGGCTCCAGAACCAGACTGCGCGCGATGGCCACGCGCTGGCGTTGACCGCCCGACAATTCATCAACGCGCTTGGCGGAGGCTCCCGTCAGACCCACGCGCTCCAACATGGCGCTGCTTCGCCGCAGCCTTTCCGCACGATTCATGCCGCGGCGAGCCAGGCCGAATGCGACATTCTCGCCGACCGACATCATCGGAAACAGCGCGAGCTGCTGAAATACCATATTCACCGGCCGTCGATTCGGCGCCACGCCGCGCATGCTCTTGCCGCCGATGGCGATGTCGCCTGCATCCGGCGCTAGAAAGCCGGCGATCATGCGCAGTAACGTCGTCTTGCCGCAGCCCGACGGCCCCAAAATCGAAAAGAAGCTGCCTGGCTGTACCGAAAAAGACAGTGAATCCACGGCGAGGTGGTCCGCAAAACGCTTCACGACCGCCTCGGCGGCCAGATCGGGCGTGCTCAATTGGCAGCCTTGATCCGGTCGAGTACGCGCCCTTCCAATTGTTCCAATCCGGAGGGGATCGCCGGATACCAATGAATGGCTTTCAGGTCGTTATTGGGAAAGGTAGCGGCGTACTGCGCTTTCAAACGCGGATCGGCCAAAGAGGCCGAGTCCTTGGCGGCAGAGAAGCTGCCCACGGATTTGATGATTCGCGCGGCGTTTTCCGGACGCATGGTGAAATTGATCCAGCGGTAAGCCGCGGCATCGTTCTTGCCCCGCGCAGGCAATGCGAAGGTATCGAGCCAGCCAAGGGCGCCGGAATGCGGCACGACGAACTGAATGTCCGGATTCTCGCGATTCAAAGTCCAGCCGCCCGTGTCCCACATCATGGCGGCAACCACTTCGCCGGAGCGAATGCCGTTCAGCAACTGGTCCTTGTTATCGTAAAAAAATTTAAAGGTCGGTTTACAGGCGATCAGCGCGGCGCCGACTTGATCCATCAAGGCGGCATAAGCCTTCGGGTCGCCGTAAAGCGCAAACGGATCCTTGCCCGCTGCGAATGCAAATGCCATCAAGGTGGGGCGCTTCAAGCGCACGGCGGTCTTGCCCTTGAGATCCGCCCGGCACAAATCCGGATAGTCGGCGATCTTGGCCCGCTTGATATTCACCACGAGTCCGTCGGTCCCCCAAAGATAGGGCAGCGCGTACACCTTGCCGTCGATGGTGGTGTTCTTGCGCACAATGTCCAGAAACTCGGGCTGAAACTGCTCGAGCTTGACTTGAGTCAAATCCAAGGGTTTGTAAATGCCGAAGTCGCGCTGTGCCGCGGCGATGCGGTCTTGCGATGGTTGTGCGAGATCGTAACCGGCGCCCCCGGTGGCGCGAAGCTTCGAGATCATCTCTTCGTTGTTCGACAGGGTTACTTCCACATCGATGCCGGTTTCTTGCTTGAACGCGGCGATCAGATCGGCGGGTACGTAGTCAGCCCAACTGATCACGCGCAGCTTTTGGCCGTCCGCCGCGGCGATTGCGGCGCTCAAGCTCAATGCCATGCCTACGCACGCTGACAGGAAGTGCTTCATTACATCTCCCGGAAATGGAATTTTCGCATCTTACCCATGTTTCAAGCGCATGCCTCCACCTTTAGGATGCCGGCGTTTGACACTCGCTCCTCGGGTCCTTACCGTGTGGCCATGCCCAATATCAAGCGTCGCCACATCATCCTCGGTACCGCCGGGGCGGTGGGCGCGCTCGTGATTGGTTGGTCCGCGATGCCCCAACGGCGCCGATTGCTCACCGATAAGCCCTTGACGGTCCGTCAGGGCCAAGTGGCCCTGAACGGCTGGGTCAAGGTCTCCGCGGACAACACCGTGACCGTCATGATGTCGCAGGCCGAAATGGGGCAGGGTGCCCAGACCGGTCTTGCCATGTTGCTGGCCGATGAGATGGATGCCGACTGGGCGCAAGTGACGCTCGAGCAGTCGACTCTCGATGCCATCTATAACAACCAGGCGGTGCTCATCGATGGGCTGCCCTTCCAGCCGAACGATCATGGCCTGGTGAAGCGCGCCACCGGGCACTTGGTCGGTAAGCTGATCCGCCAGGTATCCGGATTGCAGGGTACCGGCGGCTCGTCCAGTCTGACGGACCAATGGTTGCCGCTGCGCCAGGCGGGGGCCTCGGCCCGCGCGATGTTGATCGGCGCCGCGGCCGCGACGTGGCAGGTGCCCGCCGGCGAATGCCGCGCCGAAAACGGCCGGGTGCTGCACGCCTCCGGCAAAAGCGCTGCCTACGGCGAGCTCGCGCAGCGCGCCGCGCAATCACCTCTGCCGAAGAACGTGATGCTGAAGACTCCGGCGCAGTTCAAGTTGATCGGTCAACCCGTGCGGCGCATTGACAACGCGGCGAAACTGGATGGTTCCGCAACTTACGGCATCGATGTGCTACCGCCGGGATTGCTCTACGCCAGCATCACGATGTGTCCGACCGTGGGCGGCAAAGTGGCGAGTTTCGACGCCACGGCGGCACAAGCCTTGCCGGGCGTGCGCAAGGTGATCAAGTTGGAGCCGGTCAAGGCCAGCGCCATCATGCCGGGCAGCACCTGCGGAGGCGTCGCCGTGATTGCGGACACGCCATTTAGAGCGATGCGCGCACTGACCAAGGTTGCCATTGAATGGGATCACGGGGCGGCAGCCGCATTGTCGAGCGAATCGATCAGCAGTGATCTTAAAGCTGCGCTCGATGACAACGAGGGCAAGGTGCACTTCGAATCCGGCCGCATCGCCGAGGCCTTGAAATCGGCAGCCAAGACCGTTGAAGCCGAATATCGCGTGCCCTATCTTGCCCACGCGACCATGGAGCCGATGAATTGCACGGTGCAGTACAAAGACGGCGCGGCAACCGTGTGGGCGCCGACACAGTCGGCCGGCTTCGCGAACGGCGCCGTGGCGAAGGCGTTGGGCATTCCGTCGGCGAAAGTCGACGTCAAGGTGTCATACCTCGGCGGCGGCTTCGGCCGGCGCTATCTGACGGATTTCATCGTTCAAGCGGCGCTCCTGGCGCGCGAAACTCAAGGCGCGCCGGTGCAGCTGCTGTGGCCGCGCGAGCAGGATATCGCGCACGACTACTACCGCCCGACCTACCTGTGCCGGTGCACGGCGGGCTTCGATGCGGGCGGCAAGCTGACCGCCTGGAAAACCACTTCCGCCGGCTCGAGTATGGGCATGCCCTCGTTCATGGATCAATCCACCGACGGCGCTTCCAATACGGCCTATGCGTTCCCGAACGCCCGTGTCGCGCATGTGACCGTGGAGTCGGCGGTTCCGGTGGGCATCTGGCGCTCGGTGGCTCATTCGCAGAATGCCTTTTTCACCGAGAGCTTCATCGATGAGTGCGCGGTTGCCTGCGGCAAGGATCCAGTCGCATTTCGGGCGGAACTATTGAGCGCGGATGAGCGGCACCTGCGGGTGCTGCGCCGCGCGGCCGCGCTCGCCGACTGGCAGCAGCCGCTAGGGTTCGCGCCCGATGGGGCGAAACAAGCGCGCGGCATCGCCCTGCATCGCAGTTTCGGCAGCGTGGTTGCACAGGTCGCCGAAGTGTCGGTGACTGCGCTGCGGCAGATCCGAGTGCACCGGGTGATCTGCGTCGTCGATTGCGGTACCGCCGTGAATCCGAACCTGATTCGTCAACAAATGGAAGGCGCGATTGTATTTGGCTTGTCGGCGGCGCTGCGCGGCGAGATCACCATCGACAAGGGTCAGGTGCAGCAGAGCAATTTCAATAGTTATGCGCCGCTGCGCATGAGCGAGTGCCCGGCGATTCAAGTGGACATCATTGACAGCGCCGATACCCCAAGCGGCGTGGGCGAACCGGGTACGCCGCCGATCGCCTCGGCGGTTGCCAATGCCCTGTACGCCCTCACCGGCGTGCGTCTTCGCACGCTGCCGTTAAAATTCGCTTAGGCACCCGCCATGGCCATACTCAATATCAACGGCAAGAACACCACGGTCGATGCCGAGCCCGATACCCCGTTGCTCTGGGTGCTGCGCGGCGAACTCAAACTGGTCGGCACCAAGTACGGCTGCGGCAAGGGGTTGTGCGGCGCCTGCACGGTGCATTTGGACGGCCAAGCGGTGCGTTCATGCGTCACGCCGCTCGAGGCAGTGCAGGGCCGCGAGGTGAGGACCATCGAGGGCGTGCAATGTCCGCAAATCGATGCGTTGCGCCAGGCGTGGACCCATGTCGATGTGGTGCAATGCGGGTACTGCCAGAGCGGGCAGTTGATGTCCGCCTGCGCGCTGCTCAAGCGTTCGCCGCGACCCAGCGACGAGGAGATCGATGCCGCCATGAGCGGCAATCTTTGCCGCTGCGGCACGTATACACGCATCCGCGCGGCCATACTGTTGGCTGCCGAGGCCAGCGCCGTTCAAGGCACGAACGGGAGAAATAGTTGAAGCCAAAAGACGCATGGCGCACCACCGGTGTGCGGGTCATCAGAAGTAACACGCTGGACAGCAACACCGCGCAAACGCCGGGGATGCTGCGCGCGGCAGCAGTGAATTTCTCCCGGGTCGGTTCGCAGAAATTGTGGGCCGGCACGGTCGTCATACAGCCGAATGCTAAAACCGGTGCGCACCATCACGGCGCACTGGACAGCGTTATCTACGTGGTGCGGGGCGCGGCACGCATGCGCTGGGGCGAACGCCTCGAATTCGTCGCAACGGCGGACGCCGGCGATTTCATTTTCGTGCCCCCCTATGTGCCGCACCAGGAGATCAATGCCTTGAGCGATGCGCCGCTCGAATGCGTATTGGTGCGCAGCGATAACGAATCCGTGGTGGTCAACCTCAACATCGATGCCGCTGAACGAGTCGAAGAGGTTTATTGGATAGATCCCATCCACGCCGTCCCGAAATGAACGCTCGCCGCGAGTACCCTAGAGCGTGCGAAGATCTTCCGTCTCGTGCCGTAAATTCGCGAGGAATTTATCGAGCTCGGCCTTTCTTTCGGGGACGCGCGCGCGGCCGGCCGGCGATAAGACTCGTGCCGGCACCTTGTTAAGATTGTCCACCAGCATGGCGGCTGCTTTAGGACCATCCGGTTTGCCGCCATTCGGGTCAACCAGTGCGATGATGCGAGCTACACCGATCGCGCCCAACCAGTCCAAGGCGTCGGCATCGTGCAAGTACAGCGCTTCGGGGCCCACGGGGTCTCGATAGTACATATGCGTGCGGATTGCTCCTCGCACTGCGTCGATCTTTGCCATCGGAAAACCGGTACCCTTCAAGACACTGTCGACGACCCGTGCGCCGACGTCGGAGTGATCCGCTTTGGTATCTTCCCATGGCGCAAACGCCGCAATGTCATGCAGGTAGGCGGCGGCAAATAGCACATCATCGTCGATCGCGACGTGATCAGCCGCAGCCAAATCTTTAGCCAGCGCATAGTCGCGCATGCAGTGCGAGTAGCCCCAAGCCGGATTCTTGAAATGCTGGGCGGCAAATTCGCGCACCGTCACGCGCCAATCCTGGGTTGGTGCCGGCGTAGTTGCTTGCGCTGTCGGCGTCGCAGTTGCCGGCGCAGCGGCCGCGATGGCCGCGCCCGCGCTACAAACCGCGATCAGCCATGCAGCCGCCGCGGCAAAACTTGCCTGCCAATTCATCGCTCGGATTCTATCCCAAAGCCTCGTGCACCAGACGGATCTGCTCCTCGCCCTGCGCAAGAATGGCGGTGCAGTCGGCCGGTGTCACGCCGATACTGAGAAAGGCATTGATGCCTTCAGTCCCAAGCACGCGTGGTTCCGGTGTTTTCAACGCGTCGGCGAGCACGATACTGGCGATCAACACGTCGGTGAGGGTTGCCTCGTGCTTCCATCTGCGGTCAATCTCGCCTTGATCTCCCACCGCCTCGCACATCGGCTCGTCAAATCCCCAACTTTGCAGCACCGCTTTACCGATCGATGCATGCCAGCCGCCGATCAGCTCCATCATCCAGGCCAACTCGCCGCCGAGCTCACTGGCAAGAGCTGCCGCGCGCGCCATGATGTAGAGGGTGCCGATTCCGTGCAGCAATCCGGTCAAGAACGCGTCATCGGCGCGCACTTTGGTGCGCACGGCGATTAGCTTGCTGATCGAGGCGACGGCAATGCTGCGGTTCCACAGCTCAGCGAGCGGTTGCGCGATTGACCGCAGCGAGGCCTCGTTCTTCATATGCTGCATGGCATAGGACATTGCCGTCCCCTGTACCATTTGCTGCCCGAGCCGGGTGATGGCGGCCCGCAGGTCGGTCAGGGATTTCCCAGAGCTGTTGAAGGCGGCAGAATTAGCGGTTTGTAGAACACGGGCCGCCAGGCGCGGTTCGGCGCCGACGATGGTGACCAGGCGATTGGAGGTGGTGTTGGGGTCGGCCAATGCATGGCTGATTCTTACGACCACGCCGGGGAAGCAGGGCAGATCGACGGTGCCTGCGGATACTTCGGTGGCCAACTTCTGCAGGAAGGTGAGCGCGGCCGCTCGTTCTTCCGGCGTTGCGATGCCGCTTGCAGGCACGGATTTCGTACCGGACCTATAAGTGGGAGCCGATGCCGCATTTGTCATATTTCAATCACCCCATCCAAAGGGTTCAAGACCCAAGCCCTAGGAGTTCGGCTGCGCCGGCGAATCCTTGAGGGATGCCTGCGGCAAGAAATCTATTGAAGAGAAGGTTCGCTGCCGGCGCGCCCGGCAAGCCAAGCGTGGATCTGACTCACGATCGACAACGCGATACCTTCCGGCGTCATCGCACCGATATCGATGCCGACGGGTCCGCGAATTCGAAAGCGGAGCTTTTCTGCCAGCGGTCCCAATTCCTTCGCAATACGGCTACGACGCGCCTCGGGCCCGAGCAACCCCACGTACGCGGGAACACCCGCCTCGGCTAGTTCGCGCAAATATCTTTCATCGGAAGCCAAATGATGACTCATGACGACGGCTGCGTGGCAGCGGGCGAGGTCGAATTCGGAGCGCAGCCGCTCGGCATCGACAATTCGTACGTCGGCTCCGGGAAAGCGCGCCGCGACCGCGTAAGCCGGCCGATGATCGACCACCGAAACGCGCCATCCCAATGCTCGCGCAGTACCGGCAACCGGCTGCGCATCGGGCGCCGCCCCGCAAATCAGCAAATGCGGCGGCGGCGCAAGAAATTGTACGAACGCGCGCGAGCGCTGCGCGCCCGATCCTAGATCCAGGCTGCGCGATGCCCTGGCGGTGAGGGATTCAATGCCGGCCGTTATCAGCACCGGCGGCAGGGGCGGGTTGGCGACATAGGTACCCAAGCTCAAGTCCGCCGATTCGTGCACCAGCACCAAGGAGGTGGCTTCACCGGCTTTTGTGGCATGCCCGGCCGCGTCGAGCGCCGCCGCGGCGGGGCTGCCGGGACCTGCGGGTTCCAGCAAGACTCGCATGGCACCTTCGCACCCGGCGCCGATGCCGAACAGCACGTCGTCGGGTCCGCGCATGTCGTATTCGACTGCGCGCGGTACGCCGCTTGCCATAACCTCCTGGGCATGAAGCTGTAAATCCGATTCGAGACAGCCGCCGCTGAGCAATCCCAAGTAACTGCCGTCGGCGAAGATCAGCATTCGGGCGCCGGGTTTGCGGTACGTCGAACCCGCGGTCGCGACGACGGTCGCAAGTACTCGGGATCCCGGCGTCAGCGGCGCGCGCTCCAGCAACAGCTCAAGACTGGTATCGAGGCGAACCTCCGGGCGCCCGGACGGCAGTGCTCCGTCGGCGCGGATCGCAAAGTAACGCTCGCTCACCGTTGTAGGGTCCATATGGTCATTGTTTCACAGCGCAGCGCCGAGGGGGCGGGCGGAACTGTGCGCCCGATATCGGAGAATTCAGGCGGCATCGCCGATACTGCGAGGAGTTAACTACTGCGCTGCACAATTATGTCGAATTGCCACCCATTTTGGCGACGTATTGGGTCTCTCGGCCGCGCCTTCGCATGAACCTGCAAGCTTGGGTACCTGCGGCGCTGCTACGACGGCCGGTATGGTTGGCCGCCGGCGGCCTGCTGGTTCTTGTTCTGCTCGGCCTGCTGATCTCAAGCCAGCGCGACCTGCGCCGGCGCGCCGACATACTCGAACGCGAAAACCTCAGTTTGCAGCTCACGCAATTGGCGCAGCAAATCACCGATGAATCGCATCGGCTGGTCGATCGCGCGCGCGATTTGGCGGAGTCCGACGCCGCCCTCGGTCTTGTCCAGGACAACCCCGATGCCTCTGCCGACCGCTTGGAACTTGCTGACATGTCTCGGCAGGGCCTCGACGCGGTGCTGGTCCTTACCACCTCCCGCGACCTGCGGTTCAGCGTCGCCGTCCTCAATGGTCAGCTGAGCGAGCAGCCGCCGGATCCCTCATCGGCGCGTTTCGTGGAATCGCTCGCCGCCTCGGGTCAGGCGTTTACTACGGCAAATCGCCCGCCGCAATGGGTGAGCTTTACGGGTGATCGATGGCTGGTCGCGCGGGCCATTACTTCGCGCGTGACTCCGCGCGCGGTACTGGGTTGGGTGGTG
>Ga0210403_10003497_pt1 | contig 13807 bp, 13 predicted proteins | sample IncBWC19MmetaG_FD_150863 | JGI IMG/M metagenome (GOLD analysis project Ga0210403, IMG submission 150863) | Forest soil microbial communities from Barre Woods Harvard Forest LTER site, Petersham, Massachusetts, United States - Inc-BW-C-19-M | ecosystem: Environmental > Terrestrial > Soil >... | reverse complement strand
TGCGATGCGAGTGAGGGGGACTCTCCACGAACCGTCTCTCACCGAATTTGCGGAAACAGCCCCTCACCCCAACCCTCTCCCCGCGAAGAGCGGGGAGAGGGGGCAGACCGAGCGCGCGGCTTCAACTCAACCTGATCTCATCATGCTTTAGCCGGGGTTGCGGCTAGAACAGGTCGACGTGAGAAGCCACGAACTCTTGAACCGTCATCGGCGGTTTGCCCGTCACGCGACCGATAACGTCATCGCTCCCGGCAAAAATGCCGTCCTGATAGTCCTGCGCTACCGCGCAAAGATGCTGGATCAGGAAGGCTGGCATCACACCCCCAGCCTCCAGTCGCTGGCGATAAGCCTCAATCGTAATCGGCTCATAGGCAACGGGCCGTCCAATCACTTCACCGACAGCGGCTGCAATGCCGGCCTGATCCATCTCAACCGGGCCAAACAGCGGATACGTCTTGCCGTTATGCTCGCCGGGATCAGCCAGGATCGCGGCAATGAAACGCGCCTGGTCCTCCGCCGCTATCGGCGCGTGTCTTCCAGTGCCCAAAGGCTGGCTGATGACGCCGCGCTCCAGAATGTGCTTGCGATTATGGGGGTAGGTGAGCCACTGCGCGAAGAACGTCGGCCGAATATGTGTCACCGGCACGCCTGACCAATCGAAAACCCGTTCTGCAATCCAGTGGTCCTGCGCGGCGTGACTCTTCGAATTTTCGCGTGCCGAAATCTGGGACATGTTCACGACGATTGCGAGACCGGCTTCCTTCGCCGCTTGCGCAAAGTACGCGGTCGCGTTGATTAATCCCGGCCGGATCGGATAGACGAAGTAGGCGCGATTGGCGCCCTTCAGGGCTTCGCGAACCGCGTTGAAGTCCAATAGATCGCCGGTGACAATTTCGGCGCCGATGGCCCTGAGCTTTTCGGAGCGCTCATCGACTTTGTGCACGAGGGCGCGAACCGAAAATCCCTTTTTGATCAAGAGTTCGGTCGTGTAGCGGCCGGTCTCGCCGGTGGCCCCGGTAACAAGAATACGGTGGCTCATCCTGATCCTCCGTGGCATTCGAAGCGATGGGTGAAGCAGCTGTAAGGGCCTTGCATCCCTTGACGTTACGGTGCCTCGAATTAAATTCAGATGTTGACTGACATCTTAATAGATGTCGGATATCATCTAATTTGTCAAGGCCGCCGTGGCCGGGACGGGCAAGGGGCAAAGCCGTTGAGAAAGTCGAACAAGGAAGCCGCAGAAACCAGGGAAGCGATCGTGGCGTCTGCTACGGACTACATCCGAAGAACCGGAATCGCGGAGGCAAGTCTCGCCGACGTGATGGCCGCCGCGGGTCTCACCCATGGCGGCTTCTACCGGCACTTTCGCAACAAGGAGCAGCTCGTGGCCGAGGCGCTCTCCAGCGCCGGCGACAAGGTCGTCGCCGCCATCGGCCGGAACATCGTGAAGGGTGGAATCAATGCTGCAGTCGATGGCTATCTGTCGACCGCCCATCGCGACGCGCCGACCCCGATTTGTCCATTCGCCGCACTGGGAAGCGAAGTGGCCCGGTCCGGCCATGAGCCGAAGGTCGCGGCGACGGCAGTCCTCGAAAAACTCTTCGCCACGCTCGCTCGAGGCGACGTGAGTTCCGAGGCGCGGGGAGAGGCCATCGTCACGCTCTCCACCATGATCGGCGCCATGACATTGGCGCGCATCACGTCGGACAGTCCTTTGTCCAGGGAAATCCTCGAGCGCGCCAAGGAACACCTGCACCGATAAGCGGCGCCATCTTCAAAAATAACCAGGAGAACGAAATGAAAGCCGTCAATGTATTTGGAATCGCCGCTCTGGCTGCCTGCCTCATGGCCCCAGGCACCGGACGCGCCCAATCCGCCGCGCCGGCGACGCCAACCACGCGCATCCTCGCCATTGGCACCGTAAATCCCGGCGTCGATCCGGCGGCGGTACGGGCCACTCTGCCCGCGGAAGTTCGCGAGACCGTTAAGCTCTATCTGGATGGCAAGATCGACCAGTGGTTCTCGCTTCAGGGTCGAAGCGGGGTTGCTTTCATTTTGAACGTCACCGACACCGCGACCGCCCACGACATGCTCGAAAAACTACCTTTAGGCCAGGCGCATCTTATGAGCTTCGAGCTTATTCCTCTCGCGCCGCTCAACCCGCTTCGGCAGTTGCAGGGAATGACAACCAGTTCGCCGTAAGCTGCGGCCGCCTTCGGCACGATTTGGAATTAGATCGCAATCTCAATTACATAAGGGTTCGCAGTCTTGTTCTGGCTGGCACGCCACAACTGAACGGCCATTGATTTTTCGCGCTGATTTTCGCAGTCATGTCCTACGAGCGAGCAAAGCCGCAGGACTCCTGACATGCCCACTGCCGATCGACCCTGGTTGCCCAAATTGATGTCGTTCGACGTGTTCGGCACGCTGATCAGCGTGCGGGACAGCTCATATGGCGCGTTCGAGCGAATTCTTGCCGCGACGAATGCAGGCAATGTCGACGTCAAGGATTTCTGGGAGGCGTGGGAGCACCGGAATATCGAGCGCTATTGGCAGCCGTACCAATCCTACCGCGCCGTTTGCAGGGCCTCCCTTGCCGATACCTTTGCCAGGTTCAAGATCGACGGCAATCCTGATCTCATCGGGCACTATTTCGAATCGTTCTCAAAATTTTCGCTCTACGAGGATGTGCTGCCGACGCTCGATCGCCTCGCGCGGCACACCAGGCTCGCGATCGTGTCGAATATCGACGACGATCTGCTGGCCGCTACGCCATTGCCTCGGAATTTCGACCTGATCTGCACGGCCGAGCGCGCCAAGGGCTACAAGCCGGACGGCACCTTGTTCCGCTATCTGCTCGAACATGCCGGTGTTGCGAGGGAGGACATCCTTCATTCCGGACAATCGCAATTCACCGACTTGGTGGGCGGCAAGCCGCTTGGCCTGACGATCGCGTGGATCAACCGCCGGAGCATTCCGCTGAGCGAGGCGGTGCCACGGCCGGATTTTGTCTTTCGCGACATCGCCTCTCTGCTCGATCTGATCGGGCTTGAGCAGGAGTAAGTGTGGTAGGCATAGCTTGGATGAGCGAAGCGATATCCGGGGCTGCATCGGGGATTGGTCCCGCGTGTCGCTGCGCTCGCGCGGGCTAAAGTGCTTCGTGGTGTCACTCAGTTGCTCCGGTGCGCACTGTGGATAAAATAAGATAGATGTTTCTCTGCTTTGCGGCAGCCATGATGATGTTCGCCTCCTTCGACTCTTGTAGCTCTTGCGCCGGCGAAGCGGCGGAACGGTCGCTACGCCGGGATTGATCATGCAGCTCAATGTACAAGAGGCGCATCAGCTGGTGGTCCGCATCATGTCGGCGCTTGGACACGCCGCCGCCGATGCCGGCCTGATCGCCGACCACCTGATCGATTGCGAACTGCGTGGGCTCAGTTACGGCGGCCTCGCGCGCGCCATCAGCATCGCCGAGCGGATGGCGCGCACCGGCGACCGCCGGCGTCCGATCCGGATCCTGCATGAGACGCCGGTGTCGGCGCAACTCGATGGCGGCGACCACCTCGGCTACATCGTGGCGCATCGCGCCAGTGCTATCGCGGTCGAGAAGGCATCTGCCGCCGGCATCGCGGTGGTCGGCGCCAGCGACACCTGGTACACCGGCATGCTGTCCTATTATGCCGAGATCGCCGCGGCGCGCGGCCTGGTCAGCATGATCGCGTCGAACGCCTCGCCCTGGGTCGCCCCGCACGGTGCGACCGAAGGCCGGTTCGGCACCAATCCGATCTGTTTCGGCTTCCCGAGCGCCGACGAGCCGGTGATCTGGGATGTCGGCACCTCGGCGATCATCCACGCGGAGGTGACGCTGGCGCAACGGCTCGGCCAGTCGTTGCCGGCCGGCGTTGCGTTCGATCGCGACGGCCAGCCGACGCGCGATCCGGCGGCCGCGCTCGCGGGCGCCTTCGCCGCATGGGGCGGGCACAAGGGCTCGGGCCTCGGCATCGTCGTGCAGTTGCTTGGCATCATGGCAGGATCGCCGCCGATTCCCCCGGAGCTTGCTGGTTTCGGCTTCGTCATGGTGGCGATGCGCCCGGATTTGCTGGGACCCGCAGAGACGTTTCGCGACAACGTCTCTGCCTACGCGCAAGCGGTGCGAACGGCTCGGCCGGTTGCCGGCGGCGACGCGGTGCGTATGCCGTTCGATCGCTCGCGGCAGGATCGCCGGCGCCGGCTCGCCTCCGACCGCATCGACATCCCTGACTTGTTGTTCGAGCAGTTGACCCGCATCGCCGGACCCGGGCCCGCCGGTCCGGGAGCTTCGCGATGTTGCGGCGCACCACAGTGATCTCTGTGATTGCATAGACCATTCTTCTCGATTCAGAAAAACTGAACAGCCAAGAATGGGATTTCTCATTGTCCGCCAAAAGGGCCACGCTTGAGCAGGCGGCGGTCGTCGGAATTCGACATGCGCGACATTCAGGTGCCGCGGCGGTCAACGATGGTGCTGCTCCGGCGAACAAAATGAAACAATAAGACAGATCGAGACGGGGAGAGCGCGGGTGCAGCAGGAACAGAAGGTCGATGTTTCCCAAATCATCGAACAGCAAAAACTGAACAGTTTCCTGGTGACCCTGGTGGTCGGGTCGTGGGTCATCACGTTCTTCGATGGCTTCGACATGAACGTCATCGCGTTTGCCGCGCCCTATCTTGCGCCTGCGTTTCACCTCGACAAGGTGATGATGGGGAAGCTCTTCTCTATCGGCCTCGCCGGCACCATGGCCGGCGGGTTCCTGTTTGGCTATATCGGTGACAAGATCGGGCGGCGCCCGGCGATCATCATGGCTACCGCGGCGTTCGGCATCTTGACGATGGCGATCGCGTTTGCCGGCAGTTACGAGCAGCTGCTCGCGCTTCGCTTCCTCGACGGCATCGCGATCGGCGGCATGCTGCCGCTGAGCTGGGCGCTCAACATCGAGTTCGCACCCAGGCGCTATCGTTCGACCATCGTCACCACGGTGATGGTCGGCTATTCGCTGGGGACGGCGCTCGGCGGCCCTATCGCCGTCTGGCTGATCCCGAAATATGGCTGGGGATCGGTGTTCCTGGCCGGCGGCGGCCTGTCGCTGCTTTCAGCCATTGGCCTGATCTTCATGCTTCCGGAATCGATCCGCTTTCTCGCCAGCAAGGAGCGGGAGCCCGAGACCATCGCGCGCATCCTGCAGCGTTTGGCGCCGGGCATTCGGCTTCCGGCAAATCCGCGTTTTGTCGTGGCCGATGAGGACCAGAGCAGCAAGGCGTTCAAGATCAAGCTGCTGTTCAAGGACGAATTGCGCACGATCACGCCGCTATTGTGGATCGCCTATATCTTCAGCTCGATGACGGCTTTCTTTCTCGCAACCTGGACCCCGCTGGTGTTCGAGGCACTGGGCTTTTCCCGTTCAACCGCAGCGCTGGCGGCCACCGTCAACTCCGCGTTCGGCGCCATCGGCGGCCTGACGCTGATGCGCTTCACCGACAAGTTCGGCGCCATCGCCATCACCGTGATGCCGCTATTGGCGATCCCGTTGCTGCTGGTGACCGGTTTTGTCGATTTTGGCGAAACCGGCTTTCTGGTTGCTAGCGCCTTCATCACGCTGTTCCTGATCGGCGGGCATTTCGGCCTGCACAGCATCGCCGGGATTTTCTATCCGAGCACCTTCCGCGGCAACGGCACGGGATGGGCGACGTCGGTTGCCAAGGTCGGGTCGATCGCCGGGCCCTACATTGCCGGCCTGATCCTCGCGACCAGCCTGCCGGTTCGCAATATCTTCGCGGTGCTCGCGATATGCCCGGCCGTGTTCGTCGTGTGCATCCTGATCATCGGCACCATGCACACAAAGATCCTGAAACGGGAGCGTATGGCCGCGGCTGACGGGACTCCGCTCGCCTCCGACATGGCGGCACCATCCGCGGTTCCCGCATCCGCCGCATCTTCTTGAGCGCCCTTCATTGTGCCCAACCTTCATTGTGCCCAAGGCGGCAGCGGCTGCATGCGCTCCTTGATCCAGCGCAGCAGGCTCTGGACGCCGGCCTTCTTTATTCTGTTGTGGGGCACCAGCGCTTTCAGCCACAATTCCGGGACTGGATAATCCGGCAGCAAGGTCACGAGCGCGCCGGATTCGATGGACGCGCGTGCGACGTAACGGGCCATGGTCGCGATGCCGAGACCGCGACAGGCGGCGCCGTGCAGAACCTGGCTGTCGTTGGCGCTCAAGCGCGACCGGACGTCGACGTTGATCAAGCCGCTCGGGCTTTCGAACGACCAGGTCGATCCCGTGGTCTGAAATGTCAGGCAGTCGTGATCGATCAGATCGATCGGATGCTTTGGCTCGCCGCGCCGGGCCAGATAGACAGGGGCGGCGCACAGCACCCGCGGATAGGGCGAGAGCGGTTCGTCGATGACATTGGCGTAGGAGGCGGGCATCGCGCCGATGGCGAGGTCGAAGCCTTCCTCGACCGGGTTCACCGACCGGTCGATCAAGGCGATCTCGATGCTGATGCCGGGATTGAGGGCCTGAAACTCGCTGAGGATTTCGCCGAAGTTGAGGATCGTGAGTGTGGTCGGACATTTGATCCGCAGATGGCCTTCGATGCGGTCGGCCGAGGAGTTGGCGCCGTTGAGCGCGTCTTCGACATCGCCGACGATGGTCTGGTAACGGGGGAAGTAACGCTCGCCGGTTTCGGTCAATGCCAGCCGGCGCGTCGAACGGATGAACAATTGCGCATGCATCTGGTCTTCCAGGCGATTGATGCGCTTGACGATTACCGATGGCGCCACGCCAAGCTGGCGCGCGGCGGCCGAAAAACTGCCGGCACGGGCGGTGGCCAGGAAGGCCTTGATGTTCAGCAGCGTGTCCATTCACCTTTCTCCAATCGAGAAAGATCATGCCAAATTATTCGGTTTGAGGGGAGATGTTCCTTGGTCAAGGCCGCAGCTTTCTACTTTCGAGAAAGCTGTCCGGTCATGATCCCGCTTTTTCGGCGTTTTCGGGAGGTCTAGAACGGGATGACTTATCTTCGAATCGTCATCCCGTTCTACCTTTTCGTTTGAGCATGATCTTTCGGAAAACCGCTTCCCACTTTTCCGGATCATGCTCTGGCATTTTCTGAAGCGGCGGCTCAATCACAGATCACAGGGAGAATAACGCATGGCGGGACCTACGGGCGTTTTGGTCGGCACGCACGTCGTTCGGCGGAGCCGCGGCAACGGACCGCTGCGCAGGGTGGAGGCGGATATCTGCGTCGTTGGCGCCGGCATCGCCGGCGTTTCCGCCGCGATCGAGGCGGCGCGGCTCGGCCGCAGGGTCGTCCTGATCGACGGACTCCCGGCGCTTGGCGGCCAGGCGGTCAATTCGATCATCGGAACGTTTTGCGGTCTGTTCTCCAACGGAACGCACGGCTACCAGTTCACCCACGGCATCGCCGACGACATTCTCGACACGCTCGGCGAGAACAGCGAGCAGCTCTATTACCGCAACGGGCCGTTGACGACGGTGGTCTATTACGACGAAATCGCGCTCGGCCGCTGGATCGAGAACACCGTTCGGGACGCTGGAATCACGATCATCGTCGGCGCCGTGCTGCGCGAGGTCGAGGTTGAAGGCCGCCGGGTCCGCAAGCTCGGCCTTGCAACCCGCTATGGCGATGTCGAAGTCGAGGCGACCGGATTTGTCGATGCCAGCGGCGACGCCGCGCTGGTCTGGCAGGCGGGCTTTGCCTGCAGGGAGCCGTCGGACGGACCGATCTTCGGGACCCAGATGGTGATTCTGGAGAACATCAACGAGGCGAAGCAGCCGACGCGCGACGAGATCGGCGCGCGCATGAAGGAAAAGGGCGACGTCTACGGGCTGGTCCGGCGCGAAGGGCTTGCCTTCATCATTCCGGGCCGCGGCGTTGCCGCCATGAACATGACCCATGTCGAGACCCCGCTCGATCCGATCGAAGCCTCGATGCGCGGGCTTGAGGGCAAGGATCAGGCCGACCGCGCCGTGACGTTCCTGCGCAAGGAATTTCCGGGATGTTTTGGCGATGCGCGGATCCGCGCTTATGGCTTCCCGGGGATCAGGCAGACCCGATGGATTGTCGGCCGCCAGCAATTGACAGTCGATGACGTGCGGGCGGGCACCAGATTTCCCGATGCGATCGCGCGGACCGCGTGGCCGATCGAATTGCACGACCACGGCACCGGGCACGTCTGGCAAACCTTCGACAAGGACCACGTGCACTATGTTCCGCTCGGCAGTCTCGTTCCTGCCGAAGGCGACAACGTCGTGGCCGCGGGCCGCTGCATCGACGCCGACAACGCGGCGCTGTCGAGCGTGCGGGTGATGGGTCCGTGCATCGCGATGGGGGCGGCTGCCGCCAAGGCGCTCGATCTCGCCGGCACCGGCAGCGTGCACCAGATCGATATCGCTGCGCTGGCCGAGCGGGTCCGCGACAATGTCGAGAGCAAGCATATGAGGTGGCCAAGCCAGGCGGCCTGATTGCCGGGCTGAACGGCCGCATCGAGGCAGGAGAATGCTGCAATGAAATTGACCGACCACGAAAAGTCGATGCTCGACGGCGCGCAGGGCCGCGCCAAGGCGCGTGCGATGGATTTGCTGGTCCGCTACGGCGAAGCGCTTGGCGCCGAGCGTCTGGTCGAGACCAACAACGTCGCCGGCGCCTTCAACGCTTCCACCCCGTCGGTGAGCGAGCTCGCCCGGAAGGGCTTTGACGCGGTCTATTCGGAACTCAATCTCGACAGTTCCGAAGTGGTCGAGGTGCCGCGCATGGTGGCCAATACCTGTCAGCTCATCACCGGTATCGACAACGAGCAGTGGCGCGTCCAGGGCATCCCGTGGGATCTCGCCGAGCAGCAGAAACGGGGCGGGCAATATTTCGGCAGCCGCGGCATCAACATGTTCGCGACCTGCACGCCCTACCAGGTCGGCAACGTGCCGGTGAAGGGCGAGCATTGCGCCTGGATGGAATCCTCCGCCGTGGTCTACTGCAACTCGGTGCTGGGTGCCCGCACCAATACCGAGGGCAAGGAAAGCACCGGGGCGGCCGCGCTGACCGGGCGCATTCCCTACTGGGGTTATCACATCGCGGGCAATCGCCACGGCAGCCATCTCGTGGATGTCGCGGTCGACGTCGACGACATCATGGATTGGGGGTTTGCTCGGCTATTATCTCGGCGAGGTCATCGACGACGAGATCCCGGTCTTGAGCGGACGCTGCCACCAGCCGAGCCTGATCAAGCTCAAGCATTTCGGCGCAGCCGCGGCGTCATCCGGCGGCGTCGAGATGTATCATCTTCCCGGCGTGACGCCGGAGGCGCGGTCGCTCGAGGAAGCCTTTGGCGGCAACCCTGTCAAGGCGACGGTTCGCTATGGCGAAGCGGAACGCCGCATCGCCTATGAAAACCTCAACTGCGCCACCGACCGCGGCGTCGATTTCGTGATGCTCGGCTGCCCGCACAATTCGATCGATCAGGTCTGGCTGATCGCCTCGCTGCTGGAGGGGCGAAAGATCAGCGCCGATACCCAGCTCTGGGTGCACACCCCGCGCGCCCTGCGCGAGGTCGCCGATCGCAACGGATACACCAGGATGATCATCGAGGCCGGTGGCTTCGTCATGAGCGACACCTGTCCGGCGATCTCGCGACACATGCCGAAAGGCACCAGGGTCGTTGCGACCGACTCGGCGAAGCAGGCGCACTATCTGCCGGCGATCACCGGCGTGTCGGCATGGTTCGGTTCGGTCAGGGATTGCGTCGAGGCCGCGATCACGGGTCGCTGGAGCGGAGGCCTGCAATGAGCGGGGACACGATCGGCCCAAGCGTTGCGCCAACCAGGATCGTGCTGCGCGGTCGCAAGGTCGTGGGCGGCTGCGCCGAGGGCGAGGCGATCGTCACGCGTGACACGATTTCCGGATGGGGCGGCATCAACGAGCGGGAAGGCACCGTGATCGAACGCCGCCACGAACTGCGCGGCCAGAGTTTCAAGGACAAGATCCTGGGTTTTCCGGGCGCCAAGGGCTCCTCGGGCTGGTCGGCCTATTTTCACATGGCGCGGCTGAATGGCGCGGCGCCGCGCGCGATGATCTTCAACAAGATGACGACCAAGATTGCGCTTGGCGCGGTCGTCACCCACGCGCCCGCCATGACCGAGTTGGAGCAGGATCCGCTCACGCTCATCGAGACCGGCGACTGGGTGAAGGTCGATGCCGACAACGGCGTTGTCGAAATAACCAAACGTCGGAATGGACGACCGCCTTAGCGTCGATGCGATCGGCGTCGGGTTCGGTTGGATCGAGCATGTTCTGCCCCCTCAGCCGCGCCACGCGCTCACGCCAGAGCAGGCTCCCGTGCAAAGCGCGGCATGACCTCGCGGGCGAACAAGGTCGCCGAACGCTGCTCCTCCTCGAACGACAGGTTGCCGAAGGCAAAGCGGGTCAGCACATAATTGACACCGGCGGTCTCGATCTCGCGCCGCAGCTCTTCTGCTACTTCATCGGCGGTGCCGACCAGCACAAACCCTGCATCCGCGGCGGCAAAAAAATCCTCCGGGACCGGGTAGTGCGTCATGGGATTGCCATGGAGGCGCCAGAGATGCTGCAGGCTCGCATACCAGCGATCAAAACCCCGCTTGCCGCAGCCAAGCGCTGCCTCGCGCGTCTCGGCGACCACGATATGGCGGCCGATGGCCATCATCGGATGCGGCTCGCGTGCCGCCCGCGCTGTGCCGGCCCAGATTTCGCGATAGCGGTCGGTAATGGGACGGACATTCTTCGCGGCCGTGTTGCAGACGATGTTGATGCCGTTCTCCGCCGCCCACGGTACCGCCGCGGCGGCCGACAGGCCGTACCAGACCGGCGGCGTCGGCTTCTGCACGCATTCGAGCTCGACCGGCACGTTCTTGAAGCGATAGTGCTGCCCCTCGAAGTCGATCACCTTCGACTGCAGCCCCTGCATCAGCACCTGATAACCTTCCTTGTAGAGCGTGGCGGACCCTTCGGCGGTGACGCCGAAATAGGCGAGCTCATAGGGCGAGCTGCCGCGCCCCACGCCGAGCTCGAGACGGCCGTTGCTCATCTGGTCGAGCATGCACACCTCCTCCAGAAGGCGCAGCGGGTTCACGAGCGGCAGCGTGTAGACCAGCGTGCCGATGCGCAAGCGTTTCGTCCTCTGTGCCACGGCCGAGAGGAACACGCCCGGCGCGCCCGCGGTGCCGAGCGGCGTCGAATGGTGTTCGGCGATGTGATAGGCATAGAAACCCTCGCGGTCGTACACCTCGGTCAGGCGCAGCCGGTTCTCGTAATGCTGGGCAAGCGGCTCCTCGCCGCGATCGACGTGATCAAAGACACCAAACTTCAAGACGGATCTCCTTCATGCGCCGGGCTTGTCGAGCGGATCGATGCCGTCGATCAGCACGAATGCGATACGGCAGACCTGGTCGGAGCGATTGACCCAGGCGTGGTTGGTGGCCTGCTGCACCAGGAAGTCGCCGGCCTTCAGATGCACCTCGGAATCGTCGAGCAGCATGTCGATCTCACCCTGAAGCACGATCGCATAGTCGACGCTCTTGGTCCGGTGCATGAACGCGTGACGCGCCGGCCCGCCGCCGTGGCTGTGCTGGTCGGCTCCCATGGCCTTGAGCAGGGTTTCCTGGTCGATCGATTCCGTGTCCCTGGTCACCGGCGGGAAATCGACGACGCGCAGGATCGATCCGTTCGATGGCGGGGGCACGCCGATGGTGCGCGCGGCGCGGTCTTGCCGCAGGTCGACGCGCGCGGGCGTCTCATCGGTGACCCAGAGCAGGCTCGAGACGAAGCCCGCGCCTTCGCGCACCCTGACATGGGGGCAGATGCCGTCGCTTTCGATGATCGCCTTGCCGCTGTCGTCGTGGCCGGTGACGATCCGGCGTATCTGGTGGGTGGGATGCATGGCTCAGTTCATTCTCATGAGGAAAGTCATTCGACGGTGGTAGCGCCCGAGGCTTTGATCGCGGGGCCCCAGCGGGAATATTCACGGCGGACGAAATCGGCCATCGCCTCCGGCGTGATCGGCTCGGTCGGCTCCATCGCGGCCGCGTTCAACAGATCGGCGAATTGCGGGGTGGCCTGCATCGCGCGGATTTCATCTGCAAGCAGCTTCACGACCGGCGCGGGCATGTTCGCAGGGCCGGCGAAGGCGATCCAGCCGCTCCAGTCGAAGCCGGGCAGGGTCTCGGCGATCGGCGGCACGGACGGCAGCAGCACGCTTCGTTTCGCCATCGACAGTCCGACGGCGAACAGCTTCCCCGATTTGATGTTGGGTATGGCCAGCGTGCCGTCGAGGAAGGCCATGTCGACCCGGCCGGAGAGCAGATCCGTCATCGCGCTGCTGGAGCCCTTGTAGGGCACATGCACGATATCGAGACCGAGCTGCGTCTTGAGCAGCTCCATGAAGATGTGATGCGGCGTGCCGTGCCCGGCGGAGGCGTAGGTGTATTTGCCCGGGTGCTTCTTCACCTCCGCGATCCACTCGGCCATCGTCCGCGCGGGAAAGGACGGGTTCACGCTCAGGAAGAAGCTGGTGGCGCCGAGGCGGGCGATCGGGGTGAATTCGGTGAGCGGATCGATGGCCGACTTGGCCACGAGCTGCGGCGCGATGCTGAGCGTCGTGACCGTCGGCATCAGGAGCGTGTAGCCGTCGGGCTGCGCCGTGGCGACGATCTTGGCGCCGAGCAGCGTGCTGGCGCCGGGCCTGTTGTCGACGACCACCGGCTGCTTGAGCGAGGCCGTGAGCGTCTCGCCGATGGATCGGCCGAGCACGTCGACGAGCGAGCCCGCGGGATAGGGGACGATCAGCTTGATGGGCTGGGACGGGTAGCGCGTTTGCGCGGCTGCGGTCGTCGTCGCGATTACGATGGCGAGCAGAGCCGCCCGGCAGGGCAACAATCTCACGGCAGCCTCCCTTAATTACGCTTGTCGTAATTGTTTACGCGTGGTGTAAGATTAGGCCTGTGACGGACCGCATGTCAACGCCGGGTCCGCTCGCCTCGCGGAGAACAACATGGCTTTGGGGGAAGCGGCGCGCGGTGGCGTCGACGCGGTCGAGGTGGTCGGAACGATCCTGCAGGCCCTGCTCAGCCTGCCGCGGCCGGCACGCCTGAAGGAGCTGGAAGCCAAGACCGGGATCGCCTCGGCCAAGCTGCATCGCTATCTGGTGAGCATGATCCGCTGCGGCCTGGTCACGCGCGAGGAGGGCGGCCACCGCTACGATTTCGGCCTGCTCACCTACCGCATCAGCCAGGTGGCCTCTCACGACCACACCGCGTTGTCGCTGCTGGAGCCGCATTTCGAGGCCTTCGTCGCCAAGCTGGCGAAGCCGGATCTCGGCCAGGTCGTCGGCATCGGACAATGGGTGGGGCGCGGCGCGACCATCGTGCGATGGTTCGAAACCAACTCGCCGCTCACCATCCGCATGAAGCCGGGCGTCGGGCTTTCCATCACGGCGTCGGCGACGGCAAAGCTGCTCGCCGCCTATCAGCCCCGCGCCATCACCGAGCCGATCGTCCGGCAGGAATTGCTCGAGCAGGGCACCAGCAGCAACAAGGCGGTGGAATCCGTCTATGCGGAATACGCCGCGATCCGCAAGGCGGGCATCGCCGCTTCGCACGGCGCACGGCGCGAGGGGCTGAACGCGCTGTCGGTGCCGCTGATGGACCACGAAGCCAAAGTGGTGGCCGCCGTGACGGTGCTCGGCATGGCGCCGCAGTTCGACGCGAAACCTGCCAGCGCC
>Ga0210403_10003495_pt1 | contig 13812 bp, 9 predicted proteins | sample IncBWC19MmetaG_FD_150863 | JGI IMG/M metagenome (GOLD analysis project Ga0210403, IMG submission 150863) | Forest soil microbial communities from Barre Woods Harvard Forest LTER site, Petersham, Massachusetts, United States - Inc-BW-C-19-M | ecosystem: Environmental > Terrestrial > Soil >... | reverse complement strand
GCCGATGCAACTCTCGCATGTCACTGCGTTTTGGCTCCGGTTGGCTGGTAATATACTTCTTGATTTGTTCTTGTACGTTCATATGTTCTGCTCCCCCGTTGCGCGCACGAGATTATACGACGTTTAACCTTCTCCCCCTTGCAAGGGCGGGCGGCCCTGACCGTTGAGGTCACTCGACCGCGAGGGCGCCCCGCAAGCCGTTGTTGCATGGGGGCTTTTCAGAATTCCCAAAGGCTTGAAATAGGTGGAGCGCCGAGGAGCGGGCAGAGGGGCTGGAGTACATGCACCCCAAGCCGAGTTCACATTCCGGACGTATTGTCGGGAAACCAGAAGCTGGAGAGTTCGCTCGTTAACTTCCGGATGGCCCCTGATCCGCCCGCAACGGGATCCTGGACACCTTCTTTGACCGGCAATGCATATGAGTTCAGACACACGTTTGCGACTCCGACTGAGGAGAACATCGTTCAATCACACATTCGTCCGACGCAGAGCGGGAAGCGCATGTCCCAAGGATTGCGCGGCGTGCGGCAAGGAGTGCGTTTCGCCGCCATTCATCCACGGTAAGAGCCGTATACGTAAAAGCGCCCGTACGGATCTGCGCGGGGGCGCGATCAGCGATGGTCGTCCCTACCGCGACAATTGGGATTTCGTGTTCTACGGGTCGAGACGGACGTCATCGATGAAGAACTGGAAGGAACCTGCTGGAGTTCCAGCGGCGAAGATGACGGCAGTTATGTCCCGCCCGTCGGTGCCACTAAAGGCGGAAAAGGGAAATGAGAATTCCTTCCAGTCGGGGCCAGCTACGAAGTTTTGCTGTGAGGGCATGTAGCCGCCGGCCTGCGTAAAGACCATGACGCGATACGTGCGGGCATCGCCGCGAGCCCAGAAGTGGATTGATTTTTTCGATGAGAGGTTAGCAGCAGCAAACGGCGTAGGCCCGGGGGAGAACATGACGCCGGACCAGGCATAAGGCAGGCCGGCATCAATGTTGCCGGAGATTTGCAAAGAGCCCTTGCTGCCGTTGGCGCCACCGTCGACGCGGCTCATCTCGCCGGTAGATTTGCCACCGGTAACAGAATCGGTGGAAACGCTCCAACCGGAGCCGAACTTTGTACTGGTATCGGTTTCGAAATCGCTGATCAAGCCGGAGTCGAAGCCTTGCGGAGCCGGAGACTTGGCGGCTGCCTCGCTGGCTTTGTGCTGCTTTTCAATTTCCGAGCGAATGTTTGCGCGATCGAGAGGCACGCCCGTTTTCCAGACAGCGATGATGTCGCGCGTGGCAGTAATGTCTTTTGTCGGATCGCCTTTGACAAGAACAAGGTCCGCACGCAAGCCGGGGGCGACCCCGCCGCGGTCGGGAAGATTGAACATGCGCGCGGGCACGGAGGTCGCGGCAGCGAGAGCCTCGGAGGGCGTGAGGCCGGCTTTGACGAGCAGTTCGAGTTCGCCATGCAGGCTGGTGCCGTGCCAGGTTCCAGGATTACCCGCGTCGGTTCCGGCCAGCAGGGGGACGCCGGCGGCATGGAGCTGACGGACGGAGGCAAGGGCGAAGTCGAAATTTACTTTACTGTTGGCACGCTTTGGGAAGATGCGCTTGAGGCCGGCGACAGCATCAGCGTTCAGATAGGGGGCAAGGTGCGGATCGCTGATGAGAGACTCGCCGGCGGAACGGCCGGTAACGGATTCATTGACGGTCAGAGTGGGCACGACAAAAGCGTGGTGGCTCTTGACCAGAGCCGCAAAGTCCGGGGCGGGCGGCTCGTCTTCAAAGGTGTGCGCCAAACCGTCGGCGCCCGCCTCGATCGCGTCGCGAGCGCCAGCCTGCGAGCCGATGTGCACCACCGTGAGTTTGTGGCGCTTCTGCGCGGCGGCGATGACAGCGGCGAGCTCTTCTTTGGTGAGAGTGGGCAAGTGTATGCCGTAAGCGGAGCCGTCGTCGTAGATGATTTTGATATAGTCGCTGCCCTCGGCAATGCGCGCGTCTACGAAAGATTGCGCGTCCGCGGCGCTGACGAGCGTGGGAATGGGTAAACCGTATTCGGTGCCGTGGCCGTGGGGGACAGTTACGAGGGTACCGGAGGAGCGCAGGTCAGCAGCGTCCAGGTTTTTGCCTTGAGCCTCACGTTGGCGAACATCGGCGTCGAATTTGGTGTCGGAGAACATGGAAAGTTCAGTGGTCACGCCGAAAAGGAGCGCCTGTTGCAAAGCATCGCCCCAGGGGTGGGTGTGGGCGTCGATGAGACCTGGCAGAAGGGTGTCGCCTGCGGCGTCTACTTCCTTTGCGCCAACGGGGGCTTGGAGCTTGGAAGCAACGGCTTGGATGTGGCCGTCCGCGATAAGGACATCCGCGGCGGGCTGCAAGCGCTGCCCATCGAAGATGCGCGCGCCACGAATGAGGGTGGCAGATGGTACTGCGTGGTTGACCTGGGAATCGACGCGGGCGTGAACAAAATGCGGTGCAACGGCGAGGGCGAGAGCAACGAAGCTGAGAAATAAAGCGCGGGTCGGTTGGTAGGTGAAAAGACGCACGAGTGCCTCCTGCGGATGGTCTCACGGGAATATACGTGCGCGGGAGGGCGAAGATTTCACGTCCACGGAAGTGCCGAATGGGTTCTAAAGAACGCAGTGTTGTCGCTATTGCGGCCGATAACTTCCAGGTTGCCCGTGACTCGACCGGAATCTGTGCGAGCGATAGGTTCCTTCCTCTGAGAGCATTTTCCTCAGGGCGGGGAGAAACAGCGGAAGAAATCAATCGTCTGCGTCGGGTCGTCTTCGCTAAACATACTGACGTTGGCGGTCAAACGTTAGGCTGCCCATGACGGAGGTTTTTGCTTATGATATCGGGCCATGGCCATGAAACGAATCGGTTGCTTCGCGCTTTTACTCTGCTTGCTGCTGTGGTCTGGGAACACCATCCGCGGACAGGAAATTGTCCAGCAGGTTCCAGCAGCAGTCACATCGGATCCGCCCCCTGATCCCGCTTACCCGGCCACGATGGCTTGGCCGGACATTCCTAGTCATGGGTCGAAGATGTATTCCGTTCTTTACATTGCGTCGGGCTCCGGTCCGCATCCGACGGTGCTGATGCTGCATGGTTTTCCAGGCAATGAAAAGAACCTTGACCTTGCTTACTCAATTCGTCGTGCGGGATGGAACGTGCTGGTGCCCTTCAATCGTGGAGCATGGGGCAGCAGCGGCACGTTCTCGTTCACGCATGCGCTGGAAGATGCTCAAGCCAGCATTGACTTTCTTCATGATTCCGAAAATGCGAAAAAGTTCCGCATCGACGAAGCTCGTATTGTTCTGGTCGGGCATAGCATGGGCGGCTTTGCCGCTGCGTATGCGGCCGCGCACGAGCCGCTGGTGTTCGCAGCCGCGCTTATTTCAGCAGGAAATCTTGGACCGGCGTCAGCGCGTCAGCGGGCGAGCGACCCGCAATTCTGGGAGCGATGGAACGACAATGCTTCACGTCTGGTTGGAACCACTGCCCAGCAATTGGTCCAGGAAGTAGATAGTGACCCGGCAAAGTGGAACTACATGAACTGTGTTCCGCAACTGAAAGATCGTCCCGTATTAGTCCTCGAAGCCGACGACCGCAACACTTCGGACAATCAGGAACTGGCAAATCGTCTCCGGCAGGCTGGCGACACGCATGTGACTGAAATTCACATGCACACCGATCATCCGTTTTCGGATCGCAGGATCGCGATGCAGGCAGCGATTGTCAATTGGCTCGACGCCATCACACCCCCACGATCAGGGAGTCACGCGAAAGAATCCACATCCCGGACGAAGGTGGTGCTGCTCGGCACAGGCACGCCTATTCCCGATCCTGACCGTTCTGGTCCTGCGACCGCCATCATTGTTGATGATCGCGCTTATCTCATCGATTTTGGACCAGGTGTTGTGCGCCGCGCTGAGGCTGCAGCCCTCACAAGACAAATTCCGGCAGTCGAGCCTGGCAATCTGAGAGTGGCATTCGTGACGCACCTTCATTCCGATCACACTGCAGGCTACTCGGACCTGATCCTAGGCGGATGGACCTCAGGCCGGAAGGTCCCGCTCGAGGTTTATGGTCCCTCGGGGCTGCAATCGATGACCGAGCACATTTTGCAGGCTTATCGGGTCGACATCGAGACACGCACCAATCCCGACGGACCGATGCGCGACGCTGGCCGCTTCCCAGATGCATGGAAAGTGAACGCGCACGATATCAAGGCGGGGGTCATATATAAAGACGAAAAGGTCACAGTCACTGCATTCCCTACTAAACACGCGATGGAAAGTTACGGGTATCGCTTCGAAACGCCGGACCGCACCATCGTGATTTCCGGCGACACGAATCCAGTCGAGGAGACGATCAAGGCCTGCAACGGCTGTGACGTTCTCATTCACGAAGCGCAACCTCTCGAGCTGCTTGCCAAGATGCCCGGAAGCATTCAGTCGTTCGTGGCGAAGTACCATACGACGACGGAACAGCTCGCGGAATTGGCGACGAAAGCCAAGCCGAAATTGCTTGTTATCTATCACACCATCAGCTTTCCGCCGGGGATTGCACCCCCGAGACTTCTGCCTCCTAAAGGTAGTGCGGATGCGCTCTACGCTTCGCCCGAAATGCTTCAAAAAGAGATCGGTTCGCGATATTCAGGGGAATTCGTTATCGGAAAAGATCTCGACGTGTACTAGGTCTCTTTGTAATGCGGTCCGTCTCGGGAACTGTTCTGGGCGAGTCGTCGGCAAACCGGAAATTGAGCCCTTTGCTTTCCGGCGCGAGAAACTGAGTGATGCCTGGTCGATGGTTCTGACACGCGCGGAAGAAATGGGGCACCACGTACCGCAACGGTTTAAAAAACCGTTGCACATCTCGTTTGAACGCTACCTTGGCAGGGTAGAGGTCCAATGTTCGAGATGACCTCAGACTCCAGTCTGGTAAAGAGGGGGGCGGGTCAGCTCCTGCATCACTGTTTTCGGGGGCTGCTCAGCGTTCACCTAGGTTACGGCCTGCAAGCTCGCCAAGTCGCCTGCGCGACCCTCTGCACCAGAGGCTTCAGCAGTCTCGTTGCCTCCCCTGCTGCTCTGATTGCTACCGGGAGGAGCGAACCAGTTCCCGGGCGGGTTTAGCTCCCGCTGTGGACCACCACCTTTTCACGGCGCACCCGGCTTGCCCGTTCTCGGTATCTATCTGAGCCTAAATTCAATATCGGCGATGCAAGAATGTACAATCGGCGCGTTCTAGATTTGACGGGAGGGAGGGCATATGCGCGTTCTTCTGGCGGGTCCGGACTTTGAGGAGAATCTTTCCATTCGATATTTAGCATCTTCACTGCAAGCGAAGCGGCACGAGACGTCATTGGCAGTGTTCAATTCGGCGGACGATGTGGAGGCGGTCGCGGAACAGGCGGGCGAGGCGGAGATCGTCGGACTGTCGGTTTGTTTTCAATCGCGCGCCCAGGAATTTATCGCCTTGGCACGTCGGATCAAACAACTCCACCCCGAAAAACTGATTGTAGCGGGCGGACATTACGCTTCGTGCGCGGCACAGGAGCTTTTGGAGCACCATCCCGAACTCGACATCATCGCGATTCACGAAGCAGAGCAAACGCTGCTGGAGATAGTTGCAGCTGCAACGAATCTGAAGGATGACTTGCCGAAGATCACCGGCATCGCCTATCGGGAAGACGATCAGGTTCGATTCACCCCCAAACGCCGCACGCTGGACGATTTGGATACATTGCCGTTTCCGGAGCGGCACGGGAGAATCCACACCATAGCTGGAGTGCCCACCAGTTTTCTGATGGGCAGCCGCGGATGCTACGAGAACTGCGCGTACTGTTGCATTACAACCCTGCACAATCTGGCACCAGGCAAGAAATTTCGCCAACGCAGCGTGGAATTGATTGCCGACGAAATGGCGGAGCTTTATCGCGAGCGCGGAACGCGGCAGTTCGTGTTTCACGACGATAATTTTCTGGTGCCGTCGGTGGCGCACAATAAGACGCGAATCGAGGGGTTCGACAAAGCATTCAAGAGCCGCGGCATGGACGATATCGCACTACTCATTAAGTGTCGCCCGGCGGATGCGAATCTGGAAGTGATAGGCCGCTTGAAGGAAATGGGACTGGTCCGCATCTTCATGGGAATTGAATCGGCCACAGAGATGGGGCTGCTCACGCTGGATCGGCACCAGACTGTAGGGCAATCGACCAAGGCCCTCGAGATTTGCGCTGAGCTGGATATTTCGGCCCAGTTCACCATCATGACGTTTAATCCGGATGCGAACTTGAACACGCTGCGGGCCGACCTGGCCTTCATGCGCAGGTTTGCCGGCAATCCACTGAACTTTTGCCGTGCCGAAATCTATGCAGGCACGCCGCTGGAGAAACGGATGATCGCACTAGGACGTGCGCGGGGCGATTATCGCGCGCGGGAATACAGCATGTACGATCCGGTGGCGGACCTGGCTTGCACGATCTCGCTCGATCTGTTCTACGACCGCAGCTGGGGCGACGGCAGCTTGATGCAGAAGACGATTGGGCTCGACCACATGATTGCAGTTCGCAAGCGGTTCCATGGCCGCGACGACTTGTGCGAACGGGCGCACGCGTGGGTGCGGGCGGTCAATCTCGACACCCTGGAGCTCTTGGAGGAAGTGGTCGAACTTAGCGCAGCAGGAATGGGAAAGATGGACGCCGCAGCCCTGCGAACGGTACGTATGCTGCGGGACCGCGAACAGCGCAAACGAAATGAGTTTTTGTTGCAGGGACTGCGATTAAAAAACGAACTGGACCAGTTCGAGTTGCCAATTCGGCCGAACTCCGCGATGAGTGCGCCGCGATTCCGATTGGGCCGGCAAGTTGCAGCGGCTGTGCTCGCGATGGGCGTACAGGCGACTCTCCCCACCGGCGCGGCGATAGCGGAGCCGACACGTGCGGCGCTGCAACAGGCGGGAGCCAAGCAGGAAAAATCCAGCGTGCTCGGTGGGATTGTGACCGATTCGTCCGGCGCGACGGTGGTGAACGCAAAGATCACGATTACGAATCTTGCCACGAATGGAGCCATCCATCTTAAGACCGACAAGGAAGGGCAGTACGCGGCGAAAGATCTGGCGGCCGGCAAATATGACGTGACAGCAGAGGCAAACGGATTCAAAACGACGGTGGTGAAGGGCGTCGAAGTCAGTGAGGGCAAAGCAGCGCAGGTGAACATCCGACTGGAGCTTGGCAACTGGGGCGGATGCTGCGAATACGCCGCGGCCCCGATGAGGGTGACGACCGATTACTTCGCGAAAATGAAGCCGTTCACTTATAGGGTGGGCGAAGCGGAGGACGGCGGCACGCTCAAAGGGATCGCTAAGCTAGTGTATGGCGATCAGAAGAAGTGGGTATGGATTTATGAAGCCAATCGGGATGAGGTGGGGGACCGCGACGTGCTCCCATGGGGAACGTCGCTCACTATTCCGCAGCTGAACCAGCCGGAGCCAAAGCTGGAGACCAAGGTCCTTCCGCTCTATCCGCCGGAGGCCGCCAGCCAGCACGTTCACGGCGAAGTAGCGATGGATGTGACTCTCAACGATGACGGTACGGTGCAAGAGGTGAAAGTCATTGAAGGCGATCCGATGCTGAACAGTGCGGCGACCGAGGCCGTGAAGCAATGGAAGTACCGGCCGCGCATGGTGCACGGCAAGTTGGTGAACAAAATTATCGTCGTGCTCACGTTCGAGAAGAATGGAAAGGTGCGTTAAGTTCGGGTCAAAGCTAATTAAGGGTTTCAAACACCGTTGCACTCGACGTCGCTCTAGACCGCTACCTTAATAAGGTAGCGATCTTCGGGAAGAATGAGCCGGTTGGGCCCAAAACGTGGCAAAGGGGTTGAACTGCCAAGACAGCTAGCGAGCGGGCGAACCACCCGCAGTTTGGCGGCATAAACGGTTGAAACTTCAGGACTTGAAAAATTAAATCGCCGATTCGCTAGCGGATAGTAAATTCAACTAAATCCCTTTGCCAGCTGCAAATCAGCGCTCGCGAACGACTTTTAGCTGTTGAGACTCCTGCAAGCAGACTTCAAGCTGGTGTTAGGTCGACCCATTGAGACCGCCCGATCTATCAGGCAGTTGGCCTGCTACTTCCTGGGAGCGCTTAGTTGTACCCTTCAACTGCGCTGCGGGCCGGTTTGGGTCTCTGCCAAAGAATTTGGGAATCCGCAGCTTGATTGGGATACAACCGCACCGACTCGGCGTTGCTAGGCATGAGAACGATGTCAACGCGGCGATTGTAAGCCAGCCAGGTCGCACGGGAATCGCGCACCCACTTTTTAGGAGGCTTGCTTGGATTTTGAGTTTGCAGGTTGCTAACCGCGGCCTTGTCCAGCGGCTTCTGCTTGCCGTACGCGGAGCTGTCAATCTTCTCCGCTGAGACTCCTTGGGAAACCAGGAAATCTTTGACGCGTTGTGTTCGGAGTTCGGATAAAGAATCGTTGTACTTATCCGCGCCGCGCGCGTCCGTGTATCCGCCAAGCGACAACTTCGCGTCAGGGTCGTATTCGAGATACTGTTTGAATCCCGTGGCGAGGGTTGTCAGTACTTCCTGCTGACTGCGAACGAGTCCCAGCATCGGTTTGTCCTTGGTAGGATAGGCGGTTGGAAAGAAAACGCTGTGCAGCAGCACGGCTGGAATGGGTTCAATGGAGCCCTTTAGGTGTACCACCACCGTCTTGGCATCCGAACCACCACATGCATTGGTCGCGTTCAGAGTGTATTTGAACTCTTCGTCCACTGGGCCTGTGCCGCTCTGCGCTGGGCTGAGGGTAATGGACTTCGTGCCGTTGGCACTAACCGAGCCGCCCGGATTCAGCGAGACGTCGTCGGAGTTCGACGACGACCAGTTCAGCGTAGTGCTCCCTTGTTCGATGATCTTGTCGCCGATACGGCGGTACCTGACTTCCGTGGGTGAAGCGTTCACCGAAGATTGCACGACAGAGTTGACCTCCACCGTCGTGCTCGGCGTTGCCACGCCACCTGGTCCTGAAGCTGTAAGCTGATACACGGTGGTTTGCCGAGGCGAAATGGTTTTCTCGCCCGACGTCGGAACGGGGCTCATGCCGCTCATGTCGGCTTCGACAGTTTCTTTGGAAACCCAGGCTAGCAGCGTACTTTGGTTGCAATCGATTTTCGACGGATTGGCGGTGACCGATCCGCTGACAGGCGCCACAACGACGGTGGCGCTTGCAATGCCGGCCCTAAAGCGTGGAGCCAATTTAGGCAGATCGCATTGGGGGCGATAGGTTGGGCACGCCGAGCCGCGTGGCCAGGGCTTGGTCTTTTCTTTTCCATTCGAGATATCAACGATCACGCGCTGGTCTGCCGCGACCGTGATCGGGCCGGACCACAGTTCCTTGCCATGCCGAGTGACCGTCACTTGGTGAGTTCCTGGTGGCACGACCAATTCCTGGTGCCAAATAATGTCGTGATCGAACTCGTCCACGTGGCCTACGAAGTACAAGGGTTTCTTGCCGTTCAGAAGAACGGCGGCGCCTGTTGCCCCGTGGAGCCTCCCTGCTTCAATCTGGATGCGACCACGAGGGCCTGGTACGGGTTCGCCAACGGGTTCCAGCTTTATGTCCAGAGGTACGGTCTTGTCCGAATCCATCGAGACGTCTTGCTCGACAAATGTGTAGCCGTAGTTGGCCACAACCACATGGTGGGTGCCGACATCGAGCTTGATGACCCGATTGCCGGGACCAACCGCCTTGCCATCAACAAACGTGTAGGCCTGTTTGGGGATCACCGACATCTTCAGTTTTCCTGTCTTTACGTCTTGCGCAAAGGTATCCGAGCTGAGCAAAGCCATTGCGCCAAGCACTAGGGAAAGGGTTTTGATTCTTCGAGCGCTCATAGACTTATCTCCTGCACACCTCTCGGCACGCCTGGCTCGTTCCACCAGCGCCAGATGCAGCCGAGAGCATGCTAGCGGCGACGAAGCCGGGGGTCTGTGCAATTCTGAACAGCATGCTTAGCGAACGCATCGAGCAACCGGTTCATCAAAAACGAACCTAGTCCGACCCGCTGCAGCAGACACATTTCGCGAGTTCGCTGGGATCTGGAAATAACCAAGCGGAGGCGGATTGCGCATCTCCCCTCGTAGCCAGCGCCCCCGCTGCGCCGCTCGCCTCATCCCCATCCCCACAATTCTTTCGAACAAATCCATGCCCTTTAGCTACGTGGAGTGCTTGCGTACGGGCAACGACCAGATCGCCGCCATCGTTAATCAATTGTGTGTGTACCTGGTGATTGCGATTACAAGGACCTAGGAAACCTGTATATATGGTTCTAGACGTTCTAGGACTATCGATGCTCCCAAAGCGCTTTCGCCATACGATCGCCGGGCTCTTGGCCTTAGCCTTTGCCACCTCCCTATTGGCCCGTGGGCAGTTTTGGGACTTCTTGGGCTACACGCAGGTCGATAGCAGTCAGGATCATGGCCGGATCCAGATCACCCGTCGCGATGGTCACTTTCGCACGATTCAGTTGCGGGTCAGCGGCGAGGCTATTTTTTTTGACCGCCTCGTCGTTCACTTCGATGATGGCACCTCTCAGGAACGGATGGTCAGCGATCGGATTTCACCCGGGGGAAGCAACTACGTCATCGACCTCCTCGGCGAACGTTCCCTCGAAAGCATCGAGCTTTGGTATTACAAAGAGCCTCGGGGCCACAATCCGAGAGTGAGTCTGTATGGTGTCCGTTCGCCAGAGGGCGACGGTCCAAATACCGCGCAAGAACATTAGAGGTCGTGGGCCAGAGCGCAGCGAACGTCAGATCGGCGAGATCATCGCCGCTGATATTGAAGGCTATAAGCTGCACAGACGGAAAGAGGTGTCTGGCACGACGGTAAACCGCGAGCTAGCTCTTCTCAAGCGCATGTTCAATCTCGCAATCGATTGGAACGCGACGCTGACCAATTCTCCCGGCATGCATCGCACTGCGTCCGAATCCAGCCGGAATCATTCGCTTTGCCGAGTTTCCCGCAATCTTCGCAGGTCACCGAAGAGAGCCGTTCCGCGAGCCGTATGTATTTTTCGATCGCCTCCGTAGCGCCGCAATAGAACCGCAGCGTTCCGAATTTTTCCTTGACTTGCACCACCGCGAGGCCCGTATGCGGCCACCGAACAAATGCCTTGAACCCGAGACGCTGGAGCTTCGCGGGCCAACTCCGATAATCGTCAAAACGGGGTGGTGGAAACAGCTTCCAGGCCAGCCTCGCTAGGCAATCACGCGGAGCTTTCTCGACGACGACCCACCGGTACGGGTCTTCTTTCGTGCCCGAGCCTTCCTGTTTTCGCTTGTCGTCCTGAACCGGGGACAGCTTATAAATGACTCTGTTCCACCAGCCGAAAAATCCTTTCTTCACCAGGAACCATCGTTTCTGCAGCCACGAGTAGCCCAGCTCTTCTTCGATGGCCAGACTCAGCTGCCAGATGATTTCGAACCAGCCATCGCCGTGATCGAAACCCCAGCACATGCACGTCTGCGTCATGGGAGAGTGATAGTCCTGATACACAACCGGGAAGCGCTTCACGAGCCTTTGGGTCAATTCGCTGTTCATCGAATCTTATTTCGGAGAAAGTCGCCGATGGACGCGGGCCGCGATCGATCGAAGACTACAAAGATTGGGGGGAACGCTAAGAGTCAGGCGGGCTTGGTCTAGGAGCGTTCGACGTTAGGCGTCGACTGAGCTCCTAGCGGTTCGCGGAAAGGATCCATCGGAATCGGCGCGTACTCGACCTCGATGATCTCGAGATGCTCCGTCTTTGCTGGCGCGCGCAGGACCACGCGGTCGCCGGGGCTCGCCTTCATCAGCGCATTGGCGAGAGGCGAGCGCCAGCTGATGTAGCCGCGGTCGAGGTCCACCTCGTCGATGCCGACGATCGAGACGACGTGTTCGAGGCCGGCGGCGTCTTTGTAGGTCACGGTTGCGCCGAAGAAGACGCGCGTAGCGGCTGACCCTGTTCGGGGAGTGGCGGGATCGACGACCACGGCCGCGTCAATGCGTTTCGTGAGAAAGCGAATCCGCCAATCGATCTGACCTAACCGTCGTTTGCCGTAGAGGTAGTCGGCGTTTTCACTGCGGTCCCCGTTACTAGCAGCCCACGCTACGACCTCCACCACCGCGGGGCGCTCGCGACTCAGTAGGAACAGATGCTCGTCTTTCAGCCGCTGCAACCCGGCGGGCGTGATGTAGTTTTTGAGCGTCGGCCCCGCTTCCTCGCGCACCGGTCCTCGGAGCGGCCGCTTTGTTCGCATTTGCCAATCTGCCATGGGATTTCGTGTACTTGCGGGTGACCCGATCTCGGAAGGCCCGCGCCCCGCTCCCGATAATTCCTCGCACGGTGAACGTGAGGTACGCGGGACTAGATGTCGAATGATACATCGGTCTTTCCTGTGTCACTCTTATAAAATGCGGTGAGCCTGCCCGTCGCTGCGTGATTGGATTGCCAGCCCCTGCTCAACCTGGGCACAGGTTATTCGCGAAGAAGTTGATGGACCAAGGGAATCGCGATTGAACCTTCGCCTACTGCCGACGCAACACGCTTGACGTTCCCGCCGCGCACATCACCGGCGGCGAACACACCTGGCAGACTGGTTTCGAGCAGGTACGGCCGGCGCGCGAGTGGCCAGTTCGCGGCACGCAGCTCATCCGCGGAAAGATCAAAACCGGTCTTGATGAATCCTTTTGCATCCAGCACGACACAGCCCTCAAGCCACGTGGTGTTCGGAATAGCTCCCGTCATTACGAATAGATGAGCAATGCTCTTCTCGATGGTCTCGCCGCTCTGCCCGTTCCGCCAAGTCACACGCCCAAGGTGTTCGGTGCCATCGAGCGCGACAATTTCAGTATGTGGAAGGACCGTGATGTTCGGAGTTTCCTCGATCCGCCGAATCAGATAGCGCGACATAGTGTCTGCCAACCCGTCTGATCTAACCACCACGAAAACATGTTTTGCGCTTTCAGCCAAAAACACTGCCGCTTGACCGGCCGAATTTCCACCGCCAACGACGCTGACCTCCTCGTCCTTGCATAGCTGAGCCTCGATAAACGTTGCACCGTAATAGACTCCAACACCTTCAAACCGTGAAAGATTCTCGACGGCCAGTTTTCGGTATTTCGCACCGGTAGCGATCATGACGGCGCGCGCCGGGACTCGAGCGCCATCTGCTAATTCGACGACATAAGGCTTATGGTCGCAGATGAGCCGCGTCCCTTTCGCGAGGAGCATTTGCGCGCCGAACTTCTGTGCCTGTGCGTAGGCTCGGGACGCCAGACTATTTCCCGAAATACCTGAAGGAAAGCCAAGATAGTTCTCGATTCGCGAACTGGAGCCAGCTTGACCTCCCGGCGAGTACGTTTCCAGCAGCAGGACATTGAGGCCTTCAGATGCACCATAAACCGCGGCAGCTAGGCCCGCTGGTCCTGCGCCCACTATAACCAGATCACGCACCTCGGATTGGTCCACAGCCTGGTTAAAACCGAGACAGTCGGCAACCTCCTGGTTGGTGGGATTACGCAACACAGTTTCGCCTCGGCATATCACCACTGGGATGTCGGACGCAGAAACGTGGAAGTGATCGAGCAGGCTCTGTACGTCAGCATCGCGATCGAGATCGATGTAGGCACAAGGGTGGCCATTGCGAGCCAGGAATTCCTTAATGCGGAGCGTGTCAGCTGAGTGGCTGGACCCCACAACGGTGACGTCGCCTAGGCCCTGCGCGAACAATTCTGCCCGGCGAAGAATGAAAGCACGCATCAGGATCTGGCTCA
>Ga0210403_10003493_pt1 | contig 13815 bp, 9 predicted proteins | sample IncBWC19MmetaG_FD_150863 | JGI IMG/M metagenome (GOLD analysis project Ga0210403, IMG submission 150863) | Forest soil microbial communities from Barre Woods Harvard Forest LTER site, Petersham, Massachusetts, United States - Inc-BW-C-19-M | ecosystem: Environmental > Terrestrial > Soil >... | reverse complement strand
ATTGGCGGAATGATGCTCCGGCCCATACCACCAGTTCCAGTCGCTGCCTTCGGCAATCAGCAGCTCTTCCAGGGCGAGCGCTCGCTGTTCCGGTGTGGCCGCGGCTTCATGCGCGGTGTAGAAATCACGGGCCGCGCTCAGATGGTCCCAGGAGAGATTGTCTTCCGGGGCGCCGATCCAGACGTCAAAGTTTGCGTTGATCCAGGAGCCCGGAAAGATCGAGCCGAGGGCTGCGGGGCGCGACTCCCGCTCCAGGGCCTCCGAGACGGTCAACGACTCGAACATGGAATCACTTTGGATTCCCGCATACAGCCGCCGCAGGAATTCACGGCCTGACTGTGGATAAAACTCCCAGGCATTTTCTCCATCGAGTATCACCGGCACCACGGCATCAGCGCCCGCCGCCAGCACCGGCGCGCAGGATTCCCGTGTCCGCCGCAAAAAATCGGCGGCCGCATCGGCGGCGGGAACTCCGCTGTACACAAAGCCGATCAGGTCAGAAAGGGAATGGTCGCGAAAGACCACATGCATCGAGGCCGGCTGCTGCTCCCAGCGATAGATGCGATAAAGCAGCCCCGGCGCGTCGCCCTGCAGCGCGCCGTGACCATCTCTGGAGAACGGCCTTCCAATCGAACGGCTGAGCACACCTTCGTCGGAGGCCACCCAGCGCAAGCCGGCGCTGTGGGCCAGGGCGAAGGTTTCATCGGAAACGCTGCCTTCCGAAGGCCACATGCCTCGGGGCCGCACGCCAAAGACTTCCTGGTGCAGATCGAGAGCGCGTGTGATCTGTTCGCGCGCGTCCTCGGGATGCCGGTATCGCCGCTGCGGAAGCGCCAGTCCCGGATGGGAGGCGCTCCCCATCGCCGAATCGCAGATCAACGGCAGAATCGGGTGGTAGTAAGGCGAGGTGGAAATCTCAATCAGGCCACGGCCAGCGGCGCTCGCATAAGCAGGCAGGACGCTGGCCAGCAGTTCCCGCTGCTTGTGGACCACAAACTGCTGGTCCTGGCGGTCAAAATCGCGCCCCTTTCTAATCAAATCGCGCACATCGGGATCGGCCAGCCAGAACTCATCAAACCATGCAATCTGCGAAAGCACCTGCAAGTCGGCCAGATCGTTGTTCTTCATCAGTGGGGCGGCCTGCGCGGCATTGCCTGAGAGTCCTTGAAATCTTTCCCACATCTCCTGATAACGCGGATAACGCCCAATCAAGTTCTGGGGATTGGCCTGGAACAGATAGTGCAGCGCGAACTGGCGCTCTTCCATATTCAGGTCGGCGGCGGGCCGGGCGACGATTTCCAGCAAAGGGTCGTGGGCGCTGCCCTGGGCGTAATCCTGTATCTGTGCAATCAGGGCGGGAACCAGATTGAAAGTCTGGTGGACTTGGGGAAATTCATCGAGCAGCTTGACCATGCCGTAGTAGTCCTTGAGCGCATGGAGGCGCACCCAGGGCAGACGATACTCTCCGGCAACCAGGTCCTTGTAATAGGGCTGGTGCATGTGCCAAAGAAAAATCAGTCGAATGGCCGGCATAACAGGCTTCCATTAATACCATAGCAAAATCATCTGTTAGACTTTTTAAAGATTCCCGTGCGCATATTGACGCGCTACATTCTGAAGGAAGTGCTTTCTCACGGTCTCCTCGGGACCGGCGTGTTTACGTTCGTCATTTTCATGCGCGAGCTGAGCCGCATCCTGGAACTGGTGGTGCGCAACAGCGCCCCGGTGCCGAGCGTGGCCCAGATCTTCTTTCTGATTCTGCCGCAGACCTTCACCTTCACAATTCCCATGGGCGTGCTGGTCGGCATTCTCATCGGCTTGAGCCGTATGTCCGCCGACAGCGAAGTCACAGCCATGCGGGCCGCTGGCGTGGGCGTGGGACGAATACTAAAGATTGTCGCCGTCTTTGGCATAATCGCATGGCTTCTGGCCCTGGCCAACAACCTGCTGGTGGCGCCCCGTTCTGCCGCCGCCCTGGCCGAGATGCAGAAGAGCCTGGCGGCTTCCCAGGCATCGTTTGAAGTACAGCCCCGTGTCTTCTATGAGGACTTCAAAAATTCCGTGGTCTATGTGCAAGATGCGACCACCGCTTCCGGCACAGCGGTCTGGAAAAAGGTCTTTCGCGCCGAAACCGGCACTCCGGGGCTGGTCAAGATCACGCTGGCCGAGCAGGCCATCGTCAGCGGGGGCCAAGGAGGGTTTCGCCTGCATCTGGTCAACGGTGGGGTCCACGAGGTCAACGTGAACACGCCTGACCAGTATTCGATCACGACCTTTGCGGAAACCGATACAGTGTTGACCCCGCCCCAAATCCAGAAACCGGTCCAGGACGTGGTGCCGGTGAAGCAGATGCCGACGAGCGAGCTACTGGCGCTCGCCCGCGCTCCGGGAAAGGACCAGTCCCGCAACTACTGGATAGAATTCAACACCCGCCTGGCCTTTCCCTCTTCCTGCCTGGTGCTGGTGCTGATCGGCATTCCTCTGGGACTCTCGTCAAAGAAGGGAGGCAAGGGCGCGGGCTTTGTCCTGACTATCATTCTGGTATTCATCTACTATTTCATTTTGAGCACCGGGCTCTCGCTGGCCAAAAGCGGCAAACTGTCGCCGGTGGCGGGTGTGTGGCTGGCCAATGTGGTGTTCACGCTGGTGGGCTTCCTGCTGTTGTGGCGCGTGGACAAGATGCCCATCGAACTGGGCTTCAACCAGGCATTTTTCTCAGGCATCCGGGGCCGGATGTTCAACCGCTTTCAGAAGAAAGACGAATGGGTAGCGCCCCGCCAGCGGTTCTTCCGCCAGAGATTTCCGTTGATTCTCGATGACTACGTGTTGCGGAGCTTTCTTGGCAATCTCACCATCATCCTGGCCGGCCTTGTGGTGCTGCTGCTGATCTTCACCTTCTTCGAACTGCTGTCAGATTTCTTTAGGAACAAGCCCGGTTGGCTCACCTTGGGCTCCTATCTTCTCAACGTTTCCCCGGCGATGCTGTACCAGGTCACGCCCCTGGCGGTGCTGCTGGCGGTGCTGGTCACCCTGGGCCAGATGCAGAAATCCAATGAGCTCACGGCCATGAAGGCCACCGGCATCAGCATCTACCGCGCCATCGTTCCGGTGCTGATCACCGCCGGGGTGCTGGCTGTGGGCCTGTTTGCTCTGGAACAGTCCTATCTACCCTACGCCAACAAGCGCCAGGAGACCCTGCGCAATAGCATCAAGGGCAGGCCCGCGCAAACGTATCTGCGTCCTGATCGCAAATGGATCTCCGGCCAGAACAACAATATCTATTACTATGAATTTCACGATCCCGACCGTGACGTGTTCGGCAGCATCTCGGTTTTTGAATTCGACCCCCAGACTTTCCAGATCACCCGTCGAATTTATGCCGCGCGCGCGCACTGGGATGAAGGACTGCAGCAATGGGTCTTCTCCCAGGGCTGGCAACGGACTTTCCGGGGAGCGGCGTTTGAGGACTTCCATCGCTTCCCGGTATCGACGTTTGCCGAACTGAACGAACCACCTGTCTATTTCAAGAAAGAAGTCCACCAGTCGTCGGAAATGAGCTACGCCGAACTGAGCGCCTATATCGGCGAGCTGCAGCAGAGCGGCTTCGACGTGGTGCGCCTGCGGGTGCAGTTATACAAGAAGCTGGCTTATCCCCTGATCACGATTGTCATGGCGGTGCTGGCGGTGCCCTTCGCGCTCTCCGCCGGACGCCGCGGCCCACTGACCGGCGTGGCCATCGCCCTGCTCATTGCCGTGTGCTATTTGATTACCTCCGGACTCTTTGAAGCCATGGGCAACATCAACCAGCTTCCCCCAGCCCTGGCTGCATGGTCGCCGGACGCGATCTTCGCCCTGGCCGGCGCTTACATGGTGCTCAAAACGCCATCCTGAAGCCTTCTGGCTGGTAAAATCATCGGGTCGAAAGTTATGCAGAAGAACCTGAAACCTCTTTATCCGTATCTCTGGAAGTACCGGCGCACCCTGTTTCTGGGCGCCATCACCGTGCTTTTGAACAACAGCATATGGGTGTTATTTCCACAGGTGGTGCAGCGGGCCACGGACTCGCTGAATACAGGGGCCACGCGCCGCCAGCTTCTGGTTTATTGCCTGCTGCTACTGGCCATCGCCTTCGGCAAAGGCATCTTTCAATTTCTCACGCGCTGGCTGGTGATCGGCGTTTCCCGGGAGATTGAATTCGACCTGCGCAACGATCTCTTCCGCCACCTGGAATCCCTGCCCTGGTCGTATTACCAGAAGAACCGCACCGGGGACATCATGGCGCGGGCCACCAACGACTTGAATGCTGTGCGCATGTTGCTGGGACCGGCCATCATGTACTCAGCCAATACCATCGTATTCACGGCCGCGGCCCTGATCTTCATGTGGCGCACCAGTCCGCGGCTCACGCTGTTCGCGTTTGCTCCGCTGCCTCTGGCCAGCATCACCATCCAGTACTTTGGGCGCAAGATCCACGAACGTTTTGAAAAGATACAGGAACAATTTTCCGAAATCTCGGCCCGTGCCCAGGAAAATTTTTCTGGAGCGCGCGTGATTCGCGCTTATGCCCAGGAAGAGGCCGAGATCGCCATGTTCGAAAAATCGAACCTGGAGTATGTCGCCCGCAGCCTGCCCCTGGCTCGACTCATGGGCATGCTTTGGCCCAGCCTGGAAACCATGCTCGGCCTGGCGGTGGTGGCTGTCATCTGGCTGGGCGGACGCGAAGTCCTGTTGCACCGCATGACCGTGGGCCAGTTCATCGCCTTCAATACATACATGCTGCATCTCACATGGCCGGTCATCGCCCTGGGCTGGGTGATCAACATCTTTCAGCGCGGCACCGCCTCGATGGAGAGGATTAACCAGATTCTTTCTTCCAAATCGGAAATCACCGACGACCACGCCACCGAAAGTCTTGGCGGCGAACTCCAGGGTGAGATCGAGTTCCGCAATCTGAACTTCACCTACAACGGTGCGCCTGTATTGCAAGAGATCAACCTGCGCATTCCCGCGGGAGGCAGCCTGGCGATTGTGGGCCCCACCGGGTCAGGCAAGACCACGCTGGTGAATCTGGTTCCCCGCATCTATGATGCGCCTGAGGGAACGCTACTGCTGGATGGCAGGCCCATCCGGGAGTATCCTCTGGCCGTGCTGCGCCGGAACATCGGGTTTGTGCCGCAGGAAACCTTTCTCTTCAGCGACACCATAGGTGAGAACATCGCTTTCGGAACCGAAGGCGCGGCGGCCGAGCAGGTCCGCATGGCGGCCGAGGCCGCCAGCATCGCCGCGGAGATCGAAGCGTTCCCCGGAAAATACGAGACGGTCGTGGGCGAGCGCGGCATCACCCTTTCCGGCGGACAGAAGCAGCGTACCGCCATCGCCCGCGCCGTCATCCGCAGCCCCCGGATTCTGGTGCTGGATGACGCCCTGTCCAGCGTGGATACGTATACGGAAGAAAAAATACTCAACCATCTGCGCCGCATCATGCAGGGCCGCACCACCATCTTTATCTCGCATCGTGTCTCCACCGTCCGGAATGCCGACCGGATTGCCGTGCTGCACCAGGGACGCATCGTGGAACTGGGCACCCACGACGAATTGCTGGCCCGCAACGGCTATTACACCGAGCTCTACAATAAGCAACTACTGGAAGAGGAGCTGGCGAGCGTATAGTTGCTACGCAAAAACAAAGCGCACCACGGAGTCACGGAGAAGAGCAGGTAGTCGGTAATTGGTATTCGGTTTTTTTGTGCTCGGGTCTGATTTCTGGGCCACAAGGAATTTGGCAGCGGTCGTTCTTTACTGAGATCAAGTACCAAATACCGACTACCTGCTTACTTGTTTTTCTCTGTGCCTCCGTAACTCCGTGGTGGGTTCTTGATCTTACTCGCAAAGTGAACTATGAAACGCGTAGTCATCCCCGAACTTCTGGATACCGATGCGGGCACGCCACGGGAAGTGGCGGGCTCGCTGGCAGACATTGATACGGTCAACCAGCATCTTGGAGGCGTCAAAACCATGACGTCTCTGTTGCGCACGGTGGCCACCAAGCGGGCGTTAAAGTCTCTTTCATGGCTCGATGTGGCCGGGGCACGGGGCGGGATGGCAGCCAAAGCGGTGACTGCCCTGGCCAAGCGCGGATTGCCAGTAACGCCCGTGCTGCTGGACCGCGCCGCCAGCCACCTGAGCAACGACACCACAGCGGTTTGCGGAGATGCATTGCAATTGCCTTTCCGCGACGGCAGCTTCGACGTGGTCGGCTGCTGCCTGTTTCTGCACCATCTGGAGCCGGAGGAAATCGTGGGCTTCGTCAACGAGGCGTTGCGCGTGGCCCGCTATGCGGTGCTGATCAACGACCTGATTCGTCATCCTCTGCACTTGTGGATGGCGCGCGCGGGCAAACCAATCTATCGCAGCCGCATCACCCGGCATGATGCGCCGGCCTCGGTGCGGCGCGCTTACACCGCCGGCGAGATGGGCGAAATGCTCCGCCGCACGCGCGCCCCGCAAGTGGATATCAGCGAAAACTTTTTCTTCCGCATGGGAGTGGTCGCTTGGAAGCACCCGAATTCGATCTGATCGTCGCCGGAGCGGGCCCCGCCGGCGCCGCCTGCGCCATTACCGCGGCCCGCGGCGGGGCCCGCGTCCTGCTGCTGGAAAAAGACCGCTTCCCCCGCCACAAGGTCTGTGGAGAATTCGTCTCCCCTGAATCTCTGGGATTGCTCGAATGGCTGCTGGGCAACAACCTCTTCCGGGCCCATGCCGCCGTCCATGGTTCTCGACTCTTTTACCGCGAGCACACAGCCATTCTGCCGGTGACGCCCCCGGCCCGTAGCGTTGCCCGCGCCGAACTTGACTTTGAACTACTGCAGGCCGCGCGGAACGCCGGGGTACGCGCCGAAGAAGGCGTGACCATTCAGAAAGCCGAAGAGCGAGGCGGATTCACAGTTTCGACCAGCAGCGGCCCCTTCACCGCCCGCGCCGTGGTCAACGCCAGCGGACGATGGTCGCAATTGACCCAGAGGACTCATGCCAACGCACCGGGTAAGGAACCGGGTCAAGAGAAGTGGCTCGGCCTCAAAGCGCACTTTACCGAGGTCAATCCGCCCGCTTCCGTGGACCTCTATTTTTTTGACGGCGGCTACTGCGGCGTAACTCCCATGGCAGGCAATACCGTCAACGCCTGCGCCATGGTGCGGGCCGAGGTGGCGCGCTCCCTGGAGGATGTCTTGCGGCTGCACCCGGCGCTGGATCGCCGCAGCCGATCATGGCAGCCCCTCATGTCGCCCCTGACCACCTCCGGATTGCACTTTCATCCGCCGGAAACCGAAGCGGGCGGCCTGCTGCTCGCCGGTGACGCCGCGGCCTTCATCGATCCGTACACCGGCGACGGAATCTCTCTCGCCCTGCACAGTGGGTCGATGGCGGCGCGCGCCTTACAGCCGTTCTTTCAGGGAACTTGCTCGCTCGAAGACGCGCGCCGGGGATATCGTGCTCGCTACTTCCGGCATCTCTCCCCGGCCTTCCGGCATTCAGCCTGGGTGCGCAGGGTGCTGACCGCCCCACCCTGGATTCGCTCCTCCATGATCCGGCTCGCCGGCACAAGACCCATCGCGTGGGCGCTGGTCAGCAGCACCCGTGTACGAAACGGAGCGCTGGCGTAACGTCGCGACCCAGATTTGGCCGCTGATTTCCGCTGATGAACGCTGATAGCAACAGAAGGCGAATCGCGCTAATGATCGCAATGAGGGTAAAGCGCAAAACATTTGACTAGTGCAGTGACCGGCAATATTGGCAATGTTGGCAAAATGTAAACTCGCGGTTCCGATCACCAGATCACCCGATCACAGATGTCCCCGATCCACAATGATCACTTAACCTCCCGGTCACCATACGAGGGCCGTGTGTCCCGCAGTACCCGCCGCACCACACCCAGCAGATCTGTCACCTCAAAAGGCTTGACCAGGAAAAGACCCTTGCCCGAACCAGGGGACACGTTCCCCTCGGCCTCCGGACTGGTGGCCGGCATGAGTACCGTCTTGTCCTCCAGATCGGGCCTGGACTGATGAATCCACTGAATGACTTCTTCACAGCTCACCGGACCGGCAATTTTACTGTCGAGGAGCACCACGTCAAAGCTATCGTGCCCCAGCAACTCGACCGCCCTTGCGCCGGAGGAGAGGGCAACCACCTTGAGCCCCGCGGCGGAGAGCACTTCCCGCTCAAAGTCGAGCGTCGGCTGTTCGGCTTCCACCAGCAACACGCTTCCTGAAAGCTTCGGCTCGCGGCGGGCCACAATGCGCTCACCCTCGGTCATCGGCTTATCGCCGGCGGCCGGCAACCGGATGCTGATCAGCGCCCCTCCCTGAGAATGGTTCTCGGCGGCAATCACTCCTCCATGTTCCTTAATGATGCCGTAGCAGATGCTCAGACCCAAGCCTGTCCCCTTACCCACATTCTTGGTGGTGTAAAAAGGATCAAAGACCCTCTTGGGCTCGGTGATGCCCGGCCCCGAATCATGAAACTCCGTGACCACGTGATGGCCGTCGGCAAAAATGCCGATGCGCAACACCCCTCCCCGCCCGGAATCAAGCATGGCGTCGGCGGCATTGTTGATGATATTCAGGTAAACCTGCTGCAACTGATGGGGGTCGGCCACCACCAATGGCAGGCCATCTGCAAAATCTTTTTCCACCACAATCTCATTGGCCTTGAGTTCGAAGTCGCGTAATGCGATGGTGTCTTCTATTACATTGCAAATATCCACATGCGCGCGCTGGGGCTTATGTTCGCGGGAAAACGACAGCAGATTCTGGACGATCTTCTGCGTCCGGTACGCCTGCTTCTGCAGTTTGTGAAGGTATTCACGCACCTGCGGCTGGACCTCTTCATTTTCGAGAAGCTGGGCATAACCCAGAATCGCCGTCAATGGATTGTTCAGTTCGTGGGCCACACCCGAGATCATCTGCCCCACGGCCGACATCTTCTCGCTCTGCAGCAGTTGCTCCTGGGCAAATCGCAGGTCGTCATAGGCCTTTCTGGTCTCTTCGTAAAGCTGGATTTTTTCGATGGTGGTCGCCAATTGACCGCCTACCGCCAGCACCAGGCGGGTTTCCGGCTGGCTGAACTCCCGCTGGCTGCGGCTGCTGGTGCCGAGCAACCCCAGCACCTTGTCATTGCGCCATAGCATCACCCACAACCACGACTGATACCCTTCCATCTCCACGTATTTCCTCACGATCTCGGGCATCCTGGGCAGATCGTGGTGGGTTATGATCTCCAGCCTTTCTTGTTGCACGAACTGCAGGAAATCAGGAGGCAGCACAAACGACTCTGTTTCCCTCACCCAGGAACTGCGGTGCCCGTATCCGGCCTTGCGGTGCAAGGCGCCGGTGGATTCTTGCAGCTCGTAGACCGCCGCGGTATCGGTGGAAAAAAGATCGATGATCAGCAGCAATGAGAGCTGCAGGATTTCCTCAAGATTGAAAGACTGGTTAAAAGTCACCGCAATACTGTTCAGCAGGTGCAGCTCACGGTTTTTCCGGCGCACTTCAGCTTCCGCTACCTGCATGCCGGCTTTGTACCGCTCTTCGGCAATTTTCTCGCTGTCCTGCTGAAGGCCCTGCAGTTGCTGCAACAACCGGCGGTTTTCCGCGGCCAACGATGGCTCGCGGGCGGCTGGGTCCAGCAACCTTCCCCGGCGCCAGAAAGCCACGCCCACCAAGGCCAGCAGACTGAGTAACGCCAGAAGAGTGGAAACTTCCCCGAACAGCGCAGATTGCACTTCAAGGCACATGATTTTGGGAAATCGCGTTGAGCTAAAAAGGAACCGAATCTTGGAGCTTTCCGTGTATATCACAGATGGTGAACGCCTTAAATGACTTTTTGGAGCTCGGCCTTTGCTCCACCGGCCCTGTCTGAAGGTAACCTGCTTTTCCGTGCTAGTTTTTCTCTCTTACTAGTATGTTGGATGGGCCGATAATGCAAACAGCTACACAGATGGGTGGCCTACCCGCAAGGGCGGGGTCTCGACCGGGAATAAGTAGCTTCGCAGGGGAAGTAGAGTTTCAAGCTGCCTCCCGTCCCACCCCGGTTAACAGTATGAAAAATAAGGCTTTTGCAAACATTGTATTTCAGGTGTTACTGGGTTAAATTAGCGATCTTACAGCAATCGAACGGGTAATCATCTCATGGCAATGGAGTTAGAACGCATCCTGGTAGTCGATGACGAAGAGCCAATCCGGGAGATCATCTCCTCGATGCTCACAGCCGCCGGTTACAAGGTCAGGCAGGCGTCCTCAGGCATGGAAGCACTGGGGATACTCAACGCGAACGGTGAATTTGAGCTGGTGCTCTCGGACCTCATGATGGCCGAATTAGACGGCATCGCCCTGCTCGAACGGTCGAAGGAACGGTTTCCCGACATGCCGGTCATCATGGTGACCGCCGTGCATGACATTTCCGTGGCGCTGGCGGCCATCCGTAACGGCGCGTACGACTATCTGTTGAAGCCCTTCGAGCGGGAGCAATTGCTGGCCATCGTGCGCCGCGCGCTCGAACACCGGCGGCTGAAGCTCGAAAACCGCGCCTACCAATCGAACCTGGAAACTCTGGTGGCCGCGCGCACCGACCAACTGCGCCAGGCGGTGACCGACCTTGAGCGCTCCTATGATATTACGCTGGAAGCGCTGGGCGACGCGCTCGACCTGAAGGATGCTGAAACCGAAGGCCACTCCAAGCGGGTCACCGCCTTCACCATCGCCATCGCCCGCGCTATGGGACTCCCGGCTGACCGCATTCGGGTAATTGCGCGCGGCGCTTTCTTGCATGACATCGGCAAGATGGCCATTCCCGACGCCATTCTGCGCAAGCCTGGGGCGCTGAATTTGGAAGAAACCGAGATCATGCGCGAACACTGCTTCCGCGGCTACCAGATGCTGAGAAAAATCCCCTTCCTCGAAGAAGCTTCCGAGATCGTCTATTGCCACCAGGAGCGCTTTGACGGCACCGGATACCCGCGCCGCCTGCGCAACGTTGAGATTCCGCTGGGCGCCAGAATCTTCTCCGTGGCCGACACCCTGGATGCGATTACCTCCGACCGGCCCTACCGGGCGGCCCAGCCCATTGCCGCTGCCCGAAAAGAAATCGCCCGCTGTTCGGGCGAACAGTTCGATCCAGAAGTGGTCCGCGTGTTTCTACAAATGCCGGATTCCATCTGGGAAGACCTGCGCAAAGAGATCAATTCGACGATCTACATCATGAGTGTGCCCCTGACCAACGGCAAGGACCTTCTCGCTCCCCTTTCCAGCATGAAGTAGAGTTCCACCGGAACCAAGGCAGACAGGAAAGACGGGCCATTCGAATGCATCAGAGCGACAGCCGGAATCAAAGACTTACCAACCCCGCACCGGCTCCCATTGCGCGGCGGCCATCCCGTTTCTCACCACCTGATAGTGGGGAAACAGGGCCGCCGTCAGACATGAATGATTGGGAATGATTCTCATGCGCGTCCCTATCGGGAAGCGTGCGATGGCCTCAGGCGCGCCTTCGATCTTACCGTGCTCCTGGGAGAGCCCCTTGATGTTCAGCGGAAGCCGGTTGAGCGACAAATCGCACACCACACCGAAGCCGCAGTTGGAGTCGATGTGGTCAGGGCCCGCGTCCTTCGAGAGGGCCAGGGCGCCGGCATCGACCAGCAGGTGGCCGTGCTGAGGATAACTTCCAATCACCGTGGACAACACCGATACCGCGCATTGGGAAAGACGGCAGACACCGATACCAGACTGGAAGGCGTCATAAAATGTGTAGTTTCCCGGACGTATTTCATCCGTACCGGAAAGACGTTCGGGCGCTGAAGTGGTCGGGGTGGAACCCGTGCTGCGCAGCAGACCGGTAACACCCTGAGCGGCCAGGCGGTCCCGGAAGCGCGTCAGCACAGATGTCTCTTCCCTGCCCACTTGAAGGACCTCCTGAATACCGCGCGCATAGTATGAGTGGCCGGCATGGGTCAGGAGCCCTTCCAAGCGCACGGCTTGAGAGCCGGCCAGCGCCAGCGCCAAGCGCATCCCTTCCTCCGATTCCGGATCAACACCAGCCCGATGATAGCCGCAGTCGACCTTCAGGAAGACATGAAACACATGTCCATGGAGGGCGGCAAACTCTTCCATCGCCCGCAGCACTGCAAAGCTGTCGATCAAGACATTCATGCGTTGGATCCGGCTGGCCAACGCGGCGGCCCGGCCCAACTTATCGGGCGAAAGCGGCACTGCATACGTAATGTCATCGAAGCCGTGGGCGGCAAAGAATTCCGCTTCGGCCAGCGTGGAGACGGTGATGGGACCGCCCTCCGGGCCGAGTTGCATACGGGCGATCTCCACCGTCTTATGGGTCTTCACATGCGGGCGGAAGCCGACTCCGGAATTCCGTGCCTTCTCGCGCATGATGGCGCAGTTCTGTTGGACAACAGCCTCTTCCACAAGAAAAGCCGGTGTGGTGATTTCGGGATCGGTGAGAGAGAGATTCATGGTCATGGATAATTTAACACCACAGATTCTTGGTGATTGCCCGGGAGACACCGCAAACCGCTAGAATGAATATTCAAATCCCCCTCATCGAGGTGCTCTCCATGGCTATACTGACCGACGCCGAAATCAAAAGCGCACTGACTTCCCTGCCCGGATGGCAGCAGAACGGAAAAGCCATCCAGCGCATCTATGAATTTGCGGATTTCAAGGCTGCCATGGTGTTTGTCAACCGGATTGCCGAGGCCGCAGAGGAGGCCAATCACCATCCGGATATCGATATCCGCTACAACAAGGTGACCATGGCGCTGATTTCCCACGATTCCGGAGGGATCACGCAGAGAGACATCCGCATGGCGGGAAAAATCAACCAAGTTGCAGGATAAAATGAAGCAGCACTGCCCTCTCAATAGGGCAGTTGATTGGCCGGGCGGCGGGGTGCCGCTCCCTGACTTTAGCCTTCCAGCGCCTGAGAAAGTTGGTCGAGCGTCCGCTGGATGTTGGCCAGTTGCTGGTCCAGCGCTTTGTTGAACTCACCCAATGGGTCCGGCGCCTGGGAAACGCGGTCAAAGAAAGAATGCACCTTCTTCCGGGCGCGGTCGCTGGCAAATACCAGACCCACGCCGCTGACCCCCAGGACGATTATAGGCAGTAACCAGTTTCTCATTCCTAACTCCGCTTTCAGCCTCAATTCAGAATTCACGACTCATACGTTCGATAGATAGCCCAAAAGACATCTATTTGTACAGTTACCATGGTCATGGGCTCATCGTCCAGCAAAAAGCTAAACGCAGACCCCTGGCGTACAGCTTTTTTCTACTTTCCGCGCATCTTACAATCAATTAACTCTAAAACCGAGGAATCCCCTATGAATGCGAAGCATAAATCTGCTGCTTTGATCGTCAGTTTGTCCTTGGCGCTGAGTGCCGCGACCGCGGCCCAGGAAAGTCCTGTCCTCAAGAGCCGTCCCCAGGCCGCACCCCCGGCGGCCGCGCCGCAAACGGCGGTGAATGGCCCTGGCCCTGCGGCCAGCTCAGCCCCAAATGTCGTTCCCGAGGGCACGCGCTTCATCATCAAGCTCAAAGACACCATCGACACCAGTAAGAATCCTGAGCCGGGCAAGAGATTCAAGGCCGAGCTGCGCGAGGACCTGGTTACCCCCAGCGGCCTGATTATCCCCAAAGGCCGCACCGTGAAAGGGCATGTCGGCAGTTTCGAGCACGGCTATACCGGCGCCCGTCTGCTGCTGGCCCTGGACGAAATCGAAACTCGCAAGGGATGGGTGCCCCTGGTCGGC
>Ga0210403_10003492_pt1 | contig 13819 bp, 11 predicted proteins | sample IncBWC19MmetaG_FD_150863 | JGI IMG/M metagenome (GOLD analysis project Ga0210403, IMG submission 150863) | Forest soil microbial communities from Barre Woods Harvard Forest LTER site, Petersham, Massachusetts, United States - Inc-BW-C-19-M | ecosystem: Environmental > Terrestrial > Soil >... | reverse complement strand
TTCGGCCAATTCATCGATCACTAAAACGATATAGGGGAGAAAACGATGGCCTTCTTTTGGATTGAGTTTGCGCGCGACAAATTTCGCATTGTATTCTTTCAGGTTTTTGGCTCCTGCATCTTTCAACATCTCATAGCGGTTCTCCATTTCAATACAAAGCGAATTGAGCGTGTACACTACTTTCTTCGTGTCGGTAATGATCGCCTCTTCGCTGTTAGGTAACTTGGCGAGGTAATGCCGTTCTATTTTGCTGAACAGACTCATCTCCACCTTTTTTGGATCGACCAAAATAAATTTCAGTTGACTAGGATGTTTTTTATAAAGCAAGGAGGTGAGGATCACATTCAAGCCAACGGATTTTCCCTGGCCTGTTGCCCCGGCCACCAGCAAGTGCGGCATCTTCGTAAGATCAATCACAAACAATTCGTTGGAGATCGTTTTGCCCAACGCAATGGGAAGTTCTTTATCTGACTTGGTAAAGGTGGGTGAAGAAAGTACCGATCGGATACTCACCATCTCCCGGTTCTTATTGGGCACTTCAATACCAATAGTTCCTTTGCCGGGAATAGGCGCGATAATACGAATACCCAGTGCTGCAAGATTCAGGGCAATATCATCTTCCAGGTTTTTGATGCGCGAAATTTTGATGCCGGCATCCGGTACAATTTCATAAAGGGTAACGGTGGGGCCGATGGTTGCCTTGATGCTGGAGATGCCAATCTTGAAATTCGTCAACGTAGCCACAATCTTGTCTTTGTTGGCGTTTAATTCCTCCTGTGTTACCTGCACTTTTCCGGTCTCGTACTCATTGAGCAATTCCAGCGGAGGAAACTTATAGCCACTCAAGTCGAGTGTAGGATCATAAAATCCTTTTTCTTCCACCAACTTATCAGCCATTAAGTCGGTGTCGCTTTTAGGCTCTTCGACAAAAAGGGCTAAATCAGTTCCTGCCTTTCCCACAGGCAGGTTCTCAACTTTCTTAGGTTCAACTTCAAGCTTGAGTTCAGGTTTCGTTGTTTCAACCTTGGGTTGATTGACTACCAAAACTGGCTCTTGGATTTCTATTTGTTTGATCGGCCAGTTGTCAAGGTCATCGGTATAAGGCGATACTTGTCTTTCTTCAGAAGAAACCAATGCCTCATTGCCCATTGGTTTTGGGTCGCGCACTTGAAACGCGTTAATAGCCGTCACATTGAAATAATAAATGATAAAAATGAAAAGCGTAAGCACCAGAATCAAAAATGTGCCCCATCCAAAAAGCCCGTCCGAAATTTTAGCAAGCTCATAGCCGAGTCCGCCACTTAAAAATCCAATCTCGGTGACCCCGGCAAGACTGTGGGTAATGTAACCCAACAGCAAGCTCAACCATAATCCTGCGAAGACAGAAAAAATAAAAGCTGAAAACAAGGGTACCAAGTCGCGCTTGAAAACCAATTTGAAGCCCAAAAAGAAAAGCAAAGGCGGCATAAAAAAGCCCGATACGCCCAGCCACCTGAAAATCATGTAGTGGGAAGTAACGGCTCCATAAAGCCCAAGCCAGTTCTCAGCGTCTTTTCCGGAGTCAAGCAGGTTGGTATTCCACAATGCCTCCACCACACTTTGGTCGGCTTTACCCGTAAATAAATAAGAAAGAAATGCCGTGAAGAGGTACAGCGACGCAATGATCAGAAAAAATCCAATTGCTAACGGAAACCGAGGGTCGCTGAAAAACTCAAAACTGAGCCATGACTTCGATTTGCTTTTCGGCTTTTTTTCCCTTTCGGGTTTTTTGAAGGTGTTGCTTTTGAAGGTGTTCTCGGCCATTTGAATTTGCCGTAAAAATAAACAATATATTCATGGCTAAAACGAATATGCCGGGCTATGAATGCTTAATTTTGAAATGTCTACGGTTGGGCTAAATGAAGTCTGTCAATTCCTATATTATTTTGATTCATGCCCATAACTCATTCTTTTTTCAGGTCAATTTTTTTTGCCTTTGTTTGGATCGGGGGTACAGTAGATCTCCTCGGTCAATCTCGCACGGACGACAGTCTTTTGCAGGTTGTACACGAAAATAAAAATGACAATGCTACGTTCAGAGCCTTCAAAAAAATAGGCGAGTTGAATGAAAAAACAAATGCAAGGCAGGCTATATTTTTTTATCGGCAAGCAATCGAATTCCCCTTTCGGACGATCTATGCTAAAGAATTTGTAGGGATATTTAATTCCCTGGGGGCACTTTACCATGTTCAGGGGCAATATGACTCTTCTTTGATCGAACATCGGCAAGCCCTTTTGTTGGCACAGCAATTTAGTTTCAAGAATGAAATAGTTAAAGCCTGCAGGGGAATCGCTCTTAACTATATGCAGCAATCACAAAATGATTCAGCCCGGTATTACCTCAACTTCGCTCTTCCAATTTCCTTACAACTTCCCGATCAGTCATTGCGAGCAAGTGTTTATATTGACCTGGGCTATTGCTGGCTGGAGGAAACCAATTCAACAGAAGCATTAGGTCAATTTATTAAAGCAGCTGCTATCTACGAGGATATTAAGGATGCTGATGGGCTCGGTAAGGCCTTGGTGAACATTGGGAACATCGAAAGCATCTTAGGCCAATATGAAAAAGCCCTCGATTACACAACGCGGGCATTACGCATCTCCGAGGAAAACAACAGCGATGCCAATATTGCTTACTGTCACCGTCTATTGGGCCGTATTTATCGTAAGCAAAAAAAATATAACGATGCGCTGAGAGAATACGACCAAGCCATAAAAATCTACCGCAAGCAAGGCGACCTGCGGAATGAAGCTGATACTTTTCAGAGTATTGGCAATATCTATTTTGATCTTCGACAATACGATGAGGCTTTACGCCAATACAAGATGTCGCTGTCCATTGCCATGACAATCCATAATCCGTCACAGATAAGCTACGCATATTCAGGTATCGGCTCCGCCTGGAATGAACTTAAGAATTTTCCAAAAGCCATCGCTTATTTTGATTCATCAATTGCAATTGCCCGCGAAACAAAAAATAGATACCTGATAATGGATGCTTACGAAGCAAAGAGCAGTATTTTTTCGAACCTGAAGCGTTACCGTGAAGCGCTAAAATTTCATCAATTGTACGCAGACTTGAAAGATAGCCTTGTGCAAGAAGAAAATCGACAAGGCACCCAGGAGATGGAGGCTAAGTATCAAAATGAAAAAAAACAGGATCAAATTGAGTTGCTTCAGAAAGATCAGCTATTAAAAAACATTTCCCTGCAACAAAACAGAACTATTCAAACTGCGATGGTGGTGGCTTTTATTTTGTTGATCGTCATCGGATTATTGGTCTTTAATCGTTATCGGATTATTCATCAGGCTAATCGCCATATGGAAATCGAGCGCATGCGAAATGAAATTGCCCGTGATTTGCATGACGACATGGGCTCAACCTTATCGAGCATTCAAATCATCAGCCAGCTCGCTTTAAAAGAAAATCAATCAGCCCCTTCGGCCAAGTATTTTCTGCGCATAGCGGAAAATGCGGCTAAAATGATGGAGAGTATGTCAGATATGGTGTGGTCCATCAATCCGGAAAATGATTCATTGCAAAAAATGTTGGTCAAGATGAAGGAGTTTTCGGCTGAGATTCTGGAGCCAAAAAACATAAATTACCAGTTTCAGGGTGAAGAGACATTGAATGGGACAGTCCTGGATGTGGCAAAACGGAAAAACATTTTTTTGATTTTTAAAGAATCCATTAACAATGCAGCCAAATACAGCGAAGGCTCCTTTATTGAAATCCAGATAGCCAATGTCGCCAACGATTTACACCTCACAATTCGTGACAATGGCAAAGGGTTTGACCCTGCGAAAACTCAAGGCGGCAATGGACTTAAAAACATGAGAAACCGCGCCCGGGAAATCAATGCAGCCTTTAATCTCGAAACCCTGGAGGGTAAGGGAACAATCTTAAAACTGAAATTGCCACTCACATAATCATGGTATTTCATTGTCGGGTTGTTTTTATTTCTTTTGTCAGCCTCAAATAAGTTCACATGGCTCTCTCTTTACTTATTTATGAAGACAATGACCTACTCCGCGAAAGCATCGAGAGCATGATTTCATTGAATAAGGAATTTCAGGTAGGAGGTTCATTTAATAATGTCCTCAAGGTTGAAGAACAGGTAAAGTCATTAAAGCCGGATATCATTTTAATGGATATTGAGATGCCGGGCAGGTCAGGTATTGATGCCGTCATCAGAATTCGAGGCGCTGGGTGGAGCATTCCCATTATGATGCTCACCGTTTTTGACGACAATCAACATGTGTTTGATGCCATCTGTGCAGGCGCATCCGGCTATTTGTTGAAGAAGCATCTTTCAGCTAAGCTCTACGATTCCATTGAAGATCTTCGCACAGGCGGAGCCCCCATGTCGCCCAGCATTGCCCGGATGGTAATTAATTCAATGCATAGAAAACCAGCTCAAATAAATCCTTATGGACTCACTGCCCGTGAAACCGATGTACTGACTTCACTGTCAAAGGGGAACAGTTATAAATTGATTGCCAGCGAGTTTACGATTAGCATTGACACGGTACGCACGCACATCAAAAATGTTTATGAAAAATTGCAAGTGCACTCCCAGGCGGAAGCCGTAGCCAAGGCTATTCATGAAAGATTGATTTAGTTGCTACCTTTAGTTCAATGGGATTTCCAATCGAAATGTAGATCCATGACCGATCGAAGAGCTGACTTCAATTTTGCCAGCTAGTTTTTCAAGGGTCTCTTTAACGATATACAAGCCCAGGCCAGAGCCTTGTGACTTTTCTGACGCCCTGTAAAACATTTCAAATATTTTCGGTTGATGTTCAGGGGCAATACCAATTCCATTGTCTTCAATTGAAACCTTCAGTCTCTTGCCATCCGCGATTGCGACAATGGAGACAAGTTGTTCTTCTTTTTGGGGGTTGCTGTATTTCAGGGCATTGCTGATCAGGTTGTTCAGTACCACTTTCAATCGTGAACGGTCCGTAATGATTGTCAAAGCTGGATCAATTTCATATTTGATAAAAATCTCTTCCATGCCACTGCCAAATTTTAATCCATCAGTCACTTCTTTGGCCAATTCAAGTAAATTGAAATTCTCGTTGTAAACCTCCTTCCTTGTATTTCTGGAATAATCAATGATGTCTTTGATGAAAGAATCCAGATCTGCTACCCGTGCTTTCATCATGCTGAGGCAATGTTTTATTTCCTCAACATCATTGGTTCGCTGGCTGATTTCAATCAATCCGAGAAGTGAGCTTAGTGGAGCGCGCAAGTCGTGGGATGCACTGTATACAAACCGATCCAGTTCACGATTTGCCTTGCTCAACAATTGATTGTTCATCGATAGTTCCCTCTCAGTTTTATAGTTGATGTCCAATAAAAAAAATAGCAACGATACCGTTACGATCATGGAGACTATAAAATTCGTCACAAAAGAAATATTGATATACATCTCGGAGTAATCAACCGGGGTAATCAATGGGGGAAGTTCTAAAAAATAAGCAGAAAAAAATCCGATCAAAGCAAGGCCAGAAAAAAAGAGACCAACTCGAATTTGCTCATAGCCGCACAGCGTAAGGGCAATGAGTGAATACACAATAAAATATTCGTTTACTCCAGTGCGATTGTAGTCGTTGTCAGCAAAGACGTAAATAAGAAAAACAAGTATTGGGAGAAAAACCAAATTTGCGTTTTTATACCACCCTTGCCGGTTAGTCCAGAATACAATACCACAAAGAAAAATCAGGGCCAGATAAAATGGAATGCTGACAAAGAGATGGTTCAAATAATCAAGAGCAGTATAAATAATTCCCACACTCATTCCCAGCAAGCTTAACTGCGAGCGCAATACAGCTCGCTTATAAACATTGCGTGAGGCAAATGTTGTTTCCTTTAAAAGAAAACCCTTAAATCGATTTTGATCCATGACCTGCAAATATATTCGCTGAAATACGATGGACAACCAATGACCTGTGTTATTTTCAGGCTGTGAATACCAACTTTCAAAAAATTGGCCTTGCTATAGCATTTTCTCCGACGGCCGAGGCGATGATCGCCGAAGCGGCCAGGCTCGTTCGTCTGTTTAACGCAGAACTCGTGTTAGTTCATGTTGGGCATCAGGGAAGTGAACAAGAACAAAAAATAACTCACCTGGCACAAGCCGCTAATCTGACATCACTTTATAAGATTGTTTGGCGCCAGGGTGAGCCTGTTAAAGAAATCCTGAAGGCTTGCCGGGAAGAGAAAATAGATTTGCTGATTGCCGGTGCCCTTAAAAAAGAAAATATGGTTAAGCATTATGTGGGCTCAGTGGCGCGGGCGATCATGCGAAAAGCTGATTGCTCGGTGTACATGGTCAATAACCCCTCCGTAAACCCGCAGCCTACTCAGCAGATTGTTGTGAATGCTGAAGACAGCCCACATGTAGACCGAGCCATCGCCATCACATGCAGGATGGCAGAACTCGAACAGTCTTCGTGGGTGCACATTGTTCGAGAGTTAAAACTTTTAGGTCTTACATTGACTGCGAAAGAACAATTAACGGAGCAAGAATACAATGAATACAAACAAAGTCTCATGCGCGATGAAATCAACTCTGTGGAAAAAATTTTGGATTCCATCCCGCACGAGAAAATAAAAATCAATATTAAAATGCTTTCAGGAAAATCGGGATTTGAGCTTTGCAAATTTGTGGAACGCAAACAAGCCGGGCTTTTAGTGGTTGGCGCCCCACCGCGAAGGTTCTCTTTTTTCGACAGGATTTTTCCCCATGACCTGGAATATGTATTCGCTGACCTTCCCTGCAATCTTTTAGTGGTAAACCAACCTAATCAAAATGGGTAAACTCGTTCATGCTGATGTGGTTCACCTCTTGCTTCAATTAAGCGTTATGTTGCTGGCAGGAAGATTATTTGCCGAAGTGGCAAGAAAACTAAAACAACCGGCCGTGGTGGGCGAAATCTTCGGTGGTATTTTATTAGGTCCGACTATTTTAGGTATGATCAATCCGGAATGGTTTCACTCACTATTCCCTGTGCCTAGTACTTCAGGCGTAATCCTTTCTGGCTTCGTCCAAGTGGCAGTAGTCATGTTACTGTTTATTGCAGGGCTGGAAGTTGACCTGCACATCGTGTGGCAACAAGGACGCCAAGCGCTATATACAAGTTTGTTGGGCTTGATTATACCCTTTTTTGTAGGTTTTATCTTCCCCTACTTCTTTCCCGAATTTTTTGGCATTGCCGATGCTCATCAGCATTTAGTCTTTGCACTCTTCATGGGTACCGCCATGGCCATTTCTGCACTCCCGGTGATTGTGAGGATTCTCATGGATTTGAATTTATTTAAGTCTCGAATGGGATTGTTGGTGGTTACTTCGGCCATGGTGGATGATGTTGTTGGATGGATTATTTTCTCCGTCATTCTTGGCATGATCGGAAAAAATGGACATGCCATGTCGCTCGGAAACACTATTGGGCTTACAATCACATTTGTTGCGATCATGCTCACCCTCGGTCGCGGCCTGCTCAATCGTGTTCTCCCGTGGATGAACAAAAAATTGGCGTGGCCCGGTGGGGTGTTATCCATATCCCTCGCCTTGTGTTTTTTAGGTGCAGCCTTTACCGAATACATCGGAATCCACGCCATCTTCGGTGCTTTCATCATGGGTGTAGCACTTGGTGACTCTGAGCATTTCAGCGAACGAGCCAAAGAGATCGTTCATCAGTTTATTAACAATATTTTCGCGCCTTTGTTTTTTGTGTCCATCGGGTTGCGCGTAAACTTCTTCACCAACTTCGATTGGCTGCTTACCCTCATTATTATTGTTATTGCCTTTGCTGGAAAAATTATTGGTAGCGGACTGGGCACCCGACTCGGTGGTTTTACCTGGCGCGAATCGTTCGCTGCCGCCTGCGGGATGAATGCCCGTGGGGCGATGGAAATTATTCTCGGCATAGTTGCACTTGAAAATGGATTAATCAATGAGCGGGTTTTCGTTTCACTGGTGGTCATGGCCTTAGTGACTAGCATGAGTAGCGGGCCGTTGATGAAATCATTGCTCAGGAAATAAAAATTGCTTTTAAAATAATTTTCAATCTGCAAGCCCGTTAGTTTTCAACCATGTTGAGACAATTTCATTATGGCATCGCATTCTTATTGCTCGTAGTGACTTCCCATTCATTTGGAACTCATTTACGCGGAGGACAGATTACCCTAAGACTGCTTGATTGCACGTCAAACACCTATGAGATAACGTTGACCCTATACACAAATACGCAGGCGGGTGTTACCCCAGGCGGTGGAACCTTGAATTTTGGTGACGGATCAAGTGTGGTTGTTCCTCAACTTACCAGTGCTATAATTGACGACACTTTTTCTGTTGGACAGGCCGTTTACAAAATTGATCACCAATTCCCATCTAAATCAGGCTTTACGATTAGTTACGGTGAGCAAAATCGCAACGCTGGGATTATCAATATTCAAAACTCAGTTGAAACGCTGTTCTATTTGGAGTCCTTTATTATGGCAAATAGTGCTTGTGACCAACCTATGACATTCACCATTCCTCCCATAGACCGTGCTTGTTCAAAATTTATTTTCAGCCATAATCCTGGCATTGTTGCGCCTGCCAATGACAGCATCTCCTGCCAATTGGTTATACCATTAGCAGGGCTAAATACACCTATAACTGGATTTCAAAATCCCAACGCATCAAATTTCTATTCAGGAAATTATCAACAGTCAAACGAGGCAGGTAGTGGGCCACCGACGCTACAGATTAACGCCGACGGTACGCTTTTGTGGGATGCGCCAGGCGAGCTAGGCCAATATGACATTTGCATCAAGGTCTTTCAATGGAAATTAATCGATAGCGTGTGGGTAAATTCTGCTTGGGTTATCCGGGATATGCAAATCTTGGTAGAGGATTGTGGTGCCTCCAGGCCATACCTTTCATTGCCACCCGATCTTTGTGTACATCCCGGGCAAGTTATCCAACAATTAATCAAAGGCCATGATGACAATTCCAATCCTGTAACCATTGAAGTCGTAACGGTTGACAACTTCTTTTCGTCTCCCCCGCAATTCGTTAATAGCCACAAAATACAATCTACCCTCGCGCCAAATGATACCGCTAACATAAAAGTAAAGTGGAGCATTTCATGTGATGAGGTTAAACCGCAACCGTACAAAATAATCTTCAAGATTTCCAATCACCTGCCCAACGGGAGTCGTCTCTTCTCGTTCCAAACATGGCATATTACTATTGTTGGCCAGGCTCCAACGTGCCAGTCCTTGGCATTGGATGTCTCGAAAAAAAGTTTAAAAATTCAATGGAACACTTATCCTTGTGCAAATGCTTCAGCCATGGAAATCTACAGACGAGTAGATCACGATGCAGGTGCGACAACGGAATGCCAGGCCGGTATCCCAAGATCGTGGGGTTTTGCAAAAATTGGCGAGAGCTCAAGCAATAACTTCACAGATTCCCACCTTGCTGCCGGAGCAACTTATTGCTATCGTCTGCTAGCTATCTATCAAGGCCCTAATAATGCCGTGAGTATCGCTTCAAAAGATACTTGTATTGGTCCATTAGTAATAGATGCTCCTGTAATAACTAACGTATCGGTTAATCAAACGGATAAGGAACAAGGAATAGTTATCGTTAAATGGACGTCGCCTTTTGAAATTAATCGATCGTTGTTCCCTCCACCTTACCAATATGTTGTACAGAGGACTAAAGACAGCGTAAATTATTTTACCGTTGCAAATACGATGGATACTACGATGGTTGATTCAAAACTGGATGTGACCGATTCTGTTTATGGATATCGGATTATAGTTTATTCTCCAACAAGTATTGCTGGAAATAATCCCATTGACACTAGCGCACTCGCTTTTTACCCCCGCCTCAATTATCGGCCACTGGCCAATGGAATTAAATTAACATGGGACGCCGCCGTCCCCTGGAGCAACCAAAGCCCCCGGTTTCCCTGGCATTACATTTACCGGAGAGAAATAGGAACTACTAAGTTTGTGTTGATGGATAGTATTAACGTAGACACGCTGACTATTCCTAAAGGATATGTTTATTATGACTTTGGAGTCAAGCCGGGCTATCCTTTAAACGCAAATAGCGTTTACGTCTACAAAGTAGTGACTCAGGGTGTTTACGGAAATCCTAAAATCGGTGAACCATTACAAAATTTCTCTAACGAAACTTCAGCTCAGCCAATAGACAAGATTCCTCCATGTGCGCCACAATTAAATGTTCAAACCACTTCGTGTGAAACGCTTATCAATAGTTTACCGTGTGCAGTGAATGACTATAAAATCAACCTTGGCTGGACATACCCGGAAACCTGCGGAAACGATATAGCCTATTATAAAGTGTTCTTCATGGAATCCATTACTTCCGATACCGCCTTAATCTTAACAACAACTGACTTAACGTTTGTTCATGATCGTCCTAATTCTCTGGCAGGATGCTATCAAGTATTGGCCGTAGACCGCTCTGGAAATGTTGGAGAATTAAGCTCTAAAAATTGCATAGAGAACTGCACTCATATCTTTTTGCCAAATGTGATTACTGCAAATGGGGATGGAATAAACGAAACGTTTCCGAATTTAATTGATCAAACCGAAAAACGAGAGCCTGTTAAGTGCCCCCGTTTTGTAAAGGAGATTTCCATGCAAATATTTAATCGGTGGGGCAAGGAGGTATTTAGCATAGATGGTCAGCCTGGCGCCATCGAGTGGAGGGGCTTGGATCAGCATGGTCGCGAATTATCTTCAGGCGTATACTATTACTCCGCCAAAGTATTCTTTTACAGTCTGGCCCCCGAAAATGAATCACAAAATTTCACAGGGTCAGTGAGTCTTTTCCGATAAGTAACTCATATTATTGTTCAAGCTGAAACTTAATCGGTAACACCATCCGTACGTTCACCGGGAGATTGTGCTGCATTCCAGGCTTCCATTTGTTCATCATAGCAACCACGCGCACAGCTTCTCTATCCAGCACAGCACTCACGCCTTTGATTACTTCAACATCTGCAACTTGCCCTTGGTCATTCACAACAAATCGAACAAATACAGTGCCCTCCTGGCCCATCGCTCGAGCAGGTGATGGATAATGAATAGTTTTAGAAATAAATCTGCTCATTGCTGTCAATCCTCCCTCGTACTCGGGCATTACTTCGGCAATCGTGAAAATTTCTATTGGTTTTCTTATTTCGGAAGTTGTTTCCGGAACATTCCCTCGATCAATTCCTCCAACAGGTACTATATCCGTACCTATCTCGTTGCCAACGGATGTATTAACGACTGGTTTGGCAGGGGGGAGATCAAGTACATCATGTTTTACTACCCTTACGGGCAGGTCATTATTAGTATGTTGATCATTCCTGGGAACAATTTTTTGTTTTGGTTGATCTGAGATGATCGTTGGCAACGACCTCAATTCAAATGGCTTGCATCCTGGCGGAATTATTTTTATTTCCATTCGCAGCAGTGATGCAACTTGAATAGCTCCAAAAACAAATGCGGCAATTAAAAGCGCCATAATCGATGCTTTCGAAACATTTTCATTGTATGATTTACGGAGGGTGTACGCTCCGTATTCTTTGTTACGGGACTCAAACACGACATCCTCCCAGGTGGATCTTGTTATCTCCGTTTTCATAGAATAAATTTTAGGTTGAGGAACTAAAACGCTATGAACTGCCTGCCGTACGACTTCAAGAGGCAGGCAATTCAACCTAAGAATCCGGAAGGGTTTAAAAAGTCACAGGAATCAAAATTATTTTTTAAGGTGACGGGAGTCATAAGATTTGATGTTTTAATTCCCTTTTCTTTAATTTCTCTGTTTCTTTCCATCCTCACCAAAATATAAGAAACCAATAACAATAAGAGCGTCACTACAACTGCAATCAAAAGGGAATAGATAAAAAACTGTTTCGTTCTTTTTATGCGTTCGGCCCGCTCATGTTTTTTAAGCAAAGAGGAGTAATCGCGGTGACGCTCCAGGGTGGTGTCATCGATTAATTGCTTTCTTAGTCTGATTTCACTCTTTGCCATCGTACTTGACCTTAACGTTGAAATCTTTTCGGAGTCTGTCCAAAGCCCGGTACGTACGCATTTTTGCTCCACTTTCGGTGATATCGAGGATAAATGCAATTTCCTTAAAATCTTTATCTTCAAAGAATCGCAATTGTAAAACTTCCAGCATGTCGTCCGGCAAATCCTTCATCAAATCAATCAACTTAACCAGGATTTCCTCTGAATAATCCTCCTCCTCGCGGGAAAATAATTCGCGCACGCGAACTTCCTCCAAACTGTAGACTTTCTGCGACTTGATCTTGCGATAATACTTGTTTACTTCATTGCTGGCGATCTTGTAAAACCAGGCCGAAACGGGAACACCCCGGAACTGAAATTGATGCGCACTGCTTAAAGCAATCAGAAAAGTCTGCGAGCAGAGGTCTGCCGTCAAATCCTCATCGTCGGTTTGTGTATAGATAAAATTGAAAATGCGGTCAAAGTATTTCTCATACAACCACCCAAAAGCAGAAGGGTCTTTTTTACTTCGGTCAATCGCTTGATACTCTTGTCGTATTTCTTCTTCTGACATTGCCGGACCCGGGTTATTTTTAGAGTATTTTTAGTTTTGCGAACAAAATTTACATCTATTCCAACGTCATGATTAATCTGATGATCATGACAAGGCCGCTTTCTTCGGCTATCGTATTTCGCTTATCCCGTTAAAAATATAGATTTTTGTCACAAGTAAGCAGAGAAATCATGTTAATCAGACTAATCAATCTGATACCGGCTCGCGATCGTTTGAAAAGAGTAGATAAATTAATAACTAACTACTTTGCCAATGGATCATCCTGGTTTAAATTAGATTTGTTTTTCCAGCAGTTCATCAAATTTCAATGAAAGGACTTGCGCTTAGCTCTCTTCGGGTGGGTAAAAAATACAGGCTAACGAATTTTGGCGACACCAATGAATTTGTAATTGAGCGAGTATTAAGCAGCAACGACTTTTCTGTAAAAGATCTGTTAACGCTAGAACGATATCGCTTGAAAGACTTGTACAAATTCGGTAAAGGAAAGGATTTCGAGATCCAGGAATTGGAAGATTAATCGCCGTCACCAATCAATCACCTTTCGATTAATTAGTAACGACGATCGACGATTCCTACAGTCCGTTTACTTGCTTGTCCTTCGGATACTTCACTTCGTATTTGAATACAATTTTCCTGGTTTCGTTGGGTTGCAAATTCAGATCCCATGAAAGCTTGCCGGTGTCTTTATTATATTTCGCTCCGGCCATGTCGAGAACCGTTACTTCAATCTGACTATTTTGCGACACCGGAATCTGATCTTCCAGCGAAATTTTTACCGCCTCTGTTTTCGTGTTGCGAATCGAAATTTCCCAGGCGAACGATTCTTTCTGATTGGTGCCGATTAACTTACGTGAAGCCAGCTCCTTCAGTTTTTCGCGTTTCACTACAATTCTTTTATCGCGCCCAAGCGAAAGAGATAATGTGTCTTTGATGTTGTTGGGATCAATGAATGATTTTCCCGTAAAAGTTCCCTCGAAGAAAATATTGGCCTCACCGGGCAACAAACTCAACTCTTCCCAGCCGGTTGCTTTTGCTAGGAGAAATGCATCCTTATCAAGTTTAGGCGCAGCAGAATAATTGTATTCCGCTTTTAATTCATACTTACGAATGTCAACCAGCGTTGGCTTGTTCGCTGACGAAACTGTATAGGGCAATGAAATATCAAACTC
>Ga0210403_10003489_pt1 | contig 13828 bp, 8 predicted proteins | sample IncBWC19MmetaG_FD_150863 | JGI IMG/M metagenome (GOLD analysis project Ga0210403, IMG submission 150863) | Forest soil microbial communities from Barre Woods Harvard Forest LTER site, Petersham, Massachusetts, United States - Inc-BW-C-19-M | ecosystem: Environmental > Terrestrial > Soil >... | reverse complement strand
GATTTTAAAAGATTTGCATCGGTGAGGTCCAGCAAGACTACCTCCGTTGCCGATGCCCGCTGGCGGAGGAGCTTAACATTTTTACGGTTTCCAAAATTGGTCAGGTCTCCTGCCATGCCTAGCGCTTCCAATGCCGTAGCCTGATTGTTGTAAACATAATAGTACCCCGGATTCTTGACTTCCCCCAGGACAGTCACCTTAAAACTGATGAGTTTCACAATGGCGATGGCATTTTTAAAATACTTGTCCGCGTTCACCTGAATAAACTGCTGAGCCTCTTCAACAGTAAGGTCTTTTACTATCAACTCTCCCATAATTGGCAACGTAATTTTCCCACCGGCATCAATAGAATATCCCTCGAGAAATAAAGTGCCGGGATTCGCGATCATCATATTCTGCGTGGAAATGTTGAAAATCCCGGATACCTCTTTTTCAGCTGAACTCTTGATTTGCACCGAAAGAACATCGGCGGGTTGCAACTTGTACGGCGTTCTCTTGCTCTCCACTAAAGTAGGTTTGTGTTCAGAGAAATGGCGGTCCTGTAAGTAAACCAGCCGCTTGTTATAATAACATGAAGATGTCGTGAGAACGAAAAAAGAGATACAGCAAAACACCTTTAAAAAATGGAGGGATTTCATGTTGATTTGACAGTAGTTATTGAAGGCGAAAACTATAACCATGGCAATTGAAATTCAACGATTGAGGTCATCGGTATTAAAAATGCCACGCAGAAAGGGCAATAACTGAAAAATGATTGCCAGAGAAGTTTTTTAGCAATTCTGATGCTCTGCCTCGTTAATTATTGACGATGCAGATCGTCAATACACAATGATAGATGAATTATATTTATGAATATTTTTGGCGAGTGGGCTCACCATAGAGGATGAGAATCGTGGATTAGGAGTATTGTAACGACAATGGTAGTATAGGCAATACCTTCATGAGGCAAAATGTTATGAAACAAAATGCTGTTGAACCCAAGTCAGCGAAGCAAGGACTGGAATTGATCCATGCCCTTAGCGAAATCGAAAAACTGCGAAGGGAACTGCAAACCGAAATCCATGAGCGCAGAACGCTGGAAAAACAGCTGGCCAACCGGAAACGGCTTCATGAGTTGGTGTTGAGCAATTTTCCCGGGGCAAGGATTTTTGTGTTCGACCGGGAATTCAAAGATCTCCTATCGGAGGGAAAGCCTGTTGATCCATTTCCCTTCGATGACGATTTGGTGGCGAAATTAAGTAAGACTTTCGAGGGTGAGGGCGTTCATTGCGAAGTTCATTTTAGCGGGCGGCTTTATCATGTCACCACTGTGCCCTTGCCGAGTCGCGGGGGCGTCGTGAAAATAATGCTTTGCGTGATCAGTGATTTTACCGAGCGGCAGAAGCTGGAGGACGATTTGCACAAAGCCTTGGAAAAGGAGAGAGAAACCGGGGAGCTTAAATCACGATTTGTAACAATGGCATCACACGAATTCCGAACACCGCTCACCATGATTCTTTCATCAACTTTTCTCATTGAAAATACTTCACCGGAAAATTTCGAAACTGAAAAACTGGTGCATACCAATCGGATCAAACGATCGGTCAACAACCTGACCTTAATCTTGAATGAGTTCCTGTCATTGGAAAAACTGGAGCAGAACAAAGTAGAAGTAGTTAATTCAGATGTTAATATTCCTGAATTCATTCAAGACACGCTCTCTGAAATGGAAATACTGAAGAGGGAAATGCAGGTAATTAAGTATAATCATTTGAGTGATCAGTGGATAACGAGGATTGATCATCACCTGCTGTGGAGTATAGTCACCAACCTTGTCTCGAATTCAATTAAATATTCTAAGGTAGGTGACACGATTGAAATTACTTCCGAGGTCGGACCTAATTCGACCATGCTCATTGTTAAAGATCAGGGCATTGGCATCCCCGATGACGAAAAAGAATTTATTTTCGACCGGTTCTTCCGTGCGCGTAACGCGATCAACATTGAAGGCACGGGCCTCGGTTTGCACATCATACAAAAATATATCCACCTGCTGAAAGGCACGATCACATTTGAAAGTCAACTCGATGCGGGCACAACATTCACGGTATCGCTGCCGGTCATTATGGGCGAGTCAACCAACCTTAAAAAATCATAAACCTTTATGCAAGCAAACTCAAAATCCAGGTTATGAGCCAGAAAATACTTGTGATCGAAGACAATGTCGAAATGTGTCAGAACATTGCGTCTATACTTAAGCTTGGCCGCTACGATGTACTTACTAGCAACACCGGGAAAGTGGGTGTTGAATTGGCACAACAGAGTCCGCCTGACTTAATATTATGCGACATCATGATGCCTGAGCTGGATGGCTATGGCGTGCTGCATATTTTAAGCAAGGATCCTTCTACAGCAGATATTCCTTTTATTTTTCTTACGGCTAAAACTGAACTGCGGGATTTCAGAACGGGCATGAATCTGGGTGCCGATGACTACATTACAAAACCCTTTGATGGACTTGAGCTCCTCAATGTCATTGAGCTCCGCCTAAAGAAAAATGACCTCATCAAGACTACTTTTCGCAATACGATTACAGACATTAATGATTTCTTTAATAAGACAAAGCAACTCCCGAATTTCCAGAAACTTTCCGATCAGCGCAGGTCCAGGGTTTATAAGAAGAAGGAGTTTGTTTTCGTAGAAGGCGAGCAGCCAAAATACGTCTACTTTGTTGACAAGGGCCTCGTCAAGACTTTTAAGGCCAATAATGATGGCAAGGAACTGATCACAGGCCTGCATCGCAATGGAGATTTTTTTGGCTTTGTTTCACTGCTGGAAGATAAGCCCAGCAATGAAAGTGCACTCGTATTGAAAGAGTCAAACATCTATATGATTCCGCAGCAGGATTTCCTGACGCTGATCTATGGCAACAAGGAAATTGCACGAAAATTTATTTCGATGCTAGCCAGTAATTTGTATGAGGCAGAGAACAAACTTCTTGAATTAGCTTATCAATCTGTTCGTCAACGTGTCGCTGCAGTGCTAATCAAACTTAACCATCAGACTGTATCAACTAATGGAGACCACAACATTACCGTTGCTCGAAAAGATCTTTCTGGTATCGTAGGAACGACAACAGAAACACTCAATCGCACACTGGTGGATTTCAAAAATGAAGGGCTGATTGAGCTCTTTGATAAGGGGCTGAAAATTTTACAGCACGCCAAGCTTGAAAGGGTAAGGAACTAGTTAAATACGTTGACTAATAATTAAACGCACGCAGTTATGAGAAAACTCATTGCAAAAAGTAAAAGCCCAAATGGGCTTCAGGTTATTTCATCACGCGATTTAAGAAATCAACATCAGAAAAATTCCAATGGACATGGAGAAGTACATTTCAGGGAGCTCCTGGAAAAATTGAAAGAAGTAAAGAACGGAAATTTTACCGTCCGTTTGCCTTCGGATGAAGTTGGGGTAGCCGGGAAGGTCTTCGATACGCTGAATGATATTATTGCGATGAACGAGAAGATGATGCACGAGTTTACAAGGGCTCGCAATACGATTGGCAGGGAAGGGAAGCTAACGCAGAGGATCATATTACCAAGCACGAAGGGTTCGTGGAACTCTGGCCTTAATTCTTTAAATGAGCTAATCTCCGATTTAGTTTATCCCACGATCGAAATTGCCAATGTAATAAGTTCCGTTGCTAAAGGAGACTTGTCGCAGCGGATGCCCGAAAAAATCGCTAACCATAAGTTAGAGGGAGAATTTCTCCGCATTGCTAAGGAAGTGAATTATATGGTCAAGCAGTTAAATCTCTTTTCGATGGAGGTTACGCGCGTTGCAAGAGAAGTGGGTTCAGAAGGGAAACTTGGAGGACAAGCAAAAGTTCGCGGTGTTGGTGGGGTTTGGAAAGACCTGACCGATTCTGTAAACCAGATGGCAGGAAACCTTACCAACCAGGTGCGCAATGTAGCTGAAGTCACAACGGCCATTGCCAAAGGAAATCTCGCCAAGAAAATTACCGTGGATGTAAAAGGCGAAATGCTCGAATTGAAAAACACGATCAATACACTGGTCGATCAGCTAAACTCCTTTGGCTCTGAGGTAACACGTGTAGCGCTCGAAGTGGGAACCGAAGGTAAGTTAGGAGGACAGGCAACGGTGAAGGGAGTTGGCGGTATCTGGAAAGATCTCACCGATTCGGTAAATCAAATGGCATCTAACCTGACAGGCCAGGTGCGCAATATAGCGGGTGTGACTACAGCGGTAGCGAATGGAGACTTGTCCAAGAAAATCACGGTGGACGTTCGCGGTGAAATGCTCGAATTGAAAAACACGATAAACACCATGGTTGATCAGCTCAACTCTTTCGGTTCTGAAGTGACGCGTGTTGCACTCGAAGTAGGAACCGAAGGAAAGCTAGGCGGCCAGGCAACCGTAAAAGGGGTTGGCGGTGTGTGGAAAGACCTGACGGATTCCGTAAATCAAATGGCGGGCAACCTGACTGCCCAGGTTCGAAACATTGCCGGTGTGACGACCGCTGTTGCAAAAGGTGATTTGTCAAAGAAAATTACTGTTGATGCGAAAGGCGAATTGCTCGAGTTGAAGAACACCATCAATACAATGGTGGATCAATTGAATTCATTCTCGTCGGAGGTAACGCGTGTGGCACGTGAGGTGGGTTCTGACGGGCAGCTCGGTGGGCAGGCCAACGTGCCGGGTGTAGGTGGAACATGGAAAGATCTTACCGACTCCGTGAATCAAATGGCGTCTAACCTTACCAATCAAGTACGCAATATTGCTGAAGTAACTACCGCCGTTGCAAAAGGCGACTTGTCAAAGAAAATCGCGGTAGATGTGCGCGGAGAAATGCTCGAGTTAAAAAACACCATCAACACGATGGTCGATCAGCTTAATTCTTTTGGTTCAGAAGTTACGCGTGTGGCGAGAGAAGTAGGATCAGAAGGACAGTTGGGTGGGCAAGCAGACGTGCAGGGTGTCGGCGGAACGTGGAAAGACCTGACTGATTCTGTAAATAAGATGGCGGATAACCTGACCAACCAGGTTCGCAACATTGCAGATGTGACGATCGCTGTTGCGAAGGGAGACCTGTCCAAAAAAATTACCGTGGATGTGAAAGGGGAGATGCTGGAATTGAAAGATACCATTAATACAATGGTGGATCAGCTGAACTCCTTTGCATCGGAAGTAACGCGTGTGGCAAGCGAAGTGGGGTCAGAAGGAAAACTGGGAGGTCAGGCTACGGTGAAGGGAGTAGGGGGTGTGTGGAAAGGCTTAACTGATTCCGTAAATCAGATGGCCGGTAACCTTACGGCTCAGATTCGTAACATCGCAGGGGTGTCCATCGCGGTCGCGAATGGTGATTTGTCTAAAAAAATCACCGTCGACGTTCGGGGAGAAATCTTGCAGTTAAAGGAAACCATCAACACAATGGTGGATCAACTTCGTGGTTTTGCTTCAGAGGTAACGCGTGTGGCACGAGAAGTAGGTACCGATGGTAAACTGGGAGGTCAGGCCTTTGTGCCCGGTGTCGCCGGCACGTGGAAAGACTTGACTGATTCGGTGAATCAAATGGCAGGTAATCTAACCGACCAGGTTCGTAACATCGCCGATGTAACAACCGCTGTAGCGAACGGTGACCTTTCGAAAAAAATTACCGTAGATGTAAGGGGTGAAATACTGGAATTGAAAAATACGGTCAACACTATGGTGGAGCAACTCAACTCTTTTGCATTTGAAGTAACGCGTGTTGCCCGTGAGGTGGGAACCGAAGGAAAATTAGGAGGGCAAGCTGAAGTACGCGGTGTTGCAGGGACGTGGAAAGACCTGACTGACTCCGTGAATCGAATGGCTTCCAATTTAACAGGGCAGGTTCGGGGAATTGCGAAAGTGGTAACATCCGTTGCTAAAGGAAATCTGAAGCAAAAACTTTCTATCAATGCGTTGGGGGAATTGGCACAATTGACGGATACCATCAATGAGATGATTGATACACTTGCAGTTTTTGCTGACCAGGTTACCACGGTGGCACGAGAAGTAGGTGTAGAGGGTAGATTAGGTGGACAAGCGAGCGTGCCCGGAGCTTCAGGAACCTGGAAAGCGCTCACAGAAAACGTGAACCAATTGGCTGCCAATCTTACAACGCAAGTGCGATCTATCTCTGAAGTTGCATCGGCAGTGACGAAAGGAGATCTTACCCGAAATATCCGCGTTGACGCAAAGGGTGAGTTGGAGGCTTTAAAAGATACGATCAACCAAATGATCACCAATCTCCGTGAGACCACGCTCCGAAATCAGGATCAGGACTGGCTCAAGTCAAACCTGGCTGCGTTCACGCAGATGCTTCAAGGTCAAAAAGACCTAAACACCGTTACAAAACGGATATTATCCGAATTAGGGCAAGTTGTGTCAGCTCACTATGGTGCCTTCTACATCTTGCAGCAAGAGGATGAAAAACAAAAAGCTAAACTGAAACTGTTTGCCGCCTATGCTTACAGAGAAGAGGATAAGATTCTGAAAGACTTCACAGTTGGTGAAGGATTAGTTGGGCAATGTGCTTTGGAGAAAGAGAGGATTCTATTAACCAATGTGCCCCAGGAATACGTCAAAATAAATTCAGGGCTTGGCGAAGCGAGACCCTCAAATCTCATCATCCTTCCCGTGCTTTTTGAAAATAATGTAAAAGCGGTCATTGAGCTTGCTTCACTGGATTTTTTTAGCGACACACACCTGGATTTTTTAGACCAACTAACAGAAAGTATTGGCATCGTGCTGAATACCATCGAGACGAATTCAAGAACAGAAGAATTACTGGCTCAATCCCAATCTCTGGCGGGCGAACTTAAAACACAACAGGAAGAATTAAGAAGGACTAATGATGAGCTCCAAGACAAAGCTTTGCTTTTGGTAAAACAAAAGAATGAGGTGGAGGCAAAAAACAAAGAGGTGGAGGAAGCAAGAAAATCGTTGGAAGAAAAAGCAGAGCAACTCATGCTCACTTCCAAATACAAGTCTGAATTCTTAGCCAACATGTCGCATGAATTGCGGACGCCATTGAACAGCCTTTCGATCCTGGCCCAGCAATTGTATGAAAATGTGGATGGCAATCTGAGCGAGAAACAGGTTAGATACGCGCGAACCATTCATTCTTGTGGCGATGACCTGATTCAGCTGATTAATGATATTCTTGATCTCTCGAAGATCGAGTCAGGTTTCATTTCTGCGAATATATCTTCCGTGCGCATTGCAGACATTGCATCATTTGCCGAGACAACCTTTAAGCCTATTTCAGAATCAAAAAATTTAATATTCAATATCGAAACTGATAATCAGTTGCCCGCATCAATTGATACGGACAGTCAGCGGTTGAATCAGATTCTTAAGAATTTACTATCTAACGCATTTAAATTTACTGAAAAAGGTGAAGTCAAACTCAGGGTATTTAACGCAAAAGGTGGCTGGAAGCATGGTCATACGAATCTTAACAATGCTTCTGAGGTCATAGCATTCTCCATCAGCGATACCGGAATAGGGATTACCAAAGAAAAGCAATTAATTGTGTTTGAGGCATTTCAACAAGCCGAAGGTTCGACCAGCAGAAAATACGGAGGAACCGGATTGGGACTGTCGATCAGTCGGGGTTTAGCGGAATTGTTGGGAGGTTCTATTGAACTTGAAAGCGAAGCCGGAAAAGGAAGTGTGTTTACCTTCTACCTACCCTTGGGTAGACTTCCGAACCCCACACCCAATGCGCTACGAGAACATGACCATGGCATTAAGCATTTACACTCCGAAAATGCGACCGAAATAAATACACTATTGGGTCGGCCGACAGTTGAAAGATTGGAAAATAAGAGTACAACGCCGATAACTGAATTGTCTAACGAAATCGGGGATGACCGCCATATTGTTCAGCCAAAAGATAAGGTAGTCATTGTGTTTGATGAAAGCCAGGATTCCGGAAAGATGATACTTGAAATGGCAAGGGCAAAGGGTCTTAAAGGGGTTGTCGCAACCAATTACCTTGAAATTTTTGATCTTATTAACCACTACTCACCAATTGCCATTATCCTGGAAGTCAGACCGAAAAATGCAGGTAGTTGGAAAGTGATGAGCCTCTTGCGAAATGATCTCACCTATCGGCACATTCCCATTCACGTTATTTCAAGTGAAGAAAACAGCAGCCTGGCGCTGAAAAGAGGAGCGAAAACTTTTACAGCATGGCAAGCCGGTAGTAAATCACTCGCCCCCATTTTTGAAGATATTATTGCATTTGACGATAAAAAGACCAAACATGTTTTAGTCATTGGAGTAAATGAGTTGTTCTCATCTCAACTTGAGGCCATCTGCCCTGACAATTCAATTCAGATTAGAATAGTAAACAGTGGAAAAAAATCGGTTGACCAAGTCAAGATGAGCGAGTTTGATTGCATAGTATTTGACTATAACATGGAAGACATTTCAGGAGTCGAACTGGTCCGGAGAATTACAATGGAAAAGAAATTGTACACACCGGTTATTGTATACTCCAGCAGGAACCTTAACGAACTTGAGCTTGAAAATATCAGGCTCAGCACGAATTTCTTTGTATCCAAAGAGGTTAATTGGATCGAACACCTGCTGGACGCAACCATTTCTCATTTGCGTATTGACCATAAAGTAATTCATGCTGATGGCCGGAAGATTATTGAGAATATTCACAACACAGAAGATATTCTTCTCGACAGAACTATTTTGGTAGTGGATGACGATGTTCGGAACCTGTTTACACTTACCTCAGTGCTGGAACGTTACAAAATAAATGTGGTCACAGCAGAAAGCGGTAGGGAGGCCGTTGCCGTACTTCAACAAAACCCTCGCATTGAAATGGTGTTGATGGATATCATGATGCCTGAAATGGACGGTTACGAGACCACGCAAAAAATAAGGGAGGATCACAAAAATAGTTTGTTGCCTATTATTGCTGTCACAGCTAAGGCAATGAAAGGTGATCGACAAAAATGCATTGATGCAGGAGCTTCTGACTACATCGTCAAACCTGTAAAAATTGACCAGTTGCTCTCCTTGATCAGGTTATGGTTCCAATAAATAGCGATACGTTAAAGAATTGTGTCTTAAATATCACCAAGATATCTTTACTGAAGTCGAAAATGTGGCACTAGTTTAGCAAAGTGCGCAGCGCCTCCGGATTATGATTTATTATGTGAAATAGTAACAGAATACAAAATAGATGAGTTACATTTGGTATTAGTTCGGCTATAAATGGGGATTTTATTGCGCTTATGGCTTCCGTAAATAACGACCCAGTATCGATACAACCTAAAATATTACTGGTAGATGATCGTGAAGATAATCTACTTTCAATTGAAGCCATTCTGGGGCCTGATGGTTACCAATTCACCAGGGCCTATTCCGGCCATCAGGCATTGAAAATATTATTAAGCGAGTTTGATTTTGCGATGATCCTGATGGATGTCAAGATGCCTGTTTTAAATGGCTTTGAAACCGCCGCTTTGATTTATGAACGCGAGAAATTAAGGCACATTCCCACTATTTTTATAACTGCAAATAACTATGGGGATGAGAATATTTTCAGGGGATTCCAGGCCGGAGGCATTGACTATATCTTTAAACCCATCAACCCCGAAGTACTGCGGGCCAAGGTGGCTGTTTTCATTGATCTATTTAGAAAGAACGCCTTATTGCTTGAGCAGGAACAAAGACAATCAGTAATTAATAAACACCTGGAGACTGAAATAAATGATTTAAAGGCTTCAGCAGAAAAAATAAAACTGCTCAATGCACAACTTCAAAAGGAAATTTCAAGCCTGGTGTCTACCCTGGTGTCACCCCAACGACCCATTGATCAATCTGAATTTAAGCCATGCGATTTGAATGGACTACTTAAAAACTTACTGGCAGAGATGGAGGATCAGGTAAATGAAAAAATGGCTGTTGTTTCAGTTGAACCACTTCCAACGCTCAAGGTGTATCCAGTTCTTATGCGACCTCTTTTTCAAAATTTGATACAAAATGCGCTTTATTATAGCAAGACGAACACTAAGCCGATCATTAAAATTTGGTCTGAAAACGATACATCGGAGGTAACCATGAATTCCAAAGTGCCGGGAAACAATAAATATAGCCACATTATTGTTCAGGATAACGGTGTTGGCTTTGATCAGAGAAATGCCGACAACATATTTAACCGAGTAGAACAATCTCAAAAGAATGGAGAGTTTAAGGAGGTCACCAATGGGCTTGCGCTCTGTAAGAAAATCATGGAGAAACATGGTGGACTTATTTTAGCGAAAAGCAAAATTGACGAAGGTTCCACATTCACTGTTTCATTTCCCGTAGCCAGGTAAACCTGCTGGCTTGATACATATCACCAGCTCTATAACGTATCCTACAGATGAGTCAGTGTTGCCTTGAATTTATGCTGCTCAAAAACGCTGTCAAAGACCGCCTTTTTTTTAGCTTTTGAGAACTCGAATCCTTTCCTCAACCTGATTTTTAAGGGAAGTTTTATGATTAGAAAAACCGGTGAGTAAATGATCAGGACCAGTAATTGAAAATAACTAATTATCCTGCCTGCCAGGCATGCATTTCTGGAACCAGAAAACACATGAACTTTAATCGTTTCAATTTCCCTTGCAAATGCCATCATTAAGACAATCGGCAAAAGGGTGATCGCCACCACAACCGTAACAATAAAGGCATTCGCTTTGCGGCGTTGAAAAAATTGCCGCGCGCCAGACATCGCATTTCTTTGCCTTGGGCGCGCATTGCGATAGACCGATTTTATTCTGAACGCTCTTAATCGTACAATAAATTTTATCCTGCTCGCGACTAGGTAAGACTTCGGTCCATGGAAGTAGTCGTCCGCTCCTAATTTCATGGCCATGTCTTTTATTTTCTGATCAAAGTATGAAGTGTAAAGGGTAAGGGGCAAGTTGTTTTGAGCAGTCACCTCCCTTAAAGCCTCCATCTCGGAAAGATTAACCTCATGATCCACCACCACCGCATCAGCCGTTACTTCTTTCCCTTCAATCTTATTCAACGCTTCAGCTGTCGTTGCATAGTTGAACTTAATATCGTTATGAAAAATCTCGGAAAGACAGGGAGGATTGTTAGTCACAAACAATACGTGGGCGTTGATTCTGGTTTCGGGACTCATTTCGCCCGAACTGTCTATTGTATATTTTTTCATAGCTTTTTTTTAGAAGTGTGATTGAAAATCAAAATTACTCGAGTAGCGTTGCGCGATTAATGGTGGCAACATCAAAGCCTTTTTGGTCTTTGAAAATATAGTTTGCTTGACTACAGGAAGGTTCAGGAAATGGACACATGAAATCAATCCGAACATCAAGCCCCATCGTATTGGTCATTGCGTATTTTATACCGAACCTGGTGCAATCCCACGCACCCATTTTATTTCCCTCCCTTTGAGTTGTATGACAAACATTGATACCTTCAGCGGGATAGTTATCTTCTTCAACTCCCGTAAAGGAAGTATTGTGCATGTGCAATACTTGAATTGATGAAACCATTTTCCGGTATGCAGATGAGGAGATCGTTACTTCGTTCATTCGTGAGTACATAAACTGTAATTTTATTTATAGGAATATCGTTGAAACAAAGGGTGAGCAATTCTATCCAGGAGTTCACTCGGCTTGAAAGGTTTAACCAGATAATCGCAAGCGCCCACGTCAAGGCATCGTTCGCGGGTCAATGGTTCATCGAACCCGGTGAGCATAATAATGGGGATGTCTTTAAGGAGGCCATTGATGGCAAGATTTCCTAACAGTTCAAAGCCATCCATGATGGGCATCCTGATTTCAGAAATAATCAGATCTGGAGTGTTTTGCTTGGAAAGCCAGGAAAAAGCTTCCACTCCGTTGTTTTTCACGACAACGTCATACCTGGTGAGCAGCAAGTTTCTTAAAAGCCAACGCATGTACGGGTCATCTTCCACGACTAAGATGTTTTTCATAGTACTAAGTAAGCGAACTAACCACTTGTCGATCAATGATGCCGATAATCGAGTAATTATGATCTACATCGTTAAAATTGAGGTCAAGTACAGTCCGGAAAATTCAGTTTATCGGTGCAGCGAGGGTCATTATGCCCGAACTATTTTGATGGACTGATCAGTCTAGTGCCTTGGCTCAGGAAGATTTCCAGGCTCCGAAGTTCTGCAGTTCTGCGTTGTTGATGAAGAAAAAAATGAAGCGGAAAACTGGCTGGCAAGCGATCAACATCGGCAATGAGCACTAATCAAATATCTTGGCTTGAAAACTATTTGATCTCGTCTGAATAATTAATGGGTTGAAACAGTATAGCCATTTTGCCCCCTGTAGTTTGCCATGAGTTTATCGACGGAAGGATGCTGAGGCCTCCAGTCTAAGACCTTCCTGTTTCGGCGGGCCGCGACTAAATTCATAAGATAACCACACATAATCCTGACGTCCAGCCACATGGTATTCGTCATCGCATATTCTATGTCCAGCTTAGTACATTCCCAATTGCTTAATTCGTTGCTTAATTCGTTTTCAGCCTTGCTTTTGAACTGCCACAATCCTACCATTCCGGCCGGTGCCAGAAATCGCCACGCAATCCCATCGGCTGTTAGTTGTTCTGCGTCCTCCAAATGGATTGGGCAGTTGCCGACAAGCGACATGTCGCCGGCCAGAACATTGAGAACCTGGGGTAATCCCTCTAAGCGTGCTTCACGTAAAAATTGCCCGAGGCCTGATGGGGAGCACCGGAATTTATAGAGGTCAAAAATCTTATAATTCTTTCCTACCCTTTTAGACCTGCATAAAACAGAACCCTTCGTTTCAAACAGTAACAACGAAAGTATTACTAACAGCGTGGGAGACAGCAATAGAATAATAATTGAAGCAATGGTAATGTCAAGGGTGCGCTTCAAGAACCAAAATTTAAGGGGCGGCCTTTCATCAGGCTGCTGTCCTAATTGTTGTTTGCTACCGTTTACGCTCTTAAAATATTTTACCTGCTCGATTAATTTCACACGCTTAATAAACGACTGATCAAGGAACCCAACATGATATTCATCAACGCCACTTTCAAGTGCAATCTCTTTCGCTTTCCATTCAAATTTTTCAGTGTGAAGAATGAGCGGTACGGCCTTCTGGTCGGTAACCTCCCGGATTGACATGATATCAGCTATAAAACATTCCGGACTCACGATCACCGCATCAATCTGCTTGTTGTTGTGCCGTATCTGCTGAAGTGCCTCAACCAGGTGAGCGTGACAAACCTTGATGCCTTCCCTGAGGTAGTCATCGTCCTGATCGGCAATAAGAGATGGTCCAAGTACTTGCAATACCTGAATCGGTGAAACTGTTTTTCGGTGTTCAGGAGCCGAAATTGGCGCGTGATTTATCGGCGCTTCTATCACTTTAACTTTCCTCATAGAAACATTTTTGAAACGAAAGGGTGAGCGATCTTATCCAGGAGCTCACTGGGTTTGAATGGCTTGACCAAAAAATCATAGGCACCCAAATCAAGACAGCGTTTGCGGGTTTCGGGGGCATTGAATCCGGTGAGCATAATAACCGGAATATTCTTATAAAGGCCGCTGATGGCAAGGTTTTCCAAAAACTCAAGTCCATCCATGATGGGCATCCTAATATCACAAATAATCAGGTCAGGAATGTTTTGCACAGAAAGCCACGAAAAAGCTTCCATGCCATTGTTCCTGGTGACCACTTTGTACTTGTTTCGCAGGAGTTTTTTCAGGAGCCAACGCATAGAGGGGTCGTCTTCTACGACCAAGACCTTTTTCATTCTACTAAGT
>Ga0210403_10003488_pt1 | contig 13828 bp, 11 predicted proteins | sample IncBWC19MmetaG_FD_150863 | JGI IMG/M metagenome (GOLD analysis project Ga0210403, IMG submission 150863) | Forest soil microbial communities from Barre Woods Harvard Forest LTER site, Petersham, Massachusetts, United States - Inc-BW-C-19-M | ecosystem: Environmental > Terrestrial > Soil >... | reverse complement strand
AGCCGGGTGACGAACCACAGCTCGAGCGGCATGTCGGGAGAACCGTGCTGCAAGGGGGTCAGCCCGATATGATGGTGACCGTTGACGAGCCCCGGCAATACCACTTGTCGCCCGGTGCCGATCACCGGCACCTCGGGATGCCGTGCCGAGAGCTGGGCGAAGGGGCCGATCTCGGCGATGACGCCATCGCGTTGCAATACCGCGCCGTCATCGATTTGTTGCCAATGACCGCGGTCGGCCGGTTCGGTGATCACGGCCAGGCCGCGGACGATGCTGGAGGGCACTTTTTCTCTCCTCAAGCGATGGCGACGTTTTCCTGCTCGGCGAAGGCGCGGTCGACTTCGGCGCTCAACAGCTCGGTCAGCTTCCGCCGCAGCGCGACCGCCTCCGACGCGAACGGGTCGCGCGGCCGCGGCCGGTCGATCGTAACAATGTCTTTGATCCGCCCGGGGCGGGCTGTGCACACGACGACCCGGTCGGCGAGCGCCATCGCTTCGTCGATGTGATGGGTGACGAAAATGACCGAGGCGCCACTCTCGCGCCAGACATCGAGCAGAAAACCCTGCATTTTTGCCCTCGTCTGCACATCGAGGGCGGCAAAAGGCTCGTCCATCAGCAACACTTTCGGGCGCATCGCGGCGACCGCGACGCGCTGGCGCAGCCCGCCCGACAACTCGTGCGGCCGCTTGTCGAAGGTCTCGGCAAGGCCGGTGCGGAACAGCACCTGGCGGGAAATCTCGCGCTGCTCGGCTTTGCCAACGCCGCGCAGCGACAGCCCGAAGCTGACGTTCTGCCAGACCGACAGCCACGGGAAGAGCGAAGTCTCTTGAAAGATCAGACTGCGGTCCGGCGCTGGTCCAGTGACCGGGACCCCATGCGCGGCTATTTCGCCGGCGCTGGTTTCTTCGAGCCCGGCGATCAGGTAGAGGAGCGTGCTCTTGCCGCACCCGGACGGACCGAGCACGACGACGAACTCGCCGTCTTCGACGATGAGGTCGATCCCTCGCAGCGCCTCGTGGGCCCGCTCGGTGCCGGCCGCCCAGACCTTGCCGACGCCGCGGCAGCAAATCGCCGGCTCAGACATCGGCCAACCCCGCGGTCCGGTTGGGCAGCCAATAGAGAATGCGGCGCTGAATTTGGCGCAGCAGAAAATCGCAGCCGAACCCCAATAGCCCGATGATGACGATCGTGAAAAACACCAGGCTGGGGTTGAAGGTATTGCGCGCCATCATGATGACCTGACCGAGACCAAAGCCGACGCCGGTTGCTTCGGCGATCAGCACCACCATCCAGGCGCCGAACAGGTTGAACCGCAATACCACCAGCAGCCCCGGCAGGATCGCCGGTAATATGACACGCCGATAAATCTGCCATTTGCTCGCGCCCATCGTGCGCGCTACGTTTATGTAATTGCGATTGACCCCGTCGATCTGGGTAATCGTCGCCAGGATCATGTGAAAGAAGAGCGCGACAAAGACCATAAAGATCGCCGGCCCGTTGCCGATCCCGAACAAGAAGATCGCGACCGGCAGCCAGGCCACCGGCGATACCGGAGCAAGCAACGTGATGGTCGGCAAGGTCAAATGCTCGATGAGCCGGAAGTAGCGGATCGCGACGCCGAGGCAGATGCTGATGACCGTGGCGAGACCGAGCCCGGCGAACACCCTCATCGTCGACGACAGGATTGTTATCAGCACGGCCACGGCCGGGCTCGGGCCGGCATTGGAGTCGACACCGACTTGCCAGCGCTGTGCAGTGTTAAAGAACTTGGCCTGGCCTGTGAGATCACTGAGAAAAACATGCGGCGGGGGGAGCAGGCGGGGATCGGCCCAGCCGAAATACCAGCACAGTTCCCAGATCGCAGCGAAGAGCCCCACCGAGACGATCGTCCAGCCCAGGTGAGGCAGCCAAGATCGGAGGAGACCGCGGGCACGCCGCCACTGCGGCGCCGAAGGGAACGGCGCGGCCCGGGCGGACGCGACCGGAGTAGAGGTCATGCCGATTTGTATTTCAGCTGCGAATAGACCTCTGGCACTTCCTTGATAGCCTTTTCAAGCAACGTCCAGTCGATCGCATCATGCCCGGGCTTCTTTTTGATGTAGCCCATCTCGAGGATCGAATCGACACGGCCGAGGATGAAATCGGTCTGCGCTCGCTGATCGACGCAAGGCGGCTGCCTCTGCGCGCCAATGCGCGCGTTTTCGAGCGAGGTCTTGTAATAGGTGCCGACCAGCTCGCTGAGGATCTGCTCGCGCTGCTGCTCGAACATCAGCTGAGCCTTCAGCATCCCCTTTATGAGAGCCTTCAGATCCTCTGGATGCTCCTCGATGACGCTCGTGCGCGCCGCGAGCACGCAGTCGGTGTAGTGCGGCCCATAGATGTCGACCCCGTTGGACAGCAGCACCGACCCCTTGACGTCGTTGAGCAGCGCCGAGGCGTAAGGCTCGATCGTGCAAATGAAGTCGAGCGCGCCGGCCTTGAATGCTTCGACCGCTTCGGGAGTATTGCCCATGTAGCGGACGGTTATGTCACTGAACTTCACTCCATTCTTTTTGAGCCAGTCGTACGGCAATACTTCAAGGGTATCCATCTGGAAGGTGCCAAGGGTTTTGCCTTTGAGCTTGGCTGCCGTGTCGAGCCCGGGCTGGGCGACGATCACGCAGCCTTCGATGCCACCGCCGCCGACGATCTTGACCGGAGCCCCCTTGTCATAAAGTCCGATAAAGCTGGTGTAGGGCAGCACGCTGACATCGACCAGGCCGGCCCCAAGGAATGTCACGATCTCGGCGAAGGTTGGTGTGTTTACGAATTCGAGGGTCAGTCCGTATTCTTTGCCCAATTGTTTGGCATGCGTGATAAAAAAAGCACTATTGCAGAAACCGCTGCCATGGGTGGCCTTAAATGCCCCGGCGGCTTGGGCCTGTCCATTCGAGAAACCCATCGGCACAGCTATGGCGATGGCCCCCGCAGCCGCGCCACGACGCAGAAAAGCACGCCGGTCGATCGAGATCTCGCCAATGTCGCGATGATCACACATCACGCTCCCCCTCTTGCTGAGCGATCCTGAGGACGCACTTTTCGTGCCAGTTCGCAGCTCGTGCGCGGCGCGATCGGATGTGGCTTCACTCGGGGCGAGGCGTGAGGCGGCCGACTAGCCCGATCCGATCGGGTCGGTCCGCGCGTCGATCATCTCGGAACGCAAGCGAGCCGTCTCCTGTTCGCAGAGAACGCCCGTCGAAGTAAGCACGACGCCGTATTCGTCACGAGCCACCTCCGCCGGGAGCAAACCATCAGCGACATCGTCGCGCACCCGCGCCGGTTCGCGCGCGAGGGGGTCGCCGTAACCACCCCCGGCCGGGCCGATACAAACAAATCGCTCGCCGGTGCGGATCTGCATGTGTGGAACTTTCGACGGCAGCATCTCCACCGTCCCGTCCCGCCGGACGAGCCGTAGTTCGGCCGGACTTCCGGGTGCACCGCCGGCGAACCCCCAAGGTGCGAATTCATGGCCCTCGCCTTCGACCGAGGCGCCGCCGTCGCTCAGATAGGCGAACTCGCGCACTGAGCCGAGCCCGCCACGCCACTCCCCCGCCCCGCTCACACCCTCGCGTAGTTCGTAGCGGCTGACCCGCAGCGGCAAGTGGCTCTCGATATCCTCGATCGGGTTGTTGCGCGTATTGGCATAGAGCGTGTCGACCGCATCCATTCCGTCGAGCCCGCCGCGGCCGCCGTAGCTGCCCTCGAAAATTTCCATATGGACCCATTGCTTGCCCTGCTGCATGCCGGAGAAGGCAATGACTTTGAGATTGCCGATCCCGGCGGAGACCTGGCCGGGGAGAGCCTGCGCCAATGCCTTCATAACGGTATCTGCGACTTGATTGCCAGGGCAAAAGCGAGCAATCGTCGGCGCCGGAAACACCGGGTTGGCGAGCGAGCCGAGCGGCGCGGTGATCCTGATCGGACGCAACAGCCCATCGTTTACCGGGATATGGCCGCATACGGCGGTATCGAGCAGCACCGAACGCACCGTCAGCCACACTGCGACGTCGACAGTACCCTCGAACGGCATGTTGATCGGCCGATCGGCGACTTGATCGGCGGTGCCGGTCAGATCGACCTCGATCTCGTCGCCGCGAACCCGCACAGTCGCGACAATCGGCAGATGCCGTTTCTGCGGGTCAGGGCTATCGACAAACCCGTCGATCATTGTGCGCGCGCTATAATCGCCGTCCGGCAGTGCTGCAATTGCCTGCCGCATCAGACGCTCGGCGTAGTCCATGACTGCGCTGCACGCGGCGGTGAAGCACTCATATCCATAGCGCTCGATCAATCCGCCGAGCCGCTCGGCGCCGATCCGTGCCGCGGCAATCTGCGCCTCCATATCGCCGACAACAAGGTCGGAGACGCGAATGTTGTCCCGCAATAGCTGCCAGACGGCATCGTTGCGGACACCTCGGTCGTAAACTTTGATGGCTTTGAACTGGAGCCCCTCGGCATAGGCATCGATCGCGTCGACGATGCCGCAGCTGCCAGGGGTCAGCGCGCCGATATCGAGATGATGTGCAGTGGTGGCCGCGAAGGCGACGAGGCGCCCGTCGTGAAACACCGGCACGGCGAAGGCGACATCCGGCCCATGGCTGGCGCCGCCATAGGCGTCGTTGTGCATGATTACGTCGCCAGGCCGTACCTTGTCGCCACGCGCCTGCAGCGCATTCAAGATGCCGCGGATGTAGCCGGGGATCGGTCCCGATTGCAGCGGCGTCGATTGTGCCGACTCGGCCAGCCCGCGCCCCTCGGCATCGACCAATGCCGCGCCGAAATCTTCGGATTCGCGGATAATCGACGAATAGGACATCCGCATCAGCTTGTAACCCATCTCGACCGCGATGTTCTCCAGCGCGCCCTGCACGACGCTGGCGGTAATGCTGTCGATCGCGAAAGGTTGAACCATCGATGCCTGCCGTTGCTATTGGTCTATCGTCAGAATTAGATTGCCGCCGACCTCGGGGACCAGGGTCGTACCCGGCGGCACAACCGTCGTCGAGTCGGTTTGCAGCACGATTGCCGGTCCGGCGATAGGTTCCTCCAGCGGCAATAGGTTGCGCCGGTAGAACGGCGTCGCCAACCTCTCGAGGGCGCCGTTGTGCCGAAACACGCAGCGCGCGGTCTTGACCAGCGCCTCGACGAGGCTGCCGCCGCGCGTCGGCCGGGGCGCTGCGATCTTCGGCATGCGGCCGATGCCAGTGACGCGGACATTGACGATCTCGATCGGACTCGCCTCGAACACATGCCCGTACTCGGCCCGGTGCAGCTCGACGAAGCGCGCGAAGATTTGCGCGAGCGCCGCCTGATCCAATTTCCCGTCGGGAAACGGGACGCGCAGCTCATAGCCTTGTCCGACATAGCGCAGATCGCCCGAGCGCTCGAACACGGCATCGTCGGGGGCGATCCCGTCGGCGGCGAGCTGGCGCGTCAGCTCGCGCTGCATCCCCGCGAGATCGGTGTCGAGCCGGTCGAGATCGACGGTGTTTCCAGCTTGGAATTCGGTGCGAACTGCGTCGTATTTGAGGTCGGTGGTCAGCAGCCCGACCGCCGAGGTGATACCGGGGTAGGCAGGCACGATCACCTCGGGGATGCCGAGCGCGCGGGCCACCTCGGCTCCGTGCAGCGGCCCGGCACCGCCGAACGCGACGAGCGCAAAGCCGCGCGGGTCGAGACCCTTTTGCACGGTTCGCGAGCTGATCGCGTTCGCCATGTTGGCATTGACGATCGTCAGGATGCCCTCCGAACGCGACGAGCGCAAAGCCGCGCGGGTCGAGACCCTTTTGCACGGTTCGCGAGCTGATCGCGTTCGCCATGTTGGCATTGACGATCGTCAGGATGCCCTCGGCCGCTTCCTCGAGACCGAGGGCGAGCCGCTCGCTCAGACCATCGATGGCGCGCCGCGCGGCAGTGGCCTCGAGCCGCATCGCCCCGCCCAGAAAATTCTCGGAGTCGAGCCGGCCGAGAACGAGATTGGCGTCGGTCACCGTCGGCTCGGCGCCGCCTCGGCCATAGGCCGCCGGCCCGGGATCGGCTCCGGCACTACGCGGGCCGACGCGAAAAGCGCCGGCTCCATCAACATAGGCGATCGAGCCGCCGCCGGCGCCGATCGTGTGGATATCGATCATCGGCGCCAGCACCGGGTAGCCGCCGATCCACGTGTCGCGGGCGGTAGCCTCGGCAAAACGCCCGTCGACGACGATGCCGATATCGGCCGAGGTGCCGCCGACATCGAAGGTGATCAGGCGATCGCGTCCCGACAGCCCACCGCTCCAGGCGCCCCCAAGAACGCCGGCAGCCGGTCCCGAGAGCAGCGTCAGCACAGGGGTCTTCGCGACGGTTGCCGGTGTGGCGACGCCGCCATTGGAGCACATCACGTGCAGATCGGCGGCGAAGCCTTCGTGGCTGAGGCTGCTCGCCAGCCGCGCCACGTAGTCGCGCAGGCGCGGCCCGACGAAGGCGTTGAGCAAAGCCGTGGTAAAGCGCTCGAACTCGCGGAACTGCGGCGCCACCTCGGCCGAGGTGCAGATGAAGCAATCGGGGAACTCCTCGCACGCGATGTCGCGCGCCCGCTCCTCATGCGATGCGTTAAGGTAAGAGAACAGGAAGCAGATCGCTATCGCCTCGACACCGGCGGTGCGAAGCGTTCGCGCCGCCTCGCGCACCGCAGCCTCGTCGAGCGGAGCCAGTACCTCGCCGCGCGGTGGCGCCAAGCGCTCGGCGACCGTGAGGCGATGCCGGCGCTGGACCAGCGGCCGATCTTGCCAGGGAATTTCCTGCCGGATCGAATAATGCTGCGGACGCTGGTGGCGTCCGATGTGGACGATATCGCGATAGCCGGCAGTCGTAATCATGCCAGTGACCGCCCCGTTATATTCCAGCACGGCATTGGTGCCGATCGTCGTGCCGTGCAGCACATGGTCGATCGCTTGACGCGGCAGGTCGAAGCGTGCGCACAGGGCGCTGATCCCGGCGACCACGCCGCGCGACGGGTCGTCCTTTGTCGTCGGCGTCTTGTGGATCAAGGTCCGGCTGGATTCCGTGTCGGCAAACACGATGTCCGTGAAGGTGCCGCCGACATCGACGCCGATCAGGTACATACGGTCCTCATACTGCCTGGCCGGCGTCCGAGCCAAAGCTTTCCCGGCGGCGGCGCACTGCAATGACACCCAGCAAACATGCACCAATGACAAGAAGGGACAGGCCCGTCGTCATCGCACCCAAGGCGTAAATGACCGGGGTGGTGGCGTTGGTCTGCATTGCTTCGAGCTCGAGCGGCAGCGTGTTCAGCGCCCCGACCGACTGCGAGGTTCGCGCGATCTCGTCGTAGGACAGGGTGAAACCGAACAGCGCGACCCCGACCAGGCTCGGAGCGATGATCGGTACGACGACGTACCGGATCGTCTGCGAGCCCCTCGCGCCCAAATCGCGCGCCGCCTCCTCGTAAGCGGGGTTGAAGCGGTTGAACACCGCCAGCATGATGAGGAGGCCAAACGGCAAGGTCCAGGTGAGGTGGGCACCGAGCGCCGAGCTGTACCAGGCCCGCTCGATCCCGAGCATTTCGAACATAGCGCCAATGCCGAGGCTGACCACGACCGACGGCATCACCAGGCTGGCGATAACGACATAAAACAAGGCGGTGGCGCCGGGGAAACGGCGGCGGAAGGCGAGCCCTGCGAGAAAGGAGAACAGCACGGTCGCGACCATCACGATCGCACCGAGAGCAGTCGAACGATCGAACGCTCCCCAGATGTCGCCGATCGACTGGGGCCGGAACAGCTCGCCGAACCAATGCACCGAAACGCCGTTCATTGGGAAGACGAGCCCGCCCTCCGGCCCCTGGAAGGCGAGCACCACGATGGTTGCGATCGGGCCGTAAAGGAACACGACAAAGAGCCCAAACAGCACCGCGAGCCCATAAAAGATCGGCGGACGGGCGGCGGCACGCATCCTCACAGCTCCTTGCGGATGTCGACGACACGCACGAGGAGGGCAATCATCGCAATGACCGCCAGCAATAGGATCATCGCATTGGCAGCGGCCGGCGGGAACTGGAGATAGGAGAGTTGGGTGGCGATCTGCTTGCCTACCGAGGCGACCTGCCCGCCGCCGAGCACGTCGACGGTAACAAAGTCTCCCATCACCATGGCGATGACGAATATCGAGCCGATTGCGATCCCGGTTTTCGACAGCGGCAGAATGACCGTCCACAGCACCTGCAATGTACTGGCGCCCGCATCGCTGGCGGCCTCGATCAGCGATCGGTCGATCCGCGTCATCGAGTTGAAGATCGGCACGATCATCATCAGCGTGTAGAGATGGACGTAGCCGAGAATGACGGCGAACTCGGAGTAGAGCAGCCATTCCTGTGGTCCTTCGACGACGCCGATCCCCAGCAGCGAGCGGTTGACGAGACCATTGCGACCGAGCAGCGGGATCCAGGCGATCATGCGAATTACGATCGAGGTCCAGAACGGTATCGAGCAGAGGAGCAGGAGCACTGTTTGCGAGGTTCGGCTGCGCAGCTGGAACGCAAGGAAATAGGCGATGAAGAAACCGAGTACAGACGTAATCGCCCACACGATAACGCAGAATTTCACGGTGATCAGGTAGGTACTGTAAGTAACCCCCTCCGAAAAGACCTCCCGGTAATTGTCCAGGGTGAAGCCAGGGATCAGGATCTGATAGGTCTCGTAGCCGAAAAAGCTGACCACAACGACCAATGCGATCGGCGCGACGAAAAACAACAGGAACACCACCGCGAGCGGCAGTGCCTGCAGGTAGGCAACGAATGACCATTGGCGAATTGACGCGACTGCGGTGCCCTCAGCCGCCTCGTTGCACTCGGCACCCTCTCCCGCAATGCGGGAGAGGGGGGACCATCGCGCCCGCGATGGTGGGTGAGGGGTCACGCGGCGACGAACTCGTTCCATTTGCGGACCATATAGCGGTCCTCGTCCATGACCGTATTCCACACGCTGACCCGGCCCATGCGGTCCCAGAACGAGCCGCCGTCGCGCACCGCGCCGGTGCTTTCAATCTTTTCGCCGGTCGGGCTGAGGATGTCGCCTTTGGCCGGCTTGCCTTCCATCCAGAAATCCCACTCGTCAGGGCTCATCTGCTGTTTCGCAGTGTCGAGCACGGCCGTGTAATAGCCTTGGCGGTTGAGAAAGGCGCCCGCCCAGCCGGACAAGTACCAGTTGATGAACTCGTAGGCGGCATCGAGCATCGGGCCCTGCAGATGAGTCGGCAGGCCGAGCCCGGCGGCCCAGGCGCGATAGCCCTCCTTCAATGGCTGGTAGACGCAGGCGATACCCATCTGCCGCACCTTGGTCACCGCCGGCGACCACATTGATTGGATCACCACCTCACCCGAGGCCATCAGGTTGACACTTTCGTTGAATTCCTTCCAGAACGCGCGGAACTGCCCTGCCTTCTTGGCCTCGATCATGACTGCGATGGTCTTGTCAATCTCCGGTGTGGTCATGTTGCCTTTGTCGCCGTAACTGACCAGACCCTTGGCCTCGCACACCATCGCCGCATCCATGATGCCGATCGACGGGATGTTCAGGATGGCTGATTTTCCTTTGAATTCGGGGTTGAGCAGCTCGCCCCAGGATTCGATCGGGCGCTTGATCAGATCGGGACGGATGCCCAAAGTGTCGGCGTTGTAGACAGTCGGGATGACCGTCATCCATTGCGATGGTTGCGGGGCGAATTTCTCGGACTTTTCCGCAGTCAGATAAGCGACCTTGATCGGTGCGATGCCCTCCATCGCCACCTTCTTGCCGTTCGGAAGCTCGCCCTTGGTAAAGATTGGCACAATATTATCGTAGTACTTAATTTTAGTGACGTCGATGCCGCGCAGATTGCCCGACGGCACGATCTTCTTCAGCATCCAATATTCCGAATCCAAGAGATCGAACGAGCTCGGCTGGGTAACCGCTCGTTTGACGACGTCATCGGAGACCAGCGAGGTGTATTGAACGGTGAAGCCGAGATCGGCCTTGCACTTGTCGGCGAGTTCCTTGAACTGGTTGACGCCAGTGCCGGCAATTCGCAGCGTCACCGGCTCGGCCGCGTGGACGAAGGGGAATTGGGTGAGTGCACCAGCGCCAAGCGCCAACCCGGCAGTCGAAGCAGTATGCTTCAGAAACCTGCGTCGGGACATTACCACACTCTGCCGCATTACTTTCCTCCCTGATCTTGTTCAGCTCACGACATGCGCATCGGCGTCGTCCCAATCGATTCCCACGACGTCCCCCTCGGCGAGCGGCGCTGTGTAGAAGGATTGGTCCGCGAGCGTCACCGTCAGCTCGTCGCCCCAATCCGATTCGAGGCGCAGCTTGACAATGGCACCCTGGTATTCGACTGCGGCGACTCGCGACTCCAGCGCCTCGCGCGAGAACACTAAGCTGTTGCCTGAGCCGACAGCTTTTAGACGCTTCCCTGCCCGTTTTATGTGCATTCGATCGCTGCGGATCGCGACATGAACGACGCTGCCCGCCTCCAAGCCGGGCCGCAATGTCGCAATTGCAATCCCGCGTGGGCCGCGGAGTCGGGCGCCCTTCGCGTCGGCGGCCTCGACATTGCAGCGCAGAACGTTGTGCCCGCCGATGAAGCGCGCAACGAATACGGTCCCGGGCCAATCGAATACGGCGCGCGCCGGCGCTGCCTGTTCGATGCGACCCTCATTCATCACGATAACCAGATCGGCGAGAGCCAGCGCCTCGTCCTGGCTGTGAGTCACGTGGACGAAGCTGATGCCGAACTGCCGTTGGAAGCGCTTCAACTCCTCGCGCATGCGCACGCGCAAGAACGGGTCGAGTGCGGAAAGCGGCTCGTCGAGCAGCAGCACGCGCGGATTGGTGACGAGCGCGCGCGCGAGCGCCACGCGCTGCTGCTGCCCGCCGGACAGCTGAGACGGGAGCCGCTCCGCCTGGGTCTCCATCTCGACAAGGCGCAGCATCTCACTCGCCTTGGCGCGACGCTCGACTTTAGACACACCGCGCATGCGCAGGCTGAACGCGACGTTGTCGATGCAGTTGAGATGCGGAAAGAGCGCGTAGCTCTGAAACATCATCGCGGTGCGCCGTCTTGCTGGCGGCAGATCGGTCAAAACATCATCGCGGTGCGCCGTCTTGCTGGCGGCAGATCGGTCACGCGAGCGCCGCCGACGATGATGTCGCCGCTGGTCGGAGCCTCGTGCCCGGCGATCATGCGCAACGTCGTCGTCTTGCCGCAGCCCGATGGACCCAGCAGACAGCAATATTTGCCGCCGGGGATCTCGGCCGAAATCGCGTCGACCGCTACGGTGGGGCCGAAGGTCTTGGTCAGCTCGATGAGCCGAACTTCGGACGACGCTGTCATCACCAGTCGGCCGCAAGCAATTGTCGGGCCAGCGCGCCGCCGTTCAGCGGAGGCGGCGGGCGATTACCGCGATCGGTCCGCCGCCGTCGGGTCCTTGGTGCTCGGCGCCGCCTGAGACGAACAGGTCGGTGCGGCCGATTACTCCGGCGAGCACACCCCCGACGAGCGCGCGCGCATGGCGGCTCGCTTGGATGTCGCTGTCGTCCCACATCACGTGACGCACCCCACGGATTGCCCCGCTACGCGACGCCTCGGCCTTGGCGAGCACGGCCAAGATACGCGAGGCCGCCGCTTTGTCCAGTTGGCCCGCGATCTTAAAATCGAGCTTCCGCAGCACGCCGATTACACTGGGCAAATCGATCGCGTCCCGCATCACCCCATGGGCGATGACATTGTCGCCCGACCACGCGGCGCTGTTGCCGAGCACGATGATTTCGCTGTGCAAGAGTTCGACACCGGCCGATGCGCTGGCTCGCGGCGACCACAGGCCGAATTCATGCCCAATCGCCCGGTCATCGAGCATCGCGGGGTCGACTTCGCCAAGGGCGAGTGCCGCTCCGAGCGCCGAGGCCCCGCGTGACAACGCCATCGAGGCGTAGGTATTGTCGGTCGCCGTGGCCGTACCGCGTGATGCCGCCTCAGCCATGCGCTCGCTGGTCAGCAGCGGACATTTGACTTGCACCCAATGGACATCGGCACCATCGACGATTGCCGCGCGCTTCATCGCCTCACAAACCGCGGCCGCCGTCAACTCCACTTGCGGCATTCGGCCGATCTGCTCGGGCAACAGCACGCGGGTCGACGCTGCGCCGATTGCAAGAGATTTGCCGTCACTGGGCCCGGCTGCCCGGTCGCGAACAGCAAACACAAGAAAATGCGGCGACAACCCGCCCTCTGTGCCGCCGGACATTACGATCGCGACGCGCGAGGGCACATCGTCGCATAGCCGTGGGTGAAGTCGTTAACGCAGCCATTGCCCTCGGTCTTGCCGAGAATCGCGACGATTTCATGCGGGGCAATCAGTCCGTCGTCGATCAGCCGCAGAACCGCCGAGGCGTCGCCCGGATCGCGCATTGGCACGCGGTGAACGACGCATTCCATCTACGGGGCACCTTTTACAAAGATGCGGGTCGCGGCCTGTGTCGGTCACACGGGCCATCGCCCGGGCCTACCATCCATCAGTGCATCAGAGGATAGATGGGTGCGTTCGAGGCGGGGCTGGGCGAAATTCGGCGTGGCGCGGTCACGTCCCGGCAAGCCGCCGCAAGCAATGTCTGACGCTTCACCCACTCGCTCGCGTTGAGAGCTTTACAGACGGCTGTGCGCGCGCTAGCTGGAAGGAGGGCCAATTGCCCGTACCAATAGGCGATCCGCTGGATCCATTCGGTAAATGGGCGTTCCTGCATCTCCCAAGCGGCGATGCCGTCGAGCACGTCGCCTTCGCGATCGATCATGTGAGCCAGAACAAAGGCCGACATCATCGCGCATCCGCCTCCTTGGCCGAGAAAAGGCGGCTGCGCGCTGGCCGCGTCGCCGACGATCGCCACCCGGCCGCTCGACCAGCCCTCGAGCCGGATGATCTCGAACCAGTCGCCCCAGCCCTCGAGCCGGATGATCTCGAACCGGTCGCCTCGTCCATCGTCCGGGATACGGTCGATAATCCAACCCAGATGAGGAAACAGCGCGCGCCAAAAACCGCGATCGATCGGCACCGCATTGCCCGAACTGTCGCCTGCCAGTGAAGTCAATTGCACATAAGCGAGCTCGGCGGTGCATGGCGCGTAGAGCAGTCGGCGCGAGCCGTTCCAGTTCTCGCAATGTGCTTGCCCGACCGCCGTTTCGAGCTCATTCGGCTCGCGTCGGATCATCGCCCGGTAGCCGAATTGGTTCGCCGGACGCCGCCATTTCAACAGGCCTAGGCTGTCGCGGACCGGCGAGTTGACACCATCGGCGCCAACGACGAGGTCAGCGTGCCGCGAGCTTCCATCCTCGAAATGCAGCCACCCGTCCGGATCCGCTGCCACTGCGCGCGAATTGAACACGACCTCTCCGCCGGTGGCGACCAGGGCTTCGTGGAGCACCGTCAGCAGGGTTTCGCGCAGCGGCACGTATAGGCGAAAATCCTGGCCGACACGGCTGCTGGCGAATGCGCTGCCATTGTGGTTGCGCTTTTCATGGCGAGAGGCCGGGATGGCGCCGGCGGTCACTCGAGGCAACACGCCCAATACGTCGAGCACCCGCAGTCCGGTTTCCCGAATGTAGATCCCCGCACCTAAAATTCGCAGTGCGCTCTCCTGCTCATGGACGCGAACGCGCCACCCCTTCTGCGCAAAGGCGAGACCAGTCGTCTGCCCCGCAATGCCACCACCGGCAATCTCTACCGTGCGCTTCATGTCGCAAACGCCAATGGGACGAG
>Ga0210403_10003485_pt1 | contig 13835 bp, 12 predicted proteins | sample IncBWC19MmetaG_FD_150863 | JGI IMG/M metagenome (GOLD analysis project Ga0210403, IMG submission 150863) | Forest soil microbial communities from Barre Woods Harvard Forest LTER site, Petersham, Massachusetts, United States - Inc-BW-C-19-M | ecosystem: Environmental > Terrestrial > Soil >... | reverse complement strand
GCGACGCCGCGATCTGCTTAGCCTGGCGATCACAGGTGCAGGGGCAGCGGCTGCGAACGCCGTGGTGCCCGAGCCGGCCGATGCCAAGCCTGTCGACCTCAAGGACAAGCGCAAGGCGCGCTATCAAGCCAATTCCGCGGAGGTTCGCAACTTCTACCGCGTCAATTCCTATCCGGTCCGATAACGGAGCCGTCAGTGCTGATCAAAAAATCGGAGCGTCATCGGGGCCGCGGAAATGTTGCCGGCATACCGGCGAGCGGTGCATCCGGCGATCTCGATCGCAGAACTTTCCTGAAGCGTTCGGGCCTCGCGGCAGGCGCTCTCGGCGCGCTCGGCAACCTGCCGCTCGGCGCGGTACGCAAGGCGGAGGCCGGTCCGCCTCCGCCGCCGGGGGCAACCGTTGCCACCCGAAAAAACATCTGCACCCATTGCTCGGTCGGCTGCTCGGTGATCGCCAAGGTCGCGAACGGCGTATGGATCGGCCAGGAGCCTGATTACGACAGTCCGATTAACCGCGGATCGCATTGCTGCAAGGGTGCGGCGGTGCGCGACGACGTGCTGAGCCAGCGCCGCCTGCGCTACCCGGTGAAGCTCGTGGATGGTCAATGGATCCGTGTTTCCTGGGAAACGGCGGTCAACGAGATCGGCGACAAGCTCCTGGACATTCGCCAGAAGTCGGGACCGGACTCGGTGTACTGGCTGGGCTCCGCCAAGTTCACCAACGAAGCCGCCTACCTCAATCGAAAACTCGCCGCCTTCTGGGGAACCAATAATTCCGATCATCAGGCGCGCATCTGCCACTCCACCACCGTCACCGGGGTCGCCAACACCTGGGGCTATGGCGCGATGACGAACAGCTACAACGATATTCGCAACGCCAGGACCATTCTGCTGATGGGCGGCAATCCGGCGGAAGCGCATCCGGTCTCGCTGCAGCATATTCTCGAAGGCAAGGAGCTGAACCGCGCCAACATGATCGTGGTCGACCCACGCATGACGCGGACGGCCGCGCACGCGACCGAATATGTCCGGGTGCGTCCCGGCACGCATATCGCCACGATCTACGGGATGCTCTGGCACATTTTTGAAAACGGCTGGGAGGACAAGGAATTCCTCAGCCAGCGCGTCTATGGCGTCGACGAAATCCGCAAGCTGGCGGCAAAGTGGCCGCCCCACGAGGTGGAGCGCGTCACCGGTCTGCCGGAAGCGCAGGTCAGGCACGTTGCCGAGCTCTTCGCCAGGGAAAAGCCCGCGACATTGATCTGGGCGATGGGACAGACCCAGTTCGCGACCGGCACGGCGAATGTCCGCGCCAGCTGCATTCTCATTCTCGTCACCGGCAATGTCGGATATGCCGGCGCCGGCGCCAACATTTTCCGTGGCCACACCAATGTGCAGGGCGCCACCGATCTCGGCCTCGATGTGACGACGCTGCCGCTGTATTACGGCCTTGCCGAAGAGGCTTGGCGGCATTGGTGCCGGGTTTGGGAAGTGGATTACGAGTGGATGAAATCCCGCTTCCCGAGCAAGACGCTGATGGAGACGCCGGGCATTCCCTCTACGCGCTGGTTCGATGCGACGTTGCTGCCGAAGGACCAGGTGAGCCAGCCCAATAATGTGCAGGCGATGTTCATTATGGGACACGGCGTCAATACCATTACCCGGATGCCGGAAGCGGTGAAGGGCATCGAGAATCTCGAGCTCTTGGTGGTCTGTGATCCCTATCCGACCGCCTGGTCGGTGCTCTCGGAGCGCAAGAACGGCACTTATCTGTTGCCGGCCTGCACCAGTTTCGAGATGGATGGTTCGCGCACCGCCTCAAACCGCTCGCTGCAGTGGGGCGAGAAGATCGTGGAGCCGGTTTTCGAATCGAAAAACGACTACGACACGATGTACCTGTTCGCCCGCAAGTTCGGCTTCGCCGACCGCATGTTCAAGAACATCAAGGTCGAGAACAACGCGGTGTCGGCGGAAGATATTCTGCGCGAGATCAATCGCGGCGGCTGGTCGACCGGTTATTGCGGCCAGTCACCCGAACGGCTCAAGGCGCACATGAAGAACCAGGCCAAGTTCGATCTGGTCACCTTGCGGGCGCCCAAGGACGATCCGGAAGTCGGTGGCGATTATTACGGCCTGCCTTGGCCGTGCTGGGGCACACCGGAATTCAGGCATCCCGGCACGCCGATTCTCTACAACACCAACCTGCCGGTGAAGGAAGGCGGCGGCACGTTCCGCGCCCGGTTCGGCGTGGAACGCGTCGTCAAGCGCAAGGTGATGGAGAACGGGCAGGAAGTCGAAAAGGAGGAGCACGACAACCTTCTCGCCGAGGGCTCCTATTCGGCGGGCTCCGAAATCAAGGACGGGTATCCGGAGTTCACGCTGGGCGTGCTCAAGAAGCTCGGCTGGGACAAGGACCTCACGCCGCAGGAAATGGAAATCATCCAGCGCGTCAATTCCGTCAATCCCGATGCCGTGTCGTGGTCGCTGGACCTTTCGGGCGGGATCCAGCGCGTAGCAATCGAGCACGGCTGCTCGCCCTATGGCAACGCCAAGGCGCGCATGGTCGCCTGGAATCTTCCCGACCCCGCTCCCGTCTATCGCGAACCGATTTATACGCCGCGCCCGGACCTCGTCGCGGACTATCCGACCTTGCCGGACGCCAGGCAGTTCCGCGTGCCGAATATCGGCTTCACTGTACAGAAGTCAGCCGTCGACCGCGGCATCGCCAAACAGTTCCCGCTGATCCTGAGCTCAGGCCGGCTTGTGGAATATGAAGGCGGCGGCGAGGAGACGCGTTCCAACAAGTGGCTCGCCGAGTTGAAGCAGTACATGTTTGTCGAAATAAACCCGGCGGATGCCAGCGAGCGCGGCATCAAGGACGGCGGATGGGTCTGGGTGACGGGACCGGAGAGCAATTCAAAGACCCGCATGAAGGCGCTGGTGACCGAGCGGGTCGGCAAGGGCGTGGCGTGGATGCCTTATCATTTCGCCGGCTGGTTCGAGGGCGCCGATCTGCGCGCCAAATATCCGAAAGGCGCCGATCCGATCGTGCTCGGCGAGAGCGTGAACACGCTTACCACCTACGGCTACGATCCTGCGACCGGCATGCAGGAGCCGAAGGCCACCCTTTGCCAGATCAGAGCAGCGTGAGGGGGCGGCGATGGCGCGCATGAAATTCCTTTGCGACGCGGACCGGTGCATCGATTGCAACGCCTGCGTCACCGCCTGCAAGAACGAGAACGAGGTGCCGTGGGGCATCAATCGACGCCGCGTCGTCACCATCAATGACGGCAAGCCCGGCGAGCGCTCGGTGTCGATGGCCTGCATGCATTGCACCGACGCACCCTGCGCGGCGGTCTGCCCGGTGACCTGCATCTATCCGACCGACGACGGCATCGTGCTGCATAACAAGGATCTGTGCATCGGCTGCGGCTATTGCTTCTATGCCTGTCCGTTCGGCGCGCCGCAGTATCCGCAGGTCGGCAATTTCGGCTCGCGCGGCAAGATGGACAAATGCACCTATTGCGCCGGCGGCGGTGGACCGGAAGCGCCCGGCAGCGCCGCCGAATTCGAGAAATACGGCTCGGACCGGTTCGGCCAGGGCAAGCTGCCGCTATGCGCCGAAATGTGCTCCACCAAGTCGCTGCTGGCAGGCGACGGTGAAATCATCGCCCAGATTTACAGGGAACGCGTGTTGAAGCGCGGTTATGGCTCCGGCGCGTGGGGCTGGATGACGGCTTACCACGACGACATCAAGGTCTGAGTGGACAGGCCTTCGCGACATGAGAGGAGGTCAATGGCCATGACGTTTCTTGCGCGCATTCGCCTCGCGACCCTCGTCCTGTTGCTGCTCGGAATGGCGGCGTCCGCGCCCGCGATCGCCGAGAAATTCGGCCCGGACGGCGCCCCGAATCCGACGGCGAGCGTCGTCGATCAACAGACGCTGCTGAAGCAGGTTCCCCGCGTTGAAGGCCGCATCGACATTCCCGACACGAAGGCCGCTGTGCTGATGCAGCCGGCCGGCCGCACCTGGGATTATTTCCACGAAGTGCTGCTGCACCGGGGCGGGGCGATCGTGATCCTCGGCATGATCGTGGTGCTCGCCGCCGCCTATCTCATCATGGGACGGCTGCGGATCACAGCCGGGCGTTCCGGCCAGAAAATCGTCCGCTTCAAGGCCTTCGAGCGATTTGCGCATTGGCTGACGGCGGTATCCTTCGTCATTCTCGGCCTGACCGGCCTGAATATCACCTTCGGCAAGATATTGCTGTTACCGGTCGTCGGCCCCGATACATTCTCGGACATTTCGAGCGCGGCGAAGTATGTGCACAATTTCACCAGCTTCTCGTTCATGGCGGGGCTCCTCCTGATCGTCGTGATCTTCTTAAGGGACAACCTTCCAGCGAAGGTCGACCTCGATTGGATCAGAAAGGGGGGAGGCTTCATCAAGAACAGGCATGCTCCGGCCGGCAAATTCAATCCGGGAGAAAAGCTCGTCTATTGGCTCTCCCTTGCGGCCGGCATCTTGATTTCGCTGTCAGGCCTCCTGCTGCTGTTTCCCTTCTACGGGACTGATATCGCCGACATGCAGATCGCACAGGGAGCACACGCCATCGTTGCCGTTCTGTTCATCGCCCTGATCCTCGGCCACATCTATATCGGCACGCTCGGCATGGAGGGTGCGTTCGAGGCCATGGGCACCGGCGAGGTCGATCTCAACTGGGCGAAAGAGCATCATGATCTCTGGCTCGCCCAAAAGCTCGCCGACGAAGACCGGCAGGGAGTTTCGGCGACGCCGGCGGAATGACCGTCCCGATCCGCGCTGCGGTCAGGGATCTCTCCGGGCCTCGAACAGACAAGCGTCAATGTCGACCGAGGGCCGTCGCATATTTTGCGCTCGAGCGGTGATTTTTCCTCACACGTTTTTCCTCACACGGCTGAGGAAGTCTGCGAAGTCCAAATATTTTGGGAGTGCCAATCATCACGGGAGTGAAAACCTCATGGACGATGTCACCCGACGTGCAATATTGGCGGCGACGGCCGCCGGCGGCTTTCTTGCGGCGACGACAGCCGGCGCGCAGACCGGTGAACCGGTGCCGCAACCGCGGCGCCCCGGACACGGCGGCACCGATCCGGGTCCGCGCAATCTTACCCGCGACAGGGAGAACCCGGATCTGCTGGTGCCGCCTTCCACCGATCACGGCACGCTGCCCAATCTGCGCTTCTCCTTCTCGGACGCTCATGTTCGGCTCGAATCCGGTGGCTGGACCCGGCAGATCACCGTGCGAGAACTGGGCATCTCAAGGGACATCGCCGGCGTGAACATGCGCCTGAACGCCGGCGGCGTGCGCGAGTTGCATTGGCACAAGGCCGCCGAGTGGGCCTACATGCTTTATGGCTCTGCGCGCATCACGGCCATCGACCCCCAGGGGCACAGCTTTGTCGACGATGTCGCTGTCGGCGATCTCTGGTATTTCCCCTCCGGTATTCCGCATTCGATCCAGGGCCTCAATCCCGACGGTTGCGAGTTCCTGCTGGTGTTCGATGACGCCGATTTCGACGAAGACAATACTTTCCTGCTGAGCGACTGGTTCAGGCACACCCCGAGCGAGGTGCTGTCCAAGAATTTCGGTGTTTCCGGTTCGCCCTTCGCTCACCTTCCGGATCCAAGTGAGCTCTATATTTTTCCTGCACCGGTGCCGGGGCCGCTCAGCTCCGACAAGGTCGCCGGGGCGACCCCGGTGTCGCCCGGCTTCAGCCACAGGATGCTGGCGCAAGAGCCGATCAGGACCAAGAGCGGCACGGTGCGCATTACCGACACCAGTGTGTTCCCGGTATCCAAGGCGATCTCGGCGGCACTGGTGGAGATCGAGCCCGGCGGCATGCGCGAGCTGCACTGGCATCCCAACACCAATGAATGGCAGTACTATATCGAGGGGCGGGCGCGGATGGGTGTATTCGCCGCGTCGGGCCAGGCGCGCACCTTCGACTTTGCGGCCGGCGATGTCGGCTACGTGCCGTTCGCGATGGGGCATTATATCGAGAATACCGGAACCAAGCCCGTGCGCTTCCTGGAGGTGTTCAGGAGCAACTATTACGCGGACGTCTCGCTGAACCAGTGGCTCGCGCTGACGCCGCCCGAACTGGTCCAGGCGCATCTGAAAGTCGATCCGCAGACGCTCGCCGCCTTCCGCAAGGAGAAGTCTCCGGTCGTCCCGACCTGAGATGCACTATAGCGTTTTCGAGCGAAGTGGATCCCGGTTCGCGTGAAGAAAACGCGTCAAAACAACAATCTGGAGCTTCGGTTCTGATTCAATCAGAACCGATCATGCTCAAGTCAGCTGTCGGGGCCGGTGCGCTCGAGCGCCTCGCGCTCACGCAGATAATCCTCAGTGGTGCGGACCGTTTGGCTTTGCACGCCGTAGGGATCGAAACCTTCTTCGGCGACGGCTGCGACGCGGCAGTCGTCGCACATCCTGATGATGTCGAGCCGCCGGGATGAGCCGGCATACATCCAGTGCTTGCCTTCCAGCTTCGCCACCACGCGCTCGATCGTGCTCTTCACGCCGAACGGCTTGCTGCAGCGGATGCAGCAGAACGGCTCCTCCTCCTTGAGCACGCGGGCAGGGGCTCTGGCGGCGCGGAAGTCGATTTGAGGTTTGAGCGCGATCACCTTCTCGGGACACGTCGCCTGGCACAATCCGCACTGCACGCAGTCATCTTCGACAAAACGCAGCATCGGCCGTTCCGGGTCGTCACGCAGGGCGCCCGTGGGGCATGCCGATACGCAGGACAGGCAAAGCGTGCAGCCGCCGACGTCCAACTCCACGGTACCGAACGGCGCCCCCTTGGGGAGTGCCACGATATCGACCGGAGCGGGGGCCGCACGGTGAAGTTCGCTCATCGCGAACCGCAAGACGTCGCGCTTTTTGCCCACGGGCCGGAAGCTCGCCGGACGCGGTGTCGCGGGCATCGACGGGATTGCGCGCAACGCTTCGATCAGACCGTCCGGATCGTCCGTTTCGATCGTCGCAATCCGCCCGGTGCCGAAGCCGAGCCCGGTGAGGATCGGATCGGTCAGCGCGATCGTCCGCATCAGTCCGGAAACGTCATGAAGCGGCCGGGCTCGAAGCAGGAACCGCACCGCCGATGCGCCATAGGCGAAGGCGGCAGCGATGCTTTCCAGGCCGAGCTGTGTGATCTCGTTGACCGCGAACGGGAGCACATGCGCCGGCAGTCCGTCGCCGAATCGGGCCAGCGCGTCGATCAGCGGGACGCCGTGGGGATCGTCGTGCACCAGCACGATCGGTCTTTCTCCCCCCGCCTCGCGGTAGGCCGTCAGCATCGCGCGCAGCCTGCGCATCAGCGCATCCTCGGGAGGGAGTGCGTAGGAGGCCGCACCGGTCGGGCAGGCGGCCGCGCATTGGCCGCAGCCGGCGCAGACGTTCTCATCGATCTCGACGTGGTCCCCGGCCGGCGTGATTGCCGCTGTGGGACAGAGATCGAGGCAGCGCGTGCAGCCGGTGCGCTGCGAGCGGGAATGCGCGCACAGTGTGGCGTCGTAGGTGACGTAACGCGGCTTCTCGAAAGCGCCGACGAGGTCGCGGGCCCTGAGAACCGCCTGCAACATCGCGGCGGGGTTGCCGGGATCGGCGCGCAGATAGCCGTCGCGCAAATCGGCGGCGGGGAAAAGCGCCGAGCCGCCGGTCAGGTCGAGAATGATGTCGCAGCTCGATTTTGTGTCATTGCGCGATGGTCCGAATACCAGCGTGCGGCGAGAGGAGGGGGCGGCTTGCGCGAAATCGTCGACCGTGACCTCGAACGCGCCGACATGACCGCGGGCGTTTCTGACCTTTCCCTTCGCCACCGGAAAGTCCGCCCGTCGCGGCGTCGCGATCGCCGCCGGCGGCTCGATCAGCACCGTGACGTCCAGATGGTCCTTGAGCAGGTTGCCGGCTTCGACGGCGGTCTCGTCGCGGCCGCAGATGAGGATGACGCCGCGGCTCTCCAGCTTGACCAGCGGCACTGGCGGCATGGGCTCGGCCGCCGCCGCGAGCAGCGCCGCCATTTTCGGCCCCGCCTCGGCCGATTCGCTGGACCACCCGGCGGATTCGCGGAGGTCGACGAATTGAATCGGCGTTGCGCGTCCACCTTCAGCGGCGACATCGGAAAGCAGCGCCGCCTGCTGCGTGCATCCGACCGTCAGTGGCGTGTCGTCTGCCGCGATCGCCCGGAACCGGTCGAGCTCGGCGCGGCACAACTGGGTAGCGGTTGTCGGCTGGCCGCGGCACCCACGATGGATCGCGCCACTGTCGAGCGGCATCGTGCCGTCGCATGAGCAGATCAGAAGATGCCTGTTGGAATCAGCCATTGCTCTCACAATTTCTTGTAGGCGCGATTCCGGCTTCAAGTTGCGGAGGCAACTGGCCTGAACTTCGCGAAAAGTATACGCTCATGGCATTGGACTTGCGATGCCGGAGGTAGTCGTGAAGCTGCTGCGGACCATCAGGCTCGATCCTTCGGATTCGTTCATTTTTGAAAAAGCGGCAGAACCCGGCGAATGGGCTGTCTCGGGCGCGTTTGAATTTGCCCGTTGCAACCCGGCAGACCTGCAAGGCAAGGCGCGCACCGCGTTTCGCGCCGGCTTTTTGGGACTGGAGTCGCTCGGCCGCTCGACATTGGCGCAAATTGTCGAAACGCACGAAAAAGATCGCGAGACTGTCGTCGAACTTCTTGCACAGCAATTGGTTCGGCGCTTCGGTGCGCCTGATCTTGCCACCGCCCGCATGGCCGCTGAAGAGGAGACCGGTTTCGTGGCGTCGCTTTGCGACCATCCGCCGGGTGTGCTGATCGCCGTGACCCGGCGCCATGAGGACGGAGCCATCCGCGAGGAGTTCCGGACGCTGCGCCCGCGCGGCAGGGAAGACCACGGTCGCGCTTTCGAATTTCTGGAGGTTACCGGCGAGGATGACGTGCCAGGCGAACACCTCGATCTGGCCGGGCTGGAGAAGGGAGCGCATCGTTGAGCAGGTCGCGCGACTTCTGGCTCGCTTCCGGTCATCATCTGCTTGATCGCGACGCCGCGGGCAGGCTGGTCGTTACAGACGAGTTCCTGAAAGCCTATCTGGCGCGGCCGGAGCTTGTGCCGCCGCCGGAGGCGTGCCCCGCCGAGCGCAACCTGCACGATGCCTTGCTGCGCGATCCCCGGCAGCCGGTGGCGGACTCCCGGATCGCCGCGGTCACCGACGCCGATGCGCGCGAAAACTGGCAGATGATGGTCGCGTGGCGCAATCATCTCATGAGATGCCGCACCCTGGAGGCCGCCTATCTCGAAATTCGTCAGGCGTAACGACAGATTCCCTCACATCCTCACGGCGCAACTGGTGCAGGCGATCCTGCGCAACGCGCTGGATGATTGCGAGGACGTTTTCATGCTGCGCGCCGCCGAGATGTTCTTCCGGCCGCAAAAGCTGGCGTTTCAGGAGAGCGCTGTCACCGCGATCGACGAAGAGACGGAGTCGCAGTTCAGCCGGCAGCCTCCATCGCCGCTGGTTGCGCTGCTCGGCTTGCCGGCGACCGCCGAAGTCGACATGCTCGACGACAACACGGCGGGCACATACTGGGAACGCAGCGACCGCTTCGACACGGCGCTCGACCTGACAGCCGCCGGGCGCGGTTCAGTCGCACTTGGTGAGATCGTCGCCCGCTGGCTCTCGCATCTGCTGGCAATCGACGTCGTCGTCGAACCCCTGACGGAACTGCGCAACGCGCCGCTGTCCTGGTATGTCGGACTTGATTCCGAGGCCACGCGGATCGGCGATGCGATCTGGAACGGCGAAGATCTCGACGACGCGACGCGCGCGCGCTTGATCGGCCTGTACCGGCTGACGTTCCGCAATCCGGCGGACATGATCGAGAAGGTGCGAGGCGAGCCCGTCTATCTCCTGGCGGCGACGGCGGCCGACCAGGTGCTGCGGCTGAAGCCGCAAAATCTCGTCACCGGCCTGCCGATCCGGCATGCGGAGGCACTCCATTGAGATCGACGGCTCTGGCACGGATTGCGGTAGGCGTCGTGGTCGAGCGGCGCAAGGCGAAGAGCGCTTGGGTGGATTTTCTGTGGCGTCCGGTTTCGGTGTTCGTCGGAAAGCCGTCGGCCGCGCCATGGACATTGCTCGCCGCGGAAGCGGAAATGGCCTTGTTCTATGCAGGCGAGGCCGCGATCGAATTGCACCGGACCGAGACGGCGAATTATCGCGAAAATCTCGCATCGGGCGCACCCGCATTATGGATTGCCTTGCGCCCGCTCGCGTCGGAGCGCCCCTATGAGATCCTCGCCGTGACGGCCGATCCGGCCGAAGGCGAGGCGTTTACCGATGCCGGCAGCAATCTCGTCGAGGCCGTGCCGATGCCGCCCGGGGTCGCGCAATTCATCGGCCGGTTTATTGCCGAGCATCATGTCGAGCGGCCCTTCGTCAAGCGGCGCCGCCAGCCGGCGGCGCCTGCGCTTGTCCGCCACGGACAGGGAAATGGGAGCGCCGAATAGCCATGCCCGAAAATTTTGTTGCACGATGGGCAAGGTTGAAGCGCAATTCGGACACGCAGCGCAGTCCGGAGCCGACAAGCGATGGACCGCCGGTCGATGTGGTTGCCACGGCAGAGACCGAAGCGATGACCGGGCACCGCGAGAACGGCGAGATCGTCGATGAGCCGTTCGATCCCGCAACTCTGCCATCGATTGAAACGATCACCGTCAACACGGATATCCGCGGCTTTCTGCAAAGCCGGGTGCCCGTCGAATTGACACGCGCTGCGCTACGTCGGGCCTGGGCGAGCGATCCGGCGATTCGCGACTTCATCGGCATCGCCGAGAACCAATGGGATTTCAATGATCCCCATGCAATGCCTGGCTTCGGCCCGCTGCAGGAGAGCGACAATCTGCCGGCCCTGTTGGCGCGCGCGCTGGGCAGCCGCGATAACCTCGCCGTGGGCATTCCGGAAATGCCGGTTTCCGTGGAGCGGTCGTTGCCCGCCGATCGCGAGGTGGTTGCTCTCGGTCAGACCGCACCGCAAGCATTTGCCGGCTCGCCGCCGGCCGCCAATGTCGGCAGCCCAGCGGATACCGGCGGCGGGGAAAGTGAGGCCGGGCGTGATGGTGTGACCGAAGGAGCCGAGTCTCCAGGACAACATCGTACGCATGGCGGCGCTTTACCGCGGTGAGGGTGGATCGGGTGGAGCAGATGCAAGAGGTCAAGTCGCACACCACCTCGAGCCGGGCCGTCGACGAGATCGATCGCGCCCGAGCGCAGGAATACGCGCTGCTGGCCGCCTTGCTTTCACGCAGCCCCGACGCCCGGATGATTGGGCAGCTGACCCTGCTGCGCGGCGACGCGAGCCCGCTTGGGCTGGCGCATGCCGGCCTCGCCAGCGCGGCGGCCGGAACGGATGAGGCGAGCGCACAGCGCGAATATTTCGATTTGTTCGCCGGGCTCGGACAGGACGCGCTGCTGCCGTATGCATCGCACTATCTGACCGACTCGCTCTACGGGCGCCCGCTCGTGCGGCTGCGCGAGGCGCTTCAGCGTCTCGGCATCGAAAGCGCGGCCGGGCATTCGGAACCCGAGGATCACATAGCGATCCTCTGTGAAATCATGGCGGGTCTAGTCGGCGGGGAAATTGCAGCTCCGGCCGGTGCCGATCGCGAATTCTTCGAACAACATCTCGCTCCCTGGGGCCGGCGCTTTTTTGTGGATCTGGAAGCCGCCAAATCGGCGGATTTTTACGCTCGTGTGGGATCGTTGGGGCGGACGTTCGTGGACATCGAAACCGGAGCGTTTGCCCTCCCGGCCTGAACAAGAGGAGAAGGCACGATGCGTATGATTGTCATGGCATGCCTTGCCGCCGGCGTTATCGCCGTGGGCGCCGCCGCCATTCTCGATAATCTGGTGCAGCAGCCCGTTTCAGTCGCTTTTGCCGAACCCAGCGCGAGAATTAATGCCGTTGAACCGCACTAACGTCGCATGGAACCCTTCGGCGGCCGTGTGTCAGCGGCTTGCCGTGGTGGCTTTGACGCCGCATTGAACCTTACCGCGGGCCCACCGACCCATTTATGGCTGCAAAACGGAGACATTCCATGATGCGTCCAATTACTTCTGCTGTAGCTGTTGCCACTTTGATTGCGGTTGCGATGTCGGTGCTGCGGTCGAACTCCCCTTCGATCGCGTTATCGACCGCTGCGATGCCGCCACTGCAGGAACTCCACTGGACGGCCAACGTGAACAAGCTCCCGGTCCAGGAAATCGAGGATCAATCCCTGGTTTATCCGACGCTGGCGAAACGCTAGCGTTGTCGCGCGGACGGAATAGCCGCCGCCTTTGGCGCAGGCTTTCTGGGTCTGTTCCGGCCCGAAGTAGCTGAGATGGCCGAGACCGGCAGCCGAACGAGAACGCGGGTCCGTGCTGAATTTACTCGGGTCTTCGCCAGGGAAGGACTGGTGCTGCCAGACAGGATTGAACTGTCGACCTCTCCATTACCAATGGAGTGCTCTACCACTGAGCTACGGCAGCATGCCCGGATCAGGAGAATCGGCCAAAACGGGGCCCCTACAGGCGGGCCGATCCTTGCCACAAGGCCCCCGCCCGCGCAAGCGCGGGAACGGGCCGCGGCACCACCAAAAACGGCCAAAATCGGGGCGGCAGGCCGGCCGCGGTCTTCATCGGGCCAGTTGTGGGTCGATCCGGTTCCCGAATTTTGTCGGCGGGCCTGCCGGCGCCGGGTTTTCGCCCATCGACATTTCCGGTGATATTCTTCTTGGGCGCGACGCATAACAGCGGGTCCACGATGACGGATGACAGGAAAAAGGGCGAAGCCCGGGAACGGCATCTGGCAAAAAAAGATGCAAGGCGGGACCGGCTGAAGGAGGCGTTGCGAGAAAACCTCAAGCGGCGAAAATCTCAGGCGCGGGGACGAAGCGATATCGCGCCGGCATCTTCCCATGGTGAAGCCGCCGCACCACATGACGACGGCGGAGAAAAGCCGGGCGAATAGCCGGGTTGGGCCCGCGGCAGGTTTTGCTACCTTACTGTAAGGTGAGACGGAGATGGCTGTGACCCCCGCGACTGGAACCGGCGACGATGGCAGCGCCTTGCTGAGAAGTGCCTTTCCCCGCCTCGAGCAGACCTTTCCGACGCTGACGCTGCAAGAGATCGCGCGCATGCGCCGGTTCGGCGAGGTGCGCCATTACAAGAACGGGGAAATGCTGTTCCAGGCCGGCAAGCCCGGGCCGGGCATGTTCGTGCTGCTGTCCGGCCATGTTGCGATCACCCAGCGCGACGGCCTCGGCCATGTCACGCCGGTCATCGATCAGGGGCCGGGGCAGTTTCTCGCCGAGATCGGCCAGCTCTCGGGCCGCATCGCGCTGGTCGACGGCCATGCCGAAGGCGATGTCGAAACACTTCTGATCCCGCCGGAGCGATTGCGCGCGCTCCTGGTCGCCGAAGCCGATCTCGGCGAGCGCATCATGCGCGCGCTGATCCTGCGCCGGGTGAGCCTGATCCAGGGTGGGGTCGGCGGTCCGGTGCTGATCGGGCCGCAGGATTCGAGCGGCGTTATCCGCCTGCAGAGCTTCCTTACCCGCAACGGCATTCCGCATCATCTGCTCGACAAGGACAGGGATGGCGACGCCGCCGAACTGATCGCGCGTTATTCGCCGTCGCCGTCGGATTGGCCGCTGGTGGTGATGGTCGACGGCTCCGTGCTTCGCAACCCTGCCGAATCCGAACTGGCGCGGGCGCTCGGCATGATCGGCGGCCCGGCCAGCGACAGGATCTACGATGCCG
>Ga0210403_10003484_pt1 | contig 13841 bp, 13 predicted proteins | sample IncBWC19MmetaG_FD_150863 | JGI IMG/M metagenome (GOLD analysis project Ga0210403, IMG submission 150863) | Forest soil microbial communities from Barre Woods Harvard Forest LTER site, Petersham, Massachusetts, United States - Inc-BW-C-19-M | ecosystem: Environmental > Terrestrial > Soil >... | reverse complement strand
TTCAAACCCGTCGGGGATGGCGATCGCCGCGCGAATCTCCTTGTTGATAATTTTGTCCTTCCAGTCCGGCGTCGCGGGCACTACTTCGATCTTCTTACCCGCGCGCAGGGCTTCGAGCACGCCCGGTGAATCCGCACCGCCGAGCATCATCACTTTCGGCGTCTCTTGTTCCGCTTTTTTAAGCAGCGTGAAGGCCAGGGCCCCGAATCCCACGGAGAGCAGCGGGAAAAGGAGCAGCGGCACCAGCAGGGTCGAGATCAGTGTCCGCCGGTCGCGCAGCGCTTCGGTCAGTTCCTTGCGGTAGACGATGCCAATGTTCTGGAGCGCCATGTCAGGCGGCCTCCTCGGGCTTGTAATGCGGCGCGACCACCTTCACGAAAATCTCCTCCAGGTCCTGCTCCTGGTACTTTTCGCGCAGCGAACCCAGCGAGCCCTCCGCCAGCAATTTCCCCGACTGGATGATGCCGATGACGTCGCAAAGTTTTTCCACTTCGCTCATCACGTGCGTCGAGAAAATAACCGTTTTCCCCCGCTGGCGGCACTCGCGGATGAACTCCAGAATAGTCCGCGCGGTCATGATGTCCAGGCCCAGCGTGGGCTCGTCGAAAATCATCACCTGCGGATCGTGGATCAGCGTGCGGGCGATGGAGGTTTTCTGCTTCATGCCGGTGGAAAGCTTGTCGCAGCGGCGGTCGCGGAAGGAATTCATGTCCAGCCGGGTGAAGATTTCGTCTAGGCGCCTCTTTAATTCCGCTTCCATGATGCCGTTCAACCGGCCGAAATATTCGACCATCTCCTGCGCGGTCAGCCGCGGGTAAAGGGCGGTGGCGGTCGAGAGAAATCCGACGTTGGCGCGCACTTTTTCTGGGGCTTCGACCACATCATGGCCGCAGACGATGGCCGTGCCGTCGCTGGGCTCCAGGATTGTGGCCAGCATCCGCAGCGTCGTGGTCTTGCCCGCGCCGTTCGCGCCGAGCAGTCCGTATATCTGTCCGGGCGCACACGTGAAGCTCACGCCGTCGACGGCGCGGATCTCGCCGCGCTTTTTGTCTTTAAACAGTTTGGTAAGTCCACGTGTTTCGATCATGTGCAAAACCTCGATAAGTACAAGGAACCGCACACACCGGCTTATGCTCCGGATTACGCTGGTGCAGAAAGAAAGATATCACCGGAACCGACGGTACGCGCGGAAAGGAATCCGTTCCTAGCCCTTGTGACAGTTCGGGCACCGTTTGGCATCGAATTTATCGGGCGTCACGCGAAACATGTTGTTGCACTCGATGCACACGCGATGCACCACGGGTGACACTGGCTTCACTGCGGGACTCTTCTTCTCTTCGGGCAGCGTGCTTTCGGAAAGATCCATCGCAGCGGCATTCTATCATGGCCAAAGCGTAACCCGCGGGGCACGACTGGCAGCATCCTCGAACCTGCGCCGGGCATCACACTGGATGACGGATGCCTGTGGAGAAAATGGCTAACCTCCTGATAGACTTTAGGTTAAGCATTCGAAGTACAATCGAGGCCAGCACTCGGAATCCGGAACGACGGGCGCCCGCGAAAGCCGGATGATTCCTTCGTGTAGCAGATCCTGATGGCGAACGAGGATTGGGTTTCAGGAATTTATGGATAAGAAGCTGCGCAACCGCACGCTGCTCTTCCTGCTCCTTGCGGGAATCATCGCGTTCGTGTTGATCAAAGTGAGCGGCCGCCAGCCGGCGGCCAAGATTTCCGCGATCAAGCCGTTCCGCCAGAATATCGTTTCTTCCATCACCAGCAACGGCAAAGTGGAACCAATCGCACCGTTCAGCATCCGCGCGCAGCTCGACACCTTTGTCGAAAAGATCAGTGTCAGCGAAGGGCAGAACGTCAAAAAAGGGCAGTTGCTGCTGGAATTAAACGTGAAGGACGCCGCCGCGCAGCTGGCCAACGCCAAATCAAAGTTGCTGCGGGCCCAGGAAGATCTGCGCGCGGCCAAATCGGGCGGCCGTACGGATGATGCGGCCCGCGTAGCCGGCGACCTGGCCAAAGCCACCGGCGACCGCGACGGCTTGCAGCGAAATCACGAATCGCTCACGCGCCTGCTGGCCGGGGGCGCAGCAACGAAAGACGAAGTCGCCACCAATGATTTAGCGCTCACCAAAGCACAAGCCGAAGTGAACCGCCTGACCGCGGTGAAAAAAGAGTTCGAGCGCCAGGTCTCGCTCGATACCTCGCGCGGGGAATTGGCCGTGCAGCAGGCGCAGAGCGACGTCGCCGCACTGGAAGACAAGGTTCGCCAGGGCCGCATCACCGCGCCCACGGACGGCACGTTGTACGCGCTACCGGTCAAAGCGGGTGATTACGTGAAACTCGGCGACCTGCTCGCCGAAATGGCCGACCTGCACAAAGTGCGAGTGCGGGCCTTCATCGACGAGCCGGAAATGGGCGGGCTGGAACCGGGCCTGCCGGTGAAAATTACCTGGGACGCCCTGCCGAATCGCACCTGGCCGGGCCGGACGGAAATGACGCCGAAGCAGGTGGTGCCGCGCGGCTCGCGCAGCGTGGGCGAACTGCTCTGTTCGGTCGAAAACGAAAAGCTGGAGCTGCTGCCAAACACCAACGTGAACGTGCGCATCAATTCCCGCGAACGCTTGAACGTGCTGGCGGTGCCGCGCGGCTCGGTGGAAACGCTGGGCGGCCAGAGTTTTGTTTTTGTGGTCAAGGACAGCGTGGGCAAATCCATTCTGGAAAAGCACCCCATTCAGGTGGGCATCGCCGACGCCACGAATTATGAGGTAGTCAGCGGGCTCACGATTGACGACACGGTGGCGCTGCCGGGCGACGCCGATTTTCGCGACGGCATGTCCGTGCGGGTGGTGAACTTGGACACGTCGAACGTTTCGGGCGGGAATGGTGCGAGTCACTAACTTTACTTCCATCGGGCTGATCTTTCTGATGCTGCTGGCCGGTGTGGCGCGCGCGCAGGAATCGCCACTGGAAAAAGCGAAGTCTGCGTTTGAAAAGGGCGAGTACCCGCAGGCGATTGAGATTCTCAAAGGTGCGGTTGCAAGCGAGCCGAACAACGCCGATCTCTTTGTGCTTCTGGCGAGAGCCTACCTGGAACTGAACCAGTATGACGCAGCGGTGAATAGCGCGGAAAAGGCTGTCGCCATCAACCCGAAAAATTCCGAATACCACCGCTGGCTCGGCGAAGCGTACGGCGCGAAAGCGGACCACGCGTCGATGCTGAGCGCGTATTCGCTAGCACGGAAAACGCAGAAGGAATTTGCGGAGGCAGTGGAGATCGACGCCCATAATTTTGACGCCCAGCAGGATTTGATCGAATACGACTGCACCGCTCCCGGAATGGTCGGCGGCGGCGAGGAAAAAGCCCTGCCCCTGATCGAGAAATTGATGGTCATGGACGCGGCGGAAGGGCATTACGCCACCGGCATCTGTCGCGCTCAGAAAAAGAATTACGAAGCCGCGGACGAGGAATTCGCGAAAGCGCTCGACAGCAAGCCAAAAACTGCTAAGCGCGTTTACGATATCGGCGATTACTATCTCCAGCGCAAGAACGCGGAGAAACTTCTGGTTGTGGCCGGTGCCGGAGAAAATCTGGCGCCGCGCGACCCGCGTGGAAAATTCTATCGCGGCGTTGCCTACACTTTACAAAATGAGAAGCCCGTGGAGGCAGAGAAGCTCTTGCATGAATATCTGGAGCTCGCCCCGATGAACTCCGAGTATCCACGGCCGTGGGTCGCCCATTACTGGCTGGGCCGGCTGCAGGAAAACCGGAAGAATCCCGCCGGCGCGCGCGGCGAATACCAGGCGGCGCTGAAATTGAACGGCAAGTACAAGCCGGCGCAAGAAGCGCTGAAGCAGCTCGGGAAAGACTGAGCCGGATTTTTCGGAACATAAATGCACATACGCGAAGCAGTCGCGGTGGCCGTGGACGCCTTGCGCGCAAACAAAGTGCGCGCGGTACTGACGTCCATCGGCGTGATTATCGGCAGCGCCTCCATCGTCCTGGTGGTCACCGTGGCGCTGACCAGCCAGAAATTCGTAATCTCGCAGATTGAGGCGATGGGCTCGAATCTCGTTTGGGTCGAGATGATCAAGACACCCGAAAAAGCCCAGCCCCTCAGCTACGAAATCAACACCGACGACCTGGCTGCGGCGAAGGCGCAGATTACCGACGCTCAGGTGGTCGCGGGTTTCAACGACCTGCCGATGGCCGTGGTCGTCAACGGAAGGACACGGCCAGTGCGGCTGATTGGCGTCACCGACGGCTACCAACAGATCCGCCGGTTGATCATTCTGCGCGGGCGCTACTTTGATTTTGCGGACATGGAATCGCGGAGCAAGGTCTGCCTGATCACCAAGGACCTGGCCGACCGTGTGTTCGGCGTGGAGAATCCTGTCGGCAGGCAGCTGCGAATGGGTGAGCTGACCTTTACGGTGATCGGTGTTTTCCGCGAACGCGCGGAAACCTTTGGTTTGTCGGAGTTGCAGAAAGAATCGGTCATCATTCCCTTTTCGCTGATGAAGTATTACACCGGCACCGACGTCCTGAGTACACTCCAACTGCAGACTGGCGGGGCGGACAAGGTGGCGATTGTCGAAAAGCAGGTCAGCCGGCTGCTGAAAAGCCGCCATCCGGCGCAAGCCGAATACAACGTGCAGACTTTGACGGCGATTTTGGGCGCGGCGAAGACCATTTCACTGGCGTTGCGCATCGTACTGATCGTGATCGCGTTCATCGCCCTGCTGATCAGCGGCATCGGCATCATGAACATCATGCTGGTCACGGTGAAGGAGCGCACACGGGAGATCGGCGTGCGCAAAGCCATTGGCGCCGCGCAACGCGAGATCATGTGGCAGTTTCTGATCGAAGCGTTCCTGATCAGCGGCGGCGGCGCGGTAATCGGAATTTTGATTGGCGTCGGCATTCCCGTTATTGTGCAGCAGCTTTTGCCGGGCAATCTGCGCGTGCCGATTTCAGGAATGAGCGTGGTTCTGGCGTTTTTGGTTTCGTGCTCAACGGGACTTTTCTTCGGCTGGCTGCCAGCGAAGCAGGCGGCCGCGCTCGAGCCGATCGAATCGTTGCGCTATGAGTAAGCGGATGGGAGGAAGCAGCATGGCCTCGAAACAAATCGTGGCATTGGGAATATTCGTGGCGGCGATTACAGCGCAAGCGGTGCCGGCTCAACAATCACCGGCCGCGCCCGTTGCCAGTTCCACGCCCGTGGTGCTGACGCTGAAAGGCGCGGTCGAAATGTCGCTCTCGAACAGCAAGGATATTCAACTGGCAAAGCTGCAGGTGCAGGCGGCGCAAGATAACGCGCAACTTACGCGAGCGGAATTTCTTCCGAACCTCTATGCGGGATCGGGAGCGGGCTACACGTATGGATTGCCGGAAACACCCGGAGGCCGGCCGCCGGCGATTTTCAGCGTTACCTATACGGAGCAAATCCTGAACGGACCGCTGAAGGGATTGGTGAAGGAGCAGCAGGAACAAGTGCGGGCGCAGCGGGCCGTGCTGGAGGATACCCGCAACCTGGTGATGGTGCGCGTCGCGTCGGGCTACCTGGAACTGGTGAAGGTGCGCCACTCTCTGGAATTGCAGCGGAAAGAAAAAGAGAGCGCAGACAAAATCGTGGAGGTCACCAAGGAGCGCGAGGGCGAAGGGTACGAACTGCCTGTCGAAGTGACCAAAGCGCAACTGACACTGGCGCAAGTGAAGCAGCGCATCCTGCAACTCGAAGGCAGGCAGGACGAACTGGAAGTATTTCTCCGCAATCAATTGGGTCTCGCTGCGGAGCAGCAGCTCGACGTGACTCCGGAAGAGTTGCCGGGTGCGGCGGAGCAGGAAGGCGCAAACCTGATTGCCATGGCGGCGCAGAGCAACGCGCGTCTCATGGCGGCTGAGTCCGACGTGAAAGGCAAGGAGCTGCGCCTCAAGGGAGAAAAGCAAGGCTACTGGCCGACGCTGCAACTGGTGACGATTTACGATGTGCTTGCGAAATACAATTTCAATAATAGTTTCCTTGTCATCAATGAGCGGAATTTCCGTACCAACAACCTGAATGCTGGGGTGAGCATCAACGTGCCGATTTACAGCGCGAAGACGCGGGCGAATGTAGCACTGGCGCAGGTGAATCTGGAAGCAGCAAAGATCAACCTGAGCAACACGAAAAGCCAGGTGAGCGCGGAAGTCCGGCAGAAATCGCGCAAGGTGCAGCAGACGGACGCCACGAAAGAGGTGGCGCGGCTGGAATTGCAGTTGTCACAACAGAACCTGACTGTGCTGCAATCCCAATTCGGCGAAGGCAAAGTGAATCTGCGCGATGTCGAAAAAGGCCGCCTCGACGAGAACGAAAAGTGGATGTCTTATCTTGACGCCAATTTCCAACGCCAGCAGGCCCAGCTCGATTTGCTGAAGACGGCGGGCCAGCTGGAAAAAGTCTTGGAATAGGCCAGCGAATCGCGGTGAGGGATTCCGCCTTCAACTGGATGTCATCCTGAGGCCCGCGCATTTTGCGGGTTGAAGGATCTCAACGTACAGTTAAGCTTTGATGTGCATGGTGAGGTTCTTCGCCCATCCTTGTCGGATGGGCTCAGAATGACATCCCGTGTTGTGTCTTTGCGAAAGTGAAACTCTGCTGATGCTGGATAAAGAAAGCCTGAAAATTCTTTCGGAAGCTTTAGAGAAGCTGGACGCGGGATTTGCGGCCCTGCCCGAGTTCGACGCCCGAGTGCCCGGCTCAAAAGGCATTGTGGAAACCCTGGCGGAAACCGCGGAACGCCTGCAGAACAACTATCCCTATTTTCACCCGCTGTATGCGGGGCAGATGTTGAAGCCGCCGCATCCGGTGGCCCGCCTAGCCTATGCGCTGGCGCAATGGATCAATCCTAACAACCACGCTCTGGACGGCGGGCGCGCGACTTCGGCCATGGAGAGGGAAGCGGTTGCCCAGATCGCCGAAATGTTTGGCTGGCGCGATCATCTCGGCCACTTGTGCGGCGGCGGCACGGCGGCTAACCTGGAAGCCCTCTGGGTTGCGGGACAACTGGCCCCGGGGAAGAAAGTTTTGGCCAGCGAGCAGGCGCATTACACGCACGCGAGAATCAGCGGCGTGCTGCAGCTGCCATTTGCAGCCGTGCCGTGCGATGCGCACGGTCGCATCGATATCGCAAAGTTGCGCCATCTCCTTGCTCAAGGAGAGGTTGGCACCGTGGTGGCCACGATGGGAACGACGGCCACGGGTTCTGTCGATCCGCTCGCGCAAATTCTGGAATTACGCGAGAAACACGGATTCCGCGTCCATGCCGATGCGGCCTATGGCGGATATTTTGGCTTAGCCGCAAATCTTGGCGCCGAAGTACGGTGCGAATTTGATTCGTTGCACCTTGTGGATTCAATTGTGATCGATCCACACAAACATGGCTTGCAGCCCTACGGATGCGGCTGCGTGGTCTTTCGCGATCCGGGGGTTGGCCGGTTGTACAAGCACGATTCTCCGGCAACGTATTTCAGTTCACGCGAGCAGCATCTTGGAGAAATCAGCCTGGAGTGCTCCCGCCCGGGAGCATCCGCGGCCGCGCGTGGCGCGACGCAGAAACGGCTCCCGCTCGCGAAAGGCGGCGAATTTGCGCGTGGGCTGGACGACGGCCGGGCGGCGGCGCTCGATTTGCACCAGCGGTTGCAAAACGATGAGCGGTTTGTGACGGCATTTCCACCCGAACTGGATATCGTGGTCTTCGCGCCGCGCGCGGCCAGCGTCAGCGAATCGTCGGGAAGGTCGCGGCAGATCTTCGAAGCAGCGGCCCGGCGAAATTTGCATCTGGCAGTGGCCGGACTGCCGGTCGAGTTTTTTCAGGCGAACCTCGGTGCCATGAAGAAGGACCGAAACAGTCTGACATGTTTGCGGTCAGTGCTGATGAAGCCAGAGCATAAAGAATGGATTGGGCGAATCTGGGAAATTCTGTCAGACGCGACGGATGAGGTTGTGGGGAAGCGTTAAGATGATTGAGTAGGAGCCGACCCGGTTGGCCCGCACTCAAAAGGGTTGCAAACTCCACTCAATGCAGGATTTAACGCTTGGATGCCGATTGCGCACCGTTGGCAGATTCGTATGCGGAGATGTATCCAAGTCGGGTAAACTATTATCTACAACACTTGGGTGCAAAACAGGTCACAGCGTGTGCCACCTGTTTGGCCAAATATGCGAATGTTTTGCACAATGGATTGACCGAAACTGAGGGTGAAGAATGCCGGATGTACTGAAAACATTACTGTTGAACCCGCCGAGCTTCGAGAATTTCGATGGCGGCGCTAGCTCGCGGTGGCCCGCGACGCGCGAGATTGAGTCCTATTGGTACCCCGTTTGGCTGGCGTATCCCGCAGGGATGATTCCCGGCAGCCGCCTGCTCGATGCCTCTCCCCACAAAATCAACTGGCAACAGACCGTGCAAATCTGCAAGGACTACGAATTCCTGGTGCTGTTCACTTCCACGGTGGGCTTCGCAAGCGACCTGAAGCTGTTGCGCAAAATCAAGGAAGCCAATCCATCGATGAAGGTGGCTTTCGTCGGTCCGCACGGCCACATCAAGCCGGATGAAACGCTGAACGCTAGCGAAGACATCGACTTCATCGTGCGCGGCGAATTCGACCACGCGGTGACGGAGTATGCGCACGGCAAGCCGGTGGGTGAGATCCTCAACGCCAGCTACAAAAAGGACGGCAAGATCGTCCACAACGCGACGCGGCCGCAAATGCACACCGAAGAACTGGATGCACTGCCGTTCGCCACCGACGTCTACAAGCGCGACCTCGAGATTGAGCGCTACAACGTGCCGTTCCTGCTGAATCCCTTCGTATCGTTTTACAGCTCACGCGGCTGCCCGGCGCTTTGCACATTCTGCATGTGGCCGCAGACGCTTTCCGGCCACGCCTGGCGCACGCGTTCGGTGGACAACGTGGTCCAGGAAGTGAAGAACGCACTTTCCTACTTCCCGCAGATGAAAGAAATCTTCTTCGACGACGACACGTTCAACATCCGCAAGGATCGCGTCATCGAGTTGAGCCAGAAGTTCAAGCCGCTGAAGTTCCAGTGGTCCTGCACGGCACGCTGCCACAGCAAATATGAAGAGCTGAAGGCGATGGCCGACGGCGGCGCGCGCCTGTTCATAGTTGGTTTTGAATCCGGCGACGCGCAGATCCTGAAGAACATCAAGAAGGGCGCGACCACGGACATGGCGCGCGAGTTCATGAAGAACTGCCGTAAGGTCGGCATCAAGGTGCACGGCGACTTCATCATCGGCCTGCCGGGCGAAACGAAAGAAACCATCAACAAGACCATCGATTTCGCAAAGGAACTGGATTGCGAAACCATCCAGGTTTCGCTGGCGCACGCCATGCCCGGAACCGAGTTGCACGATCAGATGTCCAAGGAAGGTTTCCTGCGCGTGGAAGCGCTGGCCGACCAGGGCGGCCACCAGTTGCCGCACATCGAATTCCCTCATCTTTCCAAGGCCGACATGATGGCGGGCGTGACGCGGTTCTACGACGAATATTATTTCCGCCCGAAAGTTGTCTGGCGGATTGTGAAGGAAGCGCTGTGGGACAGCCACGAGCGCAAGCGGCTCTATCACGAAGCCACCGACTTCCTGCGCCTGCGCGCCGAGCGCCTGAAGTGGGTCCAGCAGGGCGGCGACGCGCCGAAGGCGATGGTTGCGGTGGGCGGAACCTCATCGGCCAGCGGCAACGATTAACCCGAAAGAATGAGCCACGAGCATAGGCTGCGATTCAAGACGCTGGTCATGGTCTTGCTCATGGTGGTGTGTGCGAACACCGGCGACCTGATGCTCGCGCGCGGGATGAAGCAGATCGGAAACGTCGAGATCTCCTTTCCGGGACTGCGGCACGCGCTCTTGTCGACGATTCAGAGCGGCAGCATCTGGATCGGGATTCTCTTCCTTATTGGTTTCACACTCTGCTACATGACGGCGGTCAGCTGGGCGGATTACAGCTTCGTGATGCCCGCCGGTGCGTTCGGCTATGCGGTTCAGACGATGCTGGCGATTCTCGTGCTGCACGAAGTGGTTTCCCCAAAGCGATGGATCGGCGTAGCGATGATTTGTGTCGGCGTCCTGCTGGTGGGCCAGACCAAGCCGAATACCACGAATCCCGTGCCGGGAGTAACCGGACTATGACCCGCGTGATCCTGATGCTGATCTTCTTTGTGCTGTGCAACACCGGCGGCGAACTGGCAATGTCCTACGGGGTAAAGCAGGTCGGTGAGCCGCAGAGTTTCCGGCCGATGGCGTTGCTTAGATTTATCTGGGCCGCGGCGCGAAACAGCTGGCTGTGGGTGGCACTGCCTCTTCTGGCGGCGTCATTTTATTCGCTGCTGATCCTGTTTTCCTGGGCGCCGGTCAGCGTAGTGATTCCGGCGTCGGCGTCGAACTACATAGTGGGGACATTTGGCGCAAAGTATTTGCTGAAGGAAGATGTCTCGTTCAAAAGATGGCTAGGCGTGATTCTGGTGTGTGTCGGCGTGACGCTTGTATTACTAACCGGCAAGAATTAAGACCACGGCTTCTAGCCGACACCCTTCCTGCAACATTCCACAAAATTAAACCAAGTGCTAGGGACGATTGGAAAAGATGTAGCGGTCGGCCGATTTGCTGATGAGATAGACAGGGGCGAACTGCCCCAGGGTGTCGCGCTTTTTTTCATTGCGGGTGATCAGGTAGATGCGCGTGGGGCCGGCCCATTGCCGGGCGAATTGAAGGTCGTCGAAGAAGATGGCTGGTGAGTCGGGGAAGAGGGAGCCGTACCAGAGGCCGTTGACGCGGCCGTTGAGGACGTAGATTTGGTCGCCGGTGTAGAAGCGCACGGAGGAAGCATTCGCATATTCGCCGTCAGTGAAAATTTCGTCCGTGGGCTGAAGAAGCGGCCTGAGTGTGACGGCGAATTGCTGGGAGCCGAGGATCGGGTAAAACACGCCGAGCGAGATGTGGGCGCACTCGATAAAGACGATCATCATCGCGACGAGAACCCAATTTGCGGCTTGAATTTTCCCGCGGCGGCGGAAAAACCAGTTGAGGGAAGTGCCAAACAGAAAGGCCAGCGCGGTGCCGATAAGCGGCTCGCGGAAAAATCCCATAGCGTCTCCGGTGAGATCCAGCATGTGGCCGAGGGATAGTGCGTAGAGATTCGGATTCTTGTTCAGCAGGTCGAAGAGTTCCAGGTTCGGCGCCGGGCTGTGCGATGTGATCGCGAGTGTGCCGGTGATTGCGGCGATCAGGAGCCCGAAGGCCAGCAGGACTGCGGCGGAGCGGCGGCCGGCGCGGGCGATGGACGACCCGATTGGCGCTTCGGATTCCTGCGCCATCCAGTGGCCGATTAGCAGCGCGAGGCCCGGAAGTCCGGGGGCGAGATAATATTCTTGGCGCGTGGAGAAGCTGAAAAAGAGAAGGACGACGACAGGCCAGCAGAAGAGGAGCAAGAGTGCGGCTTCCGTTGAGCGACGGCCCCCGGCGATACGCGGCAGGCGAAGGCGTACCTGGGCAAGCGCTTGGGGAAGGAATGAACTCCAGGGCAGAAACCACACGAAAATCAGGCCGTAGAAAAGATAAAGTGGAAATGTGTCGTAGTCGACGGGATAGCGCTTGCCGAGATAGCGCAGGAACTGTTCGTTGACAAAGTAAAACCAGAGGAAGCCCTTAGCCTGGCCTGCCGGCGGATTGGCGCGCGCAGCGAGGATGTGCCACGGAGCAGCGATTAGAAGAAAAATAAAGGCGCTGGAGAAGAGATGCATCTTCAGCAGGTGGCGCAGGTCGCGCGCCAGCAGCAGGAAGATAAACATGATCGCGCAGGGGAAGACTACGCCGATTAGCCCTTTGGTGAGCACGCAGAGCGCGACGACGGCGGCGATGCCCCAACACGAAAGAAGCGCAGGTTTTTCCGATTGCCAGCCGTCGAGAAAAAGATAGAGCGCGATGCCTATCCAGAGGCCGACCGTAACATCGGGGATCAGGATGCGGGTGAAGAGATACGGGCCGATGGTAGCGAGAAAGACCACGGCAGCCCAGAACCCGGATTGCGGCGTCAGGAAGCGGCGGCCAAAGAAGTAGAGCAAGAATGCGAGCGCGAGGACGCTCAGGTGGAGCGAAAGCCGCGCGCTCCAGGTGTGGATGCCAAAGACCTTGAGGCCGAGAGCGACCCCCCAATAGGGGAGCGGAGCCTTCTCAAGGTAGCGGATGTTGTTTTCGTGGAGCGTGACCCAGTCGTGACGCACCAGAATTTCGCGCCCGGCGTCGGCATGGGATGCGTCGACGTCATCCTGAAGAGGCGGGGTAAAGAGGCCGGGGCCAAAGACGGCGAGCCAGAGAAGAGTGAGGATGACGAGCGAGGGCCAGGTGCGTTGTCCGAGAGAACGAAACATTCCGATTGAAATCCTCTGAGAGGGATAACAGACGCGAAAACGTCCAATGGGCAAAAGAATAGTTTAGCATGCACACTTGTCTGGACATCGGCGAAGAGACAGAAAAATCGAAAGCGCGAAACCTGGAGTTCGCCGAGATGCGCGATAATGAGGGGGGCAGGGAAGAGTTTGGTGAGTCGTGGTATTGTATATTTCAGAACTTCGCCTGGCAGCAACGGTAGCGCGGTGGAACGCCAGAAGAATCTGAAACAATCCGCAGGGGCTCGGGGCGCGGCAATCCGCTGTAGAGAAACTGGATGATGAAATGAAGAGGGACAAGGGAGCCTGAGCGTGATTATTGTGCGCAGCCCGATGCGAATTTCGCTGGGTGGCGGCGGCACGGATTTGCCGTCGTATTACACGAAACATACTGGATTTGTGGTCTCCGCGGCGATCACGCGCTATGTGTACATCACCATCAGCGACGGGTTCTGGCCGCGAATTCATCTGAAATATTCGAAGATGGAAGATGTGGAGCGGGTCGAAGAGATCCATCACCCAATTATCCGTGAGGCGATGAAACTGACCGGAGTCACCGGGCCGTACTTGGAAATCGTAAGCCATTCGGATATTCCGGCCGGTACGGGCTTGGGATCATCGGGAAGTTTTACAACGGCGCTGCTGGGCGCTCTGCACACGTTCAACCGGAAGTTTGTATCGCCGCAGGAATTGGCGGAGCAGGCTTGCCGGATTGAGATCGACATTTTAAAAGAGCCGGTGGGAAAACAGGATCAATACATTGCCGCATTCGGCGGGATTACCAGTTTTGAGTTTCTGCCGGATGGCCAGGTGAATGTTGCGCCGCTAGCACTCCCCTCGGAGGCCCTGGCAAACCTGGAAGATAATCTTCTGTTGTTCTTTACAGGAACAGCGCGCTCGGCTTCGGAGATTCTGCGGGATCAGGATGCGAAGAGCAAAGAAAATGCCGCGGAGATGCTAGCGAATCTTCATTTCACGAAACAGCTTGGCGTGGAGAGCCGCGACGCCCTGGTGCAGGGTGATTTGCGGAAGTTTGCGGAGTTGATGGCCGTGCATTGGGAGCACAAGAAGAAACGCTCGCCGGGGATGAGCAACGGGCCGATTGACTCGCTCTACGAATTGGCAAGAAAAAATGGAGCACTCGGCGGGAAAATCGTTGGGGCAGGCGGAGGGGGATTTTTGCTGCTGTATACGGAGCAGAAGACTCGAGTGCGGGAAGCGATGCGCGGCGCGGGTTTGCGTGAAGTGCGACTGGGGTTTGATTTTGGTGGCACGTCTGTTGTGGTGCATTCGTAAAAGCCGAAGAGAAAGATAGCGCAGAGACGCAGAGTTTGCAGAGAGTCGCTGAGGAAAAGAAGAAGGGAATTGATGCTGCCGGTGGCGATA
>Ga0210403_10003482_pt1 | contig 13844 bp, 11 predicted proteins | sample IncBWC19MmetaG_FD_150863 | JGI IMG/M metagenome (GOLD analysis project Ga0210403, IMG submission 150863) | Forest soil microbial communities from Barre Woods Harvard Forest LTER site, Petersham, Massachusetts, United States - Inc-BW-C-19-M | ecosystem: Environmental > Terrestrial > Soil >... | reverse complement strand
TATAAAATATATTAAATTTTCAAGGTATTATCAAGAAAATTTGAATAAAAAATAAATAAAGAATGGTTTTAGATTAAGACTACTTTTACCCGCCACCAGTTAAGGCAGGGTCTTTTCCTTCCTTTTCGCCATTAATTTTTTAGTGCATCTAATTCGTCTTTATCAACTAATCTTACATTTGCTAAGAAAGAGCCGCTATATTTATACCAATTATTATCTCCGCTATCATGTGTTGGCGCACTTAAACAATATTCCTCTCCATTTGATTTAAAAAAACCGTGAGCAGCCCACTCATAAGGGTTTAGTGAAAAGTTTGTTCTTAAACATTTTTCTCTAATCTCTTGGTAGAATGCAGTTAATTTAGATTCATTTTTGAACTTTAGTTGATAAATACCAAATTCTTTATCAATTAATTCAGCTTTTTTTTTGTTTAAAAAGATTTGTGTTTTCATTTTTTTTTGTTTTTAATTGCCTACTCACTTTACGGCTTTTCGACTTACTCCGTTATATGTTAAGCCCTTTTATCTACGTAATGTTTAAGAGTTGTTTTAATATTTCTGTGTTCAACATTCAACTCTTTAATTAAACCACTTAAATAATCATTTACTTGGGCTGTGAAATTGGTTTTGCGTAGCTGGCAAAATTTATATTTGCGACCTGTTGCCAATTTTGAAAAATGCGTAAATCCGTTTGTTAAGCCGTAACGCTTTATTAGTTCCCTGCTTGGCTCTTCTGGGGCAATTATAAATTCGTCTGAATCTATATTATCAAAAAGTCCTCTTTCAGTTAGAAATTCCAATAGCTTTGGATTCATTTTAATAGTCCAATAATGCCTGTATTGAGGGTCTAATAAATGTAAACCTTTTTGTCTGTTTTCTTTATACTTTTCAACCTTTATTGATGTAACTACTCCATCTTCAATTTGAACATTTTTAAAGGTAGCATAAGCCACTACATCACGCCTCCCCCCTGTTATGAGTCCAAACAAGTAGGCATCCTTTAAAAATGGGTAATAAAGATTGCGCCTTTTCTTGACATCACTCCAGCCGTTTTCTTTGTTAATTTTGTTAATTAAATCAGCAAATTTTGACGGAGGGAACTGCTCTGGATTTGTACCATATTGTATGCGTGATACCTTGAACTTGCTCCACATATTTGGAAACCCTACAAGCTTACACAAGTCTATAATAGCACTTGAAAAGCTGGACATTCTACCAACGGCTTTATTAAATGTTGGTGGTTGATATGCGTCTTTATGTACTATTTCACCTTTAAAATTCCAATTGGTATCAATTTTAAGGAACTCACAATAAGCATCAGAAATAGTATTATCATTAATATCTGTGAATAGCATCTTTGAAGTTCTGTAGTCTAATTTATCCAGCACATAAACCAGCATGTGTAAGAAGCGTTCAGCCTCTTTATTATTTTCAGTGCTTCTGTTTTTTTTTACTTCTAAATAATTAAGATAAATTTCAATTGCTTCCATTAATGTTGGGCTATTAAATTGAGGCTGTTGTTGCCCAACATTATAAACTGGTTTAAATTCAGGCTTTTGAACAGTTACAACCGTACTTTCTGGTTTTTTGTATGTGCCAGCTTCAATTTGTTTTTTGATGTTTAATAACTCAATCTTGGCATCAATTATAGTTTTAGCTGCCAAAGTTTGCTTTACAGGTTTGCTTTTTGGTACATAAATACGTGCATAATACTTAAAGTTGGTACATGAGCAGTCAATTAAACCCTCATGCTTGTACTTATTTTTGCACTTGCAAATCAAAAATAAGCCTGTTTCCTGTTCTTTTTCTTTTAATGTGATGTTTTCCATTTGTTTTGTTTTAATTGTTTTTAAATCAGTTAAAACAAGACCTTTGGCTAATGCTGTTTGTTTGGGAGGTTTGGCGGCTACTTTGTTAAATACCTGTAAAAACTCATCTTCAAATACATAATGACGTATTCGGTCAGTTTGAATTGTTACACCAAGCTCTTTTAATTTTTTACGGATTGCTTTTTGTTTTTTGTCCGTATAGCCGTAATATTTATTACCTAATTCGGCTAACTCAATTATGTTGTTAAACACAGTTAATATGAATGAAAAAGAAGTTCCAAACCAGGCTGGATTAGTTCTTTTTATTTATGTTGCTGTGTCGCTTCAAGAGCGAAACTTTTTCTCAATATGCTGTAAAGCATCTGAGGTCTTCTCAAAGTTATATTTCTATAACCTTCACAATTAATTATAGCTAAGTTACAGAAAAAAAAGCAAAAAACCTAAATTAAAAATGTACCCTTAAATCAATTTATGTACCCCATTTATGTACCCCAGCCATTTTGGGGTACATTTTTAGTGATACAAAGGATTAAAAAATGTACCCCAAAACACACTGTTTTTGCTGTTAATAACTTTTTTTATCTGAGCCTTTAGAAGCCTTGTTTTTAGTACGTTTCAGGAGTTATAAGACACAAAAAAAGCAGACTGTTTGTCTGCTTATCTTTGGTGTGGTACCTCCAGGAATCGAACCAGGGACACAAGGATTTTCAGTCCTTTGCTCTACCAACTGAGCTAAGGTACCAACTCTTTTGGGAGCGCAAACATAGCAATTTTATTTATCTGCATCAAATTTTTTTTTGTTAGTATTTATTCAATAACATAATCAGTAGCTAACCTTTTAAATCTCAGGCTAAATATAGCTTTGCACTTATGAATCTTATAATTGATTTAGGCAACACACAAACTAAAGTAGGTGTTTTTTCAGGTAAAGAACTTATTAAAAAGTTATTTTTTGATAAAAACATGGCTTTCGATGTAAAAAAAATACTTATTGAGTTTCCTGAAATAAAATATAGTATAGTTAGTTCTGTTGTTAACCATAACAAAGAAATTATAAATACATTACAAAATAAAACACACTGTTTAAGTTTTGATATAAATACAAAACTGTTTTTTAAAATACTTTATAAAACCCCTGAAACATTGGGTAAAGACCGAATTGCAGCCGTTGCCGGAGCTGTTGCATTATACCCGAAAAAACCATTATTGGTTATAGATGCGGGTACTTGTATTAAATATAATGTTGTTACTGAAAATGCTGAATTTATTGGAGGAGCCATATCTCCCGGTATAGACATGCGTTATAAAGCCTTAAATGTTTTTACCGATAAATTACCCCATTTACAGTTTGAACCAGGTTTTAATGAAACCATTGGTACATCTACCAAAAACTCCATTATTAGTGGTGTGCAGCAGGGCGCTTTATTTGAAATAGAAGGTTATATAAAACACTTTAAGGAGCAAAATAAAAATGGTGTTGTTATAGCTACGGGAGGTAACCTTTCTTTTTTGGTTGATGGATTAAAAAATAGCATCTTTGCGGCGCCCGATTTAATTTTAAGCGGATTGAATGAGATTTTGCTCTACCATCATAAAAATTAGTTTTTTTATAGCTGTATTTATTGGCACATTTTTTTGCTTTTCTGTTCAGGCTCAAACTTCTACATCATCACCTTATTCCAGGTTTGGGGTAGGTTCGTTAGAATATAACGGCTTTGCTTCTAATACGGCTATGGGCGGGTGTTATACAGCTTATCAAAATGATACGCTAATTCCTTTATTTATTAATCAAGGTAATCCAGCCTCTTATTCTACCAACCGACTTACCACGTTCGAAATTGGTGGTCGAGCCAGCAATACAAATTATACCAGTAATCTTGATGGAAGCGTAAAAAAAATTAACTCGGGTTTTAATTATATTTCATTGGCAGTACCAATAAAACGTAACATGGGTTTAGCGTTTGGGTTGTTGCCATTTTCTAATGTTGGGTATAATTCAACTTCTTACGGAAATACAGATAGTATTGGGCAAGTACAATATAATTATCAGGGATCAGGTGGAATTAACCAAGCATATATGGGTTTTGCCATCAAACCTTTTGATAAAAGCTTACGCAGCTTTCAAAGGTCAGCTCAGTTTAAAGCTCTCAGAGATAGTGGCGAGCATAAAATTATCAGGCGAAAAAAATTCTGGTTGCGAGCACTTTCCTCTTTGTCATTAGGCACTAACGTTAGTTTTTTATACGGCACTATTGATTATTATTCGTACGCTTACTATCCTTACAATTATGGTACTGTATTTAATACTAAACAATATACCGAAACAATTGTACACGATGCCTATTTACAAGGTGGTGCACAAATGGCTTTTGATATAGATTCTATAGGCAAGCATAATTTAAAAAATAATATAAAAATAATTTTAGGTTACACCATATCCCTTCCCAAAAGAGTATCTGCAACACAAACCGAAGTGGGTTATACATTCTCATCTCAATCCAATGGTGTAGAACAGCCTTTTGACACTTTTGCCTACAAACCTTCGTATAAGGGTTCTATATATATACCACTTATGCAAAGTGTAGGCATTGGCATCAAAAGTGGAGATAAACTTACCATATTGTTAGATGGTGGTTTTCAGCAATGGAGCAAGTACTCTTTTTTTGGTGATAATCAAAAATTACGCGATTTATATAAAGGTTCTATCGGTTTCCAATATTTACCAAACCGAGCTGCTATTGGTGGCTTAGCTTATTTAAAACGAATAAATTACCGTATAGGTGCTCGTTATAATACAGGTTATTTAGTGTTAAACAACAAATCTATATCAGAGTATGCCTTTAGTGCTGGTATTGGTTTACCCGCAGGAGGTGGCCGGTTTAAGTTATTTACCATGCTCAATCTTTCAGGAGAGTATGGTGTGTATGGTACCACACAAAATCAATTAATTCAACAAAAATATTTTCGCATGGTATTAGGGTTAACTTTTAACGACAGGTGGTTCATTAAAACAAGATACGATTAATGAGTTTATTTAAAAAAATAACACAAGGGCATTTGTTTTTTTTTGTAGCTCTTTTTGTTTTATTCTCTTGCCAAAACAACACCAAAGAAATTGATGAAATAACACAAAAAGAAGCAGCTTTTCCTACCGAACGTGGAAAAACGGTAGAGATACTTTATACCGACTCGGGCTTGGTTAAAGTAAGGCTTACTGCACCGGTTATGAATCACTACACCTATAATGTTAAAGAACATTATACCGAAATGCCCAAAGGACTTTTTGTTGAGTTTTTTAATGAGCATAGCGAAGTTAAAACCAGGCTAAAAGCTAACTACGGTATACGTTATGAGGATACCAAGAAAACAGAGGTAAAATATAAAGTACAAGTAACCAATGTTAATGGCGAAATTTTAAATACTGAACAATTATTTTGGGATGAAACTACCCGAAAAATTTATACCAAAGAGTTTGTAAAAATTACCACAAAAAAAGAAGTGCTTACAGGTAGTGGCTTAGTAGCTAACGAAGATTTTACCGATTGGGAAATTGAGAATATAACAGGCACACACACCGCAGAATAATAACAGAAATAATTCTAATTTTACTGCATGGATATTTTAAAGGAGTTTACTGAAGCTATAAAAAAAGCTCTTTCAGCATTATATACAACTAATTATACAGGAGAAATTTCTTTTCAAAAAACAAGAAAAGAATTTGATGGTGAAATAACCTTGGTTACATTTCCATTATTAAAAACGTCCGGCAAAAGCCCCGAAATTACCGGAAATGACATTGGGACTTATTTACAGCAAAACACAAATCTTGTAAAAGGTTTTAACGTGGTAAAAGGTTTTTTAAACCTAAGTGTTGCCGATAAACTATGGCTCACTTACTTTTCTGATATACTAACTAAAGATGCTTATGCACTTGAAGGTCCTAATTCTTCAGGTCAATCAGTAATGATTGAGTATCCGTCACCCAACACAAACAAACCTTTACACTTAGGGCATTTACGTAACATTTTTTTAGGTTCAGCCTTGGCCGAAATTTTAAAAGCACGCGGACATAAAGTTATTCATGCTTGTTTGTATAACGATAGGGGTACTAATATTTCCAAATCCATGTTAGCATGGCAGTTATACGGAAAAGGAGCAACACCTGAAAATACAGGTAAAAAAGGCGATAAATTAGTGGGCGATTTTTATGTTGAGTATTCTAATGCCTATAAAAAAGAAGTTACCGAATTAAAGCAAAAAGGTTTAAGCGAAGAAGAAGCTGAAAAGCAATCATTACTGGCAAAACAAGTAAACGATTTAACTGTTGCCTGGGAAAACAATGATACCGAAGTTCGAAACCTTTGGAAAACCATGAACAACTGGGTTTATAGTGGTTTTGAAACCACATACAATACACTTGGTATAAAGGCTGATAAAAATTATTACGAAAGCGATGTATATAATTTAGGGAAGCAGACTGTTTTAGAAGGGTTGGAAAAAGGCATTTTTTATCAAAAAGAAGATAGTTCTGTTTGGATTGATTTAACATCTGATGGTTTAGATCATAAATTGGTACTACGCAGTAACGGAACAAGCGTTTATATAACACAAGATATTGCAACAGCTAATGAAAAAGATAGAGATTTTAAACTCGATAAATCTATTTATGTAGTTGGCAACGAGCAAGATTATCATTTTAAAGTGCTGTTTCTTATCCTTAAAAAATTAGGCAGAAAATATGCCGATAATTTATACCATCTTTCTTACGGCATGGTTGAATTACCTACCGGTAAAATGAAAAGTCGTGAGGGTACCGTAGTTGATGCCGATGATTTAATTGAAGGCATGATTGATACCGCCAAAGAAACTACTACGGAGCTTGGTAAAACAGAGGGTTTAACTCCTACAGAGGCTAATCATTTATTTAAAATATTAGGCTTAGGTGCTTTACGTTATTTTATTTTAAAGGTTGACCCTAAAAAGAAAATGTTGTTTGACCCCGCAGAAAGTATAGATTTTAATGGTCACACAGGCCCGTTTATACAATATACACATGCTCGTATTCAATCGGTTTTGCGTAAATCAAAACTTTCTGCTGATGAAATAAAAGCTAAAACCATTCCAACTGATTATGCTTTACATCAAAAAGAAATTGACCTTATTTATGCCTTATCTGATTTTAAAGTTGTAATAAAAGAAGCCGAAAACACTTATAACCCTGCCTTGGTAGCCAATTATATTTACGAAGTGGCAAAACATTACAACCAGTTCTATCATGAATTATCGGTTTTAAATGCTGATAACGAAGCACAAAAAATGGTTAGAATACAACTATCCTATAAATGCGCTTTAGTTATAAAACAAGCCATGCAGCTACTTTGTGTTGAAGTACCCGATAGAATGTAAAATTTATTAGTTTTAACGCATGAAATTAAAACTCTTATTAATTTGTTTGCCAGTTTTAATGGCTGCTCAACAAATAGATACAACTGCTGTTAGGTTCTCTAAATACATTACTGCCGATGGCATGAAGAAAAACTTAACAGTACTCGCTTCCGACGAATATGAGGGTAGAGAAACCGGGCAAAAAGGGCAAAAAATGAGTGCCGAGTACATTTCTAAATATTATAAAGACTTAGGCATTCCCCCTTTAAAAATCCTTAAAGATGGCTACCAACAAACGTTTCCGTTAGCTGTGTTTAGTCCACAAAAGCTACAAATTTCTTTTAATAAAAAGAAATTTATCCAAAATACAGATTATTATACCTGGGCAAACATTACAGGCGATACATCTTTCACTATAAACGAAATTGAATTTTGTGGTTATGGCATAAACACCTTAGTTTATAATGATTATGATAAGATTGATGTAAAAAATAAAGCTGTAATGATACTTGCCGGCGAGCCTTACAAAGCAGATGGAAATTCTATTATTACACAAACTAAAGAATCAAGTATATGGTCAAGTAATTTTAGAGTAAAACAAACAGAAGCTAAAAAACAAGGCATAAAATATTTAATTATTGTAGATACTAATATTGCTGTAAGTTCTGCTCAGCAAGAGCATCGCATTAAAAGCGGACGTATGAGCATTGATGCTAAAGCTACTTTGGAGTATCCATTTGTAATATACATTTCAAAACAAATGGCTGATGAAATTTTGGCTGCATCAAAACAAATAACAAAATCAATTGCTGAAAAAATTACCACCTCGGTAAAACCTATTCGTTTTACACAAAAAACCGAATTAGGAATAAACCTTGCGCAAGCTAAACAAACACTAAGTGCCGAAAATGTAATGGCTTATGTAGAGGGAACCGACTTAAAAAATGAATTGCTTGTTCTTTCAGCCCATTACGACCATTTGGGCATACAAGATGGTAAAGTGTATAATGGTGCTGATGATGATGGCAGCGGTACTGTGGCAATTATGCAATTAGCCAGAGCATTTCAGGAAGCTAAAAAACAGGGTAAAGGCCCCCGTAGAAGTATATTATTTTTAAATGTTTCGGGCGAAGAAAAAGGCTTGTTAGGTAGCGAATATTATACCGAGCATCCTACTTTTGCATTAGAAAATACCGTATGCGATTTGAATATTGATATGATTGGCAGGTTAGATGAGGCTCACGCAAAAAACGCTAACTATGTTTATTTAATAGGAAGCGATAAATTAAGCAGCGAATTGCATAAAACATCTGAGCAGGCCAATAAAACATACACTAATTTGCAGTTAGATTATACATTTAATGACGAAAACGACCCAAATAGGTTCTATTATAGAAGCGATCATTACAATTTTGCAAAAAATAATGTACCTGTAATCTTCTATTTTAATGGGGTACACGAAGATTATCATCAGGAAACAGACGAGGTGCAAAAAATAGATTTTACCAAAATGGAAAAAATAAGTAAGTTAGTGTTTTTTACAGCGTGGCAAATTGCAAACCAAACAAATAGAATTAAAATAGATTCTTCAAAAAAATAAATATTATATATATTCCAAGTGAGAAAAGAAGTATTTGGTCTTACCAAAAAAGAGTTAATAATTGCAGGATTTTTTGTAGCAAGTTCTCTTGCATTAATTATTTATTCGTCAATAAAATTAATTCATAATCATTATCAAAGTAACAATTTAACGTATAGTGAAATTCACAATCAATCTACCTGTTTAACCTATTTAAATGATTTAAACACATTTACACTAAATACACAACGCAACTCTGTTAATTTATTGGTTTATAAAAGTAATGTGGCAGAAGTTTCTACGCTTAAAAAAAGTATCGAAAAAAACAGAGATAGTCTTTTGTTCAAACTAAATCATATTGATAACAATAATTTTAATTCGCCGAACGAAAGAACAGATCTTCTGAATGCCGGCTTAAATTATTTAAGCATCAATAACATTTTTTTAACAAAATTTACTGCCAACACCAATGTAGATAGTTTATCTATTTATAATTTAGAAAAAATGCGGCCTGCCGTAAGATTATTTACCGATTTAATTAGAAGGAGTTCGGCAATTGTAGTAAGAAAAATTCAGGATACAAATAACAGCCGCACAAATGTTTTTAGCCAATTAGAATTTTGGCTTCTATTAATTGGTTTAGCACCTTATATTTATTTTTTTTACAGAATTATAGCTTTAATAGCCCGTATGATTTTGTGGGAATTATTTTCATAACAGCCCCTAAATTACTGCCGTAATTAAGGCTTCAGAATTTTAAAAAATCAAAGGAATTGCGTATGTTTGAAACCCAGTTAAACTAACGATTATTTATGGAAGCAGATATACAAACAGAATCAGGTACAGGCGTAATGGCCCCTATTACCGAAAAAACTTCTCATCCTAAAGGCCTTTGGGTTCTTTTTGGAACAGAAATGTGGGAAAGGTTCAACTTCTATGGAATGAGAGCTATTTTAACTCTATTCCTTGTTAACTCCTTATTAATGAAAGAAGAAGATTCTTCGCTTATTTATGGAGGTTTTCTTAGCCTTTGTTATTTAACCCCCATGTTAGGCGGTTTTATTTCCGATCGTTTTTTTGGAAACAGAAATTGTATCATACTTGGAGGAAGCATGATGGCTATTGGCCAGTTATTATTATTTTTTAGTGCTTCTGTGTTTGGAACAAATATAGGACTTGCTACAACTTTATTATGGGTTGCTTTAGGCATTATTATTTTTGGTAACGGCTTTTTCAAACCAAACATTTCAAGTATGGTTGGTAGCTTATATCCCAAGCAAGAGAAAAGCAAATTAGATTCAGCCTTTACTATTTTTTACATGGGCATAAACCTTGGTGCATTTTTAGGGCAGTTTATTTGCCCAATAATAGGTGACGTAAAAGATTCGGCCGGAGTTAGAGATATACATGCTTTTAAATGGGGTTTTTTGGCTGCCAGTATAGCTATGGTACTTGGTACAGTTGTATTCTACTTCTTAAAAAATAAATATGTAGTTACACCAGAAGGAAAGCCTCTTGGCGATTTACCTTCAAAAAATGATGCTTCGCACTACGAAGAAGGTGAAGCTCAAAAGGCAGTTTTTTCTACCAAAGCATTACTTCTTTCAGTAGTTTCTTTTATCGCATTATTCTTTGTGTTTCGTTATTTATTAGATGGGCATAATTTTATTAAAACAATTATTTACCCAATTATTTATGCCAGCGGTATAACATTAGCCGGTTTAATTATATCTGATACCTCTTTAACTAAAATAGAAAGGCAACGCATTATTGTTATTTATATAGTTTCCTTCTTTGTTATCTTTTTTTGGGCGGCGTTTGAGCAGGCTGGGTCATCATTAACGTTTATAGCTGATAACCAAACCGACCGAAATTTCTTTGGTTGGAATATGCCACCATCAATGGTTCAAATTTTTAACGGCTTATTTGTTGTCGCTTTTGCAATTCCTTTCAGTATGCTATGGGATAAACTTCGTGCAAAAAATATGGAGCCTATCTCTCCTATGAAACAAGCTTTTGGTTTGGCTTTAATTGCTTTAAGTTATTTCATCATAGCTTATAACGTAAAAGATTTAGGTAACAATGGTCTTTTAGCCATCAAATGGCTTATCTTGTTATATTTAATACAAACAGCAGGCGAGCTTTGTTTATCTCCAATAGGCTTATCATTGGTTGGTAAATTATCTCCTAAAAGATTTGCATCTTTATTATACGGGGTGTTCTTTCTATCAAATGCTGCCGGATACGCATTAGCAGGAACCTTAGGTTCTATTTTACCCGCCACCGGAGATAAATTTACTAAAGCACAAAAATTAGGAATAGACCTACAAGCTGTTTTAGATAAAAAAATAACTCCAACAGCAGATCAATTAGCCTTGTTAGATAAAAATCAGATAAGCGCTACTAACCCAGTATTTGTAGGTTTTGAATTACATAATTTATTTGAGTTCTTTATGGTGTTTGTAGTACTTTGCGGAGTAGCCTCTGTAATTTTATTACTATTAACTCCCTTTTTAAAGAAAATGATGCACGGCGTTAAATAATAAATACAATAATTAATAATAAAAACATACAGTAAAATCACATCAACCATGAGCAAAATTAAAGTAGCAAACCCGGTAGTTGAATTAGATGGCGATGAAATGACTCGTATCATCTGGAAATTTATTAAAGACAAATTAGTCCTTCCTTATTTGGATGTAGATATTAAATACTACGATTTAGGCATTGAGCATCGCGATGCTACTAACGATCAGGTAACAGTAGATTCTGCTGAAGCCATTAAAAAATACAACGTAGGTATAAAATGTGCTACCATTACGCCTGATGAAGCTCGTGTAAAAGAATTCAATTTAAAACAAATGTGGAAATCACCAAACGGAACCATCCGTAACATTTTAGATGGTACTGTTTTTCGTGAGCCGATTGTTTGTAATAATGTACCGCGTTTAGTTCCAAACTGGACTGCCCCAATTATGGTTGGTCGTCATGCTTTTGGTGACCAGTACCGCGCTACTGATTTCGTTACTAAAGGAAAAGGTAAATTAACCATTACTTATACTCCGGAAGATGGCTCTGCCCCTACTTCACACGAAGTGTATAACTTTAAAGGTGATGGCGTTGCATTAGCTATGTATAATACAGACGAGTCAATTCGTGGGTTTGCACACTCTTGCTTTAACACTGCTTTACAAAAAGGCTGGCCATTATATCTTTCAACTAAAAATACTATCCTTAAAAAATACGACGGTCGTTTTAAAGATATTTTTGAAGAAATATTTAACGCTGAGTTCAAAGCTAAATTTGATGCAAAAGGCATTGTTTACGAGCATCGTTTAATTGATGATATGGTTGCATCTGCACTTAAATGGCATGGTAATTTTGTTTGGGCTTGTAAAAACTACGATGGCGACGTTCAGTCAGATACTGTTGCACAAGGTTTTGGTTCATTAGGTTTAATGACTTCTGTATTAGTTACTCCGGATGGGAAAACGATGGAAGCAGAAGCAGCGCACGGTACAGTAACTCGTCACTATCGCGATTACCAAGCCGGTAAAGCTACTTCAACAAATCCAATTGCATCTATTTTTGCTTGGACCAGAGGTTTAGAGTTTCGTGGCAAATTAGATAAAAATCAGGAACTTATAAATTTCTGTCATGCACTTGAGCAAGTTTGTGTTGAAACTGTTGAAAGCGGTAAAATGACTAAAGACTTAGCTGTTTGCGTACATGGTAACAATGTAAAATTGGGTGAACATTATTTAAACACTGAAGATTTTTTAAGTGCTTTAGATACTAACTTAAAAAAGAAATTAGCAGCTAAAGTACCTGCTTAATTTTTTTAAACTAATAACAAAAGCCACTTCGTTTCGGAGTGGCTTTTTACTTTCATAAAATGACAAAACGAGATTTTTCGCAAATAAACATAACTAACTACAAACACAGCACGCCTATACAAATACGCTTTGTAGACATTGATAAAATGGGGCATGTAAACAACGCTACTATTTTATCATACTTTGAAATTGCACGTACCAATTTTTTTGATGATGTACTTGGCTTGCAAGATAACTGGTTTGAACGTGGTTTAATTATTGCTCATACTGACATAGATTATTTACAACCTGTTTATTTACGTGATGATGTTAAAGCCCTTGTACGTATAGCTAAAGTGGGTACCAAAAGTTTTGATGTAGAACATATTTTGGTAAGAACCCACAACAAACAACAAACTGTATGCGCCATTGCAAACTCTATTTTAGTTTGTATGGATTACACTAAAAAGCAAACCATAGATATTCCTGCTGAATGGAAAGAAAAGATTAGTGCTTTTAAATAAAAAAGTTTTATTTTTTGTAGGCGTTAGTTGCCCTACGTACGCTGCCATGCTTAAGCAATAAAGCTTCAGCACTTTTGTAATCAATATTTAATTCTTTCATTAACATATTGGTACCACGATTAACCAGCTTGTTATTGCTAAGCTGCATATCAACCATTTTATTACCCTTAACCCTACCCAGTTTAATCATTACCGAAGTAGAAATCATGTTAAGGGTTAGTTTTTGTGCCGTGCCTGCTTTCATGCGGGTGCTGCCTGTTACAAATTCAGCACCACTTATTACCTCAATTGGGTACTTAGCTGTTTTAGCCAGTTCGCTACCGGCATTACACACAATACAGCCTGTGGTTATTTTTTTTGCATTACAGGCTTTTAAAGCACCTATAACATAAGGTGTTCTGCCCGATGCAGCAATGCCAACCACTACATCTTTAGGGGTAATTTTATAGCTCTGTAAATCTTTCCAACCTTGGTTTTCATCATCTTCAGCAAACTCAACCGCTTTGCGTATAGCAGTGTCTCCTCCGGCAATAATGCCAACCACTACACCTTGTGCTATACCATAGGTTGGAGGACATTCTGAAGCATCAACAATTCCTAATCGGCCACTGGTGCCCGCTCCCATATAAAATAAGCGTCCGCCTTTTTTCATTTGGGTAACAATAACCTTTACCAGTTTTTCTATTTGTGGAATGGCTTTTTCTACCGCTAAA
>Ga0210403_10003481_pt1 | contig 13844 bp, 15 predicted proteins | sample IncBWC19MmetaG_FD_150863 | JGI IMG/M metagenome (GOLD analysis project Ga0210403, IMG submission 150863) | Forest soil microbial communities from Barre Woods Harvard Forest LTER site, Petersham, Massachusetts, United States - Inc-BW-C-19-M | ecosystem: Environmental > Terrestrial > Soil >... | reverse complement strand
GATGTATGGCGCCAAAGCAACCAAAGCCGCCGCGAATAGAACCCACTTTGTATATCCGAAAGGTGCCGGAGCGAGCCCAGCAATCGATTTTGTCCTGACTAGTTCAGCGAGGCACGCCAGAAGTCGCTGATTCTCCCCCAAGTCAGCGATGGCGGCCGCCGAGATGAGAAAGATCACCAGCCTTGAGACGGGCTTCTCGAGTGAAGCGAAAACCAGAAACAAGCTCCAATACAACGCGATAAACACAAAATCGAGGTACGTGTTCAGTTGAATTACTTTGACATTGTGGAGCTCATCTCCTTGGTCAAGGATCTGTTGAAAAGCCCGGCCGGATGAGGCGAGCTCGAGAGCGACAAGAGGTTTTGTGGTTTTGTACCAGGCTGCTTTCGGGGCATGCGTTCGATCAAATGCCGACACTTGCATTTGCACGATCGCGCCCCACGCAATCACCGCAAGGAGCAGATAGAACAATCCAGGACGGAGGCGGTTGCTCATAAACAACTCCATTCCGGGGAAGATCGTCCCACAGTATCACACGCAGACAATCGAAAATATCACGACTTATGTCAATAACAAGCTATCAATAGGTGGCCGACGAAGCCCTAGATGCTTCGAACATGCGACGCGAAAGAGATTCTCACAAAGGGGAGATGGATCAAGAATTGGGTCAGCGGATCGTCCCTTAGCCTTGCAATTCGGAAGATTCGGTTGGTGAAGTCGATCACGAGCCAGAGCCGAACATTAGTGTGACTCGTAAGCGTGTCCGTGCAATCGTAGCACGGGAAATGAATGACTTCCGTTGACACCAGAATAGTCCTGCCGTACAGTACCAAGCATCAGCGAGTTGGCTAGGCGAGAGAGTAGGATCTTTTCGACACGAGGGGGCTCCTTCTCGCTGCTTCCCTGGAAATCCAAGCTGGAGAATTTCGCCTTCTGTCCGTGGCGTCGCGGGAGTGTTGTCTCTCGCGACCATTAGGAAAGAGAACAAGGCAAACCTCGATTCCAAAGGAGTTGTTATGAAGCGGATAACTATCGGTGCGGTCCTTATTATTATTATTATTATTGCTTTGTTGCTGGTTGGGGGCGCTTATCTGTATCTGCATCAGCCTCAGTTTCAGGTGAGCGTTCCCGAGTACCAGAAACCGCCGGAACAATTGGTCCGGGTAGAACAGGGATGGACGGACGATCAGCGGCTTCACTTCCATCACACTCCCCAGGGAACTCGGCTCATTCCTTACGACTGGTTCATGGCACTCGAACAGCCCTGCGTGTCGCTATTCGGATGTGACCTGTTTACTGACAAGACTTATTTGACTCGTTTCGGCTTCCTGTCCAGCCAGACGGACTCGAAGCTCAATCCAAATGAACTGCCGGTCGGCTTCGCACGGCAGGAAGACTTTTATGATCCAGAAACCAAGACGACCTACCCGGTTGTGGGGCTAAACTGCGCGGCTTGTCACACCGGGGAATTGCACTTCGGCAAATACGCTGTACGTGTCGAAGGCGCACCAGCCATGATCGAAGTCACTGAATTTCAGAAAGCGCTGCTGCTCGCTGTTGGCTTTACGAAGAAGATCCCCTTTCGCTACGGCCGTTTCGAAAAGCGAGTACTCGGGCCGAATGCTACTGAAGATCAGAGGACTGATCTGAAGCGAAGCTTTACTGCATTCATTGACAGCGCCCAGTTTGAGCTTGACCACGCGGGGCCAGGAGAAGGTATCTACGACAATCAGGCGGGTTTTGATCGCACGGACGCACTGACCCGCATTGGTAATCAGGTGTTCGCGGTAGATATGCACAAAGCGGTGAACTTCGCACCCGCAAATGCGCCTGTCCGTTTTCCCCAGGTTTGGGATGCTTCCTGGTTTACCTGGGTGCAGTACAACTCGTCGATTTCGGATCCGCTGGTCCGCAATGTTGGCGAAGCGCTCGGAGTGCGCGCCGCCGCTAAACTCCACGGCGCAGATGCTCAAGACTTCGGAAACAGCGTCCACATTGAGGGGTTGAAGGAGTTGGAATGGCTACTCTCCGGTCCTGCACCCTATCGAGGCCTACGTCCACCGGACTGGCCATCCGTTTTTCCCGCGTTGGACGACAAGAAGGTTGCTCGCGGCGGGGAACTGTATAAGTTGCATTGTGAAGCCTGTCACCTACCCCCTGCCGAAGAGCTTGCTGCTGATCTCCAGAAGCCCCAACCGATCTACTGGCGGGAGAACAGTCAAAAGAAACGCTTCCTGATTGTGAAAGATGTGAAGCAAAGCTTTGTGGGCACGGATCCGCACGAGGCAACTGACTTCATGAATCGCACGGCGGATTCTGGCGACCTTGGTCAAGGGCGCGTTTCGGCAGGAGTTGGCCTGGACCTGGTCACCAATGGAATCGTGAACAAGTTCTTTGACAAGATGAAACTGACTCCGGAACAGCAAATCGAGTGGAGAGGATACCGTGACCCTCATGATCCATCGGTGCGCGCGGAGCCGATCTACAAAGCGAGGCCGCTGACCGGCATTTGGGCAGTCTCTCCTTACCTACACAACGGATCAGTTCCGAACTTGTACCTGTTACTTTCGCCGCAGAGCGAGAGGCCCGATAAGTTTTGGACAGGTAGTAAGCAGTTCGATCCCGTCAAGGTAGGTCACGATACTTCCGAATTCAAGGGCGCATATCCTTACGACGTCACCAAGCCGGGCAATAGCAATCATGGTCACGAGTTTAAGGATGGGGCTCGAGGAAACGGAGTGGTCGGTCCAGCGCTTTCTCCCGATGATCGCTTCGCCATCATCGAATATCTGAAATCGCTCAAGGCCCCGGGCGTGCAGGCGAGCTTGAAAGATTACTAGTTTGAAGTTTGAAACGGTCCGGGCCCTGGTGGGGTATCTGAAGTCGATTTAGTCGTCGAGTACGGTGCCAATTTGAGGAGGTCAGTTATGCGATTTTGTCTTGCGTTTGGAGCCTTATCTGCGCTGACCGCGGCCCTGCTCTGCAGTGTTGCCTGTAAGCACAATGATGCTGAATCAGCGGCCTCCAGTAAGTCATGGCAGGACGAAGTGCGAACGCGGCGGGCACAAATTGAGAGAGTGAAGGAGGAGAACAACGCCGGCTTTGAGGTCATGGACGCAGGTTCGCTCGGTAACGCCACACTTGAAATGATTCCTTGCGTAGTGTTTCGGGTGCTTCAAGAAACTGGGCCAGCGACAATCGGCGATGACGCGCTGAATGCCAGCGCTTTGTCCCGCGCAAGTAGTGCCGAGCGGCCATAACGGCATCAGCTGGACCGTTCCGACGCAGGCAGATGGAACATTTCAACTGCGTTATATGACGCGCACATGCTCGAGTTGCCATACTGGGTGAGTGCGGCTTGACGATGGAACGATGCGCTTGATTGTTGGCGGGTCGAACACCGAGATCAACCTTCATGATTTCATCGGGCGCATCACGTCTACGCTCAAAGCGGACCTGGGCGAATCGGCGGACGCACCGGGCTACAAGGCGTTTCGCAAACGGGTTCTGGATGGATTGGCCAGCCATGATGTGGGCTGGTTCTTCGGTGCCGGCAAGGTCGCTCCGGCGGATGCAGCCAAAGAGGTTGCTACAGTGGCTGCGAACATCGATGCGGTGATCGGGTTGATGCGCACCATGAACGACCGGCGACTGCAAACCATCGCTTTGCTGCAGGCCCCTAGTTATGCAAAAGTGCCAAATCCGCCGAGCCTTACGGGCGGCGCCCTGGGTTTGATCGAAACCTCTGGTCTAGGAAGCGTGGGGCTGGTTCGTCTTTTTGGCGCTGACAAGGCCGATACTGTGTTGCCGCCCGGCCGTCGAAGGCAGACATACCTGCGATTTGGCAGATCGACCCATGTGGTACGCGAACTGGGACGGAACTATACGAGGCTTTGCCCGAGCGCTAACTTCGTCCACGGCTGTTGTGGGCGATCCGGCGAAGATCGATCTTACTGCCAATGCGAAGATCCAGGGATTTCTCGGGAAGTTGCCGGGGGAACCTTATCCATTCCCGATCGGCGAGGCTGCACGGCGCCGGGGGAAGCAACTTACAAAGCCAATTGCGCCGGTTGTCATGCCATGCCCGCCGGAAGGCCGCGGAACGACCTGGTATTCGACGTAGGAACCGATCCGCTGCGTTCTCAGGCAGTTGGTACCTTGTCGGCCGCACTACTGACGAAAGTGGTGATGAGTATTTGCCCGCAAACGCAGGCTGAGTGCGCCTTCGGCGCAGAAGGGCCTATTGTCGATCCCTCGGCACACAGAGGATATGTGGCGGGTCCGCTGATCGGAGTGTGTGCTGTTGCTCCGTATTTGCACAATGGTTCAGTACTGGCACTTCGGTGCTATTGCCCTCCTGCGATTCAGGCGTACACTCCGCTGGCACGAAATTTGAGGGGGTACGAGGCCCAACGACTTGGGGGAGGCGTTGGGCCTTTTGCGTTGCTGACGAAGCCGTCGTCAGCGTCTTCGACTACCATCCCGCAATATTTCCAACATACGGATTGGAAGCGGTTCACAGCGCAGAAGAACTCAAACCGGACTTGATTCTTCTCGACATCGGACTCCCAACGCTGAATGGAATCGAGGCCGCTCGACAAATCCGCCAACTCTGTCCCGAATCCAAGATAATCTTCGTGAGTCAGGAATCCGATGCTGACATTGTGCAAGAAGCTCTCAGCTTTGGGGCGTTGGGTTATGTTGTGAAAACAATGGCTGGAGTCGAGCTACTAACAGCAATCGAAGCGGTGTGCCGCGGCAGGCTGTTTGTCGGCGGATTGTCGAGTCCGTGTAGTTGTTGAAACGTCGCCGTTACACTCAATGACTCTTTTGGCCGATTCGGTTCCCCTGCATCGAGGCTGGCGCTGGTTCGGGGCCCTGCCCTAACCAAACTTACCTAAACCTAACTTAAATGTTAGGGCCAAGCGCTTTTGTTTGAACCAGTGAATCCCTGCCCGGAGTACCGTCTAGGCGCTACGCGGCGGTTCCTGATGTCGCACGCCGCCGCACGACCTCTTCGTAGAGCTGCCAGAATGTCTGCACTTCGGCGTCGTTCAGCCCTTCACTACGAGCGAGGGCAATCACTCGAGCCAGAGCCTGCTTCAACTCCTGATCTGTGTAAGCGGCTGGGTCTGTCGTTGGATCGATCATGTGCTGCCTGCTAGGGGGAGAGCAGTTCTCATCCGTTGCACTTAGGTGGCCCTCGGCATCGCGATACGCAAAATTAATTGTGTGGATAATTCAGAAAGCAAGTCCGGCAACGCAGGGTCTAGCGCGATGGTGTGCCATTTCCCTAGTGCACGTTGGTCAAATCACGTTTGCGTCATGCCACCAAATTGAAGGCGGCGCAGACACTTTGTGGACGCAGGTCAATTGGCGCTATTCGCCATTACACTCATCATCCTCGTAGCGGGGTTCTGAGCGTAATCGCGCCTACGTGATGAAGGGCTTGTTCTGGGGTCTCTCCCCGTCGTCAGGTGTGGACGTTTTGCTGTTGTTCAGGTTTTCCAAGAATCGACTCCAGATTTCGTCAGCGCTTGCGCCCTCTTGAATCAGGGAGTTTGCAACGAAGTGCTGAACCTCCCGCATGAGGCGGGCGATGAGCACACTGGCGATCTCATCGGCACTGAGATGTTGCATTTCACCACAGTCTAGCAGTGTCCATTCCCGATGACCAGCGTTACCGAGGGTGCAGGATGACCTCTAACCCCTCCGTGCGCCTAACAGTGAAATATCGCCAGTACGCTCAAAACTCCTCGATGAGCGCAATGACCTGGGTGTTGAAAAACTCTTTCGGTCTAAAATCGCAAAAAACAAAATTGCGTTAGGATGCGTTATAAGCGACCTTCTCGAATTCCAAGGCATTTCACGTCACTCAAATTTGGACCATTTTCGCCGAAATGGGAGTTTTTCAACACCCACACCTGATTTCAACAATGATAAAAAAGGAGCGGCACCTGTCACCTCTGCGTGTGCTCGGATGCCGGTTAGGGATTCACCAAAGTAACACCGCTTTCTAGTGCTGCCCCTTTTTGTAAAATCTCCCCTTTGATCCTGCGATGAGCAGACTCACGAAAGGATGTGACTTCGATCACTGGTCCGGCGTGCTGGGAGGTTGTAACGTCCCCATCACCGGAAGGAGTCTCTCTATGGACGCCCAGGCGGTCTTCAATTTGATGTCAGTTTTGGGACATGATGCAAGGAAGAGTAATCGGCCTCAGTCCTCTGTCCTGTTCCAGCGTGGCGAAAACGCTTTCGGCATATTTCTCGTTTTAAGTGGCAAGGTGAAGCTAGATCTCGGAGTGGACAACGGTCACGGTTACTATTACGGTCGCGGAGCCCTGCTTGGACTCCCAGAAACACTCACGAAAAGCCATTACAATATGACGGCGACCGTGATTCAAGATGCTGAGGTCGGTTTCATAGCCTCGACGGATTTGCGAACGTTGCTCAATAAGAGTCGGGCTCTATGCAGTCAACTTTTGACCTTGCTGAATCAGCGTGGAGAAAAGACCGAGAAAAAGGCGGAAATGAACAACGAAGTCGACGCGGAATTTGACGCCAAAGAAGAATATGCTTGATTGCATCCGCCATGCCCAAAAAGCAATTTGCGCTGTCAACCGCTACGCCGGTTCACGCCAACTTGAGCCGGCGAGTGCCAACACTTCGCTGAAATCTGGTCATGAGTTTTCACTAAAGTTCCTACCACAGAACAGACGGGGGCAGTGGCGAATACTACTGCTTGCAAACAATTGTCGGGTTGCCTACTGCGCTCTTAAGACAGTCGGCGTACTGCTGGGCCTGCTTTGCCTGATCTTCAAGCGATGGCGGGGCAAGTTCCTGCGTCGGAGCTACGGGCGCTTGGTTGCTCCCAGGCTCAGCCGGAGCGAAGTTGCAGACTTTCCTCTCTGTCTCCGGATTCAGTTTTCCCGTTCCACATAACGAATTGGCGGTGTTTTGGATGCTGCTCCCATTCCCTTCTAGGTACGGAGTAAAATCGCCCAAGGTTCGGTACTCGTGGCTGGTACTAGACTTATCACAACAAGTGGTTTCTGGATAATGTAGCTGCGGGGACCAATGTGTTGTTCGCCGCTCGATGCGGCAAGCCAAACAAAAAGCACCCGAACGAGACGGTACGTTGCGAGTTCTGGTTTCCAGACCCATGGCACTGGTAGCAGATTGTACTGAGCCGATTTCAACCAGAACTAGAAGTGGCCACAGAAACAACCCAAGACATGGCTGCCATTTCTTCCTCCAGAGTTTGCATAAGCCTAGCATCTCGGATGTCGCACGCGCCTACCTCTTGTAGCGGGTGGTCGCCGCATTCCGATTGGTAGCGAAATGAATTATGAGGCGACGATCTCCTCCGGCTTATTGCTGAAATAAAAGGGTCCTCCAATAATCAGCGCACCGCCCACGACAGCCATCCTGCCTAAGCCCTCATGCAGAACGGAAACGCCAAGAATCGCGCCGACTAGCGGTTCGAGATTTACGAAGATTCCTGCCCGAGACGCCGGAGCCCGCTTGAGTCCCCAATTCCACAAGACCGTCGCGCCAGCGGTCGCAAAGAATCCCTGTTCTGCCAAGGCAATCCATGCGCGAGTTGAGTAATCCAGGGTAGGAACGCCAGACGTGGCCACGACCACAACTGCCAAAAGGAGTGTGCCGATCCAATACACGAAGGCGGTCACCGTCAATGCGGAATGCCGTCTCATGAGACGTTTCGAAATCAGAATCCATGCAACGGCTGCAAACATTGAAAGCACAACCGACAGGTCACCACGAATGGTTGCGTGCACGACGCTGGAACCTGACTTGCTCGACAACGCGATCAAAGCAGCGCCAACCGTCGATGCCACAAGCGCAAGCCAACCACCGAAGTGCAACCGCTCTCCCGCGAACAATACCGCTGCGATAGCGAGGAGCATTGGAAGCGTGCCGACCATCAGAGAAGCATGAGAGACGGTGGTGAGGGAGAGTCCTTTGAACTGCACCAGATACAGCACGGGTACTCCGAGCACAGAGAACGCGAACACCCAGCCCCACTCACTCCCGGCAAAGTGAGGACGATCCGAGAAGATGATTGGCAGCAGTCCAATGCAAGCGAACGCAAGACGAAACAGGATCATGGCCGCCACGGGCATCTCGGTTAGCGCGATCTTGCCAAAGAAAAAGCCTGTTCCCCACAGGCAACCAGCCGTTGCAAGAGCAAGCATCGGCATGATCTGAACGTGCCGCTTCAACATTGTTTCGATTGTAAGATAGGGGGCCAGTGAGCCTGTCCAGACACTAAGTCTGCTTCTTTTTCAAACGCCACGCGATAGTGAGGAGGTCGCGACCTTTGCCGGGGCCGATGAGTCCGCGCTGTTCCATCGCCTTGATCGTATTGCCATTGGCTGACAGTGGGCGTATTTCTTCATTGTCTTCCAACCGCCGCAGAACTGGGTTGCCTCCTAGCGAATCAGTTTCAAGCTGGTATCCGTCTTGCATGTGCGACAGCAGGTCTTGTTCAACCTCTGTGAGTTTCGGCAGGAGACTAGCACCTTTCTTCTTTGCCATAGTGGACTTTTACCTCTTCCGTGAGCCGCGCAATGTAATGCCCTTGTTCCCGACAGTTACAGGCGCGGGCAAATTAAGGTGTCGTATCTCTCTATACTGGCTTCTCCACCGGAAGCCCTTCCTCCATCCACCCCTGCTTGCCTTCGGGATAGTGCGCCACGTTGGTGTAGCCCATGGCCGCCAATTCACGGGCGGCGTATTCGCTGGCGTGTCAATGCGTGTTCGTACAGTAGGTCACGATTTCAGCATTCTTATTGGGCAACACTTGCGGTGCAAGTTCCTTGATTTTGTCAGGTGGAATGTTCAAGGCTCCGGGAAGGTGAGCCTCGCGGTAGCGTTCGGGTGCAAGCGTCTCAACCACCTTGATACTCTCCTTCCGGTCGAGCTTGGCTTTCAGGTCTTTCGTGGAAATAGTGTGTTCCATGCTGACCTCCTTGAGAATCTGATTTTATGCTGATAGGGGCTCCGTCGCAGCGAGGTTGGCAGTTTTAGGCACAAAGGGTTCGAGCAACGACCTGAACTGCGGACTAAGATGCAAGTCCTCACTCTCTTGCTCAAACAATCTGCGAGGATCACTCGCCGCCTTCAGCGCGTACCGCAGGTATGACAGGCGCATGAGCCACAGGGCATGGCTGAGGTCACCCTCGCTCCGAACGTGAAAAGTGGTCCAGCTTGAGTTTGGAACCCAGTGATGCTCTTCGGCAAGACCTTCTGCCAAAAGCGCATCGCGGATTGACCGAGGAAACGGGATGTCAACGATCCCGCCAACATGGATATGTCCAACTTCTGCGCTGCCGAACTGGAATTCCTTGCCTCCAAAGCGGTGTGAATGCACCGCCACGTTAGGCCACGCAGAGACTTCATCTGCGAGCTTCTTCCAGTAATTCATGCTCCAAACTCCATTGGCTTCTGTTTTCGATGCCTAAACCTGAACCGTTGATTCAGCAACCGTACTCTGGGTCTCTTCATCCAAAGCACAGTTTCGTGCCACCGTAAAGTACGGATGTGGAATGCTCCCTCTTTTGGGATAACGGCAGCTTATTGAGGTTAGCCTCGTGCTACCGGCAATGAAACACGAGCACTTCAAGCAACTTCGCGTACTTGCGCTCACTTGGATATTGAAACGGAATGGACATTGAACGCATCATTGGCCAATCGAAGGCACGACGATATGCTCGCGCACAGTCCTTGGTTTCGGCTCTGGCAGCATTTCGGGTTTGCTGCCGAGTTGAGCCTCCAGTGATCCGAGTGCCAGAATAGTGCTAGCCCGACGCTGACATGCTTCATGCGGTTTTCGGAACTTTGCGTCGTTGCTGTTGCCATGTGGTCAGCAGGCGACTGACCCGTTTCGTAACATGAGCGTGGTAATCGTCAAACGGGATGGCGACCATTCGGCAGAGTTGTGAACTAGCTCATATACCATCCGCCATTCACCGAAACCGTTTGTCCGGTCATGTAGTCGTTCGTCGCAAGCATCACCGCTACCGAAGCTACGTCGTCAACCGAACCGAAATGCCCCATCGGAATCAGAGCCGGGCTCGCGTTGGGGTTGCTGGTCACCATATCCGTCTCGACGAGCGCCGGAGCAATGGCGTTCACGGTGATCCCGTCTTTAACAAATGAGGAGGCACAGAAGTGCGTCAGCCCTATGATTCCCGCCTTGGACGCGGCGTAATGCGCCCCCACTGCCCCGCCCGTCTGTGCTGCGACTGAGGACAGGTTGATGATGCGTCCCCATTTTCTTCGCCGCATTCCACCGATCACAGCCTGGGTCACCAAGAACACCGACTTCAGGTTGACCGTGAGCACTTCGTCCCATTCCGTTTCCGTGATCTCTTCCAATTTGCGCGGATGAGCGATAGCCGCGTTGTTGACGAGGATGTCGATGCCGCCAAGTTGTGCTTCGACCACCGCGACCATGCGGCTCACGTCGGCTGAGACTGACACGTCGGCTTGAATCGCGATTGCCTTCCTTCCCATCTGCGTGATTTCAGCACACACCGTGTTCGCGGCGTCGGCACGCTCACGGAAGTTCACGGCCACATTGGCACCAGCACCAGATAGAGCGATGGCGACTGCGGCTCCGATTCCCCTGCTGCCGCCAGTCACAAGCGCAACTCGATTATTCAGGTCTTTCATGGCGTCATTGTATGCGGGAGACGGCTTGGCGGTGGGTTCTGTTTCCCTTGTCTTGGATAAATGTCGCGATGGAACGGTCCGGATTCTCATGCCACAATAAGGTCAGAAATGGGGATGGATGTTTAAGGTCGCTAGCTGGAATTTGAATTCTGTTCGCTCTCGGTTGACCCATGCCACGGCTTGGCTGAAAGCTCGCGAACCGGATGTGTTGTTGCTGCAAGAATTGAAAGGAACGGAGTTCCCGTCCGAAGCCTTCAATGCGCTCGGCTATGAGAGTGTCGCGGTGACACAGAAGGCCTATAACGGGGTTGCCATCCTGTCGCGACATCCGATGGAGACGATTGCTAAGGCTCTCGTCGGAGACGATTCCGACAGCCAAGCGCGGTTCATGGAGGTAATCATCAAGGGCATCCGCATCGTCAACGTTTATCTCCCCAATGGCAATCCGGTAGGGAGCGATAAGTTTGCGTACAAATTAGCTTGGATGGATCGACTGAACCAGCAAATGATTAGATGGAAGCAGGACGATGTGCCGACGCTAATAGGCGGCGACTTCAACGTGATTCCTGAGGACATCGATTGTCACAATCCGTCTTCATGGGAGCACGATGCTTTGTTTCAGCCGGAGCCGCGAGCCCGCTATCGTGCGATGTTGGGTATGGGCTATACGGATGCGTTCCGGTCGTTGCACGTGGGAGAAATTGGACACTTCACGTTTTGGGATTACTTTCGGCAGGCGTTCCAAAACAATCGAGGCATACGAATCGATCACTTCTTATTATCCCCAACGCTCGCAAATCGACTCGAAGGCTGCGAGATCGATAGAGGGCCGAGAGCGCAGGAAAAGCCGTCTGACCACACCCCTATAATCGTGACGCTATCCGATCTGGCATAATCTCCCGATGTGCGGGCGCCACCAGATTCAGTCAGGCGGTGAGAACCGAGCGATGACCGTGAACTGGACGGAAGCGCAGCGCAAAGCTGCTCATGTCCAACGTTCGATTCGCTGTCTTATTGCCTCCTTTTGGGTGAGGCTTCGAGCCCGCTCTTCCACAGAAGTTGCATCCGAGACGGAGCAATACCCTTTTCTGTGCGTAGTGTCACCGCTGATTGTGACGAGCATCACTTGCCCTCCCGAGATTTCATCCTATTCACCATCAACTGTTTGCCGGAGGAGACATTATGGTTGGGGAAACGGCTGCTGCTCATCTGCGGTACATCCTCGAACAGCAGGGCGAAAGAGTCCGTAAGCCAAAGTCAACTGTCTTGTTTCGGCGCGGAGATAAGGCTTCCGGTATGTTTGACGTCCTCAGCGGGAAACTGAGTTTGGACTTGGGTGTAGATTCGGCTCTCAGCACTAGCCATGGGGCGGGTGCCTTGGCGGGTCTACCTTCAATTATCCCCGGGCAAAACTACAGCGTGCCCCCCACGGTGACTGAGGATGCGGAACTTGGTTTTTGGCGTCCTGAAGCTTGGAATCTTTGTTGCGTAAGCAGCCTGATCTGTGCCAGCCACTCCTGTAATTCTGAGCACCAAGATCGTGAAGAATCATGACGTGGAAAGGACACTCGTAGACCTGGAAAAAACAGACTACGGTAGTGCCAACTAGACGGCGACTAGAGGCACAGGAAGGGAGACCCCCAAATGGAAGACCAGTTCGAGACTCTGGAGAGCGCGCACGATTTTATGGCGCTTCTTGCTGAAACCGTAGCAGAAGCCGAGCGAGAGCTTGAACGCGATGTGCAGCGAGAAGCCGCACCTTCACGTCGTCTGGACGCACTGAGAATCGCTGCCTACAACGTGGACAAGCTCGAACTCCATCTGAAACAGAGCCGCAGGATTCTGAACGACTTGAGAACCGTGAGACGCCTGTTGTTTGAGGAGCGAGACAGCCGCAATAAGCGTCACCCTGTTGAAGCACCAGACCTTCCACCCTCCTCGCCACTGCCCTCGAAATCGTTTGCTGACGAGGGTCGTTCCCAGCAGAGCCTCGAACGGTCTGCTGCCGCCTAACCTCGCCATCTCTCGTTGGCTGCCCCCTAAAGAAAGCCGTGCGCTGTGATTTCCGTCACTGCCTCTGGCAAAGCAAGAAGGTAAGCTCTGCCACAATGCCGTCGCTGCTGGTCATCGACGATCACACCTGCGGATCACGAACACTCGTGAGAACACTGCGGTCAGTTGGGTATGCGGTTGAGGTTGCGCTAGACGAACAGGAAGCCGTTGATCTCTTCCGGCTGTGCGCAGCGGACGCCGTGATTATGGACTGCCATCCGGAAGCTGGCGGAAGACTGATAGCGCCGATTCTGAGGCGACTAGGCCCCGATACTCCGATCATCATGGTTTCCGGCTTCTGTGGATTGCCGTGCAACCGACTCAGGGACGCGGACGCCTGCCTCCAAAAGGGAAATGTCACCGCATTGCTCGAAACCCTACGTGTGATGCTCTGCTCGCGAGGCTACGGACTTCACCAATCGGTGGCGGCTTAGAAGCATATAAAGCGAGCCGCTGCCATCGTTTCCACAAACGCGAGAGGCGGGTATGAGCTTCATCAACTGCTACGAGGACTCAGGTCGTGCAGGTGCATACGCAACGCTCGAATTCGCGAACACGTACTATCTCGCCTATCGCGATTTGCCTGCGATCACTGCTGAGTATGTGGTAGGCACGAGAGCACTTGACTCTGGCTGTGGTACGGGTAGGTCATCACGCCTCCTGCAAAAACTTGGATTCAATGTGATTGGTGTCGATGTTTCGGAGGACATGCTGCGGATTGCAAGCGCTACTGACCCTGCGGGCGATTACCGCCTCGTCCCCGGCGATAACCTGAGCGAGTTTGGCATAGGAAGTTTCGATCTCGTACTTTGCGCCTTCACCTTCGACAACATTCCTGCGGCGATGAAGGTTAGAATCTTCAGCGACCTTCAAAGACTGCTGATGCCGACAGGCGTTATTGTGAATCTGGTTTCATCCCCCGAAATTTACCTTCACGAGTGGGCTTCTTTCACTACCAAGGACTTCCCGCAGAACTCACCCGCTCGCATGTTAGCGCCGATTTAAAAGGGAGCCATTGTGGCCGGTTTGGATGTGAGCCGGAGATGTCGGCGATGACGGCGGGAGACACGAGTGCGTTGACCGCCAGTTAGAAA
>Ga0210403_10003480_pt1 | contig 13848 bp, 14 predicted proteins | sample IncBWC19MmetaG_FD_150863 | JGI IMG/M metagenome (GOLD analysis project Ga0210403, IMG submission 150863) | Forest soil microbial communities from Barre Woods Harvard Forest LTER site, Petersham, Massachusetts, United States - Inc-BW-C-19-M | ecosystem: Environmental > Terrestrial > Soil >... | reverse complement strand
GGAAAACCGCCGCGCTCCCACCCGGCATTCGTATTTATTCCGATCAGAAATGGCCGGAGCGCATTGTCTACGATACCAGCACTCCGATGCTCAAACCGGCGCCATCCACAATTCCTGACGCTGCCGGCTCAGCGCAGCCGACAATTGCTGTTGCCTCGTCCAAGTTGCGCGAAGCATTGGCTGAACTGCCGCCGCAGCCTGCCAATCCGAAAAAGCCGCAGCATAAGTTTGCAAAGAAGCATGCGGTGAAGCCTGTGCGGCTGGCGACGCGGCCCTCTCCATTCGGCTGGTTTGGACCGGCGGTCTGGTGATTGCATGCTTGAGGCTCGCAAGTAGTATTCGGGAGCAGCCATGATCCTTGACCCGAAAGAGTTCGTCACCCTCACAGATCACGGCTCGATGAAACTGCGCTCGGCAGTTTCGCGCGCGATGACGTTGCTACCCAAGGAACGCAAGCGGACAACAATCGTCCGCGAGGGTGAACCCGCGATCCTGAATTTCGAGCAGATCAAGAACCTTGCGGCGCAGTGGGACGAACGGCTCGTGCCAATCGACTAGTTTCGCTGTGCTACTTTCAATCGGGCTGCGTCCCTCCAAGAAGCGGCCCGTGCACGGCACCGTCACCGCCCCACTGAACTCACACAATGGCGGGGCCGTCCTTTCGATCCTGCACGCTGCTACGTCCGATCATCGCGACCAATCGCGGCGCGTTCGGCGATGGTCTCGTTTTCCGTCATTGGTGGACTTTCCGCGTGCTGTGGCAGTATATTGTGGCGATCCACTAAACGTCTGACGGGCTGTAGCCAAGCTCTATGGATCGAAGCACACTCGGTGGCGAAAATCCCGGATCGGATCTCATTATTACGTCGGGCGAAAGTTCAGCCGAAAGTCAATTTCACCACGTATATCGCACACCGGCGGCTCCGCGGATGCCGTCGCGCCTCCCGCCGTCGGTGTCTCCGACAGCGAACTGGTAGTCGGCATTGGCGTAGAAGCTGACATTGGCGTTCATCCTCACGCTCAAGCCACCGCCTAGTTGCAGGCGCGTGGCCTGCTCCAGCAGCGGCACCAGATCGGCGCCGGAAAACACCGCCGTCGCCTGCGCCCCCCAGTCACGCCACAGATTGGCGCGCACATAAGGCTGCCACACCTGCCCGCTGTCGCCGACGATGGTCCATCGGCCGCGCAGGCCGATCCGCCCGCTCGCGCCTGATGTCGTGCCGAGCGCGACCTCGCCCAGGCCGTCATTGGCGTCGTCGAACGACACACGTTGCCAGAGTATCTGCGCCTGCGGCTCCAGCACGAAGCCCGGTCCGAACATCGGCAGACGGATCGGATAGCCAACCTCCAGTGAAGAGACGAAGCCGAAGCCCGTGGTCGAAAGGCTGGCGAATTGCGTGGACGCCGCGCCTTGATAGTGCGTCGCCTGCGCCACGGCGTCGAGGTACCAGTCGCCCGGACCGTAATGCGTCCAATAAGCCCCGCCCGACCAGGCGTCGAGGTTGAGACCGCCGGTCTTGCGAAGTACGTACCCAGTCGCCGCCTCGTTGGTGACGAGACCGTTCACATCGACATTGGCGTTGGCATAGCCGAAGTAGACGCCTGCCGCATCGCGATGGCCCGGTATCCATTCGCCACGCCACAGATCGATGCCGCTCTGAAAGCCCAGCAACTGGCCGGAGGCGCGCGGATCGGCGAACGCCCCGTAATGGTTGTCGATCTGCTGGCCGAGGACCCGGCCCCAGGCCGCGGGCCCCCAGCCGGCGTTCAGACAATCGGTCGGCGCTTTCGCCAGCACCTTGCGAAGGATCCCGTCCCGCATGTCGCCGTCGGCCGGGCATGCCGTGCCCGTATTTGCGAACAACGAAGTATCGCCGATGCGGTCATGCAAGGTGCCAAGCGTCGTCATCCCCAATTGCCGGGCAATCGGCTGGACCGCGCCATAGGTCGCAATCTCCGGCCCGATGATCGGAAAGACGCCCGGCGGCAGCGGCTGCGGCGGCGGCTCGGTTGGCAAGGTCGGCGGCAGGATCGGCGGCTCCGGAGGTATTGGTCCGACGATGAAGGTCGAGCGCAGGAACCAATCGTTGGGACTGCTGCCGCTGAGGCCACCCCGGAAGAGATCATAGTCGAAGGCGCCGCCGCGCACCTCGCCAGCGAGCGCAAAGGCACCGGGCGCCGTCGTGCCGCCGTTGATCGCCTGCACCACCGCGATGCCGTTCGCCACCGTCTCGGCGCCGGGGCCGCCCGCACTGGTGATGCGCAAGAAGGAATTGCCGGTCGCGGTGCCACCGTTGATGACGAGCTTGTCCGACGGCGAATTGTCGGCGCCGAGAAACGTGTTCATCGCGATCGTTCCGCCAGTCCCGATGTAGCTGGTCGTCGTCAAGACCGTGCCCGGCGCAGTGCCCGTGCCCATGTTCACGAGGCCGGCGTTGGTGAGACTGGAGACGGTCTGACTGAAGCCGTTGAGATCGAGCGTTCCGGCGCTCGTGACCGTCACTGGGGAATTTGGGCTGAACGTGTTGAGCGCGCCAGCCCGCAACGTGCCCGCGTCGACATTCGTCGGTCCGCTGTAGGTGTTGGCACCTGTGAATATTGTGGTGCCCGCGAGCACATTGACAGTACCGTTGCCGGTGATTGCAGGGGCAAACACGTAGTCGGCGAACGTGTGATTGAAGTTGATCGTGCCGGTGCCAGCGCCAAATGCGACGCTCGGCGCCGAGAGCGTGCCGGGTGCAGCCGCCGGGTTGCCGGCGCCCGCGCCGATGTTGAGTGTTCCAGTCGCGCCGGCGTTCGCCGCGATCACAACACTAGGAGCGGTGACAACGCCGCCCTCCGCAATTGTGAGCGTGGCGATGCCCAAGTTGCCAATGTTCAACGCTGAACCGTTGCTCCAGGTGGACCCCGCACCGGCCACCCTCACCGTACCCAGCGAGCCAGCACCCTCGCCGATGTTGGCGGCGAAGGCGGTGTTATTGATGACCGTCCCACCGTTTGTGATCGTAAGCGAGCCCGTGCCAAAACTGCCGATATTGAGCCCGCCGCCCGGACTGTTGTTCCAAATGGAGCCCGGGCCGGTCACCAAGACCGTACCAGTCGAGCCGGCAGACAACCCGACGGAGCCGCCGCCACCACTGTTCACCGTGCCGCCGTTTTGGATGGTAAGCGTGCCCGTGCCCAAGCCACCGACCACGAGCGTTCCGATGTTCGCCCACGTCGAGCCCGCTCCGGATACGGTCACCGTGCCCTGCGAGCCCGGCAAATTGCCAACAAACCCGCCGACATCGGTCAACGTCCCGCCGTTTTGGATGACGAGCATTCCTGTCCCGCTTTGACCGACGGTGAGATTTAGGGCTGTCGCGCCCGCGCCCCTGACCTCCGTCGAATTTGGCGTCACAGTGTCAATGTTTGCGCTGGTCGCCGCCGTCGGTACACCGGCGTCCCAATTGCCAGGGTTAAACCAGCCATTGGAGACCGCTCCGGTCCAGTTGGTCTGCGTGTGTACCGAAACCGTCGATGCGGTGAAAAACGCGATCGTCGCCAGCAATCTGGACGAGACAAATTTGTAGCCGCGTGCCCCTGTCGCGCCGCGGCGCGGTTTAATGGACGACGGGCGATGCGGTTCGCGCCCCATGTCACCCCAATCAATCGGCGCCTCACTGAGACGCGGGAGAGAACAATATCTTGACGCTCAAACTGAGCGTGCAAAATCAGCAAAATCACAATTGTCCGCCGGATTGCCGCAACTGTGGCGATGGCGCGTCCAGTTTCATTTTCTGATTGCTGATGCTCTCCGGCCACGCAATAGGCAGCCGTACTGACCAAGTTGGTTAGCGATAAAGGCTAGCTAGTGGCCATTTGGCCGGCTCTAGCGAAGGGTGGAACGTCGCGATCAGCTACCGCTGCGCCGGCTTGAAACAGGTCGCATCATCCGCTTCCCAACCCGTTGGTAATTGAAAAATTAGTGCCGCCGCCGGTCCTGAGCGTCGCATTGCCGACGGTGGTCTGCGAGCCGCCATAACCCGCCACCCACACGCTCCAGCTGCATCAGCACGGCGTTCTGGCGTGGCTTCGATCGACAAATTCGACGCCGCACGAATTCCCGTCCCTCCACACCACATGGCAGTGTTTTGTCGTATTGAAACCATCGAATGACAGATCAAATTCGAAAGCGACAATGTGAAACGTGGAGCAACGAAGCCTAGCTCCCCGATTGTGGAAGTTCATCACCATGCAAGGGTAGACGCCGCGAACCCCTTCAAGATGAAGCATCGCAAGCTGATTGACTTCAATGCGTTCCAGGGCTCGACGCTCAATCATGAGAACATCCCCCAAAAAATAACTTCCGAAGCAGTAATCCGGCTCTGATTAACGCCCGTCGGGCTTCATTAAAAGTCAGGGCCGCTTTCTTTTTAAAATTGTACCGGACGGGACCAGGCGGTTTAACGCGGACCGCAGCGTCATCATTCGCAATCAATGTGACGACAATCTTGTGGAACGCGCTCGTAAACTCGCAAAGAGGCGGCAACCGATTTTTGCTCTGGCTCGCCGCGAAAAAGCTCGTTCGACAGACGCGACCAGTTTTCCGCTTCGGCCATCCAGAAAACCCGGTTTTTTGGCTCACGCTTTGCGAGTCGTCTGCATAGCGCGGCTCGCGCACTAAGCTCCAATTGACTAGCCATTTGGACCCCTGCCTGAGGTTTACTACCGCTATAGTACGGCAGGTGCTGTTCTCGGGACTATTGTCCTCGTGGCCATTGTCCCAACGAGCATATGACGTTGACGAACCAAGTGGCACAGCCCGGGCGCGCGAGCCTGACAAAAAATTCAGGAATCGGCGGTTTCGTCGAGCGTTGGATCGTTCGGTTGATCGAGTGGTTTTTTTCACCATCCCGCGCCAACAGTGACGAGTGCCGATAACGACCAATGCCGATAGTGACAGGCGTCCGACGGGACCAACGTCCAAACGGCCAAGGGTCCAAAGGTCAGGGTCCGGACGGCTAGCGCGCGATAAACTGGATGCCCTGCCGATCTTGAGGGCCTTGGCAATCGCCGACGGTCCCATGCCGTCAGCCTTCATCTGTCTGACCTTGCGGGACCAATGCTCGCCCTGCGCCCCTTGTAGACACCGCGCGCCTTGGCGTTAGCAATTCCTTCAAGCTGGCGCTCGCGGCGCCTAGTCTCGAACTCCGCGAACACGCCGAGCATGTCGAGTTAGCAGAGCGGGTATTGGCCGTGAGGACAATAATGCCCCGTGGAAATCTTTGATCTCATGTCGGGCACTGCGCTGGAGAGGCTCTTCGAGCATAGACAGCACGGGCCTTCGATGAGGCTGCTTCGCTACACCCCCCACCCCCTGCGGAGCAGTCTCGTCGAGGTGCCAGCGAGCAACCGCCCGGAACATGGTGGTCGTAAAGTTTTTTCCTCACCCATGGTCGTTGCACAAGAGCGGTGCGAGATGACAGCTTTCACGATCCAAGCTTCCAAAAATGGACAGACGATCACAACAGTCCGGATCAGACCAACGGTCTGTGTTGAGAAAGCCAAGACGCTCTTGCGAGAAGGATGGCAGGTTCACATCACTAATGCCGCAGGGCATCAATATGACTCCGATGAATTCGATCAGTTAGCCGCCGAGTTGTAGTCTTCCGAAATTGCTAATTGACGGGAAATTCCGTGGGACGGGATACCATTCTGACCTGAGCTACGCGGTCTAATGCGGTCCCGACCCGAAAGTTTTCCCTCCCCCGGTGGTCGAGCGAAAGAATGCTTGAACTTGCCAAATTGCTGCGGACCGAAATGCGAGCGTTGACGCTCACACGCTCCGCGGGCAGTCGATTAGGCGCCGCGAGGTGCGCTGATGCCTTGGCGATTTAGCTCGTCAGTGATGGCGCGGACGCTTGAATTGCCCGACCCAATGATGCCTTGAAGGTCAGTCGCGCGCCGCGCCGCGTTCTCTTTGATCTTGGCGACCGCGTTGCCGGTCTGCTTGCCAGCAGAGCACGAGCGGCGTTCGGATTGGCGGCGCGAGGACCGTCTTTGCCGCTCGGGATGCACACGCGGCAAGCACTTTCGGCCTATTCCGGAGGCTTTCAGGAACAAAGCCAAATGATGACTAGCGCCAACGGAACGCCGACACAGATTGCACCGCCAATCATCGACGCGAAGGCAGAAAGCAAATTTCCTTCGTAACTCAACTCACGCCCAGACATGCCGTTACTCCACGAGCCCCCACGGGTATTGCCCGTCGCCCAAGGATGAACGATCAAAAGCGGCTAGCATCGAGATCAGTGCGTGACGGTATTGGTATTGCAAATGCCTGCCCGAGCCAGTGCGGTCAGGCTGAGCACTTATGGCTAAGAAAAGGTTAACGCGCACCCCTTCGCGGTTTGGGGACCGGATCTCCGGACACCGATGCCCTGCCGCGTTGTACCCGTCACAGGTCCGTCACATCTTAAAAAGCGGACTGTTGCCCCCAAGTCACGGATTTTCCGGCAAAATCATGCAAATTTAAAGTTGCAGTTCGGGTTGTAATCACAAGCACTTGGCGGTCGCGACAAGGCGACGGGATGGAGAAAAAGACGATGAAGAAGTTTCTGTTGGCTACCGTCGGATCAGTCGCTTTGTTGGGCATGGTCGCTCCTGCGTCCGCTGCTGATTTGGCTGCACGTCCGTACACGAAGGCGCCACCCCCGGTGGTGGCTCCGATCTACGACTGGACCGGCTTCTACATCGGCGCCAATGGCGGCTGGGGCCAGAGCCGCAACTGTGTGGATTTCCTTGGGGGTGGCTTTGACTTCGCTGACGGCTGCCGCGAGCGGTCCGGAGGCCTCGTCGGCGGGCAAGTCGGTTATCGCTGGCAAGCCAGTCAGTGGGTTTTTGGCGTGGAAGCTCAGGGCGATTGGGCCGACCTCAGCAACACGCGTGTCAGCCTTTTCGCTCCGCTGTTCTCGACCCGCACAAAAACTGACGGCATCGGCCTTTTCACCGGCCAAATCGGTTATGCTTGGAACGCGTCACTGTTCTACGTGAAGGGCGGTGCGGCGGTGACGGACAACCGTTTCAGCATACTTAGCACGGTTACCGGCGCTGAACTGGCCGCAGCAAGCGCGACCCGCTGGGGTGGTACCGTAGGGGTCGGCTGGGAGTACGGCTTCGCACCGAACTGGTCTGCCGGTATTGAATACGACCATCTGTTCATGGGTAACTCAAACAACTCGTTCTCGGTCATCAATCCGATCAATGCCGCTTTTCTCAACGATCGGGTCCGCCAGGACGTGGATATGGTCACGCTGCGCATCAACTACCGCTTTGGCTGGGGCACCAGCCCGGTCGTGGCGAAATACTGACCTCGATTAACATTTTACAGCAAAACCAGGGCCGACAGAAATGTCGGCCTTTTTGTCGAGTGAAAGGTTTCAAAATCCGTCTGCTCGTGATCGGGGCGCGAGCCCGTTATGAGCGGTGTCCGTTGTTTTGTCCCAATTGACCTTGAGGACAATAGTGCCCCGTGGAAATCTTTGATCTCGTGTCGAGCACTGTGCTGGAGAGGCTCTCCGAGCACAGGACAGCGCGAGCCTTCGATGAGGCTGCTCCGCTTGGCCGCCCCCTGCGGAGCAGTCTTGTCGAGGTGCCAGCGAGCAACGGGTGAGCCCAGGGCGAAGGATCTCCGACGACTAGACTTCGGCCGCCCCAATGAACTGCACCTAAAGAGCCAGTTGGAAAAACTTCGGACCGTTGCTGCCGATCGTGCATCGATTGGCAATCCTGCTACCGGCTTGCAGAAGCGGGAATTGTTCGCGCGGTTGCGAGACAGGCCAACGAGTCGTGACAGCAGACCACTCACCACGCTTTTGCATGCTCATGATGAGCCGAAGGAACAGCCGCGCGGCGGCTCCTTCCATCTGCTTGGTACACCTTGGGGCAATGGCCCTTAGGGCAATGTCCCGAGATGGGCATCCGTCGTAGGTTCGCCCAGGCCAAATCTGCGGTGGACCTTCAAAGCACCCCGCGCGTTGAGGCCTTACAGACCGGGGGGCCACGAACCGGAGCGCTGGTCATGGAAATCCCTCTTGACCTTGAAAGAAGGTTGGAGCGGCGCTGGGCCGCCAGATTTCTCCGCACGTCGGGAGAGAGCTCCGCAAGCACTTCACCACGTATATCGCACGCCGGCGGCTCGGCGGATGCCGTCGCGCCCGCCGCCGTCGCTGTCGCCGACAGCGAACTGATAGTCGGCATTGGCGTAGAAGCTCACATTGGCGCTCATCCTCACGCTCACGCCGCCACCCAGTTGCAGGCGCTTAGCCTGTTCCAGTAGCGGCACCAGATCGGCGCCGGAAAACGTCGTCGTCGCCTGCGCCCCCCAGTCGCGCCAGAGATTGGCGCGCACATAAGGCTGCCACACCCGCCCGCTGTCGTCGGCGATCGTCCATCGGCCGCGCAAGCCGATCCGCCCGCTCGCGCCTGAGGTCGTGCCGAGCGCGACCCGGTTTGAGATCGATAATCACCTCACCGTTCATAGCTTGCCGCTGTTTGCGGATGCGACACTGAGGCTTCCCGTTCCTTCGCTTCGTAATATTCGGCCGAGAATTTGATTGACCATCGCAAGTAGAACGACCTCAATTTCTCGGTGGGCTTTTCGACGCCGAGATGTTCGGCGACATGCGCTTTGCGCAGCCGCGTCTTCACCGATGCGAGGCCGGCGGCGCGCTCGAGCTTCTCAACCGCTGCGATGCCGGCGATCTCTGCCTGCCAATAGCGAAACCCGACCTTTCTGATCACATACAGGCGCTTGATGGTTTCATAGCTCTTGAACAGGAGCTGAACGAAAGAATTTTTTTTGGCCTGGGGCCAGGCTGCCGGGTACACCGGGAGCACCAGAAGCTTGCTCTTGGCGATGACCGTTGCCAGCGGATGCAAAAGTTGCATCCAGGCCGGCCAGGACGTGACCTTGGCAAGCAACACCGCGTGCATCGCCGTTGCAACCCCGAAAGAGATCGGAAACCAGAGGGCCGCGCCCAGGATCACGAGCAAGGCGGTGTTCGGCGTCAGATGCCGGCATTTTCGAAACACCCATGCCATGCCGCTTTCAAAGGCGTTATGCACAGCCTGTTCGAATGCCCGATAGCTGATCTTGCGCCGGAGCCACGACCAGTTCCGCCGGATTGATATTCTCCACTGTCGACGTTTCGTCTCGGAAAGAGGGAGGAGGAGCAGTGCGCCGCTTATGACAGTAACGATGACATTGCCCAGAACCCTGGCGGCCAAGAGCGGAAGCCAGACAATCTGCATTGCCAAAGGGAAGGCGTAGTCGAGCAGCCGCATCAAGATCCAAAGAATGGAACGCAGGATTTTGTTGACGGCGAGCGTGACGAGAACAAGCGGGATGATGATCACATCGTCGAGAGTACCGCGGAAGCTGCTTTCCTCGGTCCGTGCTGGGCTATGATAATCGGTCACGGTGCACGGTTCCGAGCTGAAAGAGGGATCGTACCGGATAAAATAGACACATGGAACGACCGGCGGGCGGCCTCAGTTATCCAATGTCCGAGGTTGGTCGTGGCCGTCAGAGCCGATGGTACGTTTGCCTTTTGTACACCCGAGGGCCGCGATGCTTGATGTGGATCAATGGCCTGCGTTGCGCGGGCGGGCAGAACAGACCCATGGTCCAACTGTGCATGAGGAGTGCAACTGCCATGCGTCTTCATTCATATCGCGACGAAAGCCACTCCAGACATTTCGATTTGATTGGCGGAGGCAGCCACCCCTGGTCAGTTGACCTGGTCTCCGTGGCAGCTTCCAGCATGTTAGTGGTGGGCTTCGCCTGTGCCCTCATAGCCCAATTGGTCCGCTAGGCTTTTTTCCCGCCCTGCGTCTGTGCCGGTCATTCCACTGAGCCGATCCGGTCGCTGCCCGCTATTGATTTTCCTTGCGAGGATTCCCGCACCTTGATCAGGAGCCCGGAATTCGTTCGACGCTTTGCAGCCGCGCCAATTAACCCCCTCGCCAGAGACTCTGGCCAAACCAACCAAATTGCCACTGCCGCGCCGACGTGAAATACGGCGGTGAGTATCTCCTTACGACCCTGCTCCTGCGTTGCGGCTTTAGTTCTCGCTTCTTTGGACTGGAAGGTTGTAGCTGCTTGGTATCGGATGGTTGCATCTGCGCCAAAGCCTCGCGCCCCCTCTCCTTGACAGAAACGTCGCTGGCCGTTCCCGGAAGCGGGATGCGCTGCTCACTGCTGGCGATCTGAGCCGGAACGATGGTCGGAACGCCGGTATCGAAAACAATGCGCTCCGGCCATTTCCGCTCGGAATGAATACGGATGACGGGCAAACTGGGATCTGCCGTTTCATGTACCGGGATCTTCGGCAGATACGCATCAAGAATGAACAACAGTGCGAGCAATACTCCGCCAACAAAGGAAAAATATCGCGCGAGTGGCATGTGTTGCTCCACTGCGGCGCCGCGCCCGCTTCAACTGGAACTCGGGCACGGTTCTGTCTCGGGACAACGTCCGCTGTACTTCAACGCTTCAACGTCGAGCGATCCGCGACGCCGAAAGTATGCCGACGCCCATCAGCGCCGACCGGCACGATCCACCGGACCGCCACGATTCATTGGCGTTCCCGGCGTCACCGCGGCGCGCGCGACCGGGCGCGGACGCAGCACGACACCCGCCCTTGCGACGCAGCCGGAAGGGTAGCCGACATATGTGCAGTAGATGACGGCGCTAGCCGGTTCGACACTCGCGGCTACAAAGCCAACAACCAGCAGCGCCGATAAAGCGATCGAGAGTTTCATTTTGATCCTCCTGTCAAAAGCTCCAACCATTCCTTGAGCGATTTGCGCTCTCGACAGCTCTCAAGGCCAATACGAAGCGCAACTGGAATGCTGATGCGGGCTCGAGCGGCGGGCTTGACACAGATCAAGGACGCTCGCTTATGATTCTCAATGCACCCTCTCATGCCTAATGCCGCTCGCCATCAGCGTCATCCGCAAGACCTCAAAGATCACGGCGGTCGACCAGCCAAACAACAGCACGCCGTTCATCGCCGTCATCGGTCCAAGCAGATGCCAGCGTTCCACCGGTGTCACGTCGCCGTAGCCGAGCGTCGTGTAGTTCACAAAAGCGAAATAGATGAGATCGGCGCCGTCCGGCGCCGCGCTTGTCATCACGTAGATCAATGACCAGACCAGCACCTCGGCCAGGTGCGCGATCATCAGGACAGTCACGGTAGCGATCATGACCGCGATCAATCGAAGCGTCTGACGCACCGTCGCCCACTCATCAACCACGCGGGTCACCTTGATGACCGCCACCATGACCAGGGCATGGATCGCGATATTGCAGACGCTGGCGGCCGCGCCCACGAGATATTGCCGCAACATACGATGCCTCCGGCGCTCGGGCCGATCTGCCGCTATGTCGCCGTTCGAACCGGCCACGGCCTAGTCGATGATGTGGTATCCGCCATCGATATACATGACGCTGCCGGTGATCAGCTTTGCGCCGTCGAGCGCCAGGAAGGCCGTTGCCGCGCCGACATCATCGATGCTCACGAGGCTTCTGGCGGGAGCCTTGGTCTGCGCCTTGTCCATCAACTCGTCGAATTCGGGGATACCTGAGGCAGCGCGCGTTGCCAGCGGCCCCGGCGATATCGCGTGCACCCGGATCCCCTTGGGACCGAGTTCGGCCGCGATGTAGCGGACGGCCGCTTCGAGACCTGCCTTCGCGACTCCCATGATGTTGTAGTTCTCTACCACCATCTGGCTGCCGTAATAGGTCATGGTGAACAGCGTACCGCCGCTCTTCATCAGCGGCTCCGCCAGATGCGCCATCCGCATGAACGACCAGCAGGAGACGTCCATCGTCTTGAGGAAGCCCTCGCGCCCGACATCGACGACGCGCCCATGCAGCGCTTCCTTCGGCGAGAACGCGATCGAATGCAGCAGGAAATCAAGCCGGCCCCACTCCTTCTCGATACGCTCGAACACCTGTTCGGTCTGCCCCTCGGTGTTCACGTCCAGCGGCATGAAGATCGGCGCCTCCAATTCCTTCGCCAGCGGTTCGACATGCTTCTTTGCCCGATCGTTCAGATAGGTGACCGCGAGCTCCGCGCCCAGAGCCCGAAACGCCTTCGCGCAACCCCACGCGATCGACTGATCGTTGGCGATACCGACGATCAGTCCCTTTCGTCCCTTCAGCGCAACCTTGGTCTCTGGAAATACCGGAATCGTCATGACGCTCTCTCGCGGTTTGAACTGGAGGACGATTGGCGATTCCACAACAACGACAATGTGTGCCGCGCAATCATCAACTCTTCATCGGTGGGCACGATGCAGACCGGAATACGGCTGTTCGCGTGCGAAATCCGTGGCGCATGGCGGGCGTTCTCAACCGGATCAAGGGACACGCCGAGCCATCCGAGCCGCTCCGCGATCCTTGCCCGGATGCCGGCGGAGTTTTCGCCGATACCGGCGGTAAAGACAAAGCCATCGAGGCCCTGAAGGGCCGCCGCCAACATTCCAGCATGAAGCGCAATGCGATGAACAAAATAGTCGACGGCAAAAGCCGCGCGGGGATCGTCGCTGTCCTGAAGCTCCCGCATGTCGTTGCTGATGCCGGAAAGCCCCTTCAGGCCGCAGTCACGGTACAGGAAATCCTGCACCTGGGAGGACGACATTCCCTTTACCGTCATGAGGTAAAGGACGATGCCAGGATCGATCTGGCCGGCGCGCGTTCCCATCGGAAGTCCGTCGAGCGCGGTGAAACCCATCGTGCTCTCCACGCTCCGCCCGCCATGGATGGCGCACATCGAGGCGCCGCTCCCCAAATGCGCGACGATAATTCGTGCGCTCGCGATTTCGGGCGCAAGCCGTGGCAACGTCTTCGTGACATATTCATAGGAGAGACCATGAAACCCGTAACGCCGGACCCCTTCATCGTGCAGCCGGCGGGGTATGGCATAGTGGTCGGCGACCTCGTCGTGGTCGCGGTGAAAGGCCGTGTCGAAGCAGGCGACCTGAGGCAGCGCAGGAAATCTGGCAAGCAGAGTGCGGATCGGCGCCAGATTGTGAGGTTGATGCAGCGGCGCCAGCGCCGTGAAGCGCTCCAGACGCGCGACCACGCCATGGTCAATCAGCACGGCCCCGTCGTAATCCGGACCGCCATGCACGACCCGGTGGCCAACGGCGAGCGGACTCAACTGAAGCTCTTCCCGCAGCCAGGTGCTGGCGAGCATCAACGCCGCGGGAACGTCGGCGACACTCTCGATCGGAAAGGCGCGGTCCGCCATCGTATCGCCGGCTGCCGCTGTGGCGCGCAACCGTGGACGACTGCCGATCCCGTCCACCTGCCCTTTGATCTCCCGCCGCAGCCTGCCCTCTACGTCAACGGCAAACACCTGGAACTTCACGCTTGAGGAGCCAGCGTTGACGACGAGGATGGTGTCCATGATTGTCACGCCGCGGCTATCTGTGTGCGGCGCCGCCTTGCATCGGCATAGAGGGTCGCAACCGCGCAAGATGCCATCCGGGCCCTCGGCGAATCCGCGCGCGAGGTCAGTACGATCGGCACGCGGGCGCCGAGCACGATGCCCGCGCCATCCGCCTTGGCGAAATATGCGAGATTCTTGGCCAGCATATTACCGGCCTCAAGATCCGGCACCACCAGGATTTGCGCTCGCCCCGCGACCTCCGATTTGATTCCCTTGATTCTCGCAGCCTCCATGTCGATGGCATTGTCGAACGCCAGCGGACCATCGAGCAGGCCTCCCGTGATCTGCCCGCGGTCGGCCATCTTGCAGAGCGCGGCGGCCTCTATCGTCGACGGGATCTTGGACG
>Ga0210403_10003479_pt1 | contig 13849 bp, 9 predicted proteins | sample IncBWC19MmetaG_FD_150863 | JGI IMG/M metagenome (GOLD analysis project Ga0210403, IMG submission 150863) | Forest soil microbial communities from Barre Woods Harvard Forest LTER site, Petersham, Massachusetts, United States - Inc-BW-C-19-M | ecosystem: Environmental > Terrestrial > Soil >... | reverse complement strand
CGATCCGACCAATGACGACGGACGGGGGATTGCGGCGAAATGAACACGAGGCTCGTTGCCGCTGCTGCGATTCTTCTGTCGCTCGGAGCGGGCGCCTTCGCGCATAGGCTCGATGAGTACCTGCAAGCCACCATCATCTCGGTGGAGAATGACCGTGTGCAGGTGTCCATGCGCCTGATCCCGGGTGTCGCGGTCTCTTCCATCGTACTTGCGAGCATCGACACCAACGGGGACGGCGTTATCTCGGAGGCCGAGCAGCGGACTTACGCGGAGCGGGTGCTTCGCGATCTGTCGATTATGGTTGACGGAAAGAGTGCGAGCCCCACGCTGGTCTCACAGAAGTTCCCAGCAACCGAGGAGCTCAAGGAAGGACTCGGTGAAATTCAGATGGAGTTCACTGTGGACTTGGCCCCTGGTGGGCCCCAACGGAGAATCGTTTTCGAAAACCATCACCACAACGAGATATCCGCCTACCTGGTGAATTGTCTGGTTCCGCGCGACCCAAGTATTCGGATCCTCAGGCAGAATCGAAACGAAAGCCAATCGTTCTATCAGCTGGATTACGCGCAGGACGGCGGTAGTTCAGACCCTTTAACTTTGAAAGGGTGGTCAACCGTTCGCGGATCGATGGGCGCGGTCGGCTTCGCGAGCATATTCCGCCTCGGCATGCGGCACATTGCTGAAGGCACAGACCACCTTCTGTTCTTGCTTACGCTGCTTCTGCCTGCGCCACTACTCGCTCTAGGTTGGCGTTGGATCGGATTCGCTGGCGCACGTCACAGTCTGTGGCAGATTTTGAGGGTAGTAACGGCGTTTACCATCGGGCATTCCATCACCCTCGCGATAGCCGCACTGGGACTGGTCCGCGTGCCCACTCGTCCGATCGAAGTACTGATCGCTATTTCGATACTCGTCTCCGCGATTCACGCGCTCCGGCCGCTTTTTCCGGGACGCGAAGCACTAATAGCGGCGTTCTTCGGTCTGATTCACGGTTTAGCATTTGCTGCAACCCTGGAGGAGTTAGGACTCGGCCGCTGGGAACGTGTAGCTGGCATTCTGGCGTTCAACCTGGGCATCGAAACTATGCAGCTGATGGTGGTCGCGGCTATCATGCCGTCTCTCGTCTTATTGAGCCGCTTGCCTTCGTACTCGGTTCTTAGGATCGGCGGGGCGCTCTGTGCGGGTGGTGCATCGGTTGGCTGGATCGTTGAGCGGTTGCTGCATGTGAATTACTCCGTTGACGTGCTCTTGAATGCCCTAGCGCATCATGCCGTTTGGATCACGGGGGGCTTGTTCTTGATCAGTCTCGCTTGCTCGTTGCTGTCTAAATTTCTCAATACACAAGCCGCCGCCACCGAGCCGCGGCCCGGGCGAACACGGACGGTCCCCCAGGGAGTTTCTGGTTTTACTCACGTCGACTGAATGTTCGGCCCACCTTGCTAGTGTTTTTTGGCTTAGAGCTTTGAACCGCCGTCCAGGGGAATGCTTCCCCTGAAGTTCGGAATACTGCAAAATGACCACATGACTTCAGTCCCGCGTTCTCGGAGCATCCCAATTCTGGTTAGCCTAATCGCGGTTCTCAATCCAGTCTCCGGCCAGTCTCCTCCGTCAGCTCAACACGCGGAACGACCGACGCCGCCAACACGCAATCCCAACAGTCCCGGTTATGTCACGGCCAAGGAATTGCCCGACGGATCAAACCCGCCTGCGAATGCGGACGGTAATTTCATTATCAGGCCTACCTCCGATGTACCTTCCGAGATGTCTCGCCAAGAAGGCATACCTAGTGGAACGGTGATTGAGTTCATTCTGAACTCGTCGGACAGCAAGATCTATCCAGGCATTGCACGTGACCCCAACACCTTCGGAACTATAGATTCTGCCAACCCCGCAAAGCTCGTAGTGACTACCAGCCACCCCGCTCGGTACACGCGGAGGGTGGCCGTCTATGTCCCCCAGCAGTACGTGCCGGGTAGCATCGCGCCTTTCATCGTCGGGGCCGACGGGCCTGACCGGTTGCTCTTTTCAACTCTGGACACCTTGATTGGCCAACATAAGGTCCCGGTGATGATTGCCATTTCTATCAGCAACGGAGGTGGCGACGCGCAGGGGAGTGAACGCGGTCTTGAGTACGACACGATGTCCGGAGTCTATGCGGAGTTTGTGGAAAACGAAGTTTTGCCTCTGGTCGAAACCCAGGCTCACGTGAAACTCACTAAGGATCCGGGGGGCCGGGCAACCATGGGTGGCAGCTCAGGAGGCGCCTGCGCCTTGATCATGGCTTGGTACCACCCCGAGCTTTATCAGCGTGTTCTCACCTATTCCGGAACATTCGTAAACCAGCAGTGGCCATACAATCCGCAAACGCCGCACGGTGCCTGGGAGTTTCACGAGCATCTCATCCCGGACGGCCCGGTCAAGCCGATTCGAATCTGGATGGAAGTCGGTGACCGGGATCTCCTAAATCCGAACGTGATGCGCGACAATATGCACGATTGGGTTCTCGCAAACGAGCATATGGCTAGCGTACTCGCTGCCAAGGGCTATCATTACCAGTTCGTATTTGCCCGCAACGCCGGACACGTTGACCGAGCAGTGAAACAACAAACGCTTTCCGAGGCCCTTCAGTACATCTGGCAGGACTACCCATCTTCGGCCACCAAGAATTGACCATGAGCGCAGAGATACGCCTCGGGTTCTTACCAAATAATGCAAAGGTTTTCCAATATTCTCGACTTGAAGGAGTACCGTAGGTAATGAACTACTTGCGGGATCGAAATCCACATTTCGCTGCGTAAATCAATTGGTGCACAACCCAATGCTGCCTGTGCTACTCACCTCTCCGACCCTATCCAATGATTCCCCGAGGATTTTTGCTAGGTCCGGGATCTGCGGTGTGTTCTGCGGCTTCGAGATCCCGGCGCTAAGAAGAGAACCCTTATGTTGGGCTCTGGCACTGGCTAACTGGCGAATCTCCTCACATCACTGCTACACATCACACAAATCCACCGCTTGCCGCAGTGAGGTTAAAGGGTCCCGCGCGGGCACGAACTCGTGCGCCACGTAACCCTGGAAGCCGGCTGCCGCGATTCCACGCATCACTCCATCCCATTGCACTTCCTGCGTACCGTCGAGCTCATGCCGGCCGGGAACGCCACCCGTGTGGAAGTGACCAAGCCATGAAATGTTCTGCTGGATGGTGCGAACCAGGTCTCCTTCCATGATCTGCATGTGGTAGATGTCATACAGCAGCTTGACGCGCGGCGAGTTCACCGCTTGCACCACTCGTACTCCCCAAGCGGTGTGGTCGCACATGTAATCTTTGTGGTCGACTTTGCTGTTGAGGAGTTCCAGGCAGATGGTGACGCCGTGGTCCTCGGCAATCTTTTTCACGCGGTTGAGCCCTGTGATGGTGTTTTTGGCGCCTTCTTCGTCGGACATGCCCGCGCGGTTTCCGGAGAAGGTAATCACGTTCGGCACGCCGGCCTTGGCCGCCAGTGGAATGTATTTGCGAAAACCTTCCTCGATCTTTGCGTGGTTTTCGACGCGGTTCATAGCGCTGGCAATCTCGCCTCCGTCGGCATAGCCCATGCTGCAAACCAAGCCATGCCTCGCGGGCACCTCGTATTCATCCGGCTTCAGCAGATCGACGCCCTTCAAACCAATCTGCGTCGCGTAGGCGCAAAGTTCGTCGAGCGGAGTCTTCTGGTAACACCAACGGGAAACCGATTGCTTGATTTGGCCTTTGCGCGGGATCGGGGAGTTCTGCTCCGGCCAGGGCATGGAAGCCATAGTCACTCCCGAGACAGCCGTCTTCAGCATGGTGCGCCGCGATAGTTGTTTAGTCATAGGAATTCACGCAAAGTGTGCCGGACAACGCCGACTGCGGGCCTGCGTGGCCGGCTCCTTCTCCCTTCCAACGCATCTCTCGTTTTGTCGAGTGAGACGGTTAACCAAGAGTCGCCGCCAATTCTTGCACATTCTTATCTCTGGCACACGATTTCTTGAGAATCTTCAGGCCATCCACGAAAGCAGTGTTTGAAGGTCTGTTGCCGTGGTTGATTCGGTCCCGCGCGGCATGGAGGGGCCGATGGCCACAACCTCGCCGTGATTCTCAAACCACGCCAGGAACGAAGATTGTTCCGAACCCGGTAACCGTTGCTGATTCAGCCAGTTGTAATAGGCACCGTTATCCGCATCGGTCAGCGAACCCAGGGGATCGACTTCGACATGAGTGTCGCTACCGGAAAGCATCTCGTTCATCGCCTTCTGTCGTTGTCGCGGGGCAAAACGCACCAACAAGGTAAGCGGCTGGGCACGCCGGAGCGCTTCGCGTGCCGCCCATTGTGCGAAAGTCGTGCTGAAGACCTGCGTGCCCGAGCCCTCAGTCAGCAGCTTGGCCTGAAAGCGATCCAGGACCGCGTTCCCTAACTCGGCCGCGTTACCGTGCGGGCCCCCATCCGCCTGCCGACCCATACCAAGATCCGCCGGACGCAGCTGCGCCAGTAGCGTGCGCAGTGTCTCGGGTCCCATGCCAGGCCGTTCAATCTCCAAGCGTATTCTGTTCGACAAGGCCGCCCGCGCTGGCTCGAGGGCCTGGTAGGAAACGCAGGTAAGCGCCGAGTCGTGAGCCGCTTCTTGCCCGCCTTCAATGTACCAGTGGCCGTGAGCAACGGGATGCGCTTTGGCTCGAGCCGCGGCCGCATCTAGAAGCTGCTTCAACCCATCTTCCGGCTTGATGTGGCTGAAGTACACCCCATGAGGACGCAGTTTGCGAAACAACGGCTCTTGTGGTGTGGTGACGCCCTGGCCGATAACCGTAATCCCCAGCCTCGGAATCGCCGGAGGCTCCGCTGGCAACGCCGCCCGCAAACGCTCCGCATAAGCGAGCGCCGCCAAGCGAAAGGCATCCAGTTGGCGGGTCGTCCAAAGATACGCCGAGAGCTGCTCAACAAACTGCGCCGGCGAGTTTACCCAGTCGAACTGTTCGAGCTGCGAGGAAAGATGGATTTGGGCGAATCCTTGAAACCAATCCTTGAGCTGTTCCGCAGAAAGCGAGTTCAGATTTCGAAGTTCCCTCTCGAGCGCTTTGCGCTCCGCGGGAAACTTGAAATCGTAGTCGATGGCCTCTCGCAATAGGCTGGGGAGAAAACTCAGTGGCAGGAGCTCGAGCACAGCGAGATCGTTGGTGACAAGTTTTCGTGCTTCTGGTGGATAGCCGCTGAATTGCTCGGGTTTGAGCTTGATGGGAGGCATAGAATTACGCAAGTTCAACGAGAGGTTTACCCTGTGCGAGAGACGGGGAAAATCCGAGGAGCGATCCGATCGACGGCACAAGATCGGTGGACTCCAGCGCGCGGTCGATAACCACTCCTTCGCGAACGCCGGCGCCCAAGACCATCATCCAGGTAGTGCGAGAGAGCGCATCACCGGTGCGGTGATGCTGAAATCCGTTGCCGCCGGAATCGTCGTCGGAGTCGCGGCCAAAGTCCGGCAAGATGAAGACGGTGGTATTGCCAGCATATTCCGGCTCGCTCTGAATCGTTTTCCAAAGGTCGGCGCAAAGCCGATCGGTGCGGCGGATGCCATCGATGTACAGCGAATATGCGCCGGCATGCGCGATGTCGATGTCGTGCATGGTGATCCACAAAAGACTAGGGGCGAGTTGCCGCATCAACTGGCGAGCGATGTAGACGGAAAGTTCATCGGGACTCGACAACGTCCGCGCATGCTTCTTGAAGTCGTCCACAGAAAGCTTCAGCAGCATTTCCAACTGATGCAATGCGAACTCGTTTCCGCCGAGTTCCGGCGTGTAGAACGGTGTCTCGTAGTTGTCGCGCAACAGATGTTCGTAGTCCGCTCCTGCGCCGGAGGTCGCTGCGGTTAACAGATGCTTGGGCAAAATCACCCGGGCACCCAAGCCTGGGCCGTAAGAGCGGTGACTGCTCTCACCGATGCGATTGAAACCGTTGCTGGGTGCAACCACCCATGCGTCAGAGGAAGGGCGTTTTAAATCCTTGCGGAAGTACTCAAACACCGTCGGATGTTCCGGGGGAAGAGATGAAAAGTTGTTGATGGTTTCATAGACGCCGGTGGCCAGGCTGGCGGTGGCAACATAGTGGCCGAGGATGCCGCGATTTACAACCTGCGTGAAAAACGTGGATTGCGGAATCAATTCCTGCATCAAGTGGGGAATATTTTCCTGACCTTCGGGCGCAAACGTCTCCTGGTCGCGCGCGCCACCGCCGAAGGTGATGACCACAACCTTTCTCTTCTTTTGCGGTATTCCGGCTCGGGCCAGCGCTCCAGAGCCGAGCAGTGTGCCACCCAGGGTGACACCGGCGGCACGGCGCAGGAACTCACGCCGGGTGAAACTCAATTGCCGGGCAAGTTCCCGAGGGCTCGAGGCCAGACCGCTTAACTTGAGGCCCGGGAGACCAACCGAATTCCGCCCCGTTTTGGACGGTGATGAAGAATCGTGTGCCATTTTGACATCCTCCTCGCCGTAAAGGGCGAGGATTCCTACGGAGCCGGGTTTTGATCCGGTCTCTTCGGTGGGTTCCTCCCCACAACCGCCCTGCTTCAGCGGAGGACAACGAAGAGGCTTTACTTTTGGGCTGCCCGCCCATAGGTCCCGTTTTGGGGGACGAGGAAGTTTATGACAGAACCGCAGGAAAAGGAAAAAAAAGAAAGCCTTATATCCCCGGCCTAAAGACGCCGAGGCTTTACGGCTAACAACGGTAAACGCAATGCTTAGCGCAAACCACGCCGCGTGTTAAACGAAGTCAAGCATTGGCTCGAAGCGCGAATCGGTCGGGGCCGCCTCGCCGCCATGCAATCCCATCTTTTATGTTCGTTCCGCTTCTTTTCTCAACACGCCAATTCGCATCCCGTCAACCGTGAACCGTAGCCCAGGCACTCACGGCTTGCCGGACGGGCTGTCCTTCGCACCAGAGACAAATTGACGGATTTCCGCCCTTTGTTTTTCAAGATCCTCCAAGTGCTGTTCGCGAATCTTTTGATAGACCTGGAGTTGCTCCTGGGCTGACGCCTTTTGGCCGGTGCGAACGTAGGCCTGCCCCAGACGATAGTGGGCGTCGGCAAGATCGGGGTTCAGCGCGAGCGCCCGCACATATTCCGGAATGGCCTCGGGATATTTACTCTGGTCGGAGTAGAGATTGCCCAGTTGCAGATGCGCCTCGGCCAGCTTGGGGTCGAGATCGATAGAATTCTTGAGCAGAGTCTCAATTTGACGCAGGTCGAGGCTGGGATCTTGAGCCCGCTTGCCTTTCCACAGACTCATCGCGTAGTAGTAGAGGGCTTGGGCATTGCCCGGCTGGAGTTCAGAGAACCGGCGGAATCGCTGGATGACGTCGTCGGCCTGACCCGGCGAACTGTCATAGGCCCTGGACAGAAAAAGGTAACAACTAGGGTCGGAAGGGTTCAGATCAGCCGCCCGGAGCAACGATTTGACGGCCTCGTCATAATTGCCGTGCGCGTAGAGCGCCATCCCAAGACCGATTGCCAGACGGGGCGAAGCGGGGTAGCGCTGGGCGGCATCCTTGAAGACTTGTATGGCTGGTCCGAGGGTGCGGTGAACAAGGAGTTCACTGCCCCAATCGAACAGGTTGCTCTCGCTGGGATCGGCGTGGGCGGCGATTTCGTACTCGTTGGCGGCCTCGACGAAGTGCCCGTCTTTTTCTTCTACCTCGCCGAGCAGGTTGTGCAGTTCGGCGGCGTTCTTAAGCCGCAAAAGCACCTGGATTTGTTGGCGAGCGTCGGCAAGGCGACCGGAGAGAAGGTAGGCCAGCGACAGATCGTAGCCATTGTCGTAGGAGGATGGCTCGCTCCGCTGGGCGCGCTCAAGATAGGGCACGGCATCGGCGATCCTTTTAGATTGCACGTAGAACTCCGCGAGATTGTGATTGGTGTCAAAGTTCTGCGGCTCGAGTTCGGCGGCTTTCTTGAACTGTTCTCCTGCACGGTCGAGCTCTCCCAACCGGACGAGGTTGGCGGCGAGATTGGACCGCGCCGGAGCGGAAGTTGGGTTCAACCGGACGGCTTTCTCAAAGTGGGTATTGGCGGTAGCGTCCTGGGACTGTGCGGAGTAAACCATGCCAAGAAGTTCGTGAATTTCAAAGTTTTCCGGAATCCGTCGGACCAAGTCCTCTAGCTTTGTGGCGGCTTCGGCAAACTTGCCAGCGTCATATTGAGCTACGGCCGCCTGGAATTCGTGATCGAGCCGCTGGTCCTGGTTGGCGCGGGCCCATATCGCGGACACGCACGCCAAAAGAATGAAAAGAATAGCGTTGATTGAACGGCTGACCATGAGCACGGCGTTCCTAGGTTATCACCGCACGCTTAGACCGGGAAAGATCGAGCACAAAAAGGATCCCCGCAGAGCGCCCTCGACGAGCGCTCTACGGGGAGGGGTGTGAAGCTGCGTTAGAAAACCAGCTTCAAAGCGAACTGGATCTGCCGCGGATCGTAGGGAGCATCGCGCGTGGAACCAATTTCGCCGAACGTCGAATTGTTGACGTAATTGGTCGACCCGGAGATCGACTGAACGCCATTGCCCCCGAAGCCTGGGGCGTTGAAGTTCGGATGGTTCAAAATGTTGAAGATCTCGGCGCGGAACTGCACTTGGATCCGCTCTCTGATCGGAATTACCTTGAAAACGGAGAAGTCTACCCTATGGAAACCCGGCCCGGGCACCTGCGTAATGCCGCCCAAAGCCTGAGCCCCGGTCAAAGGAGTACATCCAGCAGGCGTGCCGGCCTCCGGCACTCCGCCAGCACCTAATACGCAAGGCTGGACAAACGCTGCTGGGTTCCCAAAATAGCTGAGAAGCCCATTCTTGTCGGTGTGCAGTCCTAGATCCAAGGGCTGTCCGGTAAACAGGCCGCCGCAGCCGAGGTTCGACGCCGTGCCGCTTGGGCAACCGAGGCTAATCGGCTGGCCGCCTTGGAGGGTGGTGCTCCAATTGAGGCTCCAGCCCCCGACCAGCTTGTCCTGGATTCCGGAAGCATCGGACATGAAGTGCTTGCCTTTTCCGAAAGGAAGTTCATATCCGCCGCTGAAGTGGAACACATTGCGAATGTCGAAATCCGCCAAGCCATAGTCAAATGCCATCCCCAGTCCAGGAACGTTTGGCGCTCGGTAACCTGCAACGCTTCCTCCGTTGAGCAAGTCACCGGCGTCTGACATCGTCTTGGACCAGGTATAGGTGAACAGGAAGTTCAGCCCATCCGCAAACTGCTTCTCGACTTTGGTTTGCAGGGAATGGTAAGCGCTCATACCCCCTGTCGCAGCGTAGCTGGAATTGAATCCGAAATCCGGAAATGGCACGAGAGTAGCTTCAGGTGTGTTCGAAGCCGCGATGGAGGTAGGGCTGTTGGAGCCTGGGAACGACTCCAAGTGCCTAGCCAGCGAGGTCACATAGCCGGCTTGCAGGGACATCGAAGGCGTCAACTGGTATTGGACGGTGAGATTGCCACCCATCGAGTACGGGGTCTGGTAATTAAACTGAATCCCGCGCAACCCCAAGCCGCTGGCGTTGACCAACAGCGGACTCAACGGAGTGCAAGAAAAGCCGGTCTCAAACGTCGCACTTCCGCCCGGGCCCGCCGTGCCGCATCCCGGGAATGTTATGGGGGTAGTATCGTTTGGCGAGGAGAAGGAGAAGTTGAACTGGAAAGGATAGTTCTCACCAAGATTCGGCGAGAAGCCCCGATTCTCAAAACCGTTGTAGAAGATACCAAATCCAGTCCGCACAACCAGCTTGGGTGTGAATTGGTATGCCAAACCAATGCGAGGAGCAAAATTACCCTTCTGCGAATGCCCGAGTCCGGTGCCGTATGCACCGGTAGTGGCGAGGGTGATGCCGTCTTTAGCGAGCAAAGATAGGAAACTCGGAGAAAGGTTACCGGCGTTCGGCCCAGTCGGAATGATGTACATAGGACCGCCAGTTGGTGGCCCTCCCGGAACGAAGTTTGCTTGGTTGGCGTGGTGCTCATACACGAGGCCAAAGAAGTCATAGCGCACTCCCAGGTTGACGGTCAGCTTGGGTGTGACTTTCCAATCGTCGTTGACGTAACCGCCGTAGTAGCTCTTGCCGTTGTCAGTGAGAGAAATGTTGGAAACGAACACCTCACTGCTTCCACCGACATTGTTGACGCCCCCAGGTACGGTCGTCGCGGTTGGAGTCAGCAAAAAGTCCGCTCGGCCGGTGTTGCCGCTGTCGACCGTCGGGATTTCGGTGTAGTCGCCGTTGTAGTCGAACTCACCGCGCGACCAGGGTGGCTGCAGCGTTGAGAACTTGACGTGTTGCCATTCGAAGCCCATCTTGAAAGTGTGCCTGCCGTAAATCTTCGTGACGTTGTCGCTGAGCTGGAAAGTGGAAGTGACCTCGTCCGAAGGGAGAAAAGCGTTGCTGCCCAGAGTGGACAGCCCGTTGATGCCGAAGGCTGGAAGTCCGCCATTCAGGGACTGCTGAGGGATATCCTGAATGCCGAAGGTCCCAGGAAGGTTACTCAAATCATTGGCCGAAGGCGAATAACGTGACGTGCGGAGATAATTCAACCCAGCACGAACCTCGTTAATGAGGGTAGGGGAAAACGTATGCGTATAGCCGAGGGCGCTCTGCTCGGCGATGGCGGTCTGCGTCCCCTGTTGAAAACCGCCTCCGTCGGCCACGCCTCCAAAAATACCCGGAATGAATTGGGGATCATCTACCAAGCTGAACCGGAAGAACAGCTGGTTTTTCTCGTTAAAGTTGATGTCCATCCGGGTATCGAAAGAGTTGCTGTGTTCAAACAGCTTTGGTGAGTTGGCGAAGTTGGAGAGAAGCGAACCCACCGCATTGGTTGTGGGGTTGGGATACAAGTTCAACAGCGCTATGGCGTTTGGATCCAGGCGGCCGGCGGGGATTATGTTCAGGCCGCAACCCGCGACCGTAAAAACAAAATTTGCGGGTGCGGAGCCGCAGGTACCAAAAGGATCTCGGACGAACGCGCCGGAAGCAAGTTTACGGGTGGTCGCAGGGTCTAGAATCGTGCCGACGGGCATGGTGCGCCCCAAGGCGTCGGTGACTGTTCCCGATTGAGCAGCGATGAGGTCCTGGAAGTTGGTGTAACCGCTGGTGCGCTCTGCCGCGCTGGGAACCGAGCCACTCAGAATCGTTCCTTGAACCCGGCGCAGGGCCTGGTAGTCACCGAAGAGAAATACTTTGTTTTTGCCGTTAAATAGTTTCGGGATGTAGAGAGGTCCACCGGCGGTGAAGCCGAACTGATTCTGCCGGAGCTCGCCCTTGGGAACCTGATGCGCGTTTTCAAAAAAGTCGGCGGCATCGAGCTTGTCGTTCCGGAAAAATTCCCATACATCGCCGTGGAATTCGTTGGTGCCAGACTTGATGGTGGCATTGAGTACGGCGGCCCCGGAGCGGCCGAACTCGGCGCTAAAGTCCGAGGTTTGCACCTTAAACTCTTCGACCGCATCGACGGGCGGAAGAACGACATAATTCGTGCCGTTTAGGAAGTCCACGGTGTCCGAGTTGTTGTCAATGCCATCGAGCAGATAATTGTTCTGCGCTGGGCGAAGACCGTTGGCCGAGAAGGCGCCGCTAGCTGCGTTACCGCGCGTATCAGCTTGCGGCGTGTTGACGCCTGCGGCCAGCTGGGCCAGGAAGGTAAAATTCCGTCCGTTGAGGGGGAGATCATTGACGCTGCGCGAATCGATGACCTGGCCTACGGAGGCATCTTGGGACTGCAGCACGGGAGCAGCGGCAGTGACTTCGACCGTTGTAGTGACGTTGCCTGGCTTGAGGGTGAAGTCCGAGACAACGCTTTCACCGACGTTGACTGCCAGATGCGGCCGTACGATCGTCTCGAAGCCTTGGAAGGTGACACCGAGCTTGTAACTTCCGATTTTCACTGGGGTGAATTTGTACCCGCCGTCGTTTCCCGTAACGGTGGAGAGAGCGGCGTTCGTTCCCTCGTTGGTGAGGGTCACCGTGGCGCCGTGCACGGCCGAACCGGAGGCGTCGGTAACGGTCCCCAAGATGGCGCCAGCATCCACTTGAGCGCGGAGGGGCGTCACACCCAACAGGGTAAGCAGCAGCGCGCCACTCATCGCCAGCCAGCTTCGGGGGATCAAGCTAGAAACTGTCATTCGCTTCATGAACGTCCTCCTCGGCACGAGCACCGTGCCGGAATTCACAAGTCACCACGGGCGCGGGCCGTCCACCGACGAAAGCCGCCGGGCGTCGGTCGCCTACATGGCTACAGCAGGCCGCTGGCTCGACCCACTGACGGAACCCAGCGGGCCACCGAAACCGCTTGCCATACACCACCAAGGTCAGTTAATTGGACAAACCCAAAACACAGGAATGGAAGCAAACCTCTTAACCCCAACTAAGCGACCCCAAAGCATTAACCGCTTAACCCAGCTGATATCACGCTATTTTGCATGCTGTCAAGAACAATTTTTGATTTATACTCGGGGGGGATGTGAGATTTCCGCTGGTGGAGGCTGTTGTCTAGCCTTAGGAGTTTGGTCGAGGACAACTGATGCGGGCACTATGGGGCTAACCATTCGCGATGTGGCCAAGGCTGCGGGTGTGTCCACGGCGACGGTTTCCAACGTCTTGAACAAGACCGGCAAAGTGGGCCCGCGCACAAACCGCTTGGTGCTCTTGACGGTGAAGCGCCTCGGCTATTTTCCGAACGTTCATGCACGACACCTGGCTTCGCGCGACAGCCGCACGCTGGGGATTATTGTGTCCGACATTGTGAACCCCTTCTTCCCGGAAGTGATCAAGAGTTTCGAAACGCGCGCGCGCCAGCTCGGATACGATGCGATTCTAAGTGATACGAATTACGATCCGCGGAGAACGCGCGAAGCGGCTGAGCGCATGATGGAGCACAACGTGCGTGGCGTAGCCATCATGACGTCGGAGATCAGTTCCCGCCTCATTCTCGAATTTGAGCGCAGAAGGATTGCCGTCACCTTCCTGGACCTGGCCCCCGTTCGCGGCTATGTCAGCAAGCTGCGCATCGACTACTTCTCGGGAATCAAGCAAATCGTCGAATATCTGCATAAATGCGGTCACCGGCGCATTGCCTTTATCGCCGGGCGGCCAAAGCTCAAATCCAACCTCGCCCGGCTGGAAGCTTACGAAAAGTGCATGCGCGATGTAGGACTCGAACCAGGACCGATCGTACACGGAGACTTGCGCTTCGAAGGCGGCTTGGCGGCGGGCTTAAGTATAGCGAAACTATCGCCCAGGCCTACGGCGGTGATGTCCGTGAACGATCTTACCGCCGTAGGCGTCATTAAGGGATTACTCAGAGGGGGCTGCCGCGTGCCGGAAGATATATCTGTCACGGGATTCGACAACACACGCTTGGCAGAATATAGCAATCCTTCCCTGACCACCGTGGATATCCATCGGGATATGCTGGGCGAGATGGCCGCCAACGCGCTGCATGAACTTTCCTGCTCCGCCAATCCGCAGGGGCGGGAATACGAGATTCCCGCCGAACTTATTTTGCGAGATTCTTCAGGGCCCGCTCCCTCGGAACAGTCCTAATCGAGCTCCAGGCACTTGCGGCGGCGCACGACGCAATTTGCCGGCTGGGGTTGCTGGAAATTCGCAGCGCGGTTAGTCTTTCGAACAGCTTCGCCACGATGCTAGCATGCCGAGACCGAACAATCGCGGCGGGGACATTCAAGAGTGACTTCTCCGTCGCATAAATGCGACGGCTTCTCAGGACACGCATGAGTCGAGAACCTCTACGTTACGTCCTGAAGGCTTTATCCGAAGCCTTAAGTTTCACAGGACTTACGGTTG